>Ga0184625_10000358_pt1 | contig 16651 bp, 11 predicted proteins | sample PLM3_30_b1_FD_133151 | JGI IMG/M metagenome (GOLD analysis project Ga0184625, IMG submission 133151) | Groundwater sediment microbial communities from an aquifer in East River, Colorado, USA - PLM3_30_b1 | ecosystem: Environmental > Terrestrial > Soil > Riparian zone | place: USA: East River... | reverse complement strand
TGGCTGAACTGATGGGTGGCGACCTGAATGTGGAAAGCGAACCCGGCAAGGGAAGCCTTTTTACACTCAATCTCCGGCTGGAAGTAGCGAATGCCAGGGCAGACCTGCAGCCACTTCCTAAATCCTTACTGAATAAAATTCTGATTGTTGACGACAATGAAACAAACCTTCAGCTGTTGAACGATATTTTTCAATACTTCGGTTTACCATGCATACAGGCGAATGAACCCATCAAGGCATTACAATTGATTACTGAAGCAGAAAAGAACAACCAGCCCTTTGACCTCATCATCATGGATCACCACATGCCGGGCATGGATGGAATTACGCTTGTTGAAGAGTTGCGCCGGCAGTTGCCTTATGGACGTGATCCTTACATTCTCATGCTTTCCTCTCTTGAAAAAAGTCAATATAGCCAGCGTGCAGAGAAGGCAGGCATTCATAAAATGCTCAGCAAGCCGGTGAAGATGCACGAGGTGTATACCTTGTTGCTTTCACTCTCTTATCACCAACCCTTGAACATTCCGCAACAACTGAAAAGAAATAGTATTGAAAAAATAAGTGAGGCGGCCTCCATACTGGTGGTAGAGGATGATCCAATCAATATGCTCCTCATCAGTGAAATACTTCGGCAAATGGGGTTTGAGGTGCTAAAGGCCAGGAATGGACAGGAAGCATTGAAACTCTTACCTACTATTGAACCAGTGCTCATATTTATGGATGTGAACATGCCCGAAATGGATGGTTATGCTGCAACACAGGCCATTAGAAGAGGCGCTGCGCCCTGGAAAGACCTTCCCATTATTGCCCTCACAGCGGATGCAATGAAAGGTGACAAGGAAAAATGCCTGGAGGCAGGAATGAACGGTTATATCGCGAAACCATTCAAGATAGAAGAAATTCTAGCTGTACTGAAGGCGAGAATGCTGTTGGTGTAGGAGAGACCACAGACCACGGACCACAGACGACGGACAACAGACCACAAGCCCATAAAATTTAAGGCATACAAAGAAAAAGAAGCATTCCTATGAAATGCAAGTTCAATTGCTTCTCCAAATATTAGGGAGTGTGGTCCGTCGTCTGTGGTCTGTCGTCTACTGTACATGCACAAACTGCTCTTCACGATCATCGTAGATCGCCAGCTGCAATTTCCAGTTTGCGCCCTGTTGTTCAAGACTGATCTCCACCTTTACTTTCTGGAGGTCGCCTGTTGCAGGAAGCATATTGAAGACGACTGCGTGAAACGGCCTTGCTTCGTCTGGACTTGTATATTGACCAGTCAAGATGTATGGTTTTGAACCATTGAATTTGATAATGGTGTTCTTGATTTGGTTGAAGAGTTCAGCATATTTCTGTCTTGCTTCTCCAAAATTTGCAGAAGTAAAGAGATCTGCTTTCCAGCTTAACACTTCCCTGTTCCTGGCATTTGATTGAGAGACGATGCACGAAAGCGAGCCCGGAATCTTTACACTCGATTCATAATTTGTGGCCTGTGCATTTTCGAGTAGAACCGCGCCTTTGATATTTCTGAAACGGTTGGGATAGTCCTGGATTACCTTTTCCAGGGCAATATTTGTGGCATTTGAGAAGACTCCCTGGGTAAGGGCATCTATAGAAAGGGTGACCAGAATAATGGCAAGAATGACTGTTTTCATCTGGCAGGATTTGCATCTAAATTACTACAAATTAAGCTTTTGTGCAAGGAAGGGGCAAACTCAATTATTTTAACAACTTTCCTAAAATAAAGGCTTCCCTATAGCGTTGTTTGATGTAATCACCCTATTGCTAATTTCAATTACCAATATCGAATGAAAAAGAATAATATGTATTACGACACGCAGAAGGCGAAGATTTTCAAAGACGAATACCGTCCTTCTACTAACTTATTGCGCTTTGTAAAAAGTGTAATGACAGTTGTAGTATCAGGCAGGTCAACTATCGGGAGATCCGCTGCCGAAAAAAGAAAATTTCATTAACGAAATTTCTATACCTCTTAGCACTTACCTCTGAAACCACTACGTATGTGCTGATCCCGACGCTTGCGTCGGGATTATTTTTTTAGGCAAATCCCTACTGTCTCACGCGATTTTGATCCATTTGGCGCTGGATTTGCCTTGGCATCTGTGGCATATTACGCTGCTGCGTATTAGCCCCTGCCTTGTTCAGATTATAGGTGAAGGTGAGCATGAAATACCTTTTCAATACAGTGGTCCTTGAATCAAGAATATAATTCTGTGTTACTGTTCTGTTGATGCTCTCATTCTGGTCCAACAGATCGTGAACAGAAAATTTCAATTCCCCATTCTTTTTCTTGAATAACAATTGCGCGATGCTGGCATTCAGCAAAGGCAAATTCTGGTTATATCCTTCAGCCCTTCCGGTACTGATATAATAGTCAAAGTCCGTTGAGAAAATTGTATTGCTCTTTGCAGTATAGCTGAAATCGAGCGAATATGTTTGCGAGAAGTACCTGGTATTGGGGTTCTGCTTTTCGGGATCACTGATGGAATAATGAACACTATTATAGCCCACCGAAGCATTCAGTCCAAGATTAAACTTCTGTTTGATGTCCAGGTTAACACCGGCCGTTTGTGTGATCCCAAAGCTATTCGTAATATTCTCTTCCTGCTCCACCTGGCTCACATCCCGGTTGAATTGGATTGAGTTATTAAAGTTGATATTACTACCCTTCAGCTTATTCCGCAACGGAATGCCTACGGTAACAAATGACCCGGTATTAAAGGCCCCGTTCATATTGATGGGTATGATCAACTGTTTCCCGAGGCCTATATTGGTGATACTGTTGACAATTTTATTAATCGTGTTTTCAAATCGCAGGCTCGCGGAAATGTATTTAAATGTAGATACGTTGAATGAGTTATAGTTGATATTAAAGTTATTCGTGAATTCCTGTCCAAGATTTGGATTACCACTGGTAACATATAAAGGGTCCGACGGATCAATCACGTCCTGCAATTGAGAAACCGTGGGTTGATTGGTGCGGCCAGAATACCGGAATCTGAAATTTTTTGTCCTGCTGAATTGGTAATTAAACACAGCGGTTGGATAAAAATTTGTGAAGGTCTGGTGAGTGTTGATCAGTGTATCTGTATTGTTCAACCGCATGCGTCTGCTGAAATTATCCAGGTCCGAAACCTGGATGCCTACGCCCAATTGGTAGTTGTACTTTGTAGTCTGCACCCGGAAATTGGATCCAAACCGGTTCACCTTATAGGTGTTGTCGAAATCATTCGTCTGAAGTGGATTCACCTTAGTATACTGTTGCGTTGTTGAATCATAATCGAACCCATCCCGATCGGAAGTGCTATGGTTATGCGTATAGGCGTAATTAAATTCAAGTAATTTATTGTTGCCAATTGGCTCAGTATAGGAAGTGCTGAACACATTATTATTTGCCCGGGTGTCCTGGAATGTCTTCAGGTTCTGATTCACAATCCTGGCCACAGAACTGTCGGGATTGAAGGTCACATAAGGAGCATAGTTGATACCCTCTCCATCACTTTTGTTGAGTGAATTATTCCAGCCAATGGTAATGGTCCTTCCCGGCTTTGCAAACTTGTGCCGGTACAGCAAATTATTATTCAGGTTGATTCCATCACGCTGGTTATCGTTCCTTGTTACGCCGGCCTGCGAAAGGTAATCCTGCCCCGGTTTGGTGGAGCGCGTAAATGTGGTGTCAACACTCTTGGTGTCGGAATGCTGCAGCGTAAGACTGGGAGTAAACAAGATAGAGTTCATTGAATCGATGGCATACTCCAGCCGCAGGTTGAATCGGTGATTTTGATTCTTGATTCTTGAACTTGTTTCCTGGTTTTGAAATGTTACCGAATCATTTGGAAAGAAACTCTGCCGAAGACTCGAACGTTCAGTACGTGTATCAGTGTTCGAATAAAAATAGCTACCTGTAACAGCTACCTTGCTTCCCCATTTGTCAGAATAATTGATACCGGTGGAAATGGATTGGACAATTCCATTTCCTCCACCGCTAGATCCGGAATTACTATTGTTACTGCTAGGCAATCGAACTCCGCCACCACCTCCTCCTCCAAAATTGCCACCACCACCGCTATTCCTTGATCCGAACCCTCCCATTGAGGAGACAATGTCTGAGAAAGAAAAGCCCTGCTTGTTTACATTGTTTGCCGCGGCTAAAATGGAGATCCTTCTGTCACCATTAAACTTATTGAAACTAAGACTGCTTTCATACCTTCCTTCTGTACCATACCCCGCCATGCCCCGCCCAAAATATCCTTGTTTTTTATCTTTCTTCAATTTTATATTGATCGTTTTTGCACGGCTCCCATCATCAATCTTAGTGAATTTTGCCTGGTCGCTCATATCATCAAATACCTGGACCGATTCAATCATATCTGCTGTGATATTCTTGGTAGCCAATTTTGGATCGGTGCCAAAAAATTCCTTTCCATCTACATATACTTTTTGAACATCCTCTCCTTGTGCCTTTACATTTCCATCTTTATCTACCTGCACACCCGGAATCTTCTTCAATAGGTCCTCTGCTGTAGAATTGGGTTTGGTCTTAAAAGCTGAAGCATTGAATTCAACAGTATCCTTTTTCACTGTGATGGGAGGAGCAGAAACAACTACTTCCTGGAGCAACACACTCTGCTTATCCATATAGATCGTAGCAAAATTTGCTTCCTGGAATTCCTTTGAGATCATGAAGGTTTTGGAAAAAGGCCGATATCCCTGGAAGGTCACCAACAGCCGGTAGAGACCGGTGTCCAGGTTCTTAATTTGGAAGCTTCCGGTTTTATCCGTAACGGCAAAGGTGACGGGCGTGGAATCATTTGGATTCAATACAGAAACAGTTGCGTCGGCAAGGCTCTGTTTTGCCAGGGTGTCCAATACCTTTCCTTTCACGGTGCCATTCACCTGTGCATAACCAATAGATACCAAAACTAAAGCAAGAATGAGGGTAAGTGTTTTCCGCATAATCTCCTATGAGCGATCATGTAATAATATCTTTAGACGACGGTTCTTGGAAAAACCTTCACGGAACCTTAAGCAAAATATTATGCCAATGACATCTTCCTGTCCTTTACGTTAATTGGACTGTTGACCTTAGAAAACGTCGCTTGATAAGATTTATTCTATTCGCTAATTAGGGGCTCGCTTTCATTGGAACCCACATGAGCATATGGCGAATATTGACAGGAAAACTCATACGGTATTTAGGCAAATAACTTGTAGGTAGAGCAAGAAAAAATTAAGGCGGAAATGAGAAGATTCTTAATATTTATACTCAACTGAATAGATATTCTACGTCTTCCTTAGAAAGGCTCTTAACAAATCCTTCATCATCTGCAATCAATTCCTTAGCCAACACCCGCTTTTTCTCTTGCAATTGAAGGATCTTGTCTTCGATGGTATCCTTACAGATCATCCGGTATGCGAAGATGTTCTTGGTTTGCCCAATACGATGAGTTCGATCAATGGCCTGCTGTTCCACCGCCGGGTTCCACCAGGGATCAACTATATACACATAATCGGCCGCAGTCAAGTTCAATCCAACCCCACCAGCTTTGAGGGAAATGAGGAATACGCGACAATTGTCATCCAGTTGAAAACGCTGGATGGCCTTTTCGCGATCAGGGGCCGATGTGCTCCCGTCAAAGTATTCGAAGTCTACCCCAAGCTCCTTCAGCTTTCCTTTAATGAGCGCAAGCATGCCCAGGAACTGGGAAAACACCAGGGCTTTGTGGTCCCCAATGTTTTCAGTGATCTCTCTTGACAGTTCGTCCAGTTTAATAGAATGAGTGGGAAATTTCTCCGGCTCATTTAGTATTGAAGGAGAATCACAGATCTGCCGGAGTTTCATCAATCCCTGCAGGATGGTGAGCTGAGATTTCTGTATACCCTGGGATTCGATTGTACCCAGTATCTTATCGCGATAGTCGTTTCGATAGGCATCATATATATCACGCTGCTCTTTCTCCATTTCGCAAAACAGGATGGTCTCGGTTTTTTCGGGCAGGTCTTTTGCTACCTGCTCCTTTGTTCTGCGGAGAATGAAGGGATATAATAATTTTCTCAAATGATCCTTCCTGTCCGGTTCTCCAAACTTGTCAATCGGAATAGCGAACTCTTGTTTGAAAAAGTCGATACTCCCCAACATACCGGGATTCAGGAAATTCATTTGAGCATAGATGTCGAAGGTATTATTTTGAAGTGGAGTACCGCTGAGGCAAAGTTTGTGCTTTGCTTTCAGAAGGCTGGCCGCCTTAGCCACCTTGCTTCCCGGGTTTTTGATGGCCTGGGATTCATCAAGAATAACATAATCAAATGGCACCTCCACCAGCATTTTGATATCACTCCTTAATGTCCCATAAGTAGTGATCACCACATTTACTTCATCAAATTTTTCCTTCATCCTGGTTCTGTCCGCCCCGTGATGAATATGATAAGTAAGCGAAGGCGTAAATTTCTTTATTTCGTTTTCCCAATTGAACATAAGCGTAGTTGGGCAAACCACCAGGGCCTTCAACGCTCCATTTTCTTTCACGTAATGTTCCAGGTAGCTCAGTGCCTGCACCGTTTTACCCAATCCCATGTCATCTGCCAGGATACCACCCCATCCAATTTCCTGCAGATAATTGATCCAATGGTACCCGTGCACCTGGTATGGCCTTAATATCTGGTCAAGATGATCCGGCACGTCTATCTCCCTTATCTTTTTGAATTGCTTTAATTGTTCATACTTTCCTTCCAGCTGAATGACGAGCTCTTCTTCATCCCGGCTCTCGTACAATTCATCCACCACGCTGAGGTGATATTTGGATAGGCGCAACTGGTTGTTCTTTCCTTCTCCCACCCTGAACAAGAGAGAATATTTTTTGATCCATTCTTCTGGTAAAACACCAAGAGTGCCGTCTGCCAGTTGAACAACCTGTTGACGGTTGGAGAGGGCCTTCTTTATATCGGCAATGCCTACACGCTGATCGCCAAATACAATATCCACTTTGGCATCGAACCAATCCGTATGACTGCTGATATAAACTTTTGTTTGCGGTTTTGCCGTGTTGAACCTGAAATTCCTCAACGCATCAAATCCCATCACGGGCACCTTCAACTCTTTCATGGCATCCACGAAAAGGAAAAACCAATTATTCCGAAGCACGTCTGTTCCCTTCAAGGCAAGAGTCATAGATGCTTCAGTATGGATAAAATTGGAATGGAGTGATTCCAGTTTATTGATGAATAATGATTCTGCCTGCCGGTCCCTTTTCACAATAACTACTCTTCCATTTTCCGGCACCACCAGCTCATCTTTTCCTGCAGGGCGGGTTTCATATCCTTTATAAATGAATATGGGCTGAAATAATAAATAATCACCTTTCTCCTGAAGCAATACCTTCTTTTCGGGCTCGCCTGCTTTAACTTCTTGGATCAGGCTCTTGTCGAAATTGATGTGGTAATTCCGGGTGAGTGGCAGAACAAATTTCACGAGTTCCTCTGGCCAGTCTTCCTTGGAGAATCTTAGCTTTCCTCCTGAGATGAATTTCTCGGCTAGTAATACATCGGGTTCTTTATCCCAAAGGTTAATGGCACGGTCGTGGAGGAAAAGCAGATTGCTCGAAAGCTTGTTTTGATCAACCGTCAGTCTGTTCCCGTCTACCTTTACAAAGCAATCCACAGTCACAAATCCTTCTCCATTCTTCACGTCAAATTCGGGGACCAGCATGTCTGGGTTAATGATAATCGCCTTCAGGTTTTCTGTCTTGAATGTCTTTTTTTCTGCCTGCTGAAAAACAAATGGGTTGTTCCCGATCTCTGTAAATAGCTTCTTTAGTTTGGGATGCAGGTACTCGATCATGAGCTGCCTGGTTTCCTCAGGCAATTCATCATTTTCATGATGAATAATGTTCTCCCAGATTCCGCTGAATGGGGAATTCCTGTTTAGGTATTTGGTGACTTCAGTCTCCTGTAATTTCCTGAGTGATGTAAGAAGTGCCTTATCATTTTCGCTGAAGATAGTGGTGTCCACAAATTTGGAGAGGTCAAGCTTTTCGACCTTTCCAATATAACCGGTAAAATTCTCATTGGCCTCTCCAATAACGGCTTCAATCCTGAATCCCGGGTATGCGTTCTGGTGAAAATTGAAGACAACCCCTACGCGCTGATTACTCACAGCTGGTTGTTCCTCGTTTTCAATTGTTTCAACTGCGCTTTCCGTGAAAAGGGGTTCAGCATATTTTCTCTTGGACGATTCCTGGGGATTCACCCTCTTAATAGTAGTGTCCAGTACGCGCAGGAACGGTTTTCCATCTTTATAGGTGAACTCAAACTTCCCCGCAAGATCATCACTGAGGGAATAGCCATAGGCTTCTAATAATTTGTTCTTCTCCTTATCCCAATTGCGGATGCCATCAAAATAATAAGGGCCGTATGAATGCAGGAGTTGCAAAAACACGATCACCTTAGGGAGGCAGAGCGGGTGTTCCCGATCTTCATAATCGCAACTGGTATCAAAGTTCCTTTCCTCATTTTTCCGGATTACCACCTTGTATTCGTTTCCATCTATCGGAACCGTAGCCTTAACCACCTCATCCTTGGCTTGCTCAATATTTGCCCTCTGGGTGCGCAGATATTTTTCTGCTTCAGTGAAGGTGGTTTGCCCCGATAACAACCTCATAGTCTTCAGATCAATAAACTTCATCTTCACGATGGTGTGCCGCTGATCGTATTCAACATCCTCAGCCTTCAACAGGTTCTTGTCCAGCATTTCCTGGAGCTGAATCAGGGCAGCGGCCTCATGCCGGCAGATATCTCCCAGGTTATACGGGCAGCTGCATCTAACCGAAACAGTCTTGGGATCTTTGAATTTCTGGATGTTGACTTTATAATAGGTTGAGTAGCTATCATCCTTTACCCTAAAGGTTACGGCATCTAACAACTCATCGTATTCTATCATTTCAACAAAACCGATAGCGTGGATTTTCTTTCCGCGGCGGATTACTTCATCGGTTCCATTAGTATATACATATTTAATCAGGTGCGGTAGAGCCATGAAACAATTTAACTGTTGACCGTTTACGGTAGTCAGGGGAGCAATAGGGCCATCCTTGATTTCTGTCAACTTACCGAAAAGGGCAATCTGCAAAAGTAAAGGAAAAGAAGGCAGATATGGAGATGTAAAACAAAGATTTTAGCATTAATTTTTTTATCTAATTCCGCTTGGATAGTCTATAAACAAGCCGAAAACATATTTTTGCATGGTGCCCGCGAAACATTATTCTATGTCAGAAAAAAAACTTTTGCTGCCTTTCTTCCTGCTCGCCTCCTTTCTTGTTCAGGGTCAAAAATTGAAGAAGGCCGACAAAGCAATTGTCCAATCCCTCAAATCCCACGTCGAATACCTGGCCTCGGACAAGCTTGAAGGGAGAAGAGCCGGCACAAACGGAGAATCCCTGGCTGCAGATTACATCAGCAAACAATTCCAACTTGCAGGCCTTCAACCAAGAGGAGATGCAAAGAGTTGGCTCCAGGCCTTCGACATAAATGATGGAAAGGAAGTTAAGTCCTCTTCCTTTTTTTTCATAAATGGAGCAGAGCTGAAATTGAATAAGGAATACTTTCCCTTTGCCTATAGCGCAAATGGAAGCCTTGAAGCTATGCCGGCAATTGCCCTGCCCGAAAGTGGCATGCCTTGGTTTGCAGACCTGAAAGATTGGATCGAAGACAACAAAGAGAATCCTCACTTCGACCTCTCGGCTAAGATCCAGCAATATGCGAATGATGCTGCTGCAAAAGGAGCAACGGCCCTGCTGGTGTATAATTCTTCCGCTACCCCCGACCAACTGACCTTTGATGGCAAGGATAAGTCCCCGCTCAGCAAGATCCCCGTAATTTACCTTACTAAAGATGCCGGAACAAAATACCTAAAGGATCCATCTGCCAGCCTGGAAACAAAGATCAAAATAGAATTGGGAGAGAAAAAAAGGAAAGGACACAATGTGATTGGATACATCGACAATGGTGCGGTTAACACCGTCATCATTGGAGCGCACTTCGATCACCTGGGACACGGAGAGGATGGGAATTCAATGCTTAGAAATGATGTAACGCAAATCCATAACGGGGCCGACGATAATGCCAGCGGAACTGCTGCCCTTATTGAACTTGCGAAGTTGTTGAAGCCTTCCAAATTGAAAGCAAATAACTATTTATTCATAGCTTTTTCTGGTGAGGAGTTGGGACTGTTCGGCTCAAAATATTTCACAGAAAATCCAACGGTTGAACTTGCAAAGACTGACTATATGGTCAACATGGATATGGTTGGCCGACTTTCTGATTCATCTAAAACGCTCACCATCGGTGGCATCGGCACTTCTCCTTCCTGGGGAAAAACACTTTCTTCCATTCAAAATAAGAACCTGGTCTTAAAATATGATTCAAGCGGAACAGGTCCCAGTGACCATACTTCTTTCTATAGAAAAAATATTCCTGTTTTGTTTTTCTTTACCGGACTTCATGGCGATTATCACCGCCCATCTGACGACGCAAACAAGATCAATTACAATGGGGAGCTGATGGTTGTTCGATATGTGTACAGCGTGATTGAGAAAAATAACAATGTCAATAAGCTGGCCTTTACCCCAACCCGGGAGTCACAAACTACCACCACTGCCAGGTTCAGTGTGACGTTGGGAATTATGCCAGACTATACCTTCAGCGGAACAGGGATCAGGGTTGACGGTGTGAGTGAAAATCGCCCTGCGCAAAAGGCAGGAATCAAAGCTGGTGATGTGATCCTTCAACTTGGCGAACACCCAGTAAGCTCCATGGAAGCTTATATGCAGGCATTGGGGAAATTTAAGAAAGGGGAAAGCACCAAGGTAAAATTCAAGAGAGGGAATGAGGCATTGGAAACAACGGTACAATTCTGAACATTCATGAAACTAAGACTCAACCTCGATGAATTAGCCAGTGATTTTTTTGATGATGCCCACCTGCTGGGGATCGTAGCCCCCCTTAAGGATTACCAGTTATGCTGGCAGTTGAATCAGCAATTCCGCTTTAAATTCAGGTTGAATAATGAGATCGAAATTCAATTGAATAAAAAGGGCAGGCAATACTTTTTTGCAGTGTATGAATATAAAGAACCCAACGGATCCAACTGTCATTACCTTTATAACAACCAGTTTGATGGGGAGTACCTGTTACCCGAATTCAAGCACCTGGATTTTTTATGGATGATAAAAGGAGACGGGAATGCAAAAACCGCCATACCCGAATTCTCCAACCAGCTTCGTTCCCTTGCAGGAATTCAATTAGTAACAGAAGTATCTACTGAAAAGATTCGGAATAAGGCTCACCTTATCTTTTAGATTACTCTCACTGAGACAAAGAACCAAGATCCAAGAACCAAGATCCAAATAAAGAAGAAGAAATAGGGAAAATAAAATCAATAAAGCATTCATTAAATTCGCTTCATGGCCTTCTATTTAATTAAGAAATACCAAATTGGTTTGATTTTTTTCTTCTTTGAAATTTCTTTGTCCCGATAGCTATCGGGATTGGATCTTGGTTCTTGGAATTTATTACATGTTACTAGGAACAATTGTTCACTTTTACATCTGAAAAAATCAAAAGTTATGTGGCCTGAAGTAAATAAGTCGCTCTACAAAAAATTTGAATTCAAGAATTTTTCTGAAGCCTTTGCATTCATGACGCGTGTTGCCATTGAAGCAGAAAAAATGAATCATCATCCATTGTGGACCAATGTTTATAACAAGGTGGAAGTCTGGTTATCTACGCATGATGCGGGGGATATTGTAACGGATAAGGACAGAAAATTGTCTGAAAAAATTGATGCGTTATTGAAGTAGAAATAATTCTCGCATCAATTCCCTCTCGCTCCCAGGTATTTCTTCATCAGATTCAGGTGATGCCGGTTGTGGTGAATGGTAAAGAATAGCATTTCCCTCAGTGTTAGCTTTCCCAATAATGGGTGAGGCAAAATATATTTGTCCAGGGTGGCCTCCTCAATCCGATCAACCTTACTATTCAATTTCTCCTTTTCTTTTTTATACAGGCTACATAGTTTTTCTTTTGCTTCATGAGGAACAGGCTCTGGGATAAATCTTCCCGAGGCCTTGCCACCTTCAGCCAATTTTGATTCATACTTCTCCACCAGTCCGGTATATGTTTTGGAAGGGCGATTAGCCAATCCGAATTTCATTTTCAATACAAAGGATGGCAGGGCATAGGCAAGATTCAAAGGTTTGATTGACCGAATCAAATGATCGAGTTGCTGGCCTGCGTTCCATTTTTCTGGAGGGGCAAATTCGAACTCTTCCTTACTAAGCCCCTTTAGATAATTATTTACATCATCAACTGCAGCACTTAATCCCGCAATGATGGAGGCCTTTTCAGAGATGGATGCGTAATTCATTTAATATGGATGATTTTATCTCCTTGTATTCCCATTCTGCCAATTGATTCATGATAGAGTCCTTTAGCCCTCAGCAAGGAAATGACATCAGATACACCTTCTTCACTTACACTTATGAGCAAACCCCCGTTCGTTTGAGGATCTGGAAGTAGGCTAAATGCCTCCTTTACATTTACATCCTTGGCAAATCCCACCTTGTGGCTATAACTATTCCAGTTTCTATAAGTAGAATCAGGAACCGTTTTTTGTTCGAGATAATATTCAACCCCGTCCAATTTTGGAATTTTTTCATACTCTATTTCTGCCGTTAGACCCGATCCTTCCGCCATTTCCAACAAGTGACCAAGGAAGCCGAAACCGGTGACATCTGTCATAGCATTCACTTCCTTTAACTTGCCCAATTCTTCTCCAATGCTGTTCAATGCGGCCAGTTGTTCAATGAGTGGTGAATAGTGCACCTCCTGGAGTTTTCCTCTTTTCAAAGCAGTAGTGAATATGCCAACCCCAATAGGTTTTGTAAGGAATAGGACGTCTCCGTCTTTGGCAGTATTATTTCGTTTGAGATAATCAATTCTTACCAACCCGCTTACCGAGAGGCCGAAGATGGGTTCTGGAGAATCAATACTATGACCTCCCGCCAAGCTGATCCCGGCTTCCTTGCAAACCGATGTGCCTCCCGCAATTACTTGCTGGGCTATTGCAGCAGAGAGTTTTGTTACGGGCCATCCCAGAACCGCGAGCGCCATCAGCGGCTTTCCTCCCATGGCATATACATCACTAATTGCGTTAGCTGCTGCAATCCTTCCAAACTGAAAGGGATCGTCAACAATGGGCATGAAGAAATCCGTTGTAGAAACCAACCCCATACCATTCTCAAGATCATAAACTGCCGCGTCATCCCTTGAATCATTTCCTACTAACAACTTCGCGTCCTGGACTTTGCTATTGTTCTGCAGGATTTCGTCCAAAACTTTTGGTGCGATCTTACATCCACAGCCTGCACCATGCGAAAACTGTGTGAGGCGAATCTCATCTGTAACCAGGTTCATTGATTGCAATTTTTTGTGTTCCGGTCTTTTCTAACTGTTGTAGCAATTGACGGGCATTTTCAACGGGATTCACTGAATGGAGTTTCAGAGTTTCACAAAGATCACCCGAATTGTTCCTGCTAATCAGACCTTTTAAATACCATTTGTCGTAATACTTCAATAATATCCTGAAGGCATCCTTTATTTTCCCTTCCATCAATAACTCAATAGAGGTCTTCGCTTCCATTCCTCCCAACCTTTTCTGAATCCGTTCAATAGCAGCGATCATCTTTTCTCTATCTAATTGACCATACTCTTCAGCAATATGATCCAACCTTTCTGCGAAAGGTATGTCCATAAAGTACACTCTTGCCTTTCGCATCTGTAGCCATATCAACTGGGGGATATTTACCGTTCCTATTCGCTGGCTTTCATCCTCAAGCCAAATAGAACGTAGTTGACCATTATCCGCTGCTTTCCCGCTTCTCTTTGAATGCAATTCCACTGCGAGCAGGTTCTCAAACATCTCCTGGCTGGGTTGGGACGGCAGACCAATATTCCCAAAGGCTGATCCTTTGTGTTTAGCGATAGCCTCCAGGTCTATTACGACTTCTCCGGCAAGCGCGAGCTGCTTCAGCAATTCAGTTTTTCCAGAACCAGTATACCCTCCAAGTATCTTCATCGGCCAGGGAAATTCAAATTGGTTTAAAGCCCATCGTCTAAAGAATTTATAGCCCCCTATGAGCGTGAAAACTTTAAAGCCGTACAAGTCCAGGAGCCATGCTACCCCTGCGCTCCGCATTCCCCCTCTCCAGCAATGCACTAAAACTGTTTTCCTACTCTCAACTATTCCCTCTGCTTCCTCTACCATCTTTCGCATCCTGGGACCAAAGAAATCCAATCCAACCTTGATGGCTGCTTCACGGCTCTGCTGTTTATAGGTAGTCCCCACAATTTTTCTTTCTTCATCAGTAAACAAAGGAAAGGAGTGGGCAGAAGGAATATGGGCATGGATATATTCTCCAGGCGACCGAACATCCAGCACAGGATAGTCCTGCGCCAGTTGAAGGAATTGTTCAATATGGATTTTCTCTACTGCCAGGGGAATTGATATTACCGCAAATTAATTGAAAGCGGCAGGATAATTGTCCCAACGATAGTATTAAACCCGCTCAATGAAAGTATTTATTGCCCTGGTCGGATTAGTTTGCATATTGGCTTGTAATTCAGGAACAGACCAATCGGGAAATGTAGATTCCTCCAACATCAATCCACCCGATTCAATGACCAGCTATACTCCGGTTGACAGTTCAACTGAATTCCTGGACACCTTTTCTTCTAACCTTCAACCCTGGTTGGAGCAAAGCACGAAGAATACACAGGTAAGGTTGAAAGATTTTTCTTATGCGGACAACTGGGTAGATGATTCACTGATGATTACAAAGCAAAACATCGATCGTGAATTTTTGAAAGCATACGAATCCGTGCTGGTATATTCCCCGGATGAAAAGAAAGTGTTGGACCTGGGGAGTTATGGATCGGTAATTAGTAAGAGCAAAAATGGAAAAACCCGGATTCAACAGGGAGAGCCAGATGTGGAGGTAGCCGTGATCGACCTTCCAGCAAAAAAAAGAAGAAGGATCTTTTTTAGTGGACCCGGCAGTTTAATTGAAAAAGGATTCTGGATGAACGATTCAACCGTGGTGCTTGCAGGCAAAAGTCACGAACAGAATGCGGAGATTCCTATGCTATGGATGATCATCTTGAATGACACCAACAATTACATCACCCGTTATGAATACACGGTTCGATAAAAAAAGCACAAGGTTTAGCATCTTCTCTAACCCCTTGTGCCTTGATTCTTGTGCCTTGTACCTTGATTTCTTATCTATTCATGCTGGCAAGGAACTCAGAATTGTCCTTAGTGCCGCGCATCCGTTTCAACATTTCAGACATGGCCTCTTCAGTATTCATGTCAGCAAGGAAATTCCTTAGGAGATAAACCCGGCTCAATACATCCTTTTCCAACAACAGATCGTCACGGCGGGTGGAGGAGGCCACAACATCGATGGCAGGGAATACCCTCCTGTTGGCCAGCCTGCGGTCCAGTTGCAATTCCATATTACCAGTTCCCTTAAATTCCTCGAAGATCACCTCATCCATCTTGGATCCGGTTTCAATTAATGCGGTGGCAAGAATGGTCAATGATCCTCCATTCTCAATTTTCCTGGCCGCACCAAAAAACTGTTTGGGCTTCTGCATGGCGTTTGCTTCCACACCTCCACTCAGCACTTTACCGCTGGCAGGGGCCACGGTATTATGCGCACGAGCCAATCTTGTTATAGAGTCCAGCAGTATCATTACATCGTGCCCGCACTCAACCAATCGTTTGGCTTTTTGCAGAGCGATGGTAGATACCTTCACATGCTTTTCTGCTGGTTCATCAAAGGTGGAGGCAATTACCTCTGCCCTCACACTTCTTTCCATATCAGTAACCTCTTCCGGCCTTTCATCAATCAACACCACTATCAGGTAAATCTCTGGGTGATTGGCTGCAATAGCATTGGCTACTTCTTTCAGGAGCATTGTTTTACCTACCTTTGGCTGTGCAACAATCAATCCACGCTGACCCTTTCCTATCGGTGTAAAAAGATCCATTATGCGCGTGGAATAATTATCTGAAGTAGTAAAGAGGGTCATTTTCTCGAATGGGAAAAGGGGCGTAAGGTAATCGAATGGTACCCTGTCCCTTACCTCTTCGGGGGATTTCCCATTGATCGTTTCCACTTTCAATAAGGCAAAATATTTCTCACCTTCCTTTGGCGGCCGCACGGCACCATAAACCGTATCTCCAGTTTTCAAACCAAACAACTTGATTTGTGAAGGAGAAACATACACATCGTCGGGTGAAGAAAGATAGTTATAGTCGCTGCTGCGGAGGAATCCATATCCATCAGGCATCATTTCCAGTACTCCTTCGGCCAGGATCACTCCATCAAATTCAATATTGAAGACGTCTGAGCGCCTATGCGGGTATTGTTTTGGAGGTTCCTGTATTCCGCCTCCGGTGCCTCCTTCGGCTCCTTCTGCCATTTCTGATTCATTACTTATTGCTGATTGTTCATTTTCTTCTTCCTGCAATTCAACCTCTTCATCTTCCTTTAGCGGCAGGCTGGGAATTGAT
>Ga0184625_10000357_pt1 | contig 16669 bp, 8 predicted proteins | sample PLM3_30_b1_FD_133151 | JGI IMG/M metagenome (GOLD analysis project Ga0184625, IMG submission 133151) | Groundwater sediment microbial communities from an aquifer in East River, Colorado, USA - PLM3_30_b1 | ecosystem: Environmental > Terrestrial > Soil > Riparian zone | place: USA: East River... | reverse complement strand
GATCGGCAGCGCGATGTGTGACGCGCGCGCGCCGGATCGATAGATACGCTGTGTCGCCGCCGTGAAGTCGGACGGCTGCGCGAGAAAGATGTTCGGAACGAATTCCTGCGGGTTCAGATCGATGACGGGGAACCAAGTGCTCTGCACCTGCACCATGATGCGGTGCCCGGCCTGAAACGCGTGATCGGTGGCCGGGAACGGAATCAGGTACTCGACCGGAACGTTCGGCGTGAGCGCGGCGGGCCGTTCGATGCTCTTGTGATATCGGCCGCGGATCACGTCCCCGGCAATCATCAACTGAAATCCGCGCATCGCCTCGTCGGGATGCTTCTCCGGATACACGTCGATCAGCTTGACGATCCAGTCGCTGTCGGTCCCGCTGGTGGCGGCGAACAGATGCGCGGCGACCTGTCCCGAGACGACGACCGGTTCGGTCAGCGGATCGGTCGCGTAGGTGCGCACGTCCGGACGTCCGTGCACAAACCGTTGATCCTCGACCAGCCAAGTCGACCAGCCGCGCCCGAGCGTGATGGGCCGCGGACGGTACGGCACCGGGCTGTGCGGATCCGAGAGATACGTGTCGAATGAGTCCGGCCTGGCCGCCGGCGGTGCGGCGAACGCGAGCTTCCCGCCGTCCTGGAAATACAGACGCCGTTGTGTGACGTCTTTCACCGGTGGCCACGCGTCGTGCCGGGTCCACTCGTTGGCGCCGGTGCGGAACGTCAACGCTTCGCTGGCGGGCGCCGGACCTTGATCTTTCAGGTAGTGCCCGAGGAACGTCGCCATCACGTTGCGACGGAAATGCGTCGCGGTATCGCTGCCAAAGTCGACGTGGCCGAGCGTGCGGCCGGTGCCGCGCGACCAGCCGCCGTGATTCCACGGTCCGACGACGAGAAAGTTCTCGCCCCTGGTGTCGTGCTTCTCCAGCAGCTCGTAGATCTTGATCGGCCCGTAGAAGTCTTCCTGATCCCACCAGCCGGCCACGTTCAGCGTCGGCACCGTGACCCGGTTCAGCCACGGCGCAAACCCCTGGCGCTTCCAGAACGCGTCGTAGTCGGGATGGCGGACGAAGTCGTTCCAGGTCGGGAGCGACTCGTGGAAATAGCGGCGATTGGCGTTCCCCAGCGGGCCGAGCTCGAGATACCAGTCGTAGGTGTCGTAGCGATCGATCAAGGTCGCGGCGGGAGTGATTTCCTTCGAGGACTCCATCATGTAGGCGTACTCGAGGCCATAGCTCAGTCGGAAGGCGCCGTTGTGATGGAAGTCATCGCCAAGCCACATGTCCGCCGGCGACGCCATCGGCACGATCGCCTTCAGCGCCGGATGCGGATCGAGCGCGCCCATCACCGCCAGCCACGCCGGGTAACTCGTGCCGACCATGGCGACGCGTCCGTTGTGGTTGGGGACGTTCTTGAGCAGCCACTCGATGGTGTCGTAGGTGTCGGTGCTCTCGTCAATCGCCTGGGGATCAGTGCGATCGCGCGGCTGGCGCAGCATCACAAACCGGCCCTCGGACTTGAAGCGTCCGCGAATGTCCTGCAGCACGATGACGTAGCGATCCGCGGGCAAATCGACGAGCGCCGTCGCCACGCCGGCCGGCGTGTTCTGCCCAATGCCGTAGGGCGTGCGCTGAAAGACGATTGGTAGCGGGTTGGTTCCAGAGCCTGCCGCGCCGGAGCCCTGGCGGAGGCGGGGCGTGTAGATCTGCGTGAACAGCCGGATGCCGTCGCGCATCGGGATCATCACCTCGATCGAGGTGAGCGCGGGCTCAGCCGGCTGCCGGCCGACGAGCCCGACCCCGCCGAGGCCGATCGCGACGATCGATGCACTGACCAGCCGCGATACCCGTGGCGCGCGAGCAAGCCTCATGGCGGTACTCCTGAACGGTTCAGCGGCCAGGCGTGCGCCGCGTGCGATCGACCGGCGCCGGACGCGGCACGCGCTTCACCGGTGTCTGATCCAGCAGCTTCATCGCTTCCTGTACGGCGCGTTCGAGCTGCGAGTCTCGTCCCGCGGCCGCGTCGGCCGGCGTGATCTCGACCTCGATATCGGGGGCGATCCCCTCATTCTCGATCGCCCACCGGCCGTTGTTGTCGTAGAACGCCAGCGACGGCGCCGTGATCCCGCCGCCATCGATCGTCGCGGGTATGTTCAGCGTGCCCACCAGCGCGCCCCACGTGCGAGTACCCACCAGCGGTCCGATCTTCTGCTGCTTGAAGTAATAGGGCAGCGCATCGCCGCCCGAGCCCGCGGACTCGTTGACGATCATCACCTTGGGCCCGTAGATGCCCACCATCGGCGACGGCGACGGCTTGCCGTCGCGACGGGCGAAGAAACCCATCAGCGGCCGGTTCAACTCGTTGACGATGTAGTCTGCCACCATGCCGCCCTGGTTGTAGCGCTCGTCGATCACCGCGCCTTCCTTGCTCTGCTGCGCGTAATACAGGCGATTGAACGCAGTGTAGCCGGGCATGCCGGTGTTGGGCAGCCACACGTAGGCGAGCCGTCCACCCGACAGCTTGTCGACCAGACGACGGTTGTTCTCGATCCACGCGCGCGTGCGCAACGCGTCCTCGCTCGCCACCGGCACCACGGTGACCACGCGCGAGCCCTCGGGCGACGGCGTGCCGTTGACGCGAATCAGCGTCTGCCGTCCGGCGGTGCCTTGAAACATCTGGTAGATGCTGGTTGGCGGGGCGAGCGCGCGGCCGTTGACTTCGAGCAGGTAGTCGCCTTCGGCGATCTGCACGCCGGGAGCGCTGAGTGGCGCCTGCAGCTCCGGATTCCAGTTCTCGCCGCTGTAGATCTTGCGGATGCGGTAGCGTCCGTTCTCGATGGCATAGTCGGCGCCCAGCATGCCGACCGACACCGGATCGGTATCCGGTTGATCGCCCGGGCCCGAGATATACGAGTGGCCGACGGAGAGCTCGCCGCCAACCATCGCCATCAGGTAACTGAGGTCGGTGCGATGCGCCACGAACGGCACCAGCGGGTGATACTTGTCGTAGACCGCCTGCCAATTGGCGCCGTGCATCGCCGTGTCGTAGAAGTACTCGCGCTGAATGCGCCAGGTCTCGCGGAAGATCTGCGCCCACTCCGCCCGCGGATCGATCAACGCATCCAGGCCGGTGAGATCGATCGGGCCATCGCCCACCTTCGCCGGACGATCGGTCACGACGACGCCCCAGCGATTGCCGTCGGCGCGATAGAGCAGCTTCTTGGCATCGCCTGACAGCGTGAAGGAGCGAACGCCTTCGAGAAACGGCGCCGCCTTGCGCTCGCGCAACTGGTAGCGATGGAGAGTGAGCGGCGCCGGTCCGCCCCCTCGCGGCGTTTCCAGGTAGAACACGGTTCCGGCGGGGCCCGCGGCCAGCGACGCGTAGTCGCCGGCGGGCACGCCGAGCGCGAGAATCCGCTGATCGATGCCCTTGATGTCGACGCGCACCGGCGACGGCGGTGCGGGCTTGCCGCCATCGCCGGCACTGCGCACCGGCTCGTCGCCGGTTTCAGGCAAGAGCGGCGACGGCTCGCCGGCGCTGAGCACGGCCAGATACACGGCGCGCGTGGCGGGCCGATCGACCGAGCTCATTTCGAGCCAGCTGATGCGCAGCGCGTAGTTGGTGCTGGCCAGGAAGTACAGATATTTGCCCGACGCATCGAACGCCGGCGCGGTGGCATCCGAGAGACCGTCAGTGACCTGGTGCGCGCGCTTGTCGGCGATCGAGTAGAGGAAGATCGCGCGCAGGTGACTGTCCAGGCTCTTCGAGTAGGCGATCCACTGCGAGTCCGGCGACCACACCGCGTCGAAGCGGCGGCCCGGGTCGTCGTAGGTGTCGGTATCGAGCTTCATCGCGGCGCCGCTGGCGACGTCGATCGCCCATAAATTCAAATGGTTGTCTTCGAGCAGCAGTTGCTTGCCGTCGGGCGACCAGGCAGGTTCAGAGAAGAACCCCTTTGTCGGCAGCGCGATCGCGCGCGGCTTCGTGACGCCGGTCTGCTCGGCAATCATCAATTGATACTCACCGCTCGCGTCCGACAGCCACGCGATGTCGCGTCCGTCAGGCGACCACACCGGGCTGCGATCGTGCGCGCCGGATGACTGCGTCAGGTTGCGCGGCTGTCCTTTCTCGGCGGGCACGGTGAAGATCTCGCCGCGGGCCTCGAAGGCGGCGCGCACGCCAGTGGGCGACAACACGGCGCTTCGCACCATGCTCGCGACCTTCTTCGGCTGCGTCCGCGCCCACGGAAAATCTCCGCTCACCTCGATCGTGAGCGTGCGCGCCTGCTTCGACGCCAGGTCCAACACATGCAGATCGCCGCCCTGCTCGTAGACGATCGCATCGCTGGTGGCGGACGCGTTCATCACGTCGAAGTCGTCGTGGCGAGTGAGCGCCGTGACATCCTTGGCGCCCATCCGGTAGCTGAACAGGTTGATGGTGCCGTTGCGATCCGACAGGAAGTACACGGTGTCGCCGATCCACATCGGCGAGCTGTCGTTGCTATTGGCCCACGGCAGCTTTTCAACGGAGCGATCGGACAGGTTGATCAACCGGATCGGACGCGTGCGCCCGCCGCGATAGTTGCGCCACAGGCTGCTCTGGTTCTGCGCCCAGTCGGCCGCGAAGCCGAGCCCGACCTCTTCGTAGGCCACGCGACGGCCGTCCGCCGAATAGCTCCCGGTGAACGCTCGCGGCATCGGCAACACTTCCGGCACCGCGGTCACTGCGCCGTTGGCGCCGACCGCCACCGACCAGAGCCTGAAGATGGACGGGAGACCGGGCACGGGCACGGTCTCGCGTGTCGATGCGAAGAGCACGCGGCTGCCGTCCGGGCTCCAGCCGCGCGCGGCATCGATGCCCGGATGGAACGTGAGACGCGTGGGTTCGCCGCCGGCAACCGGCACGACATAGACGTCGGTGTTGCCGCCGACCGTCGCCGTGAACGCGAGACGCGATCCGTCAGGCGAGAACCGCGGATCGATCTCGGCGTACGGCGTCGACGTCAGCCGCCGCGCCTGGCCGCCGCTACGGGACACCGTCCACAGGTCGCCGCCGTATTCGAACGCGACCAGCTCGCGGCTGACGGCCGGACGGCGCAGCAGTCGCGTGCCTTGTGCCAGCGCGGCGTCGCCGAGCGCGAGCATCGCGAGGATGGCCAGCACGATCGAACGGAGTCGGATCAGGTTCTTCATGGGCACTCTCAGCTGCTTCGGCCGTTGGCGCCGCTCGGTCGAGGACCACGGCCATTGCTCCGGCGCGACGGCAAGTCACTGCGGCCGCGGTCGGTGGCGGCCCGCAGCGGTTCCTGATACCAGCGTTCGCCCGATCTGTAGTCCTTTTCGGTGTGGCGGAGGATGGCGAGCGCGCGCTTCGGCTGCAGGTGCGTGCACGCCAGCGTGATCGCGTTGATCAGCGCCATCGGCGCCACGTACGAGCCGGTGAACGACGGGCTGCTGATTGGGACGAGCAGGTGCGCGTCGCACTGCATCGCGATCGGCGTGGTGCTGCCGTCGGTGATGCCGAACGTCGGCACGCCTCGCGCCCGGGCCCGCCGCACCGCGTGCACCGTCTCTTTGAGGCAGCGCCCGAAGCTGATCGCGATCAGCAGGTCCTTCTCCGTGAGGAGATCGATCTTGTGCAGCAGATTGCCGGCGCTGCCGACCGGCGCTTCGGCATCGAGGCCGACCGGCATCAGGCCGTAGGCCAGGAACCACGCCAGCGACGCCGCGAGATCCACACCGACCACGAGGATCCGCCCCGAGCGATGGATTTGCGTCGCCAGCGCAACCACGCGGTCGGTGTCGAGCGTCGACTTGAGGACGCTGAGGTTTTCGCTGTCGCGATCGAGACCGTGTTCGACGTGCCCGCCGACGCTGCGCTTTTCCTGGGTGGCCGCTTTGGCCACGGTGTACGGGGTGATCTGCCGGACGAAATGCTCGCGGAGATCGGCCGCGAAGTCGGCAAAGCGCTGGTAGCCCAGGGCCTGGATGGTCCGGACGATGGTGGCGGCGTCGACACTGTAGCGGCGCGCCAGCTCGCGCGACGACAGGAAATAGGCTTCCTTCGGGTTGTCGAGGATCGCCCGCATCAATTGCCGGCGCTGGCGGCTCAACTCGGTCCGCGCGAAGCGCACCTCGAGGGGCGTGCCCGATGCCTGGGCTCCCGGCGTGTTTCTCTTGGTGCTCGCGCGTGTCGTACGCACTGAGATCATCTGGCCATTCCGCTGCCGGGAAGAACGCTAACACACGCGATCGTCGCCTGCAACGCTTGTTGCTGTTCGGTTGACACTGTGCAACGGCCGATGTTACATAGGCAGCCGCGTTCCCGGCGCTGACTGGCCTGATGAGGAGAGAGTGTGATGCCAAGGTTTGAGTTCCCTCGCGTTGTCGTGATACTGGCGTGCCTCTTTCTATCGGCCCCGCCGTCAATCGCGCAGACCACGACATCAAGCATCGAGGGCACGGTGACCGATGCGAGCGGCGCCGTCATCCAGGGCGCCGAGGTCACGGCGCGCGGCGCCACTCTTGCCGCGGAACGCCGCACCACGACCGACGCGAAAGGCGCCTACCGCCTGACCGCGTTGCCGGCCGGAACCTACACGGTCGTAGTGGCTTTTGCCGGTCTGGCCACCCGCACCGCCGCGCTGGACGTGACGCTCAATCGCGTCGTGACGTTCGACGCGACGCTCGCGGTCGGCGGCGTGCAGGAGGTCATTGCCGTCAGCGCGCCCGCGATCGATGCATCAACCTCGGCGACGGGCGCGACGATTACGCCGCGCGAGATCAACGAATCGCCGGTCAACGGCCGGAACTACCTCGATCTCCTGCAACTCGTGCCCGGCGTGGCCATCAACCGCCAGGTTGATCCGAACAGCGACCGGTCCAATCCGGTGCTGGGTGAGCGGAGCGGCAACAACAATTTCCTGATCGACGGGCAGTCGAACAAGGACACCGTCAACGGCGGACCGGCGCAGCAGTTCAATCAGGAGACCATCGCCGAGTTCCAGGTGCTGACGAGCGGCTACAAGGCGGAGTTCGGGCAGGCGTCCGGCGCCATCGTCAACGTCATCACCAAGAGCGGCAGCAACGTGCTCAGCGGCGTCGGCTCGATGTTCTTCAGGGACGACGCGTTCGATGCGTCGAATTCGCTGGACCAGACGAGAACGGAGCCGCTCCCGCTTCGCCGCTACGACTCGAGCCTGGCGCTTGGCGGTCCGCTGGTCAAGGACAAGATGTTCTTCTTCGGATCGGCGGAGCGCATCAGCGAGAAGCGCCAGCTGGATTTCAAGTATCCGGACACCGGCAATGCCGTGGTCAACGGACTGCTGCGCCGTCAGGAAGCGCCGTACGACGTCCCGACGCGGATCTCGGAGACGCGGGCGTTCGTGAAGTTCGACCAGCGGCTCGGTAGGCATCAGGTGTCGGAGCAGGTCAACTACACCGACGGCAACAACCGGAATTTCCTGCCGCTGTCGTCGGCCAACAGCCTGCCCTCGGCGCGCAACGATATGGATACGACACGGTGGCTCGTCGGCGTCGGCGACACGGCGCTCCTTGGCAATCCCGGCAACCCCTATGTCGTCACGCTTCGCGGGGCGGTCCGGCGCGAAGAGAGCGCCACGCATCCGTCACAGACGGATCTGACCGGGTCCACGCTGTTCAATCCGTATGACTCGCGGTGCACCACCGCCAACTGCCTGATCTTGGGCAACCTGCCGACGGTCACGTTCGGCAACCTGCGGACGCCGCAGAATCTCGATCAGGCGTACACGGAGTTCAACGCGAACGCGAACAAGCTGTTTGCCAGCCACAACCTGAAGTTCGGCACGAACTTCCTGCGCACGAAGGTCGATGGCGCCGATGCACGGCTGCTGCAGGTTCAGCTGTTTGCCAACACCGACGATTTCGAGCGGCTCGGCGGCGCCACCGCCGGTCCGTATCTGCTCGCCGCCGCCGGTGGTCTCGCGGCTCGCGACGACGAGATCCACCTGGCGAACAACTACACCGCATTCTTCGCGCAGGACGATTGGAGGGTGCGCGACAAGCTGACCGTCAATCTCGGACTGCGCTGGGAGTACGACTCGGAATTCGAAGCCAAGAAGAACTTCGCGCCGCGTGTCGGCGCGTCGTGGTCGGTCACCCCGAAGACCGCGGTGCGCGGGAATTTTGGCATCTACTACGATCAGTTCCGGCTCGGCCTGGCGCGCAACGTGCCCGCGTACGGCGGCACCGATCAGCGGAACGTTCAGTATCTGGTGTTTCCGCGCCTGTTCTACGGGTCGCCGTCGTTCGTGTCGAGCCTCGCGCTCTTGAGCGGCCTGCCCGGCGGCTGCTTCTCGAACGGCCTGGTCGGCAATCTCACCGACGCACAGATCGCGGCGGGTGGTGTGCGCTGCCCGGTTGTCGCGACCGCGCCGTTCATCGGCGTCGATCGCCTCAACAACGTGGTGGCCCCCGGCCACGCGCCGGTTCCGGCCAACGCGGCGCTTCAGGTCGACAACGTACAGCAGCTGACGGGCCTGAGTGCGCAGCAGTACGCGGATCAGGCGAGCGCGGCGATCGGACAGCCGCAGGGCTATTTCACATTCGGACCGACGGGCTATCTCACCAACGTGATCATCCCGGCGCAGCCGCGGCCCACCGCGATTGCCGACAGCTTCGACACGCCGCGCACGCTCGGCTACAACGCCGGCGTGCAGCGGGAGCTGACGGCGGACATGTCGATCGAGCTGGACTACTTCCACCGCGACGTCCAAAACCTGCTCGGCTTGCGAAACGCCAACATCGCCTTCGAGTCGCGCGTGCTCGGCCGCCGCTTCCTGCCGCCGTTTACAGCGGGACCGATTCAGACGTTCGGACCGTTCTACGAGGGGCAGTACGACGCGCTGGTCATCACCTTCAACAAGCGCTTCAGCCACCGCTTCCTGATCGGCGCCAGCTACACCTACGCGCAGGGGACCGACAATTCGCTCGGCATCAATTCAGCGCCGTCGGACAGCTTCATCGGCACGGTGCCGGTCGTCACCGAAACCGCCACCGGTCGGTCGAACGCGAACGGCGCATTCACCCGCGCCAACGGGACGCTCGTGCAGGCGGCCGGGACGTTCCTGAACGGACCCGATCGCGACAAGGGACCGTCCGATCTCGCGATCGATCACGTTTTGCAGGCGAACGGCATGTTCGAACTGCCGTACCAGATTCAGATCAGCGGCATCTTCCGCGCGCAGAGCGGGTTCCATTTCAGCCAGCAGCCCGCCAGCGGCGTGCTGGTCGATCCCGATGGCGATAGCTCGATCAACGCCATCGACGTCAACGCCGGGCGCAACGCGTTCACCGCGTCGCCGTTCGTGAATCTCGACATGCGGTTCGCCAAGCGGTTCACTGTCGCGTCGGGCGTCAAGGCACAGGTGCTGATCGAGTTCTTCAACCTCTTCAACCGCCAGAACCCGGCCGCGGTCGGCCGCCGCCAGGACGTGCCGCTCGAACCGTTCGGCCGGTCCACACAGGTGCTGCCAGGACGAGAAGGGCAGATCGGTTTCCGGATCGAGTTCTGACGGGATTGGGTCCCAGCGCCCCAGAATGGCGAAGGGCTCGATGCCGTCGGCGCGCCACAGTCGCGACGCCCGGACCTTGTCCCGTTCGTCGAGCGCCGCCATTCCCGCCGTAGTTCCCGGTGGATTCCACAATGATCGGAGCACGTCCGGCGCGCCGCACGCGGCAAGGACTCCGAGGCCGAGGCAGCGATAGAATCGCCGCGACGTGAAGAAAGAACTCGCGACGTTCCTGCTGCTGGTCGTGTTGTGCGCCATCGTCACCGCGCTCAACCCCCGCTTCCTGTCGGCCGCGAATCTCCAGAACACGGCTCGACTGATCGGGGCGTTCGGGATTGTCAGCCTGGGACTCGGCCTGGTGATCATCGCTGGCGGCATCGATCTGTCCGTCGGGTCGGCGTTCGCCCTGCTCGGGGTGCTGCTGTCGATGATGCTGACCGAGTGGCACGTTGCCTGGCCCGCGGCCGTGGTGATCCTGCTCGCGCTCGGCGCGCTCCTTGGCGGGATCAACGGATGGCTGATTACGCGCCTGGGACTGCAGCCATTCATCGTCACGTTGTGCGGTTTGCTGCTGTATCGCGGTCTGGCACGGTTCATCGCCGATGACGAGACGAAAGGGTTTGGTGACGCGGCGGGCTTCGAGAGATTGCAGTGGCTCGCGACCGGGAGCCTGTTCCACGTGCCGACGCCGTTCCTCGCGCTCGTGGTGGTGAGCATCGCCATGTGGGTGGTGCTGCACCGATCCGTGTACGGTCGTCATCTGTACGCCACCGGTCGAAACGAAACCGCCGCGATCTACTCGGGCATCAACGCGCGCCGCGTCGTCGTGAGCGCCTACGTGATCCTCGGGGTGCTGACCGGCGTGGCGGCGATCGTGTTCGCGTTCTACACGAATTCGATTTCGCCGTCGTCGCACGGCAACTTCTTCGAGCTGTACGCGATCGCGGCGGCCGTGCTCGGCGGCTGCAGCCTGCGCGGCGGCGAGGGCTCGGTGGTGGGGATCCTGCTCGGAACGACGTTGCTGCAGGTGTTGCAGAATCTCGTCAATCTGCTCGGTATTCCGAGTTCGCTGAACTTCGCGGTGATGGGCGGCGTGATCCTCATAGGCGTGGTCGGTGATCAGGTCCTCCAGCGCCGCGCCGCGCGGATCGCGCGCCATGGCGCGCGCCGTTCCTTCGCGACCGAGCCGATGTGAAGGCCGTCAAGTCGCGGGCATCGTTGTCGTCGACGCGCACATCGCGTGCGCCGTATCCTGGCGTCGCCCTGTCCATCGGGCCGGCAGCGCAGGCGGCCGGCGATTGACTGGGATTTCTCTCGCCATGCCCGAACGTGAGGAGAATCGAATGTCTGTGAAGAGAACCGTCGCCCTCTGTTGCCTGGGCCTGCTCGCCGTCAGCGGCTGCGGCCGCGAGCATTCGTCCACGAAGAAGCTCGCCTTCATCACGAACAACGCCGCGGATTTCTGGACGATCGCGCGGAAGGGCTCCGAGAAGGCGGACGCCGGGCTCCCAGACGTCGAAGTCGAGTTCCGTCTCGGCGACGGAACCGCGGCCGCGCAGAAGCGCATCCTGGACGACCTGCTGGCGAAAGGCGTGGACGGGATCGCCATCAGCCCCGTGGACCCGGCGAACCAGACGGCGATGCTGAACGACGCGGCGAAGCAGGCGATCGTATTCACGCACGACAGCGACGCGCCCGACAGCAAGCGCGAGTGCTACGTCGGCACCGACAACGTCGCGGCTGGACGGCAGGCGGGAGACCTGATCAAAGAAGCCCTGCGGCAGGGCGGCAGGATCGCGATCTTCGTGGGCAAGCTGGATGCGCGCAACGCCCAGGAGCGGCTGCAAGGCATCAAAGAATCGATAGCCGGCTCGACGATCGCGATCGTCGACGTGCGCACCGACGACACCGACCAGGTTCGTGCAAAGGCGAACGTGTCCGAGATGCTCGTGAGCCATCCCGATGTGAGTGCCCTCGTCGGGCTGTGGAGTTACAACGGCCCCGCGATTCTCAACGCCGTGCGGGATGCCGGCCGGATCGGGCAGGTGAAGATCATCGCGTTCGACGAAGATGACGAAACGCTGTCGGGCGTCAAGTCGGGCGCGATCGTCGGCACGGTCGTGCAGCAACCCTACGAATTCGGCTTCCAGTCGGTGACGCTGCTGGAGAAGGCGCTCAAGGGAGATCGATCCGGCATTCCGCCGGGGCGCCAGGTGTTCGTCCCTACGAGAGTGATACGGCAGAACAACGTCGACGAGTTCAGGACGTCGCTCGCGAAGCTCCGCGGCCGGTGACCCGCCCGCCGCTCCTCCAGCTCCGCGCGATCGACAAGCGGTTTCCCGGTGTCCAGGCGCTCCGTGGCGTAAGCCTCGACGTGCACGCGGGAGAAGTCGTGGCGCTGCTTGGCGAGAATGGCGCCGGCAAGTCCACCTTGATGAAGATCGTCGGCGGGATCGAGCAGCCCGACGCCGGCGAGGTGCTGATCGACGGCGCGCCGGTCGTCGTGCGCGGCGTCTCCGGTGCCACGGCGCTGGGGATTGCGTTCATCCACCAGGAGCTCAACCTGCTCGACAATCTCGACGTCGCCGGCAACGTCCTGCTCGGACGCGAACCAACGGGCTGGGGTGTGCTGCGGCTGATCGATCGCGCGAAGATGCGCGAGACCGTGCGGCCGTACCTCGATCAGCTCGGCCTGGACGTCTCCCCGGACACGCCACTGGCCGCGCTGTCGATCGCGCGGCGCCAGCTCGTCGAGATCGCGAAGGCGCTATCACTCAACGCTCGGCTCCTCATCATGGACGAGCCGACGTCCAGCCTGACGATCGCCGAGGTCGGCCGGCTGCACGAGGTGGTCGCGTCCCTACGCGAGCGGGGCGCGGCTGTCATCTATATCACGCACCGGCTCGGGGAAGTGGCGACCGTCGCCGACCGTGCGGTCGTCTTGCGCGACGGCGCGAACGCTGGCACGTTGGCGCACGGGGAACTTACGCACGACAACATGATCTCGCTGATGGTCGGCCGCCAAATCGACTTCGAGCACGATGCGCCAAGCGCACAGAAGGAGGGCGAGTACTTCCGAGTCGACGGGCTGCGTACACGGCGGTATCCCCAGCATGCCGTGTCGTTCGCCGTCGGGCGCGGAGAGATTGTCGGGATGGCCGGTCTGGTTGGGGCCGGGCGCTCGGAAATCGCGCTCGCGTTGTTCGGCGTCGACCCGAAGATCGCCGGAACCGTGAGCCTCGGCGGACAGCCGCTGCAGATCGAGACGCCCGAGGACGCCATCCGTCACGGGATCTTTCTCGTTCCCGAGGATCGCAGGGTGGCCGGGCTCGTGATGGATTTCTCGATTCGCCAGAACGTGTCGCTCCCGGCGCTCGGCAGATACGCGCGGCACGGTCTCGTCTCCGAGATGGATGAACGCCGGGCCGTTGCCGCGGTCTGCGGCCAGCTGCAGGTCAGGGCTCAGTCGATGGAGGTCAAAGCGGCGACCTTGAGCGGTGGCAACCAGCAGAAAGTGGTGCTCGCCAAGTGGCTCGCGCTGGGGCCGAACGTGCTCGTCATCGACGAACCCACGCGCGGTATCGACGTCGGCGCAAAGGCGGAGATCTATCGCCTCCTACGCCGCCTCACGCACGACGGGATGTCGATCCTGATGATCAGCAGCGACATGGAGGAGATCCTCCAGATCAGCGACCGCGTGGCCGTCGTGCATGAAGGACGCCTCACCGGCATCGTGGCACGCGCGGACTGCACTGAGCAGCTCATCATGACGCTCGCGGTGGGGCAACAGCCGTAGCTCGCCGCCGGTCACGAAAATGCGCATCAGTCCTGGCTGCGAGTGGGAAAACGGCCATTGTTGGCGACGGACCGCGCGCGATGTCCGTCGTCCGCCGGGTCGAGTCGAATCGCCCCGATCCGCGCCGCGCCGGGGGAGCTCCCCTCGAACACGTGCGCGGCGCGGCCGGTCTCTTCGGCGTACCGACGAGCGATGCCGTGGACCGCATCCCGCGCTCCGACGTCGGCAAGCACCGCCACCGTTCCTCCGCAGCCGCCGCCCGTGATCTTGGCGCCATAGATTCCGGCTGCGGCACCTGCCTCGCGGGCAAGCGCGACGAGCCGGTCGGTTCCGTCCGAGCCGAGGCCGCATGCCGAGTAGCTGAAGTGCGATTCATACATCAAGGCGCCGAGGCGACGCGGATCCGGTTCCGATCGCAACTGCCGCGTCCATTCCATGACGCGCTCGTGCTCGTGGACCGGATGCGCCGCCGGCGTCCTGATGGCGTAGCGGTGCGAGGGATCGACACGCGTCACGCGATCGGTCGTCCCCTGATACTGTGCGAGGAAGGCGTCGCCATCGAGTTCCTCGGGGATGTCCGGCGCGAACCGGTCGAAGCTGTTCCCGCCCACATTGGCCAGGTAGCCATGCCAGCGTGGATCGTCGACCCGCACGTGTCCTCCACAATCGCCGAGCGTGACCCGCAGGCCGGCGAGCGCCGCGAGGACGCGGTAGCCCATGAACGCGCCTACACGCACCGCGCCATAGTCCGCACCCGACACGGCGTGGCGGATACCGGAGTCGATCCCCCAGACGCCAAGGTCCTCGGGCAGGCGGATACTGCCCTGGAACTCCGCCGGCTGGCAGAGGAGCGCCATCAGGCTGCCCGCTTCGCCGTGAATCGTCGCCATCTGATCCATGACGCCGCACGGCGCCCCGACGATCAGATTCTCCACCTGTTGGCAGCGCAGCGCCCGCAGCCTGGGCTCGATGCGCAGCGGCCACGCAGCGATGACGGCCTCCATCGTCGCCGCCTCAATCGCCGCCGAGGAGCTGACGCCCTTGCCTTCCGGTACGTCGGACTCGATCAGGACGGCGGCGCCGTGCTCGAAGCGTACGGCATGCTCGCGCGCCAGCACATGGAACACGCCGGCCACATACGCCGCCCAGTGCCGGGTCGGATCCGCGGCGAACCAGGCGCGCACCTCGTCGTACGGGCGTTCCGCGTCGGCGACCAGCGTCAACGGCACCTCGCAGCGACGCGTGTGACCCTGCGGGCCGGTCGAGACGATGACGATGCGCCGCTCGCGCCACGGACGCAGCGCGACGCGTGTGGCCTCGCGAATCGGCCACTGCAGGACGAGCGCCCCAGAATAGTCGGCGATGCCCCCGATGACGTCCAGCCGCCCCGGCGCGCGCGAGATAAAGACGGGAGCCTGGTCGTGATCGCCAGCCTGCGCCAGCACGCCGCTGTTGATGTGCGCGGCCACGACACCCACAAACCGCGCGAGGTCGGGCACGTCGTCCGGGATCCCCGTCACCGGATGCAGCGAACCTGTCATACGACCAGGCCGCGGCGCTTCAGTGCGCGCTGCAGGTGCGGCTCGACCGTCGCCTTCAGCCGTTCGTTGGCGAAGCCGATCCAGGTCACGTCCGATGCGACGTCGAGCGGCGCCGCGAGTTGACGGCCCTGTTCGTCGGTCACGGACACTCCAAGCTCTCGCGCGATCAGCTCGGTGCAGAGATCGTACGGGTGGCAGCACAACGCGGCGCCGCCCGGGCGGCGCCGCTCGAGCAGCGGCCGCAGGTCGGCGACGAAGCGATCGTGACCGGCCATCAGCTCGAACAGCTGACCGCCAGTGCAGATGTATTGATCCTCGAAGGATTGCGCCTTGCCTGGTTGCGGCGGCCCGAGCACCTCCGCCGCGAGCTCGTCGTCAATCGCGCCAAGTTCCGCGCGATTCCCTGGGAAGAAGCGCGCGATCGTCGCGAAGCCGTGCGCGATCGTCGTCGCGGTCGAGGGCCGCAGATCAAGGGCCGCGCTCTCGCCCGTGACGCGATTGAAGCGGGTCGCGGACACGCCGCGGCCTCGGACGGCCCACAGCTCGTCGGACAAGTGCTGTTTGACGAGCGGTATCTCCGTCTGAACCGCGAGCTCGATGTCCGCCAACGTGCTCGGACCGGGTCCGGGCGCGACACCCGTAAGAATCCAGGCGGAGCGCTTCTGGTACATGAGGCCACGCGTCCCATCGATCGGATCGACGATGATCGTCCAGCGCGAGGTGCGCCCTGGTGATCCCTCGGGTACGATCATCTGGCCGCCAGGCAGCCCTTCGGCGACGAGCCGAACCGGCGCGTCCGGCGTGGCAATCGCTCGTGCGAGCTCCTCGACGAGCACCTCCTCGGCGACCCGATCGATCGCGTAGATCGTGTCCCCTTCCTCCTCGCGAGCGACACCCGACAGCGCGTTGACCGCCGCCTGCTCGCACGCCGCGACGACGTCGCGGCGAATGCGTCGATGCAGGGCCTGGACGGCCGCGAGGAGCGGGTGCGCGGCGATCACGATTGGGACGCGTAGTGCGGCCCGCCGGCCGCAACGAGCTCCGCCGCCTTCTCTTCCGGCGATGTGTCGCTGAGAAAGTTGCCCCCGCCAATCTCCGGACCGGCGAGGTACTTCAGCAGGTTCGGGCGGCGGAGCGGCGGGTGGAACTCGATATGGAAGTGGAACCCTGGGGTCCCGCCCTGCACCGGCGCCTGGTGCAGCGCCATGACGTAGGGAAACGGCATCCGCCAGAGATTATCGAACCGGATCACCACGTCGCGGAGCACCGTCGCGAGATCCCGCCGCTCGTCCGCCTCCAGGTCCGCAATCGTCGGGACGCTCCGAAGCGGCGCGACGTAGATCTCGTAGGCGTATCGCGCGAAGTACGGAACGAACGCAATCGCGCTGCCGTGACGGCTAACGAGGCGCCGCCCGTCTTGTTGCTCCGCGGCGATGATGTCCTGGAACAGATATCTGCCGGTCTGCTCGAGGTGTCGGCGTCCGGCGAGCAGCTCCGTCTCGATGTACTTGAAAGTGAAATTGGTCGCGTAAATCTGGCAATGCGGGTGCGGGTTGCTGACGCCGACTACTTCGCCCTTGTTCTCGAAAATGAGGACGGACGCCACATCGGGATGCGCCGCGAGTTCACGCATCTGCTGCTGCCACGTCTCGAGCAGGGTATCCACACCATCGACGTCGAGCTCCGCCAGCGTCACGTCGTGCCGCGGGCTGTAGCAGACCACCCGCGCCACACCGGTTGCCGAACGGTTCCGGTAGATGCCTGGCGGGGACGTCAGGGCGCG
>Ga0184625_10000356_pt1 | contig 16674 bp, 16 predicted proteins | sample PLM3_30_b1_FD_133151 | JGI IMG/M metagenome (GOLD analysis project Ga0184625, IMG submission 133151) | Groundwater sediment microbial communities from an aquifer in East River, Colorado, USA - PLM3_30_b1 | ecosystem: Environmental > Terrestrial > Soil > Riparian zone | place: USA: East River... | reverse complement strand
TGCGACGATCATCGCGAGCCCGGCTAGGAGGAACGTATCGTCGGTCGGCTCGGCGGACGCGATCTCGGAGAAGCCGATCTCACCGGTGGCGCCGTACACGAGCGCGGATCCGAAGAGGAGCACCGCCGACCCGAAGCCGCCCACGACGAGATACTTCAAGCCTGCCTCGAGCGAGGCGGCTCGTTCGGTGTCGAGCGCGACCAGGATGTAGAGACAGAGCGAGAACCACTCGAGCCCGAGGAAGAGCGTCATCAGGTTCTCGGCGCTCACGAAGAAGACCATCCCCGCGCCGGCAGCCGCGAGAAGCGAGTAGTACTCGCCGTGGTTGTCGCGACGCCGTTCGGTCCACGAAACGAGGACGACGACGGCACCGGTGACCGCGAGGATCACCTGGGCGAGAGCGGCGAGCTGATCGCGCGCCATCGATCCCGAGAGGAGCACCTCCGACGTCGCGCTCTCGTCGAAGACGACGCCGGCGAGCACGGCCGCAGTTACGAAGCCCGCGAGCGCGACCGCAGCCGTGACGGCCTTGCGCATCCACTCGGGAACGACGACCGTCACGAGGAGCGCGAGGCCCGAGGCTGAGAGCAGCGCCACCGTCGGCGAGAGCGCGAGCCAGTCGACGCTGGGGGTGTCGATCACCGGAACCCCTCCGAGATCGCCTGCGCAGCGTCATTCCCCGGGAACGAGCTCTGGCTGATGAGCGCTGGCCACGCCGACAGGACGAGCAGGGTGAGGATCATCGGCAGCACGAGCGCCAGTTCCACCGGTCGAAGATCGAGCGCTCCGTCTCGCACGGCGGATCCGGGCTTGACGTGCAGGATCGCGGAGATCACGCGGAGCGTGTACATCGCGGCGAGCACGACCCCCAGGGCGACGACGACCGAGTACCCCCACCCCTGGTCGTAGACCCCGGCCATGATCAGGAACTCGCCGGCGAACGTCGCCGAGCCTGGCACGGCCAGCGCGATCATCCCGGCCACCATCACGACGGTTGCGAGCGCAGGGCGGCCACGGGCCATGCCACCGAGCGATGCGAGCTCACCCGTCCCGCAGCGGTGCTCGACCATTCCGACGAGCAGGAACATGCTCGCCGAGATGAGGCCGTGCGCCACCGACTGGAGTACCGCTCCGTCGAGGCCGAGATCGTCGAACGCGAACACGCCGAGCGTGATGAGCCCCATCTGCGCCATCGACGAGTAGGCGACCACGCCGCGCAGATCGGGTGCACGGAACGCGAGCAACGACCCGTAGACGAGGCCCGCGCCGGCGAGCACGAGGACCACGCCCGACAGGTCATCTGCTGGTTCGGGGAACTTCGGCAGGCCGATCCGCAGGAACCCGTAGATCGCGGTCTTCGACACGACGGCGGAGAGCACCGCCGCAACCTCGACCGGCGCCTCGCGGTACGCGAGCGGAAGCCAGCCGTGGAACGGGAACAGCGGCGCCTTGATCGCGAATGCAATGGCGAAACCGAGGAAGATCCAGACGTTGTCGCTCGTGCCCGACTCCACCAGCGAGAACGTCCCCTGGGTGACGCCGAACGCGACGACGGATGCAAGCATGAGGAGCGAGCCCGCCATCGTGTAGACCACGAACGTGAGCGTCGCTGCCTGCCGTCGCGCGCCGCCCCAGACGCCGACGAGCACGTAGAGCGGGATCAGCATCGCCTCGAACGAGATGTAGAAGAGGAGCAGGTCCTGCGATGCGAAGGTCGCCACGATCGCGCCCGTGAGGAAGAGCATCAGCGCGTGGTACGCACGCGGGCGGTCACGCCCGACCCACACTGCGTATCCGATCGCAGCCGTGGACGCGATGACCGCCGCCCCGGTGAGCCAGAGCGAGAAGCCGTAGAAGCCGACCGAGTACGAGATCCCCAGGCTCTCGACCCAGTTGCGCGAGGTTCCGAGCTGGAGGCTGCCGTCGTCGAAGTCGAACCGAGCCGCTGCGGCGATCCAGAGGCCGACCTCCATGAGCGCGACGAGTAAGGCGAGCCCGGCCGTCGTCTCGCGCGGAAGCGGGAACACCGCGACGACGAGGGCGCCTGCGATCGGGAGCAGGATGAGCGCAGTCGTCAGCATGGTCAGCGCACCGCCACGAACACGACGACGAGGACGCAGACCGCCAATGCGATCGCTACGGCATACGTACGGAGGAGGCCGGACTGGACACGCGCGACCTCACCGCCGACCTGGATCGTCCCGGACCCGATCTCGTCGAGCGAGCGCTCGATCACGGGCTCCTCGACGTTTCGCCGGAGCGCGGCCGAAACCGCGACAGCCGGCCGGTAGAAGAGCGCGTCGTACAGCTCGTCGAAGTAGAGCTTGTGCTCCAGCACGCGCCAGATCACGGGGCTCGTGACGAGCTGGCGTCCAGCCTGGAACGCCCGCCGAGCGAGGAAGAGGCCGACGAGACCCAGTGCGACGGCGAGCGCGCTCGTCTCGTAGTCCTCGGCCACGGTCGGATCGACGAGAGCTTCTGCCGTCTCCCCGATCCACTCTGTGAGCGGGTGCCACACGCCGGGAATGACGACGAGCCCGCCTATCGTCGAGAGCACGGTGAGGATCCCGACGGGGACGAGCATCGAGCGCGGGCCCTCGCCGTGTCCCTCGTGCGCGTGCTCGGCCGCGTACTTGCTTTGCGAGCCACGGAAGACCGTGTAGTAGAGCCGGAACGCGTACGCGCCGGTGAAGAGCGCGCCGACGAGTGCGGCGACATAGAGCGTGTAGCCAAGCGCGCCTCCGGTTGCGAGCGCCGAAGCGATGATGCCGTCCTTCGACCAGAACCCCGCAAAGGGCGGGATGCCGACGAGAGCGAGGATCCCCACGAGGAACGCGACATGGGTCCGCGGCATGACGTCCTTGAGCCCGCCCATCCTGCGGATGTCCTGCTCGCCGCCCAGGTGGTGGATGACAAGCCCGGCAGACATGAAGAGCAGCGCCTTGAAGAACGCATGCGTCATCAGGTGGAAGATCGCGTAGCCGTACGCGCCGATCCCCGCGGCCAGGAACATGTAGCCGATCTGCGACATGGTCGAGTACGCGATCACCCGCTTGATGTCCCACTGCACGAGCGCGATCGCGCCGGCGACGAGCAGCGTCGCAGCGCCGAGGATTGCAGCGAGGTGCTGAATGTCGGGCGCGGCCTCGAAGATCGGGTGCGCGCGCACGAGCAGGTAGACACCAGCGGTGACCATCGTTGCGGCGTGGATGAGCGCAGAGACCGGAGTCGGGCCCTCCATCGCGTCAGGCAGCCACGTATGGAGCGGGATCTGCGCCGACTTCGCGATCGCACCGCCCAGGAGGCCGAGCGCGACGAGGTTGACGGGAGTGGACGAGAGCGAGTCGACGCCCACGAAGACGCCGGAGAACTCGAGCGTCCCCGTCTCCCAGATGAGGAGCACGCACGCCAGCGCGAACGTGGCGTCTCCGATCGCGTTCATGACGAATGCTTTCTTCGCGGCCGCGACCGCTTCAGGACGGTGGTGCCAGAACCCGATCAGGAGGTACGACGCGAGACCGACGAGCCCCCAGCCGACGAGTAGGAGCAGGAAGTTGCCCGCCTCGACGAGCAGGAGCATCGAGAAGACGAAGAGCGACATGTACGCGAAGTAGCGACGCTCCTCGTCGTCGCCGGCCATGTAGCCCATCGAGTACCAGACGATGAGCCCGCCGACGCCGGAGACGACGAGCATCATCGTGCTCGAGAGCGTGTCCAGCAGGATCTGAACCTCGACCTCGAAGTCGCCAGCGGCGAGCCAGGTGTAGGCGGTCGAGACCTGCTCGCGATCGGACGGGTCGGCCGCCCACAGCCCGAAGAGCGCAACGAGCGCGCCTCCGAATGCGACGAGGGTCGAGAGCGTCGAGATCCAGCCCGCCGTGCGACGCGAGATGCGCTGGCCGGCAAGCGTGATCCCGAGCGCCCCGGCGAGGGGCGCGAGCAGGCAGATCCAGGCGCCGACGACCACTAGCCGCGCAGCGCGCTCGCCTGGTCGACGTCGAGGACCAGCCGGCGCCGGGCCATCGCGACGATGAGGCCGAGCCCGATCGCCACCTCGGCAGCCGCCACGGCCATGACCGCCAGCGCGAAGACCTGGCCGGTGAGGTCACCCCGCTGACGCGCGAACGCGATCAGAGTGAGGTTCGACGCGTTGAGCATGATCTCGAGCGAGAGGAGGACGATCAGCGGGCTCCGCCGGAGCATCACGCCGAGCGCTCCGATCCCGAACAGCATCGCCGCGACGATGAGGTACCACCCGATGTCCGGGCCGTCCACCTACTCGTCTTCCTTCTCGGGCGTCGTCCCGAGGACGACACCGCCGACAGCGGCGACGAGCAAGGCGATCGAGGTGATCTCGAACGCCAGCAGGTGATCCGTCAGGAAGAGCTCGCCGATCTCGGCCGGGCTTCCGAAGGAGTCCGAGACCTGCGCGGGATCCTGGAGGTTGTCTCCCCACGCGAGCCCGAGCACGACGACGACCTCGACGAGCAGCGCCGCGGCCGCGACGACAGCCGCCGTGCGTAGGAGCGGCGGCCCGCCCGCCCACGGCGCGTCCGCCCGTCCTCCGAGATACGCGACGACGAAGAGGAACATGACCATGACCGCGCCCGCGTAGACGAGCACCTGCGCGGCGGCGAGGAACTCGGCCGCGAGCAGGAGGTAGAGAACTGCGAGCGAGGCGAGGTTCCCAATGAGCGCGAGCGCCGCGAAGAACGGGTTCGTGACGTTCACGACCGCGACGCCGGTCGCAAGGCACCCTCCCGCCGCGAGGAACCAGACGACCCAGACGAGGAAGTTGCCCATCACTCTCCGCAGAGCGGAATCCGCGCGCGCGGAATTCCGGCCGGTTGATGCTGGGGGAACCTCCCTGTTCCCCCAGACCCCCTCCACTGGTCCGCTCCGCGGACAAGGCGCTGTCGCGTCTTCCCTGAAGGCGTCCGCTTCGCGGCCGCTGCGTCGGTGGTGATCATGGCCACGCTCAGCTCCGGGTCTTGTATGTGGGCTCGGGCGTGTCGAACCGCTCGCTGTCGGCGACGGGCACTCGCTTGATCGGCTCGGCGAGGAGCATGTCCTTCGTGTAGATGAGGTCGTCGCGTGAGTACTCCGCGATCTCGAACTCGTTGCCCAGCGTGATCGCGTCGAACGGGCAGGCGAGCTCGCAGTAGCCGCAGAAGATGCAGCGGCTCATGTTGATCTCGTAGATCCGCGCGAAGCGCTCGCCCGCCGAGACACGGTTCTCCGCCGTGTTCTCCTCGGCGACGACACGAATGCAGTCGGCCGGGCACGCGGCGGCGCAGAGCGAGCAGCCGACGCATTTCTCGAGTCCGTTCTCGTGCTTCCAGAGCCGGTGCCGGCCGCGGAAGCGTGGGTACACCGGCCGTTTGTACTCGGGGTACTGCTGCGTGATCGGCTTCCGGAAGATCTGCCGAAACGTGACGGCGAATCCCTTGAGCGTGCCGGCGGGCTGGGCCATCAGAGCGCAACCACCAGGATCGCCGTGACCACCGCGTTCACGGTCGCCACCGGCAGAAGCACCTTCCAGCCGAAGCGCATCAGCTGGTCGTAGCGAAGCCGCGGGAGCGTCGTTCGCATCCAGATGAAGACGAAGAGCAGCAGCGCGAGCTTCCCGACGAACCAGAGCGGCCCTGCCCACGTGGGCCCGTCCCAACCGGGACCGTGCCAACCGCCGAGGAAGAGAGTCACGCAGAGGCCGGAGAGCGTGATGAGGTTGATGTACTCCGACATCGAGTAGAGGCCGAACCGCATCCCTCCGTACTCCGTGTGGTAGCCGGCGACGAGCTCCTGTTCGGCCTCGGGGAGGTCGAATGGTGCGCGGGCCGTCTCTGCCGTGCCGGCGAAGAGAAAGACCACGAGGCCCACGAACTGCGGCACCGCGTACCAGACCGTGTCGGCCTGCGCCGCGACGATGCCGGTGAGCGACAGCGACTCCGCCATGATCACGACCCCGAGCACGGAGAGCGCGAGCGACACTTCGTACGACACGAGCTGCGCACAGGTCCGCATCGAGCCGAGGAGCGCGTACTTCGAGTCGGACGCCCAGCCACCGATGATGAACCCGTAGACCCCGAGGGAGCCGATCGCGAAGATCAGGATCAGCGCGATATCGAGGTCGGCCACCTGACCCGGGATGTAGACGCCGCCGATCTCCCAACCGGGACCGAACGGGATGACCGAGAAGGTCGCGAGCGCCGTGAACGCGGCGAGGAAGGGTCCGAGGACGTAGAGCCAGTCGATCGCCGCCGTCGGCTGGAAGCTCTCCTTGTTCAGCAGCTTCAGGAGATCGGCGATCGGCTGCAAGAGACCGTACGGCCCCGCCCGGTTCGGCCCGTAGCGCAGCTGCATCCGCCCCATCACCTTCCGCTCGGCGAGCGTGAGGTACGCGAAGGTGACCATCACGAGATTGATGATCACGAACGCCTGAATGAGGCTCACGTACCACTCGACGTTCATTGCGCCTTCACCACCTCGACGGCCGCATGCAGATCGGCGGCGTGCTCCTCGGCGATCCGTGCGACTCCCTCGACGAGCCTACGACTCACTCGGGCCCGGAGCTCGACCGAGGTGCCGTTCGAGCGGACGAGGACGGCGTCACCCGCTGTGATCCCGCGCCGCGCGGCGTCTATGGAGGCCAGCTCGACCTCCGGTCGCGGGCGCTGGAAGTCGAGCTGCGGCACACGCTCGACCGCCGGTCCCGAGAACAGCGCTCGGTACCGCTGCAGACGCAACGCGCCGACGTAGTGCTCGTCCGAGAAGGTGGGCAGCGCCGGCGAGGGCGTTGTCGCTGGCTCTGGCGCCTGGTACGGGTGCCTTGCCGGAAGCGGTGCCTGGAGTCCGATCTCGTCGAGAGACAGGTCACGGAAGAGGTGTCTCGCGAGCTCCTGGAAGACTCCGGTCGCTTGCGGCGCGAGCTCGACGTCGAAGCGGGCGGCGAGCTTTGCGATCCAGGCAAGCTCGTCTGGACAGGGAGGCAACACGGCGCGCCGCACGCGTTGCACACGTCCCTCCACGTTGAGCGTGGTCCCGTCGCGCTCGAGTGCCCCGGTCGCGGGGAGTATCAAATCTGCCCACCCGCCCACGAGCTCGTGGAACATCGTCACCACGATCGTCCGCTCGGCCTGCTCGGCGAGCGAGCGCACGCTTGGGTCTGCCGCTGCGCCGTCGCCCGAGACGATCAGCAGCGTGATCGGTTCCGGGTTCGCGTCGTCCGCGTCCGCGGAGGCCGCCCAGGCCGCCGCGACTCCGAACGAGTTGGCGGTGGCCGGCAGGTGGAAGGCGCCGCTTCCCGGCTTGTCCGCGAGCCCGAGCGCGTGTGCGAGCTCCGCGAGGCGTGCGCCACCCCCGCCTCCCGGGCCCGACCAGATGAGGACTGCCCGCTCGGCCGCGCGCAGCTTCCTCCCGAGTGTGTTGCGGGAACCAGCCAGCTCGTGGCAAAGGGCCGCAGCGCCGCCCGGCTCGGTCGACACGTCGCCTGTGGGGGAGCAGACGACGACCTCTGCGCCACGCCGCGCGGCCTCTCTGATCCAGAGATCGACGATCGGAGCACGCTCGACGATCGGGTCGTCACCGACGACGACGACGATCTCGGCTTCTCCGATCGCGCTCAGGGGGAGACGGAACGCCTCGAGCGCAGTCGAGGTCGCCTCCGGCATGACGGCGGAATGCGCGCCGAGCCCTCTGCGCAGCAGGCGCCCCAGCGCGTAGGCGATCTCGCTCGTCTCCGATCCGGAGAGCGCGGTGACGACTGCGTCGCCGGCGTCGCGAAGCATCTCTTCCGCAAGGTCGAGCGCAGCGTCCCAGGTGATTTCCTCGAGTCCTTTGGGGCCACGGCGCAACGGCGACGTCACCCGATCCTCGGCGCGCAGGTGCGGGTAGCTGAACCGGCCCTTGTCGCAGAGCCAGCCGCGGTCGATCTCGGGGTGGTTGCGCGAGAGAATCCGCTTGACCTTTCCCTCGCGGATCGTGGCCGAGACGTTGCAGCCCACGGGGCACGCCGTGCAGACGGTCGGCACGTTCTGGATGTCCCAGGGCCGCGCCTCGAACCGGTACAGCGTCGAGGTCAGGGCGCCGACCGGGCAGAGCTCGATCACGTTGCCCGAGAAAGGAGAGCGGTACGGCTCGTCCTCGAATGTCGCGATCTCCGTGCGGGCGCCGCGGTTGCGCGCGATCAGCTGGCCGTCCTCCGCGACGTCCTCCGAGAAGCGGGTGCAGCGATAGCAGAGGATGCAGCGCTCCCGGTCGAGCGCGATGAGCGGTGACACCGGGATCGGCTTGTCGACTGTGAGCTTCGGCAGCGTCATCCGCGTGTTGCCGGGCCCGTACCGGAACGCGAGATCCTGCAGCGGGCACTCGCCGCCCTTGTCGCAGACCGGGCAGTCGAGCGGGTGGTTCACGAGGATGAACTCGAGCGTCGCCTCCTGTCCCTCTGCCGCCTTGGCCGACGTCGCGGCGGTCCTGATGACCATGCCGTCCTGCACCGTGAGGGTGCAGCCGGCCTGGAGCTTCGGGATCCCTTCGATTTCGACGAGACACATGCGGCACGCTCCCACGGGCGGGCCGAGGCGGGGCTCGTAGCAGAAGACGGGTATCTCGATGCCTGCCGCCAGCGCGGCCTCGACGAGCCCGGTTCCCTTCGGAACGTCGATCTGCCGGCCGTCGACCGTGACCGCGACGAGCTCAGACATGCGCGACCTCGTGCGCCTGGCGCCCGTGCATCGCCGAGGGAGCGAGGATCCCCTCGAGCGACGAGTCGCCGTCGAGGGGACAGCGGCCGAGGTCGATGTGCGCCTGGTACTCGTCGCGGAACTTGTCGACGTAGCTCAAGACCGCGATCGCGTCCGAGTCGCCGAGCGGGCAGAGGCACTTCCCGAGAATCCGGTCGCAAACCGAGAGCATGAGGTCGAGGTCGGGCTGCGACGCGCGGCCGTCCTCGATCTTCTCGAGGATCTGGGTCAGCCAGCGCGTCCCCACCCGGCACGGTGTGCACTTGCCGCAGGACTCGTGCTCGTAGAACTGCGAGACGCGGATCCCGAGCTGCACCATGCAGCAGCGGTCGTCGATCACGATGACGCCGGCCGAGCCGATCGAGGACCCCACCTCCACGAGGGACGTGAAGTCGAGCTTCGTGTCGATGTCGGCCGCCGTCAGCACCGAGGTCGAGGAGCCGCCCGGGATGATCGCCTTCAGCTCGCGACCGCCGGGCACGCCGCCACCGACGTCGTAGACGAGCTCGCGAAGCGTGATCCCGTGAGGAAGCTCGTAGTTCCCGGGATTCACGACGTCGCCCGAGAGCGAGAACACGCGCGTCCCCGTCGAGCCCTCCACCCCGAGTTTCGCGTACTCCCCGGCGCCGAGCTCGAGAACCGACGTCGCTGTCGTGATCGACTCGACGTTGTTGACCGCGGTCGGCGCCGCGTAGAGTCCCGCGATCGCCGGGAACGGCGGCTTCGTCCGGGGCTGTCCGCGCTTGCCTTCGAGCGATTCGAGGAGCGCGGTCTCCTCCCCGCAGATGTAGGCGCCGGCGCCGCGATGGAGAACGACGGTGACGCCGCCCAGGAGATCGGCCTTGCGCATCGCCTCGAGCGAGTCGCGCAGCACCTCGAACTCCTGCTCGTACTCCCCACGGATGTAGACGAATACGTGCTTGGACTGAATCGCGTGGGCGGCGATGAGGCATCCCTCGAGGAAGCGGAAGGGGACGCGAAGCATGATCTCGCGGTCCTTGAACGTCCCCGGCTCGGACTCGTCCGCGTTGACGACGAGGTAGTGCGGCTTCGGGAGCTGGTCGGGCTTCGGCACGAACGCCCACTTGCGCCCCGTGGGGAAGAATGCGCCGCCACGACCGCGGAGGCCCGAAGCCTCCAGCTCGGCAATGACGTCGTCGGGAGCCATGGACCGCGCCTTGCGAAGCGGTGCGAAGCCGCCGGCCGACTCGTAGTCCTCGATGCGCGTGACAGCGCCGCCGCCGGTGCCGGCGAAGACGATCTGTGGATGCTCAGGCACGCAGCTCCTGGACGATTGCGGGCACCTGGTCTGCTTGCACGCGCAGTCGGTGGCGGTTGTCGATCGCGACCACGGTCGCCCAACCGCAGCCGCCGAGGCACTCGACGGTTCCGAGCGTGAACGAGCCGTCGTCCGCTGTCGTCCCCGCTTCGAGCCCGAGCTCGCGCTCGAACGCCTCCAGGACCTGCTGCGCACCCGAGAGGGCGCAGGAGACGTTCGTGCAAACCTCGACGAGCGTTCGGCCGACCGGCTCGAGGCGGAGCTGGTCGTAGAAGGACGCGATCGAGACGCAGTAGGCAGGAGTCAGGTCGAGCGCCTCCGCGACCTCCCGTAGCGCTTCGGGTGGCAGCCAGCCGCCGTGCTCCTCCTGTGCGAGACGGAGCGCCGGCAGAACGGCCGACGTCGACTCCGGGTACTGCTTGCGAAGCTTCTCGATTCGTGTCGAGACCGAGGCCATCAGCGGTCCGCGTCTCCCATCACCGGATCGAGCGAGCCGGCGACCGCGATGAGGTCGGCAACCAGGCACCCCTGTACCACCGTCGCGGTTGCCTGGAGCGCTGCCAAGCTCGGTGCGCGGAAGTGGACGCGCCAGGGTCTGGCGCCGCCGTCGGAGACCAGGTAGCAACCCGACTCTCCGCGCGGCGACTCAATGACGACGTAGACCTCTCCTTCGGGTACGGCAAAACCCTCTGTGACGATCTTGAAGTGGTGGATCAGCGACTCCATGGAGGTGTGGAGTTCGTGGCGCGGCGGGAGCACCACCTTGCGGTCGTCGGCCACCCATGGCTCGCCGTCCATCTCGTCTATGCGGTCGAGGCACTGTCGGACGATGCGCACTGACTCGCGCATCTCGTCCATGTGCACCTTGTAGCGGTCGTACACGTCTCCGTTCGGGTACACGGGGACGTCGAACTCGACCTCGTCGTAGGCGAGATACGGCATGTCCTTGCGGAGGTCCCAGTTGACGCCGGTGGATCGGAGCATGGGGCCGGACTGCGCGAGCGCGAGTGCGTCCTCGGCCGAGAGGAGGCCGATCCCCTTCGTACGCTCGAGCCAGATCCCGTTCCGGTCGAGGATCGCCTCGTAGTCGTCGACCGACCTCGGCATCTTCTGGCAGAACTTGCGCGCCTCGGTAGTAAAGCTCGGCGGCAGGTCCTCGGCGAGCCCCCCGACCTGGAAGTAGCGGGTGTGCATCCGGGCGCCGCCGACCATCTCGAAGAGGTCGAGGATCTCGTCGCGGTCGTCGAACGTGTACCAGAGGAGCGAGATCGCGCCGAGCTCGAGGGCGGAGGTCCCGAGCCAGATCAGATGCGAATGGATGCGCACCAGCTCGGCGAAGGCCATGCGCGCCCACGTCGCGCGCCGCGGAACCTCGATCCCGAGCAGCTTCTCGATCGCGAGCACGTACACGAGCTCGTTCGCCTGGAACGACACGTAGTCGACACGGGGCGCGTACGTCACGGACTTCCACCAGGACTTCGACTCCATGTTCTTCTCGAAGCCGGTGTGCAGGTAGCCGATGACCGCGCGGATGCCCGCGACCGTCTCGCCGTCGAGGTCGACGATCAGGCGCAGGACGCCGTGCGTGGACGGGTGGTTGGGCCCGAAGTTGATCGTGAGGATGTCCTCGAGTGAGTGCTTCTCCGGGTCGACCTCGAGGATCGTCGGGACCGGGCTCGGGATTCGCGTGCCTTCGTAGATCCGGGTGGAAGGAAGAACCGTGATCGCTCAGTCCTCGTCCGAGAAGCGCACGGGCTCGCCGCCGAGCGGGTAGTCCTTGCGAAGTGGGTGCCCTTCCCAATCCTCGGGCATGAGAATCCGTACGAGGTTCGGGTGACCCTCGAACGGGATGCCCATCATGTCCCACACCTCGCGCTCGAACCAGTCGGCGGCCGGCCAGACACCTATGACGCTCGCGATGGGCTCGCCGTCGTCGAGCCAGGCCTGGACGGTCACGCGTGCGGGATCGTCGTCCACCCGGAGGAGTTGGTAGGAGATCGAGAACCGTTTCGGCTGTGGTGCGGGGACGCGCGCGAGTCCCCGCGAGCCCGGGTCGTTGAGATCCCGACCGGAAGCCGTGCCGACGTATCCAGCCACTCCTTGCTCCCCCCAGCCGAGGTAGTCCGTAGGTGCGATGTCGCTGAGGAAGTTGAATCCGTGCTCGTCGCGCAGGAACGTGCAGGCCTCGACCAGTCGGGCCGGGTCGACTACGAGCGTCGTCTGACCGAGCGCCTCGCGCGTCTCGACGACACCTGGCACGCCTGCATACGTGCCCGCGGTCACTCGGCGACTCCGCGAATCTGGTACGCGGGTGGCACACCGGCGCGGATCTTCTCGTGGAGCCTGACGACACCCTCGAGCAGCGCCTCCGGCCTGGGCGGACAACCAGGGACGTGGATGTCGACCGGGACGATCTTGTCGACACCCTGGAGGATCGTGTAGTTGTTGAACATCCCGCCCGAGCTCGCGCAGGCACCCATTGCGATGACCCACTTCGGCTCGAGCATCTGGTCGTACACCTGGCGGAGCGGGGCGGCCATCTTGTGCGTCACCCGGCCAGACACGATGAGCAGGTCGGCCTGACGGGGTGAGGAGCTGAAGCGTTCCATCCCGAAGCGGGCGATGTCGTAGCGGGACGAGACGACCGCGATCATCTCCATCGCGCAGCACGCAAGACCGAACGTATCCGGCCAGACCGAGTTGGACTGCGCCCAGGCCACGGCCTTCTCGATCGTCGTGAGGAGAAGTGCGTCCTCGATCTCGGCGACCTCTCGTTCGAACACCCCGGGCCCGCGGTCGGGCCAGAGAACGCGCTCGGACTGGAGGCCCGCCCGCGCGAGCGGGCGGTCGCTGATCACGGGCAGCTCACGCTTCAGTGCCAGTTCAACGCTCCTTTGCGCCAGATGTAGACGTATGCCACGCCCAGGATCGCGATGAACACCAGAAGCTCCCCGAACCCGAACCAGCCGAGCGCGTCGAGCTGCACGGCGAGCGGGTAGAGGAAGACGATCTCGATATCGAAGAGGATGAACAGGATCGCCGTCAGGTAGAAGCTCACCGTGAATCGACGCTGTTGGCTCGGCGCCTCCTCCGCGACACCGGATTCGAACGGAAGCATCTTCTGCCTCGTGCGGGCGACCGGGCGCCGCGGGACGATGTACGAGGCTGCGATCATGGTCGCGGGAATGGCTGCCGCGAAGAGGGCGTAGAAGAGGAAGGGCAGCCAGTTCGAAAGCACGGGTGTACCCCCGCGTAAAGCTCGGACGTCTGTCTCGGCGCGAAACCTAGCACTCCCCCTTCGGGCGCACGAAGGGATCCGGAATCCCGCACAGAATGAGCGATACGAGTGTTACAAACTCGAAGCAGGAATCCGCTACCCCGTGCGCTACCATGAGCCCGTGGCAACCGTCGAGCACCCCACCGACACACTGATCTCGCTGACGCCCGTCGCGGCGGCGAAGATCCGCGAGCTGATGGCGGACGAGGAGGATGCCGCGACGCTCGTCCTTCGCGTGGCGATCCAGGGTGGTGGCTGCTCCGGCTTCCAGTACGGCCTCGGCTTCGACGCCGGCGCCGCGGAGGGTGACGTCGAGCTCCAGCTCGAAGGCATTCCGGTCGTCGTCGATCCGTACAGCGCTCCCTACCTCCGGGGCACCACGATCGACTTTCTGAACACGATTCAGGAGGCCGGGTTCAAGATCGACAACCCGAACGCCGTCTCCTCGTGCGGCTGCGGCCATTCCTTCCAGGTGGAAGAGGGCGAAGAGCTGCCCGAGGACACCCACATGGGCGGCTGCGGCGCGGGCTGTTCCCACTGATGCGCAACGGATCAGTGGTGGCTGCTCGCACGGGCCCCGCTTGAGTTCGTCCTGACCGTGCCTTAGGCTCGCGCCGTCAACGAAGGGAGGTCGGCGTGCGGACTGTCTACTGGGTGTGGTCGATGATCCTCTTTGCGGCCATCACCGTTCAGATCGGTCTGGCGGGCTACGGTGCGTTCTACGCCGCGAACAAGCTGGACGACGAGGGCTCGACGATCGACGACGAGGTGTTCATGGACGGCTTCGGCCTACACGCCGGCTGGGGCTACCTCGTGATCCTCTTCGGTCTCATCTTCATGATCCTCGGGATCATCGCGGGCATCGGAAAGTGGCGGCTCGGGCGCCACGGCCTCCTCTTCCTCCTCCTCTTCATTCAGCTCTGGCTCGCGTGGATCGGCTTCGCCGTGCCGTTCCCGGTCGGCTTCCTCCATCCGATCAACGCCGTTCTGATCACGGCGGTATGCGGCTGGGTCGTCTGGGACGAATGGCAGCTCCGGCAAGCGACGAAGGCAACCCCGGCGCCTGTCCCGGCATAGCTACTCGGGGTCGTTCCCCGGGTCGTCACCGATGAGGAACGGTGTGCTGACGCCTGCGTACGCAACGTGCATGGTCAACCCGTCGGCGGCGTGCTTGAGATTGTGGCAGTGGTCCATCCAGATTCCCGGGTTGTCCGCCCGGAACGCGACGACGTAGCTCTCACCGGGCTGGACGTTCAGGCTGTCGACCCACCACGGGCTTCCGGACGACGCTGTGCCGTCGCGGCTCAGGACGAGAACGTGATGCCCGTGGAGATGCATCGGATGGATGCCCTTCGTGTCGTTCGAGATCGTGACCTCGACGAGATCCTCGTCTTCCACGGCGAACACGGGGACGTCCGGGTAGATGCCTCCGTTGATGGCCCACTGCAGCCCGGGATCGCCGTCGTAGAAGCCGGGCTTACGCGTGATCTCGAGCTCGAAATGGCGGTCGTACGCGCTCGACGCATCGAACGGTGTCGGGGCCGGGCGACCGTAGCTGAGCGGGTCGAACTCGGGCCCTGGCGTGGGAGCGGCACGTGTCCCGCTGCCGTCGGCACTGAAGGCGATGCCTGCTTCCGTGTCGACCAATGACAGTCCCACCGGGGTCACCGGCATCGTGAACGCCACGTCGATGCGTCCTCCCGCCGGGACGACCAGCGTTCGGTTGCGAAGCGGCGCGGGCTCGTTGAGCTCCGTGCCGTCGATAGCGACGACTCGGAAAGGGACTCCCGAGAGCGTGAAGCGCTGCTCCGCGCTGTCGGTGTCGATGAGACGCAGGCGCACTGGTGTGCCCGGGGAGACATCGCGACGCTCGAGCCCGTCGGCGCCGTTGATCGTCGGGATCCCGTCGAACGTGTGCGCGACCACGGTCCAGTCGAGCCCGGTCTTCGGCGTGTTTCTCGGCTCGATCACGAACGCGCCGAACAGGCCGCGTCGTACCTCGCTCGACGAGACCTGGTGGCTGTGGTACCAGAACGTCCCCACCTGGTCGGCGCGAAAGCGGTACGTGTAGCGCTCGCCTGGAAGGACGGCGTTCTGCGTGACGCCTGCCACGCCGTCCTCGGCGTTGGGGACGTCAACGCCGTGCCAGTGGATTGTCACGCCCTGCTCGATGTCCTCGTTGGCCAGGGTTACCTCTACGAGGTCGCCCTGGCGAACCCGCAGCTCGGGACCGGGAGACTCATCGTTGAAGCTCAGCGCATCGACCTTTCGGCCCGACGCCAACTGGACGGTTGCCGTGCGTGCGCTCAGCTCGAAGCTTGCATCCGGAGGTCCAGCCGGCCCGTGGAGGTCGGACACGCTGAGCGTTCCAGTGCCGCCGACGTGACCGGCGTGTGACGTCGGCTCCGGACCGCCTCCGGTGGCGAGGGTGCCGTAGTCCATGACGCTGTACGTCCCCGGCAGACGGCTGTCGTACCACGCCTTGCCGAGCACCGCGAGTACGATGAGCAGCGCGACGACGACGACCGCAGCCGCGACTCTGGGCGCAATCCGTCGAGCCACGGCGGACATGGTCGCACGTCCTCGGATCCGAGCGCCGTAGCATTGGCCGGCCGATGGCCGAGGCCGCGAAGATACTCCGGGTGGCAGTCGTGGGGTCGGGGCCGGCGGCGTTCTACGCCGCGGGCCATCTGCTCGCGCGCGACGATCCACCCGTCGAGGTCGACATGATCGAGCGCCTTCCGACGCCGTGGGGGCTGGTTCGGCTCGGCGTCGCTCCCGATCATCCGAACCTGAAGACCGTCTCGCGGGCATTCGAGAAGATCGCGGAGCGTCCCGGCTTCCGCTTCCTCGGCAACGTCGAAGTGGGGCGCGACGTCTCCGATGAGGAGCTCCGTGCGCGGTACGACGCGGTCATCTACGCCGTCGGAGCACAAACCGACCGGCGCTTGGGGATCCCAGGTGAGGACCTCACGGGGTCGTGGGCCGCGACGGAGCTCGTTGCCTGGTACAACGGCCACCCCGACTACCAGGAGGTCGAGTTCGACCTGTCGTGCGAGCGTGCGGTCGTCATCGGCAACGGGAACGTCGCCCTCGACGTTGCTCGGATGCTCGCGCTCACGCACGAGGAGCTCGCTCCGACCGACGCCACCGACGCCTCGATCGCTTCGATCGTGGCCTCGGGCATCCGCGAGATCGTCGTGCTCGGAAGGCGTGGTCCCGTGCAGGCCGCGTGGACGTCAACCGAGCTGCAAGAGATGGGCGAGCTTGCCGCCGCGGACGTTGTCGTCGACCCTGAGGAACTCGAGCTCGATCAGGCGAGCGAAGCCGAGCTCGCCGCAGGCTCGAACATCGTGCAGCGCAACTTCGAGATCCTT
>Ga0184625_10000355_pt1 | contig 16704 bp, 21 predicted proteins | sample PLM3_30_b1_FD_133151 | JGI IMG/M metagenome (GOLD analysis project Ga0184625, IMG submission 133151) | Groundwater sediment microbial communities from an aquifer in East River, Colorado, USA - PLM3_30_b1 | ecosystem: Environmental > Terrestrial > Soil > Riparian zone | place: USA: East River... | reverse complement strand
TCGATGCTGCCGGCTATCGCTCGTGCGAGGACGGTCTTCGCCGTCCCCGGCACATCCTCGAGGAGGACATGCCCGTCACACGTGAGCGCCGCGAGAACGCGCTTGATCTCGTTCCGCTTGCCGTAGACGACCGTCTCGATGTTGTCGACGAGGCGATCCGAGATCTCCCCGGCTCTCTCGAAGCGCTCGGGCTCGGACGCCGGTGCGAGAGTGGGCTCCACCGGCGCGATGGTATCTACGGGCGTATCGTGGGCAGGGGTCGTCATGTCCGCGTCAGGTACTTCTACGCATGGTGGCGCATGTTGTTAGTAGGGGCGAGGCTTGCCTCGCCACGCCGCCCGACGCTACGTCAGCGCCTCGGCGCCGGCGACCACCTCGAGGATCTCCTGCGTGATCTCGGCCTGCCGCGCGCGATTCATGTGGAGCGTGAGCGAGTCGATGAGTTCGCCCGCGTTCTTCGAGGCGTTGCGCATCGCGGTCATGCGTGCGCCCTGCTCGGACGCGGTCGACTCGAGCAGCGCGCGGTACACCTGAGTCTCGAGGTACACGGGGAGAAGGCGCTGCATGATCTCCTCGGGCTCGGGCTCGAAGATGAAATCGCCACGCAGCGCGTCGGCGGCGCGCTCTTCCTCGTCCGTCTCGAGGATGTCGGGAGAGATCGGGAGGATGTCCTGCTCGGTCACTCGCTGCGTGAGCGCCGAGATGTACGTGTTGTAGACGAGCGTGACACGATCGACCTCACCGGACGTGAACAGCTCGGCGCAGCGATGGGCGATGGCCTGCGCGTCCTCGTACGCCGGCCTGTCCGTGAAGCCCGTGTACGCGCCGACGAGCTCGCGACGCCGAAAGACGAGCGTCGAGCGGCCCTTCTTGCCGACGGCAACCCAGCGAACGCCCTTGCTCTCGGCCTGGAGCGAGCGCTCGAGCGCGAACGCGCGACGCACGATCTGCGCGTTGAAGGCTCCGGCGAGGCCGCGGTCTCCCGTCAGAGGGACGATCGCAACCGTCTCCACGCTCTCCCGCTGCTCGAGCAGCGGCAGCCGGACGGACGCCGAGGCCCTCCCCACGCCGGCGATCAGCTCGTTCATCGTCTCGGCGTAGGGCCGAAGCGCCTTGATCCGCTGCTCCGCACGCCGCAACTTCGCCGCTGCGACGAGCTCCATGGCGTGGGTGATCTTCCGCGTGTTGCGGACCGAGCGTATGCGCCGCTTGAGGTCCTGGACGGATGCCATGGAGCGACCCGCGCCGACGTCAGCCGGCGAGGCTCCTCTCCTCCTCGACGTTGAACCCGTGCACGAAACGCTCGAGCTCGGCCTTCATCTTCTCCTCGGTCTCGTCCGTGATCTGGCCCGCCTCGCGGATCGACCCGAGAATCGAGCCCTCGGCCCGCAGATGCTCGCGCAACTCCTCGTGAAAGCGCGGAACCTGCCGGACCGGAACCTCGTCGAGATACCCGTGGGCGCCGGCATAGATGCTTGTCACCTGCTCCTCGTGGGGCCACGGCTCGTACTGCGGCTGGTTCAGCGTCGCCACCATCCGCTCACCTCGGGAGAGGGCGTTCTGCGTCGCCGAGTCGAGCTCGGAGCCGAACTGCGCGAAGGCCTCGAGCTCGCGGTACTGCGCGAGGTCGAGGCGGAGGCGGCCGGCAACCTGCTTCATCGCCTTCGTCTGCGCATTGCCGCCGACGCGCGAGACCGAGATGCCGACGTTGATCGCCGGGCGCACGCCCGAGAAGAAGAGGCTCGACTCGAGGTAGATCTGGCCGTCCGTGATAGAGATGACGTTCGTCGGAATGTATGCGGACACGTCGTTCGCCTGGGTCTCGATCACCGGCAGTGCCGTCAGCGAGCCGCCGCCGAGCTCGTCCGAGAGCTTGCACGCGCGCTCGAGCAGTCTCGAGTGCAGGTAGAAGACGTCACCTGGGAACGCCTCGCGGCCGGGCGGTCGCCGCAGCAACAGTGAAAGCTGGCGATACGCGTCCGCGTGCTTCGAGAGATCGTCGTAGATGCAGAGCGCATGCCCGCCCCCGTAGAGGAAGTACTCACCCATCGCGCACCCCGCGAAGGGCGCCATCCATTTGATCGGTGCTGCTTCCTGCGCCGGGGCCGAGACGACGATCGTGTACTCCATGGCTCCGGCGTCACGGAGGCGCTCGACGACCTGCGCCACCGTCGAGCCCTTCTGCCCGACCGCGACGTAGATGCAGACGACATCGCCGCCCCGCTGATTGAGGATCGTGTCGATGGCGATCGCCGTCTTGCCCGTCGAGCGGTCGCCGATGATGAGCTCACGCTGGCCGCGCCCGATCGGCGTCAGCGAGTCGATCGCCTTCACGCCGGTCTGCAGCGGCTCCTTCACCGGCTGCCGCTGCACGACGCCGGGCGCCTTGAACTCGAGCGGTCGGCGCTCCGTCGTCTCGATGGGGCCGAGACCGTCGAGCGGAGTCCCGAGCGGGTCGACGACGCGACCGAGCAGCTCCGGGCCTACAGGAACGCTCATGACCGCGCCCGTGCGGCGGACGGGCTCGCCCTCCTTCACGTGCTGCCACTCGCCGAAGAGCGCCGCGCCGACGTTGTCCTCCTCGAGGTTGAACGCGATACCGACGACGCCGTGCTCGAGCTCGAGCCGCTCGAGCGAGACGCAGTTCTCGAGTCCGTGGATGCGGGCGATTCCGTCCCCGACCTGGAGGACGGTGCCGACCTCGCTGAGATCGGTCTCGACCTCGAATCTTTGAATGCGGTCCTTGAGGATCGCGGTGATCTCTTCGGGGCGTAGCTTCACTCTGTCTCCTTTGATGCCGGTCGCTGGCTGCTGGGGGAACCTCCCTGTTTCCCCAGACCCCCTCCACTGGTCCGCTTCGCGGACAAGGCGCTACGCGCCTTCCCTGAAGGCGTCCGCTTTCGCGGCCGCTGGATTTGTAGTTTCCATGTCATCGTGTCGTGGCCAGTTCATGGCGCAGCCGCTCGAGACGCCCGCGGACGCTGCCGTCGGCGCGATGCGATCCGATCTGGAGCACCATTCCGCCGATGAGGCTGGGATCGACCGAACGGGTTGCCTCGATCTTCCGACCGGACGCCTTCTCGATCATCTCGACGATCGACTGCGCCTCGGCGTCGGAGAGCTCGAACGACGTGGTGAGCTCGACGGCCAGGCGGTTCTGCGAGCGTGCGACGAGCGTCTCGAGCTCGGCGTTCATCTCCGCGAGCTCTCCGCCCCGACCCTTCTCCGCGACGAGCCGGACGAAGTTCGAAACGAGCTCCTCGGCGCCGGCCGAGATCTGCTCGAGCACCTCCGCCTTGCCCGCCGGCTCGATCTGTGGGTTGCGCAGGAACGCCTGCAACTCGGGCACGTCCTCGAGCGTCGCAGCGAGGGCGGCGAGATCCGCCGCCACGGCCTCGAGCCGTCCCTCGTCCTGCGCGGCCTCGAAGAGCGCGCGGGCGTACATGCGCTGCGCGACCGCCATTAGTGCTTCCTCTGGTGATGTTGCCGCGTTCCTGTGGGCGAAAAGCAAGCCAGGCGAGGACGCAGGGAGAGCCAATACCGGAGTATTGGCTCGACCGAGGACGCTGCATGGCGCCGCTTTGCAGGCCACAGGGACTCGGATGACATTGCCTGAGGGAGCACTGCTATGTCGTCTCCTTCTCGAACGCGGAGAAATCGAGCCCGGCGATCGCCTCGTCGATGAGGCGGCGCTGGTCCTCCGCGTCGAGCACCTTGCCGGTGACCCGAGCCGTGGCCTCGAGAGTCAGGTCCGCCACCTCGGACCGAATCGCGTCGAGCGACCGCTTCGTCTCGGCGGCGATCTGTCGGCGCGTCTCCTCGAGCCGGCGCTCGCGCTCCGCATCCGCTTCCTCCTTCACGCGCTCGATCTGCGCGTCGGCGACCTTGCGGGCGTCCGCGAGGATCTCGGCAGCGTCGCCCTTCGCGTCCGCGATCAGCTGACGGTGCTGCTCGAGGAGCTCGCGGGCTTCCTCACGGGCCCTGTCGGCCTCGTCGACTGCCGCCCGGATCCGGTCGCGCCGCTCGTCGATCGTCTTCTGGATCGGCCCGAAGGCGAACCGCCTGAGCACGAAGAAGGTGATCGCGAACGCGATGAGGGTCCAGATCATGAGGCCGGGGACGACCTCGATCAGGCCCGATGCCAGGTAGCGCGTCACGCTCACTCAGACCAGGACGTAGGCGAGGAGGCCTCCGATGAGGCCGTAGAAGACGACCGCCTCGGTCAGCGCGAATCCCAGCCACTGGATCCCGGTCAACTCGCCACGTAGCTCGGGCTGACGAGCGACGGCTTGGATCATCGAGCCGAAGATGTTTCCGATGCCGATGCCGGCACCGAGCGAGCCGAGGCCGATGCCGAGCGCGAGGGCGATCGCCTTGCCGGCGTCGGCGCCGTCTTCGGCGGCGGCGAGGAAGAAGAACGACGAAAGCATGGCGTGAGAGCCTCCTTAGTGCTCGGGCTCGATGGCCGAGCCGATGTAGATGGCGGACAGGGCGGCGAAGATGTACGCCTGGATCGAGACGACGATGACGACCTCGAAGAGGTAGAAGAGGGCGGCCGCCGGAACCGCGACGATCGCGAGAAAGACGTTCTCGAGCACGATGATCAGCCCGACGAACGTGAGGATCAGCATGTGGCCGGCGAGCATGTTGGCGTAGAGACGGACGGAAAGGCTGATCAGCCGCATGAACTGGCCGAGGATCTCGAGCGGCACGATGAGAGGGAGCATCCCGACCGGCACATCGGGAATCCAGCTCTTGAAGTAGCTCCACGCGCCGTTCGCGCGAATCCCTTCGACGTGCGTGAAGACGAACGTCATGAGGGCGAGGGCGAGCGTCACTGACAGCGTCGACGTGGCCGCGAAGATCGCGAGCGTCGGCAGCTCGACCCCCGCGATCGTGAACTTCTCGTCCGAGAGCGGCAGCGGGATGAATCCGAGCATGTTCACGGTCCAGATGAAGATCATCAGCGAGGCGACGTAGGGGAACCAGCGTCCGATCGCCTTCGTCGGGAGGCCCTGCTCTGCGACCTGCACCTGGGCAATCTCGTAGATGGTCTCGCCGAGCGCCTGGCGTCTGTCCGGGCCGCGTCCGACCTTGACGCGCATCAGCACGATCCCGATGAGGCACGCGCAGAGCGCGCCCAGCAGCAGGTACGCCACCGCCTTGTTGATCGACATGTCGATGGGCCCGAGGTGGATCGGGATCCACTCGTGCAGCTCCCACTCCTCCGAGATGAAGGCGCCCTTGTTCTCCTCGGTGGTCTCGCCTTGTGCGAGCGCAACCGACGGCAGCACCAGGGCCAGCACGGAGACGAGCGACACGAGGCGCTTCATGCTTTCGCTTCCCCGCCGAAGTACGAGGCGAGCCCGACTCCGAGCTCGACGGTGAAAGCCAGGGCGTAGACGATCGCTGCCGCCACGCCGACGGTCTCGTCGGTCACCGTCACGATCACGAGCGGGATGCCGACGAGGAGCGCACGAGAGGTGGTTCCGATTCCCCGCATTCCTGCGGCGGCGAGGTTATCTGGGCCGCCCGGGAGGCGCGCCAGTACCAGCGCGAAGAACTCTGCGGCGACCCAGAGGACAGCGGCGAGCGTCCAGCCCGAGACCGGCCAGCCCGCGACGACGAAGACGGGCAGCGCGAGCGCGATCACGAGACCGCCCGCGACGGTCGGCGCGAGCCGGCTCGGGACCGAGCGTGGCGTCGAGAAGATGCCCGCGTTCACGTCCTGCTCGCTCTCCCGTACACCTGATAGACGACGAGAACGCCGAGCGGAATGCCGACGAGCGCACCGACGAGCAGGCCGATCCCGGACGCGCCGAAAAGCCAGCCCACGAGCGCGCCGACGATCATCGCGGCGGCTAGCGCGCCCAGGAGCAATCCCGATGCGGTGGCGAGCGAGTGAGGTGAGGAGGCCGCGTCCGGCGTCATCCCGGCCTGAGCATATCACCGTGCTTGTAACAGCCACTTTCCGCTCCAGGAGCGGAAAGTGGCCAGGTTAGTTACACGTTAGGATCAGGCCGTGCAGCGGCTCGTACTCGTGCACGGAAGCGTCGTCTCAGGGCGGCCGACCTGGGCCGCGCAGAAGCCGCTCGCCGAACGGTTCGAGCTCGTCGTCCTCGACCGGCCCGGGTTTCCGCCGAACCCTCCGGTCGAACGCGTCGACTTCGAGAAGGACGCGGATCTCGTGTCCCGTCTCCTCCGGCACGGCGATCACGTCGTCGGACATTCATACGGTGGCGTGATCTCGTTGCTCGCAGCCGCGGCACGGCCGGACCTCCCGGCGTCACTGACCGTGATCGAGCCACCAGCGACGAGCGTCGCCCTCGACGATCCCGACGTTGCCTCGTTCGCGGCGAGGGGAGCCGAGCTGTACGCGAGCGGGGGGTCGGACGACCCCGATGCGTTTCTCAGGCGATTCCTCACAGCAGTCGGATCGTCGTTCGACCCGCCTTCTCCGCTCACGCCGGAGCTCGAGCAGGGCGCCCGCGCACTCATGGTCGAGCGTGGCCCCTGGGAGGCGTCGATTCCACTGGCAACGCTTGCCGCCGCGGGCTTCCCGAAGCTCGTCGTGTCCGGAGCGCACCACCCCGCGTTCGACGCGATCTGCGACGCGCTCGAGCGGGAACTCCCGGCCGAGCGACTCGTACTCCCCGGCTTCGGACACACCGTGCAGCTCCACCCGGAGTTCAACGCAGCGCTGGTCGACTTCGTCGAGCGGGCTTCCGCCTAAGCGGTCATGCGCTCGCGGGTCTCGGCCTGCTCGCGCTCACGGCGTCGAACACGCGGGTTCATGAGCTTCACGATCTCGAGGAGGTACACGACGTAGATCGAGAACGCGAGTGCGAAGAGCCCGATGGCGAGCACCGCGAACGTCTCCCAGAGATGCCACTCGCCTCCATCGCGGAACGGGACGAACCGCGTGGCCAACGCGGCTCCGGCGAGGCTGGCGCACCAGAGCCACATGGTGACCGCCGCCCTGCGCTGAGAGAAGCCGATGTTGAGGAAACGATGGTGGAGATGGCTGCGATCGGCCGAGTAGATGGGCCGGTTGTGCTTCAGCCGTCGCGCAACGACGAACGAGGTGTCGATGATCGGCACCGCGAGGACGAGCAGCGGCAGCAGGAGGACGACGGTCGACGCCGTCTTGAGCAGCCCCTGAATCGACACCGCGGCGAGGATGAACCCGAGACACAACGCGCCGGAGTCGCCCATGAAGATCCGCGCAGGGAAGAAGTTGTGCCGCAGGAAACCGAGGCACGCTCCGGCGACGATCGCCGAGAGAATCGCCGGGTCCGTCTTCCCGAGCGAGAGGGCCAGGATCGCGTACGTCACCCCGGCAATGCCGCACACCCCGGCAGCGAGACCGTCGAGTCCGTCGAGGAAGTTGACCATGTTCATCACGGCCACGATGAACACCATCGACAGCGGGACGCCGATCCACGCAGGTAGGTCGACGACGCCGAGGAACGGGAACGTGAAGTGGTCGATCCAGACGCCGAACATCGGCGGAATCGACGCCGCGACGAACTGGCCCGCGAGCTTCGGCGGTGGGGCGAGGCCCCGGAAATCGTCGACGGCGCCGACCACCGTCGCGACTGCTGCGCCCAGGAGGACCCCGCGGCTCTCGCCCGAGAGATCGAGGAAGGCGAGCGACGGAACGAGGATCCCGAGAAAGATCGCGAGCCCGCCGAGGCGCGGAATCGGACGACGGTTCAGGCGTCGTGCGTCGGGGCGGTCCACGGCGCCGAGAAGCCGGGCCATGCCGCCGACCGCAGGCGTCAGCAGCACGACGACGACGAACGCGATCGCGGCGCCGTACAGGACCTCCGGTGTCGCCCGCAGCTCGTCGAACATCAACGCTTCACGTGGTCTACTTCGTCCCGTACAGCCGGTCGCCTGCGTCGCCGAGACCCGGGAGGATATAGCCCTTGTCGTTGAGGCCACGGTCGACCGAGGCAACGATGATGGCGACGTCAGGGTGTTCGCCGTGCACGCGGGCGATGCCCTCGGGCGCAGCGATCAGCGCGATGAGGCGAACCGACGTCGCGCCTGCGCGCTTCACGGTCTCGACCGCGGCCGCGGTCGAGTTACCGGTTGCGAGCATGGGGTCGAGCAGGATGACGTCGCGATCCGCGATGTCGCTCGGCAGCTTCACGTAGTACTCGACCGCTTCGAGCGTCTCCTCGTCCCGGAAGAGGCCGATGAAGCCGACCCGAGCGCCCGGCACGAGCGACAGCACGGCATCGAGCATCCCCATACCGGCACGGAGGATCGGGCAGACTGCGACCTTCTTCCCCGAGATCCGACGGGCGGTGATTCGCTCGAGGGGGGTCTCGATCTCGACCTCCTCGTCCGCGAGGCCCTTCGTCGCCTCGTACGTGAGCAGGAGCGTCAGCTCGTTCACGAGCTGGCGGAACATCTGCGTTGTCGTCGTGACGTCTCGAAGCAGCCCGAGCTTGTGCTGGACGAGCGGATGCGTCACTTCGACGACCGTGCCGGTCGAGGAAGGGACGAGATGAGTCGTGGATTCCATGGGGGTCTCCTCTACATGTCGCCGGCGAAGGTGGGGAACGCACCTTGACCGGGATAGAGCGGGCGACGTGAAAGCAGGGCGGCGCTCCGCGCGCGGAGCGCCGCCAGGTCTGGGCTCGGCTCGAGCGCTCCGCAGATGATGCGTCCGACCTCCTGGAAGTCCTCTTCGTCGAGGCCGCGCATGGTCATGGCCGGCGTACCGACGCGGAGTCCCGAGGCCACGGTCGGCGAGCGCTCGTCGAACGGCACCGTATTGCGGTTGACGGTGACGGAGACCTCCGCCAAACGCTCCTCCGCGTCCTTGCCGGTCCACTCCGTCCGACGCAGGTCGACGAGCAGGAGATGCGTGTCGGTACCTCCGGTCAGGACGTCGAGACCCCCTTCCTGCAGCGTCACGCCGAGCGCATCGGCATTCGCGCGCACTCCTTCCTGGTAGCGCCGGAACGGCTCCGAAGCGGCAATGCGGAAGCACGCGGCCTTCGCGGCGATAACGTGGTTGAGCGGCCCGCCCTGCATCCCGGGGAAGACCGCTCGGTCGAGCGCCTGGGCGTGCTCGGCTCGACAGAGGACGAAGCCGGAGCGCGGCCCGGCGAGCGTCTTATGGGTGGTCGACGTGACGAAGTCGCAGTGCTCGACGGGATTCGGGTGGAGCCCAGCGGCGACCAGCCCGGCGAAGTGGGCCATGTCACAGAGAAGGAGTGCGCCCACCTCGTCCGCGATCTCTCGAAAGCGCCACGCCTCGACGGTGCGTGGATACGCCGAGCCGCCGCAGACGATGAGCTTGGGTCGGTGCTCCTTCGCCAGCCGGAGTACGTCGTCGTAGTCGACGAGGTTCGTCTCGCGGGAGACGCCGTAGTGGACGATCCGGTAGAGGCGGCCGGAGAAGTTGACCTTGAGGCCGTGCGTGAGGTGGCCGCCGTGAGCGAGCTCGAGAGAGAGGATCGTGTCCTTGGGCTCGAGCGTCGCGAAGTACACGGCCATGTTCGTCTGGGCACCCGCGTGTGGCTGCACGTTCGCGTGCTCGGCGCCGAACAAGCTCTTGGCGCGGTCGATCGCGAGTTGCTCGATGTCGTCGACGACCTCGCACCCGCCGTAGTAGCGCCGCCCGGGATACCCCTCCGAGTACTTGTTCGTGCCGACCCCGCCGACGGCTTCGAGCATCGACGGCCAGGTGAAGTTCTCGGAGGCGATCAGCTCGATCTCGTCGCGCTGGCGCTCGAGCTCGCGCGCGAGGAGGGCCGCGACGTCCGGGTCGACGTCCGCGAGCCCCGCCGTGCGGAGATCCTCGAACGTCAGCGGCACGGTCGCCATGCGCAGGATGCTACTCGGCCCATAGAGCAGCGACGCGCGCGAGCGCATCTGCGGCAGGCACCGCACCCTCCCGCAGCACACGCGGCTTCGGCGCAGTGAGGTCGAGCACGGTCGACGGAGTACCGGGTAGCTCGCCGCCGTCGATGGTCGCTGCAACGGCATCGAGGATCTCGGGCGGAACGTCCGCCAGGCGCCGTGGATCCGTACCACCGTGGCGATTGGCACTCGTCGCAGCGACCACCGCGACCTCGGCGAGGAACTCCCGCGCCGGCCCCTCGACCTCGGGCACGCGCACCCCGATCGCCTGCGGACGCTCTCCGGTCAGCCACGGGTATCGGCGAGCCGGGTTTCCAAGGACGAGCGTGAGCGGCCCCGGGAGAAGCGAACGGGCGAGCAGCTCTGCGCGTCCTCGAAGCTCCGGGACGCACGCGATGAGCCCGTCGACGCTCGCCGCTACGAGCGCAATCGGTTGGCCGGCGGGACGTCCCTTCACCTCAGAGAGAGCGCGGACCGCCATTTCGTCGTCCGGCGCGCAGGCGAGGCCGTAGACGGTGTCGGTCGGGACGACTACGAGCTCGCCCGCCTGGATCGCCGCCACGGCGCGCGCGACCTCCGTCAAGCGTTCAACACCGTGCCCACGCGAGCAGTCATGTCACCCCGCGCTGTCGTCACGTCAATCGGCTCATGTGCTCACGCCCTCTACCACTCTGTCGCACCCCGCCAGGTCCTTCGTGACCGTGACCGCGTCGTAGCCGAGGCCGCGCAGCAGCTCCGCGACGCGACCCGCGTCGCCGTCGGCGACTTCGAGCACGAGCGCTCCTCCCGGCCGCAATGCGTCGCGCGCCGCATCTGCGACGGCCTCCGTCGCCCCCTCGCCCACGAGCGCCTCGCGGGGTTCCCACGTGCGCACCTCAGGCTCGAGGCGCGCGATCTCGTCGGGTCGCACGTAGGGTGGGTTCGAGACGACGAGATCCCAGGGACCGACGGGAAGCCCCGAGAACAGGTCCCATTCGAGGAGATCGACGGCGAGGTCCGTGCGGCGCGCGTTCTCGCGGGCGACCGCGAGAGCCTCGGGCGAGTCGTCCAGCCCCGTCACGCGCGCTCCTCGATGCTCGTCGGCAAGCGCAAGAGCGATCGCACCGCTACCCGTTCCGACGTCGAGAACCCGCGGAGCCTCGGCCCCTTGGAGCAGGGCAAGACAGCGCTCGACGACCACCTCGGTCTCCGGACGAGGGACGAGCACACGCGAATCGACCGCGAGCGTCAGCCGACGGAAGCCCCAGTCGCCGAGCACGTATGCAAGCGGCTCGCGGCCCTCGCGCCGGGCGATGAGCCGTTCGAGCTCGGCGGAGTCATGGAGTGACAGCTCGGTGGTTCCCGCAGCGAGCAACGCCGACCGGTTCACCCCGAGAATGTGCGAGACGAGGAACTCGGCATCGACCCTCGGGGTATCGCACCCTGCGGCCTCGAGCCGAGTCGTCGCGTGGGCGAGAGCCTCGCCTGTCGTCACGCCGAGGCGGCCGCGAGCGCCTGCCGCTGCTCCTCGGCTCGGAGAGCGGCAGTGAACTCGTCGAGTTCCCCACCGAGCACCTGCTCCAACCGGTGGACCGTGAGCTTGATGCGGTGATCGGTGAGCCGGTTCTCCGGGAAGTTGTAGGTGCGAATCTTCTCGGCCCGCTCCCCTCCCCCGATCTGAGAGCGACGCGTCGCCGCGAGCGCCGCCTGCTGCTTCTCGCGCTCGGCCTCGTAGAGACGGGCGCGCAGCACTCGCATCGCCTTCTGCCGGTTCTGGAGCTGCGACTTCTCGTCCTGCATGGCGACGACGATCCCGGTCGGGAGGTGGGTGATGCGAACGGCTGAGTCGGTCGTATTGACGCTCTGTCCACCGGGCCCGGTCGATCGCATGACGTCGACCTTGAGATCCTTCTCCTCGATCTCGATCTCGACCTCCTCCGCCTCGGGCATGACCGCGACGGTTGCGGTCGACGTGTGGATCCGCCCCTGCGACTCGGTTTCGGGGACGCGCTGAACGCGGTGTGTACCACCCTCGTACTTGAACACCGAGAACGCCCCCTGCCCCTTCACCGCGAATACGACCTCCTTGAACCCCCCGGCCTCGTTCTCGCTCGTCGAGAGCGTCTCCGTTCGGAAACGTCGACGTTCCGCGTAGCGCGTGAGCATGCGATACAGGTCGCCGGCCCAGAGCGCAGCCTCGTCCCCGCCGACCCCCTGCCGGATCTCCACGATCACGTCCTTCTCGTCAGCCGGGTCCCGTTCGACGAGCGCGAGCTTCAGCTCCTCCTCGAGCCGCTCCGCATCGGCCTCGAGCTCGGAGGTCATGGCGCCGAGCTCCGGATCGCTGCGCGCGGCGTCGAGGTCGGCACGCGCCTGCCGCCACTGATCGGCGAGCTTCTTCGGCGTCTCGAGCTCCTTCAGCCGCCTGCCGGCCTCCGCGGCCTGCCGATGGTCGTTGTAGACCGCGGGATCGGCCATGCGCTCCTGCGCCTCGGCGTGCGAGCGTTCGAGCTCCTCGACGAGCCGGTCGATCGCGGTCATTCGGCTGATGGTAGTAGGGGCGAGATCTACGAGGCGAGGCTCGCTTCGAGCGTGATCTCGGGGACCGCCGCGAGCGCCTTCGAGACCGGGCAGTTCTCCTTGGCGGCGCTCGCCGCCTCGAGAAAGGCGTCCTCGCCTATGCCAGGGACGGTTCCGCGGACGGCCAGCGCGCTCTTCGTGATGCCCGTGCCGGGGACGAAGGTCACCGTCGCCGACGTATCGAGGCGCGCGGGCGGAGTCCCCGCCTGCGCGAGCCCGTGGGACAGCGCCATCGAGAAGCACGCCGCGTGAGCGGCTGCGATCAGCTCCTCCGGGCTCGTAAGCCCCTCCGGATCCTCGGTACGCGCTGCCCAGGTGACGTCGAGCGGGCCGAATGCGCCGCTGTCGACGCTCTCGATCGTCCCATTCCCATCCATGAGCGAGCCCGACCAGGTGACGTTCGCGGTGCGATCGGTCATCAAGATCCCTCCTCGAGAGTTGCTTGCACAGTGACGGTCGCGCTCGCCTTGATGAGCGCGGAGAACGGACAGCCGGCGTCGGCGGCTTCGGCGGCCTGCGCGAAGGACGCTTGATCGGCACCGGGCGCGACGCCGCGGGCCGAGATCGCCGACGACACGATTCTATGCCCCATCCCTTCGACCTCGTCCATCGTGATGGTGCAGTGGATTGCGAGGCGCTCGGGCGGGGTTCTCGCGCGCGCGAGCTCGCCGCCCAGCGATGTGACGAAGCACGTCGCGTGGGCTGCGGCAAGAAGCTCCTCCGGGCTCGTCTTCCCCTCGGGATCGCCGACGCGCGACGCGATCGTCACCGGAAGCTCGAAGGCTCCAGAGCTCGAGGCGCTGACGACTCCGGCGCCGCGCGAGACGGTGCCCTCCCAGGCGACGCGAGCCTCTCTGACGATGCGCGGCAGGCCCGGATCCCTTACGCCATGACCTCGACGCGCGACTCGAGCCGCTGTTGCTCGGGCGTCTCGGCAGCCTCACGGTCGAGCACGCTGCGAAGCGCGCGGATCGAGACCTCGACCTGGTCGTCGGTCGGCTCACGGGTCGTGAGCCGCTGCAGCCAGAGCCCCGGCGCGAGAAGCCTCATCAGCGTCCGGTTGTCCTGATGCTTGCCTGCGTACCGGATCAGCTCGTAGGCGAGCCCGGCGATCACGGGCAAGAGCAGGATCCTGCTGAGGATCAGCCAGTACCAGACCGGACGGCCCACGAACGCGAACACGAAGATCGCAATCACCATCACCCAGAGCAAAAACGCCGTTCCGCAACGCGGATGAATCAAACTGAATTTCTGCACGTTGCTCGGGGTGAGCTCGGCGCCCGCCTCGAGCGCGTTGATCGCCTTGTGCTCCGCCCCGTGGTACTGGAACACCCGCCGGAGATCCGGGAGCAGCGAGATGAGGAGGATGTAGCCGATGAAGACGGCGACTCGGATCAGGCCCTCGACGACGACGAAGAGTCCCGTCGACTCGATGGGCAGCCAGTTCGTGAGGAGCGCCGGGCCGATCTTGAACAGCATGAGCGCGAATCCGATCGCGATCGCGAACGAGAAGATGATCTGGCCCCGGCTGATCTGGGTCTGGATCTCTCCGTCCTCGTCGCGCTCCTGCGAGGCGACATTGGCCGAGATCGCGAGGGCGCGAAAGCCGATCGCCAGCGACTCGCCGAGCGCGATCACGCCTCGGATCACCGGCAGTCGCCAGATCCTGCGGCGCTGCATCGGCGACGTGATCTCGCGGATGACCTCCGTGATCTCGCCCTCGGGCGTCCGAATCGCGACCGCCCAGCTCGACGGGCTGCGCATCATCACGCCTTCGAGGACGGCCTGCCCGCCATAGCTGACGGCCATGCTCGGTTAGTCGTCGTCTCGGCGCGAGCCGGCTTTTTCGAGCCGACGCTGGAAGCGCTCCACCCGACCGCCCGTGTCGACGAGCTTCTGCTTCCCCGTGTAGAACGGGTGGCACTCGGCGCAAATCTCGACGTGCAGCTCAGGCTTGGTCGAGCGGGTCCAGAATTCGTTGCCGCACGAGCACGTCACGTGCGCGATCACGTAGTCGGGGTGGATGTCGGCCTTCATCGGCCCGCCAGGATACCAGCGGCGGTCTCCGCGGCGACGTTCCCCCCCGAGACGACGCACACCGTCCTCCCTCCGCTCACCTTGCCGGCGAGGACCGCAGCGACCGCGGCTGCTCCCGCCGCTTCACAGGCCAGCTTCGCGCGTTCGTACAGGAAGCGGAACCCGTTTTCGATCTCTTCCTCGGTGACGAGGACCACCTCCTGCACGTGCTCCCGGACGATCGCGAGTGTGTTCCGTCCGACGTGTGGCGCATTGAGACCGTCCGCGATCGAAGCGGGCGTTACGTCGACCCGCTGGCCCGCCTCGAGTGCCGAGTGCATCGCGGTCGAGCGCTCCGGCTCGACGCCGATGACGCTCGCATTACCCGCTGTCGCGACGGCGATGCCGGAGATCAGCCCGCCACCGCCGATGGGGACGACGATGGCATCGACGTCGGGAACGTCCTCGAGGATCTCGAGCCCCACCGTCCCCTGCCCCGCGATCGTCAGCGGGTCGTCGAAGGGATGGACGAGCGTCCGGCCGGTCTCCTCCAGAAGCACGTCGAGGCGCCGGAACGCTTCGCTCGGACCCGACGACTCGAGATCGACGGCTGCCCCGTACCCGCGGGTCGCCGCGAGCTTCGCCTCGCTCGCACCTTTCCACATGACGACGAGCGCATCCAGACCCTCCTGCGCGGCGCCCCACGCGACTGCCTGCGCGTGATTCCCTGCCGATATCGCGATGACACCGCACGCCTTCTCCTCGACCGTGAGCGAAGCGAGCTTCGTCAACACGCCGCGCGGCTTGAACGAGCCGGTCTTCTGGAAGAGCTCAGCTTTCAGGTACACGTCGGGCCCGAGCGAACGACACGCGAGTGTCGGAGTACGAAGGAGGTGCCCGCGAATCAGGTCGGCCGCGCGCCCGATGTCGTCGCGGCTGACGATGGGGTCACCCACGTTCCGATCCTACTCGGGAACCTTCCGGCGCCCGGCGTCGTATGGAGGAGCGTGTGGTTTCGTCTTGCCGTGCTCCTCGCCGTTTCGCTTGCGGTCACCCCACTTGCAGCCGGAGGGTCGCCGCCGCCGAAACCGGTGGAAGGCGCAGTCGTCCGGACGGGCGCGGCGCCCTGTGGCATCTCCGCTCGCGCGGGCAGCCTGTGGATCGGCGTGTACGAGACGGGCAAGCTCCTCATACTCGACGAGCGGAACGGTCGTCTCGAGGCGAGCGTCGACGTCGGGCGCTGGGCGTGCCGGGTCGCCGTCGGCCCCACGGCCGCCTGGATCACGCGCGACCGAGCCGGTGAACTCGTGCGAGTCTCGAGAGGAACCGGACGGGTCGAGCGGATGAAGGTGGGTACAGGGACATTCGACGTCCTCCTTGCGCACGGGTCGGTCTGGACCACGAGTTACGACCACGCGGCAATCGTCCGCATCGACGCGAGGACGAGGCGACTCACGCGTGTCTACAAGCACGGCCTGTACCCGGCTGGTCTCGCCTCCTGCGCCGGGCGCATCGTGGTGGGACACGGTCGTGCGGTGACGTTCCTCACCTCCATCGATCCGAGCACGCATCGGATGCGGCGCATCGACGTGGGAACGGCCGCACCGGGATGGCCGGTGTGCATCCGCGGAGTCGTCTGGGTGACGACCCCCGACTCGATCGTGCGCATCGAGCCGAGGTCGGGGCGGGTCCTCTCACGACTGCACGTCGGTGAGACGCTCGCTCATGCCGCAGAAGGGCCGGACGGCCTCGTATGGGTCACCGACAAGCAGCACTCGCTCGTGCACCGGCTCACGCTCGAGGGCAACCTGGTCGTCGACAGTTTCGCCGCGGGGCCAGGCGCCTTTGCGCTCGCACGCGTGGGCACGTCGATGTGGGTTACGAGCTTCGCAGGGTCTGACGTCCGCCGCTTCGATCACCAAGGCTGACGCCCGTCGCACCGAGCGGCCAGAATACGGCCATGGCCGCCGTCGCCGAACAGCGCCCGATTCGCCTCGTGGTGCGCGATACGGAGTTGCGACGCAGCAGGCTCACCGTGTTCTTCCGCCTATTCCTCGCAATCCCGCTTTTCGTCTGGGTGACGCTCCGGGGGATCGCGGCGTTCGTCGTGGCCTTCGTCCTCTGGCTCGCAGTCCTCATCGAGGGGACGACGCCCCAGAGCCTCCACGACTTCGTCGCCGGCTACCTCCGCTATGCGACCCAGGTGGGCGCGTACGTCTTCCTCGCCGCTGATCCCTACCCCTGGTT
>Ga0184625_10000354_pt1 | contig 16711 bp, 17 predicted proteins | sample PLM3_30_b1_FD_133151 | JGI IMG/M metagenome (GOLD analysis project Ga0184625, IMG submission 133151) | Groundwater sediment microbial communities from an aquifer in East River, Colorado, USA - PLM3_30_b1 | ecosystem: Environmental > Terrestrial > Soil > Riparian zone | place: USA: East River... | reverse complement strand
GGATCAGCGTCGGCTTCTTCACGTCGGAGGAGGAGCTCGAGCGATTCGCGGGTGCGGTCGAGCTGCTCGCCTCGCACACGCCCGAGACGTTGCCGCCGCGCCGCGTGCTGGCCATCCTGGGGGAAGGGTGACCGAGCGGCGCGACCCGGCCGCCGTCCCGCCGAGGCGCTCGTGGGCCGAGGTTCGCTGGCGGCAATTCCGGCGCGCGCCGCGACCCGTCGTCCGTGCCGTGGCCGCCAGTCTCAGCGTGGCCATCGTGCTCGCGATCGCGTATCTCGCGTACGACGTCGCCCTCACTCGCGGCACCGTCCTCCCCGGCGGTGATCTGCGTACCCTGGCCGTCGCGGTCTACGTCGTCCTCGTCCTCATCATCGGGAGCGTGGTCACGTACGTCGTCGTCCCGCAGCCGACGGGTTCCGGCACGATCGCCCGTCGCAACGCCTGGAGCGCGGCGCTCGGCTTCTTGGCGGCCGTCCCGATCGCGTATCTCGTCATGGTCGTGGCGGTCCAGATCGTTCGGCCGCTCCTCGGTTGAGCACGGGGCGCCTTCGACGTCGTAAGGTGACGTCGCGCACCACTTCTCTACGAAGTTGCAAGCACGACTGGTCCATCCGTACCATTCCGCGGTACGCTGAGTACGTAATCATCTCGGTGCGGTCCGGTTCATCCGGTCGCGTCGGCAAGCGTTCGAGGAATCGCGCGTGTCCATAGACGAACAACACATAGCGCTCCCGAAGCTCTACGGCGCGCCCGCGTACGCCCGTCCCCCGCGCCCGGCCGAAGGCGTCGAACGTCCATTCGACCCCGACGAACTCCCGATCGAGGCGTATCGGACGGACGAGGAACAGGAATTCGCGGAAATGCTCCCGGCGCGCGCCTTCGCCCCGGGCGGCACCGACCTGACCCGAAACGGGCACGGCCCGAACGGACGGTCGGCCCTGCAGCCGCGCTCGTTCAGCCTCCGCAAGATCGCCGGCCGCCTCCTCGGCGGCGACTGAACCACCGACGCCCGGGACAGGGGGCTGCGGGGCGCCCTCACGCGCGGACGGCGTCGGGACGGTGGTAGGGGAGGGTGGACTCGAACCACCGACTTCCGAGGTATAAGCTCGGCGCCTCTAACCAACTGGGCTACTCCCCCATCCCGGCGTCAGTCTATGCCCTCGACCCGACGCCCGGGAGAGTGATTGCGGGGCCGGCGCGGCGGCCGGGCCCGTCCGGTCAGCGAGCGCGGGAGCCGGACTTCGTGGCGATCGCGTCGCGCACCCGCGCCAGGAGCACGTGCCGCCGCCCGTCGTTGAGGCTCCGCTGGCGCGGCAGGCCCTCGATCCAGGACGGGATCTGCTCGATCGTGACGACCGCACAGAGCGGTGAGCGGCGGATGGTCGCGTCGCGGGTCACGACGGCCGCATAGACGCGCACGACGAAATCCAGTTCACCGTGCGTCAGCCAGTGGCGGACGCGCTCGGCGTCGCGAGCGACACGGTCGACCGGATGTTCCGTCGGGGCCCATCCGTTGTCGTCGCGGGCCTCCCACGACCCGTCGACGCGACGCAAACGGTCGGCGGGCCCGATCTCGTCCACCACTGCGACGCCGAACCGTCCGACGACGAGGGTCGGCACCGGCCGGCCATCGTACGGAACGACACCGCGCACGACGCTGACGTCGCCGGGCAAGGCGTTGAGGGCGCGGGCCAGCGGTGAGCGGTTCCAGGCGGGGGTGCGAAGGGCCGCGAGCGTGATCGCGAGCCGGTCGGTGCCCCCCACGAGCAGGCCGGCGCCGGCGATGAGCCCGAGGGGCAGCAGGACCGCCGCGAACGGAAGCTGACCCGAGCCCGTCCATCCGCCCGATACGAGGCGTGAGGCCAGGGGCGTCTCGACGATGAGAAAAGCGAGGCATAGGCCCGCCGCGACGAGACCCGTCCCCAGCAGCGCCGCGCCGATCGGCGAGCCGGACTGGCGGGCTGATCGGGAGGGGAAGAAACGCGGCACGTCCCGTACCGTGACGCGTGCGCTCCTGACTCGGCTATGACCAATCCGGGTCATCGGCGCACGGCGGTCGGGCCACCGGCCCGTCCGGACCGCACCGCACCGGGGGCGGACCGGTGCCGTCACGCAACGACAAACGATGACGAGTCCTCCTGACGCCGCCTCCGACCGGGACCCCCGTACCATTGCCCGGCACTCTCGTCCGGGACATCCTCGAGGTTGCATCGGGTCAACCACCCGGGCCGGGAGGCTGATCGTGGTCGTCACGGAACGTCGGAGGGCACCGCGCGGGGCGCGGGCATGGGTCGGGGCGCTGGCTGTTGCCTCGCTCCTGCTCATCGCGCTCGCCGTCCCGATGGATGCCGTTTCGAGCAAGACCAAACTGTCCGCCGCGGCCGTCGCGCCACGCAGCGGGACGCCCTCGACCACGATCGGCGTGGCCGTCGTCTACCAGAACGCGAATGGGTCCCGAGCTGATACGGTCACCGTGAAGGTCGGCACGCTCGCCTTCGAGATGGTCCGCGAGCTCGGTGGGTCATGGGGCAAGGGCGTGACGTTCAAGTGGTCCGGGAAGCTGCCGGCCGGCCACCACGCGGTCGTCATCACCGCGATCGCCAAGGACAACAGCGAGGCCAGCCTGTCGGCGGGAACCGTCACGATCACGGCCCCGGCCGGATCCACCCCGCCACCGACCGCGAAACCGAAACCGACCGCCAGGCCGGCCCCGACGCCGCCCGCCCCGAAGGCGACAGTACCCCCGACATCGGCGCAGACGCCGGAACCCGCCGCGACCGCCCCGACGCCGCCGCTCACGACCGAATTGTTCACGGGACCGACCGAGCCGACGATCTCCGGCGGGCTGCCCTGGCTGGCCGCGCTGGTCCTTTCGCCCGATCCGACCGACCCGCCGGTTACCGCGGTCGTCGGGGGCGTCGGACCCGGTGGCCCCGATGGCGGTCGTACGGACGCCTCGATCGGCCCGACTGGATCCGGCGGCGGACCTGGCGGCGACGACTCTTCCGGCTGGGGGCCCCTCGCCAGCGTCCTTGCGCTGGCCGGACTCCAGGCCCCGACGTTCACGGGGTTCGCCCTCGCTCCGACGGTGATCACGACCACCGGAGCCGTCACCGCGGCGATGGCGCTGAGCCTGTTCGGTCGCCGCCGCCGCGAGGACGACCCGCCGGACGACGTGCTGGCAGCGGCCGCGGGTCACGGCGTCGCGGTGGCTGCGTTCGATGCGATGGCCTCGGTCCAGGGTGTCGCCGGCCTCGACGTCGGAGCGCTCGACGCCGCCGCCATGGAAGCCCTGCTGCCTCGCTGGCGGCGACCATCCCTGCTCCAGGCGCGCAAGGCCGATCCGATCCGCGACGCGACGCCCGCCCCACGCCTGACGTTCGACGAGGGTCTCGTCGGGCCCATCGCCGGGCGCGAGCGCCGGGTGATCCGGTATCGCGTCGTCCGCCTGCGCGACACGCCCGACGAGCTGCGAGGCACGGAGATCGGCTACCTCGACCAGGGCGACGAGGTCCAGCTCATCGAGAAGTACGGCGCGTACTGCCTCGTCGTCGCGCCCGATGGCCAGCAGGGCTGGCTGCACAAGATGACGCTCGGCGAGACGATCGACGCCGACGCAGTCTCTGCCGAGAGGCCGACCGCCTCGATGCCGATGGCGTCGGACAGCTGGACGATGGGCGAATCCGACATCGACAGCGACGTCCTCGAGGCCTACCTGGAATCGCGCCGCCGCAACACCTGACGCACGGGCTCGTTGCGAAGCACGAGGATGTGCTGGTGGACGATGTTGGGGACGAACGCGTGCGGGTAGCCGTACGGTCGCAGTCGGGTCCCCGCCTGGTACCAGATGAGATCACCCTTGGGGACCAACCCGACCTCGGCCGCGCGTGCCGCGAGGTCGGAGCCGGTGAAGACGTACCGGCCGTCCTGGTAGGCGTCGCGCACGATGACGACCGCGTAGCGCCCCTCCCGGAGGATGCGCCGCAGCTCGCCGAAGACCTCGCCCATCCGCTCGAGGAACGTCGGATAGTCGGCGGCATTGGCGAGGTCCAGGGCTGAGTCGGTGACCATCGCGTAGTCGGTCCGACGGTTCGCGTGCGATTCGGCAAGCGCGCCACCGGCCATCGTCATCGGCAACTGCAAGTTGTACGGAGGGTCGGTCGCGACGAGGTCGACCGAGCCGCTCGCGAGCGTCGGGAGCACGGCGAGCGCGTCGCCGACCCGCAGGTCGAGCCCGGACGCGTCGAAGCTGCGCCGCCCACCAGGATCGGCCGGGCCGATGTCGGCGAGGTCCGGGCCGAGACCGTCACGCTCCGAGGTCAGGTCGCGCACGACACGCTCGTAGACCGCGGCCCAGCGCGGGTCGAGCTCGATGCCGATCGCGCGTCGCGGCCCGCGGGCGATGGCCGCCCCGAGGAGCGTCCCGCCGACGCCGGCGAACGGGTCGAGGACGACCTCGCCGGTCCGGCTGAAGAACTCGATGAGCCTGGCCATCAGCCGCGGTGGCTTGTTCGCCCCGTGCGCCTTCCGGGCGACATGCCCCAGCTCCGACGGATACGCCGTCGTCAGCAGAGACTTCGTGAAGTACAGCCACTCCTCGCCGGGAAGCTCGTTGAGCGTGTTGGCCGGATGGGGAGGGCGGCGGGTGTCCGTCATGCGGTTCAGCCTAGCCGACGCGGCCCGTAGAATGCCGACATGCCGGCGACGTATACGAGCGCGCGGTTCGTGGGGCGCGAAGAGGCGTTCGGCAGCCTCGCCGCGGCCCTCGACGATGCCGCGCACGGGCGAACCAGGACCGTGCTCCTGGATGGGACGGCCGGGGTCGGGGTCACCCGCCTGCTCGACGAGGCCATCGTCCGGATCGGGGCCCTCCGCGAGCCGATGACCGTCCTGCGCGCCGCCGCCTGGCCCGCATACGCCGACGAGCCGTATGGCGCCATCGTGCGGGCGATCGGACCGGCCATGCACGACCTGCCGGACGCCCTCCTCGCCGACGTCCTCGGGCCGGCGACGTCGGAGGTCGTCCGTCTCCTGCCCGACCTCGTGCCCCGCCTGAGCGCCCTGGGTGTGCCGACCACCGGCGGTGCCACCACGGCGCCGGAGCGTCGCCAGGCGCGGACGCTCGAGCAGATCCTCGGGCTCCTCGGTCGGCTCGGCGAGCGGCATCCGGTCGTCCTCGTGCTGGAGGACCTCCACCTGGCGGACGCCGCCACACGCGCGCTCGCGACCTTCCTGGCACGTGTCGCGCGGGAACAGCGCCTGGCGATCATCGGGACCCACCAGTCCGACGTCGTTGCCCGGGACGATCCGTGGATGGCGGACGTGGGCGCGATCGTCACCAGCCCACGACCACCGGAGCGACTGGTCATCCCACCCCTCGATCGCGACGGCCTGGCCGCCCTTATCGAGGGGATCGAGGGGGAGCGGGCCTCGGCCAGCCTGCTGCTCCTCGTCGCTGAGCGCTCCGGCGGCCTGCCACTCGTCGCCGAGGAACTGCTCGCCGCGCGCAGGGAGCTCCCGAGCGCGTCGTTGACCGGGTCGTTCGACGAGCTCGTCGTCGCGCGCCTTGCAATCCGGTCGCAGGAATGTCGGCGCGTCCTGCGGCTCATCTCGCTGGCCGAACGCCCGCTGACCTCGGGCCAGCTGGCCGCGATCGCCGCCGCCTTCGAGGTCGACACCAACCGGCACGCACCACGGTCTGTGACCGGGCCGCGCGCCGGCGCCGGTGCCCTGGATGCGGACCTGTGGGCCGGGCGGGCGGAGGCGCTGGCGAACGGGTTCATCGTCGAGGCCGGCGGCGCCATCGAATTCCGGCATCGATCGATCGGGAAGGCCGTGGCGCGCGATCTCCTGCCGGTCCCGCGGACGAGGTATCACGCGGCGCTCGCCGCGAGCCTCGACGGTCCCCCGGCTTCGGTGGCGTGGCACTGGCTGGCGGCCTATGAGCCGTCGCGCGCGCGGGTCGCCGCGATCGAGGCCGCCGCGAGCGCGGGCGCCCGACACGCCGCGGCCGACGAGCTGTTCGCGCTCGAGACCGCGCTCTCCCTGCCGGCGGGTCCGCCGGCGAGTGCCGCGGCGCGGCGACGGACCGGCCCGGCGTCGGATCGGGTCGACCTCCAGGTCCGCGCCTCCGAAGCCGCGTTCGCCATCGGGCAGACCTCGCGAGCGACGGCATATCTCGAATCGGCGATCGGCGGTCTCGACGCACGACGCGATCGCGTTCGGCTCGGGCTGCTCCATGAGCGACTGGCGCAGATCCGTCGGGCAGCCGGCGACCCGGCAGGCGCGATGCTGGCGGCGCGCCGCGCCGTCGAGCTCGTGCCCCGCGACCCGACGCCGGAGCGGGCGACCGTGCTGGCCGGGCTCGCCCAGCTCAAGATGCTCGACGGCATCTTCTCCGAGGCGCAGCGGCTCGCCCGCGACGCGATCAAGGTCGCCCGCGCCTGCGACCCCGTGGCACGCGCGCAGGAGATCCACGCCCTCACGACCCTGGCGGTGGCGTCCGCCTGGGGCAGCGACCCGGCCGGTGCCATCGAGCTCCTTCGCGACGCCGAGCGGGCGGCTCTCGAGATGGACGATCCCGACGCGCTGTTCAGGATCCGTGCCAACCTCACGACGGTCCTGGATCTGGTCAGTCGCCGGACCGAAGCCGTGGAAGTCGCGTACGAGGGGATCGAGGATGCCCGCCGAGCGGGCCTCGAGGCCGTATACGGCAACTTCCTGGCGGGCAACGTCGCCGACACCCTCGTCCTCCTCGGGCGCTGGCCAGAGGCGCGCGCCCTGAGCGAGCGGGCGATGACCTGGCTGCCGGTAGGCGTCGTCTATCTCCTGGCCGTCCTCCAGCTGGCCATCGTCGAGATCGAGACCGATGCCGGTGAAGCGGCGACCCGACTGCTCGGGCAGACCATCCTCGAATTCGATGCGGTCCGTGAGCCGCAGCTCGCGGGTCCGTACTACCTGGCCGCCGCCTCCTTCGCGTTGTGGCGCGGCGACGTCGCGGACGCCAGCCGCTCGGTCGATCGTGGCTGGGCCAGCGTCCGTGCGACGGAGGAATGGCTGCTCGTCGCGAAGATGGCCGCCATGGTCGCCCAGGTCGATGCCGCGTCCGCCACCGAGGCCCGGGAGCACCGCCAGCTCGCGCCGCTCGCCGCGGCGCGCGAGCGGACCGCCGAGGTGGTCGCCATGGCGACCGGCCTCGTCCGTGCCTCCGGCGCCCCGATGACGGCCGGTTCGCGGCGCGTGGCCGAGGCGTCACTCGACACCGCGCGGGCCTTCCAGCGCCGCCTCGAGGGGGATGACGACGCTGCGGTCTGGCGACGCGTGGCGCAGGGCTGGCTCGCACTCGATGCCCCGTACGACGCGGCGCTCGCTCGCTGGCGGCAGGCCGAGGCCCTGCTCGGGTCGGGATCGGGCCGATCAGGTCGGGCGCGGGCCCACGCACCGCTCCTGGAGGCCGTCGAGCGTGGGCTGTCGCTCGGGGCGAAGCCGTTACTGCGCGAGCTACGCGAGCTTGCGGGTCGGGCGCGGATCAACCTGCCGCCCGAGGTCGACATCATGCTCGATGCCGGGGCGCCGGAGGTTGCCGAAGCTTCGAGCTACGACGGCGCGGGTCCGACGCTCGTGGATCGGACGAACGGCCGATCGGACCTCGTGCGCGCGATCGCCGGTGACCCACCGACCCGGCGGCCCGACACGTTCGGTCTGAGCGGCCGCGAGCGCGAGGTGCTCGCGCTGGTCGCTCAGGGTCGGACGAATCGGGAGATCGGGGAGCGCCTGTTCATCAGCCAGAAGACCGTCGGCGTCCATGTCGGGAACATCCTGGCGAAGCTCGAGGTCTCGGGCCGGGTCGAGGCCGCGACGGTGGCGATCCGGTTGGGTCTGACCGAACGACGCTGAGGTCGCGATCGGCCTCGGATACCTCTGAACGCCGCGAGACCCGGAGGGAGGTCTCCGGGTCTCGATCGGGATCGCGGAACACCTCGTCGGATAAGGCCCGACGGGGCGCGATGAATGGGGTGTGCTAGTTCAGCGCCACTTCACGCCGGCGGCCAGGGTCAGTGCGATGGCGACCAACGGACCGACGGTGATGGCGATGCGCCAGGTGCGAGCGGCGAGGTCCTTGATCATAGGGGGAGGACTCCGGTTTGCGGGGGTGGGCGGTCCCGACCCAACAAGGTGGGACCCGAGCCTATGCGACGGTCCGCGGGACCACAACCGACCCGATGGTACGGGGTGGACATGGCCCACCAGTACCAGTCCGCCCACCGGATCGCAGCAGACCACCCCGCACCAACCTCGCGACAGGAGGCGTTCCGGCGCGGTAGATTCATCCCGCTACGCCTCAGTGCGGCCTCCCGCGACCCATGAAAGGTCCCCCATCGATGCGTCACGTGCGCCTCCTGTCGGTCGCCCTCCTGTCCATCGGGATCGTCTCCGGCTGCACCACCGCGAGCGCGGGCTGGACCTACATGCCGGCGCCGTCGATGACGCCGATCCCCAGCTCGGCGGCCTCGGCGGAACCGGGTGGCTCATCGAATCCCAACCTGGTGCACATCAGCGCCGCCAACATCAAGTTCGAGCCGTTGACCGTCACGGCGCCGGCCGCCACGTCGTTCCAGATCAGCTTCGAGAACAAGGATCCGGGCACGCCGCACAACATCGCGCTCCACCAGGGCAGCGCGTCGGGCCCCGAGCTGTTCAAGGGCGTCGTGTTCAACGGCGTCGAGACCCGGGTCTACACCGTCCCGCCCCTGGACGCCGGGGCCTACGCCTTCGTCTGCACGGTCCATCCGACGATGATCGGGACCCTGACCGCCCAGTGACGCGGGTGCCGGCGTGACCCCGTCGGGCGAGCAGATCTGCTACGTCGACGCGTATGCCCGCTCCGCCGGGGCGCGCGTCGCCGCGGTCGAGATCGGCGAATCGGCGGCGGTGGTGCTCGATCGCACCGTTTTCTATCCGGGTGGCGGCGGTCAGCCGTCCGACCGGGGTCTCGTGATCCGCTCGATCGACGGCCGATCGTGGACGGTCCGTGCGGCTCGCAAGTCGGGCGGCGAGATCGTCCATGAGCTCGAGCCCCACGATGGTGACCCGCCGACGGTCGGTGATTTCGTGCGAGTCGACCTCGACTGGGCGCGCCGGCTCGCGCTGATGCGCACCCACACAGCGCTCCATACCCTGTGCGGCGTCGTCTGGCGCGACTACGGCGCCCTCGTGACCGGCGGCAACATGGAACCCGGGTCCGGGCGGATGGACTTCGAGTTCGAGCGGATGTCCGGTGACCTCGTCGACGCCATCGAGGCGAGCGTGAACGCGGAGCTGGCGGCCGCGCGCGATGTCCGCGTCGCCGTCCTGCCCCGCGCCGAGGCGTTCGCCATCCCGGACCTGATCCGGACCAAGGTCAACCTGCTCCCCGAGGGGATCGAGGAGATCCGCACGATCGAGATCGTCGGGCTCGACCTCCAGGCGGACGGCGGCACGCATGTCGCCAACACGAGCGAGGTCGGCGGCATCCGGGTGACCGGCTACGAGTCGAAGGGCCGGATCAACAAGCGGATCCGCATCGCCCTGGTCGATCCGGCCTGAGACGCGACGGCGCATGACCGAGACGCGGGCCATCACCGCCCTGGCGGGCTCCGGCTTCGACGTCCGCGTCGTGCGCACCGAGCGCGCCCACAGCGCCGAGGAGAGCGCCGCCCTGCAGGGCATCGAGCTCCGCGCGCTGTTGCGCACCATCGTCGTCCGGCGCGGCGAGGACGACTACGTCTTCGTGCTCGTGCCGGGCGGTCGACGGTTCGACTGGCCCAAGGTCCGTGCCCACCTCGGGGTGAAGCGACTGTCATTGCCGGATGCCGCCGAAGCGCTCGCGGTGACCGGGTACGAACGCGGGGCGATCACGCCGTTCGGCGCCACGCACGCATGGCCGGTCATCATCGACGAATCGGTCGTCGGGCTGGACCGCGTCGCCATCGGGGGCGGAGCGCACGGGGTCAATTTGCACCTCGCGCCAGACGACCTCATCAAGGCACTCGACGCGGCCGTCGTCGATGTGACGGTCCCGGACGAAGCCTGACCCGACCTCGATCCAGTACCGGCGCCGGGATGCCGCGCGAGATGCCGCGGAACGACGGGATCACAGATGTGGCACGATCGCCCGCGATGCCCAGCCTCCCGTTCTCGTTCTCGCTCGCCACCCCGCTCATCCGTCGCGTGGTCTGGCACGTCCGCCGCGTCGGCGGACAGCTTGACCGGCGATTCTTCCTGTCGGTGGTCGAGGGGATCCTCGTCCTGGTGGTCATCGGGACCGTGCTCGTCACCGTGCTGGAGAAACCGCTGACGTTCGAGTCGTTCTTCGACTCGTTCAACTGGGCCATCGCCACCGCGCTCGGCCGCGGCGACGTCGAGTTCGTCACGTCGCCCGGGGGACGGTTCGTTGGCTGGCTGCTTATCCTGTTCGGCGTCGCCATGCTCGCCATGATCACCGGCGGCCTCGTCGCCCTGGTGATCGACTATCTGCTCAAGGAGGGCCAGGGGTTGGGTGCTGCGGGCCACCGCGAACACATCGTCGTCTGCGGCTGGAACAGCACCGCGCGCGATCTCATCGACGAGTTGAAGGGCGACGATTACAAGCAGAAAGTGGTCGTGCTGACCATGTCCGACAAGAACCCGGCTGGTCCCGGGGTCTATTTCGTGCGCGGCGAGGCGACCTCCGCGGACGACCTCGCGCGAGCGGGCATCAGCTACGCGTCGGCGGCCCTCGTCTTCCCGGCCGATGCGTCGGACGAGGCGGACATGCACTCGATCCTCGCGATCATGGCCATCAAGTCGGTGGCCCCGCACGTTCGCACCGTGGCCGAGGTCAACAACCCGCGCCACGAGCCTCATTTCGTGCGCGCGGACGTCGACGAGTTGCTGGTCACCTCGAAGATCGCCTCGCACCTGCTGGCGCGCTCGGCGCTCTACCCGGGCCTGTCATCGATCGTCACCGACATCGTGTCCGGCGGCGAAGGCTCGGAGTTGTACCGGATCACGCTGCCCGACGACTACATCGGGCTGTCGATCGACGCGGTCGTCACGCGCCTCCGATCGGAGCATGGCGCCACGCTGCTGTCGGTCAACCGGGGTGGCAGCGCGTTCGTCAATCCACCGGCCGACTTCGTGCTCGAAACCGGCGATGACGCGGTGGTCATCGCCGAATCGCTCGGCGACCTCGCGCCGTTGGAGATGCACGACCGCTACACGGTGCCCAAGACCGCGGCGGTCGTTCCCTCCGCCTGATCCCGGGGCGGCGGAACCCCTGGCGGCGGAGCCTCAGAGCGCCTTGACCGCCGCGGTCAGGGCGGCCAGGCCGTCCTTCGCATCGGCGAACAGCATCCCGGTCTTGGGGTCGGTGTAGAGCTCGTTGTCGATGCCCGCGTAGCCGCGACCCATCGAGCGCTTGATGACGACGATCGACTTCGCGTGATCGACATCGAGGATCGGCATCCCCGACACCGGCGAACCGGGACGGCGAGCGGCCGGGTTCGTCACGTCGTTGGCGCCGATGACGAGCGCGACGTCGCACCGGTCGAATTCGGGGTTGATGTCGTCCATCTCCTTGAGCTGGGGATAGGGCACGTTCGCCTCCGCCAGGAGGACGTTCATGTGTCCGGGCATCCGACCGGCGACCGGATGGATCGCATACTTGACGTCGACGCCGCGGGCCTCGAGGAGCTCGGCCAGCTCGCGCACCGCGTGCTGCGCCTGGGCGACCGCCAGGCCATAGCCCGGCACGATGATCACTGATTGCGCATATGCCAGCTGGATCGCGACGTCGTCGGCGCCGATCTCGCGGACCGAACCGCCAGGCCCGGCAACGGCGGCCTGCGTCCCTTCGCCGCCCCCGAACCCGCCGATCATGATGTTCACGACCGACCGGTTCATGGCGTCGGCCATGAGCTTGGTCAGGATGGCACCCGACGCGCCAACCAGGGCACCCGCGATGATGAGGACAGGGTTGTCGAGGACGAAGCCGGCCATCGCGACGGCGGTACCCGTGAACGAGTTGAGGAGGCTGATGACGACCGGCATGTCCGCGCCGCCGATCGGCAATGTCATGGTCACCCCGAACACGAGCGCGGCGAGGAGGATGAGGGCGATGACCGGCACACTCAGGTTGCCCGCCCACAGGTAGGCGGCCCCGACGACCACGATCACCGCCAGGGCGATCGTCACGAGCCGTCCGCCAGGGATCATGACCGGCCGCGACGGCGTGATCCTGAGGCCCATCAGCTTGCCGGACGCGATGAGCGAACCGCTGAACGTGATGCTGCCGATGACGATGTCGAGGACGGTCGCAACATTGACCTGGATCGACGGCGCCGCGCCGAGGCCCAGATAGTCGTCGATGGCGATGAGGGCCGCGGCCCCGCCGCCGACGGCATTGAACAGCGACACCAGCTGCGGCATCGCGGTCATCTTCACGTTCCTGGCCGTATACAGACCTGCGCCACCGCCGATGGCGATCCCGAGCGCGATGATGATCCACACGCCGGCGCTGACTCCGTCGCCATAGGCCTGCTCGGCGAGGATGAGGACCGCGGTGGCGACGATGGCCAGGGTCATGCCGCCGGCCGAGATGAGATTGCCCCTGCGGGCGGTCGCCGGCGAGTTCATCCGCATGAGCCCGATGACGAAGCCGGCGGCGCCGATGAGCCAGGCGAGGCGGACGAGGACCTCGATGATTCCGAGGGTGGTCACGCGCTACGCCTCCGACTCGTCGGCGGGCACCACGGCCGGCTTCGGCGCGACCGGCTTCTTCCGGAACATCTGAAGCATCCGGTCCGTGACCACGTAGCCGCCGACGACGTTCATCGCCGCGAAGGCACAGGCCACCAGGGAGATGATCTGGCTCGGCAGGTCGTCGGCGTGGGCGGCGATGAGCATGCCGCCGACGAGGACGATCCCGTGGATCGAGTTTGCCCCCGACATCAGCGGCGTATGGAGGGTCGCGGGGACCTTGTCGATGACCGCGAACCCGACGAGGATCGCCAGGACGAAGATCGTCAGGGCGTTGAGCAGGGCTTCGACATCGGGGGTCATGCGGCGCCTCCGCCACCGGCCGTAGGAGCCGGTACGAGCAGCTTCTTGACCGGCTCGGACAGGATGGCTCCACCGTGGGTGATGACCGTGGACGCCGTGACCTCGTCCTCGAAGTCGAGGTGCAGGTTGCCGTCCTTGACCATGCCCAGCAGGAGCGCCGAGATGTTCCTCGCATAGAACGCCGAGGCGCCGGCCGGCATCGACGCCGGGAGGTTATCGGGCGCGATGATCGTCACGCCACCGGGCGTCTCGACGGTCTGGCCGGCGGCGCTGAGCTCGCAGTTGCCGCCGAGCGCGGACGCCGCCATGTCCACGATGACCGACCCCGATCTCATCTTCCCGACCGCATCCGCGGTGACCAGGACCGGCGGCTTGCGGCCCGGGACCTGAGCCGTGGTGATGACGATATCCATCCCGCCGATGACCTCGTTGAGCTCCGCCTGCTGGGCGGCCCGCTCTTCGGGCGTCAGCTCGCGGGCGTAGCCGCCGGCGCCGGTCGCATCGATCGTGGTCTTGAGCTTGACGAACTGGGCGCCGAGGCTCTCGGCCTGCTCGCGCGTCTCGGGCCTGACGTCGTACGCCTTGACCACCGCGCCCAGCCGTCGCGCGGTGCCGATCGCCTGGAGCCCGGCGACTCCGATCCCGAGGATGAGGACGTTGGCCGGCTTCGCGGTCCCCGCGGCCGTCGTCAGCAGCGGGAAGTAGCGGCCGTAGGCATTGGCCGCGATGAGGACCGCCTTGTAGCCGCCGACGTTCGCCTGCGACGACAGGGCATCCATCGTCTGCGCCCGGGACAGCGTCCGCGGGATGGCGTCGAGGCTGATCGCCGTGACCCCGCGGTCGGCGAGCGCCTTCGCGGTCTTCGGGTCGATGAGTGGGGTCAGCAGCCCCAGCACGGCCTGGCCGGAGCGAAGCCTCGCGACCTCCGCCTCCGACGGCTTGGCGACGCGCAGGACCGCGTCGGCTGAGGCGTACAGCTCGTCTGTCGAGACGATCGTCGCGCCCGCCTCCGCGTAGGCGTCGTCGGGGATCGCCGCGCCGGCGCCGGCGCCTCGCTCGACGACGATGTCGAGTCCGGCCGCCGTGAGCTTGCCGAGCACCTCGGGTACCAGGGCGACGCGCCGTTCTCCGGGCGCAGTCTCCTTGGCGACACCGACCTTCATGGGCACCACCTTGAGATCCGCTGGGACGATTTGGGGTCGCCTGACAGGATACTGCCTGCGCGGTCCGGCTTGCGCCGAACCCCGGGTTGCGAATCGGCGTCAGTCCTTGGGGTGGATCCTGATGATGAGCATGGCGCCGCCGCCGTCGCTGATGACCTCCCCGTCGTGAGGGATCGAGCCGTCCCAGCGCACGTAGTCACCCGGTCCAACTTCGACGACGTGGTCGCCCTGCCGCAGCCGGAACCGGCCCCGCAGGACGATGTGGTGTTCGTCCCCCGCGTGGCTATGCGCCCCGACCCGATCGCCGGCCCCGGTCGCCGTTACCTCGATGATCGAGACGTCTCGCGAGACGCGTCCATCGACGTGCTCGGTTCGCCCAAGGTCGGTCTCCGTCACGGGGCGCTCGCCCGCGCGCACCACGAACGGGGCCGGCACCTCGCCCTGGAAGAACCAGGCGATCGGGACCTCCAGTGCATCGGCGATCGCGGCGAGGCAGGCCAGCGAGGGCGACGCTTTGTCGTTTTCGATCTGCGACAGGTAGCCGATGTTGAGGTCGGATCGCTCCGCGACGTTGGCGAGCGTCAGACCGCGCTCCGTCCGCCAGCGCTTGATCTGCCCGCCGACGGCCGGCCGGCGCCGTTCCTCGACCGTCATGTTTGCTCTCCCAAAACAGATATTGACACGGGTGACAACTCGACGTATGTTGTGTCCACAACAAAGTCTGCTTGACCAGGGCCAACCCGTCAAGCCATCGGAGGATCAAGATCATGGACATCGCCATCATCGGGGCCGGCAACGTCGGTCGCGCGCTCGCAACGTCGTTCGTGCGGGCCGGTCATTCGGTCACGATCGCCTCGCGCGATCCGGAGCATGCCGGCAGCGTCGCGGCGGCAACCGGTGCACGTGTCGCCGGCTCGAACGCCCAGGCCGTCGCTGGCGCCGACATCGTGGTGCTCGCGACTCCGTTCGCAAGCGCATCGGAGATTGCCGCAGAGATCGGTGAAGCCGTCACCGGCAAGGCGGTCGTCGACGTCTCGAACCGCATGTCGTTCGGTACGAACGGCCCGGAGATCGACACGACAACGTCGAACGCCGAGGAACTCGCACGGCTCCTGCCCGGAGCGCACATCGTCAAGGCGTTCAATACGCTCTTCGCCCCCAACCAGGAAGATCCGATCGTCGAGGGCATCCGGCTCGATGGCTATGTCGCCGGCGACGACCCCGACGCGAACGTGAAGGTCCTCGAGCTCGTCGCCTCGATCGGGCTCGATCCGGTCGAGGTCGGCCCACTCAACCGGGCTAGCCAACTCGAAGGGCTCGCCTTCCTCAACATCACCCTGAATGTCGCCAAGGGTGGCACGTGGCAGTCCGGCTGGAAGCTTGTCGGTGCTCCAGCCACGGTCCCGGTCGCAGCATGACGGACACTGCCTCGATGACCGACACTGTCGCGGTGAGCATCCCGGTCTCGCGTCTCAACCACGCCGTCCTGTTCGTCCGCGACGCGACCCGCGCCGCTGAGTTCTACGGGCGCGTCTTCGGGTTCGAAGTCGTCGCCAGTGAATTCGGTGGCAAGGCCGTGTTCATGCGCGCCGCCGGCGGCGACAACCACCACGACCTGGGGCTGTTCTCCGTCGGGCTGGAGGCCCCTCGCGCGCCGCGCGGCTCGGTCGGCCTCTACCACCTGGCCTGGGAGGTCCCGACGATCGAGGACCTGGCGAACGCGTCGCGCCTGCTCGCCGAGGCTGGTGCGCTCGGCGGCGCCTCCGACCACGGTGTCTCGAAGTCGCTCTATGGGCACGACCCAGACGGCAACGAGTTCGAGATCATGTGGCGCGTTCCCCGCGAGGCATGGGGCGAGCACGAGGAGCACGGCGCCATCATGCCGCTCGACATCGAGGCGGAAGTCCGCCAGTGGGGTGGCCGGGGCTAGATCTCGCTACGCGCTCTCCACGACGCAGACCGTGAGCGAGACTCGGCGAGCGCCGGCCACGACGTGGAACTCGTAGCGACCGGCCTGCCACGTCGATCGGTCGAGGCGGACGAGATAGCTCACGCCGAGGTCGCCGACTGCCGTAACCTGGCGGATCGACCCGTCGAGTGACGCGGTCCGGCCGCCATCGGACCACCAGGCGAGGAGCCGTCGGTCGACGGGGAGGTCGAGGGGCCCGGTCACCGCGAAGAACAACGGCCGCTGGTGGAGCACTGGGACGTCCGCGCAGACGCCCGTGCCCGGCCACATCGCGATCCGGATCGGCGTGTCGCTGGCCGGTTCGGGGTCGACGGGCGTCCACTCGACCCACCCGGGGTCGTCGCTGTCGTCTCCAAGTCCGGCGATGCCGACGCCCCACTTGCCGGAGTGGGTCGCGAGCGACCCGATCGTCGGAGCTTCCGCTCCCGCGACCGGTCCGGCGATGGCCTGCGGCTGGACCGGCCGCGCCTCGGTCACCACGATCGCGGTCGGCGCCGTC
>Ga0184625_10000353_pt1 | contig 16717 bp, 16 predicted proteins | sample PLM3_30_b1_FD_133151 | JGI IMG/M metagenome (GOLD analysis project Ga0184625, IMG submission 133151) | Groundwater sediment microbial communities from an aquifer in East River, Colorado, USA - PLM3_30_b1 | ecosystem: Environmental > Terrestrial > Soil > Riparian zone | place: USA: East River... | reverse complement strand
GATCGTTCAACGACAGCGAATGCGACACGCCGGACTGATCGATTTCCGGCGCCACGATCCACACTTCATCGGAGAGAGAACGCGCGATCTTCTCGCAGGCAGCAAGCCCCGGCGAATGGATGCCGTCGTCGTTGGTGATGAGAATACGCATTACATTTTCTTGTCATTCCGGGACGGCGTGCAGCGCTGGACCCGGAATCCAGGTGGAAGCACGGCGTTTGGTTTTGGATTCCGGGATCGCGTGCCGTGCACGCGCCCCGGAATGACGAACGGCCAATGCCCCGACACCATCAGCTTGCTTTCTCGATCTTCGTCAACCCGCCCATGTATGGCGCGAGCGCCGATGGCACCGCGATCGAGCCGTTTTCCTGCTGATAGGATTCCATCACGGCGATAAGCGCACGACCGACTGCGACGCCTGAGCCATTGAGCGTGTGCACGTGTCGCACGCCTTCCTTGGCACGGTAACGCGCATTCATGCGGCGGGCCTGGAACTCGCCGCAGTTTGAGCAGGAGGAAATCTCGCGATAGGCATTCTGGCCCGGCAGCCAAACCTCAATGTCGTAGGTCTTCTGTGCCGCAAAGCCCATATCGCCGGTGCAGAGTGTGACCACGCGATAGTGCAATTCCAGTTTCTTGAGCACCTCCTCGGCGCAGGAGAGCATGCGTTCGTGCTCTTCCTTGGATTTTTCAGGAGTTGTGATCGAAACCAGCTCGACTTTGGTGAACTGGTGTTGCCGAATCATGCCGCGCGTATCTTTGCCTGCTGCACCCGCTTCGGCGCGAAAGCACGGCGTGCAGGCAGTGAGCCGCATCGGCAATTGTGCTTCCTCGACAATTGCTTCGCGCACGAGATTGGTGAGCGGAACTTCGGCCGTGGGAATGAGCCAGAAATCATTTGTCGTCCGGAATTGATCGTCCGCGAACTTCGGCAGTTGAGCCGTTCCAAACATGACTTCGTCGCGCACCAGGATCGGCGGATTAACCTCGGTGTATCCGTGTTCCTTGCTCGTATGCAGATCGAGCATGAATTGACCGAGCGCGCGCTCCAGACGCGCAAGACCTTTCTGCAATACAACGAAGCGCGCGCCGGATAATTTTGCGGCGAGCTCGAAATCCATCTGCCCAAGCGACTCGCCCAAATCGAAATGCTGTTTCGGCTTGTAGGCATAATCGCGCTTTTTTCCGAACATGTGGTGCTCGGCATTGCCGCTCGCGTCGACACCGTCCGGAACGTCGTCGGCTGGCGCGTTCGGAATTTGCGCGAGTGCCGTCTCGAGTTCGGCGGCGAAAGCCTTCTGCTCCTCTTCCATTTTTGGCAACGACGTCTTGAGCTCGGCCACCTCGGCCATCAGCTTGTTGGCCTTGGCTTCATCCTTAGCCTTCTTGGCGTCGCCTATTTCCTTTGACGCGGCATTCCGGCGCGCCTGCGCCTGCTCGAATTTTGTAATTGCCGCTCGCCGCTTTTCATCAAGCGCCAGCAGCTTTTTGGAGAGCGGCTCGAGCCCACGCCTTTTCAGGCCGCGGTCGAAGGCATCAGGATGCTCGCGAATCCATTTGATGTCGTACATGGCGAAGGGCTTTTAGCACGTCATGGTCGGGCAAAAGGCCCCAAGTGTAATCCCGGCGGATCTTGTGCCTGCCATCCGTTGCCTACCTAAGCGGGATGCCCGGCACAAGGCCGGGCACGACACACTCTAGCGCTCCGACAAGGCTACTCCGCCGGCTTCGCGCTCGCCGATGCCGCTTCGGATGCCGCTTTGGCCGCAGCCTCGGCCTGGGCCTTCTTTTCGACCAGGCGCACCGACCAGATCGAGCCTTCGTAGAGGATGAGCAGCGGGATCGCGAGCGACATCTGGCTGATGACGTCAGGCGGCGTGAGAACCGCCGCCAGCACAAAGGCCCCGACGATGAAGTAGCGCCGCTTGGCCTTGAGCTGCTCCGCGGTGATGACCCCGATGCGGCCGAGCAGCGTGAGAATGACCGGCAGCTGGAAAGCCACGCCGAAGGCGAGAACCAGCGCCATCATCAGCGACAGGTATTCGCCGACCTTAGGCATCAGGGCGATCGAGGCATCGGTGGTGCCGCCGGTCTGCTGCATGCCAAGCGAGAAGCGCACCAGCATCGGCAGCACCACGAAATAAACGACCATGGCGCCAAGGGCGAAAAAGATCGGGGTCGCGATCAGATAAGGCAGAAACGCCTTGCGTTCGTTACGATAGAGTCCGGGCGCAACGAACATGTAGATTTGCGTCGCCACGATTGGGAATGAAAGGAAAGCCGCGCCGAACATCGCGAGCTTGAGCTGCGTGACGAAATATTCGAGCAGCGCAGTATAGATGAATTTCGAGTTTTCCGGCCCGGCCACCCAGACGAATGGCCACACCAGAATATTGTAGATGTCCTTCGCAAACACGAAGCAGAGCGCGAACATCACGCCAAAGGCGACCAGGGCCTTGATCAGCCGCGAGCGCAGCTCGATCAGGTGGTCCATCAACGGCGCCTTCGTGGCCTCGATATCCTCGTGCGTCATGCATTGCCCCCGGCCTGTTTGGCAGGTGGCGCTTCAACGGCGGCAAAATCCTTTTCACTGACGGCCGGCGCAGGCTCCGGCAGCGGCACGTTCACTTCGACCTGCTGTTGCGGTTCGGGCAAAGCCGCGGGCGTGGCTGGCCCGGGCTCGCTCGGAGTTTCGCCAATTTTATTTGTTTCCGGCATCTCGAAGGCGCGCTCGATCTCCTTCTGCGTATCTGCCATCGGATCGAGCCGGGTGAGGTCGCTGACCGAGCTCTTCAGGTCCTCGGCCTGTTTTTTCAGCTCGGCCATCTCGGCTTCGCGCATGGCTTCCTGGAACTGGCCCTGGAACTCGGCCGCCATTCGCCGGATCTTGGTCATGTACTGGCCAAGCGTGCGCAACACAGTCGGAAGCTCTTTCGGCCCGATCGCGATCAGCGCGACGATGCCGATGACGACGAGCTCGCCCCAACCAATGTCGAACATGGATTAGTCAACTCCAAGGCGCCGAGACACCGCCGCCCCTGCGACGATCGTACCGGCTGCCGCCCCCTTTACGCGCCGGCGCAGCGATCAGGAGCGCACGCTCTCGGCGCGGCGCTCGGCTTCCGTCTTGGTCGCGCTGCCGCCGGCTTCGATCGTCTTGACTGGTTCGCTCTTGGCGTCCGCCGACTTTTCGTCCTCGGACATGCCTTTCTTGAAGGCCTTGATGCCCTGGGCGAAGTCGCCCATGAGCGAAGAAATCTTTCCACGGCCTCCGAACAGGACCATCACAACCAGCAGAACGATGATCCAGTGCCATATACTTAGGGAACCCATCGGCAAATCCTCCGCAGCGACGGGCTTATTCGGCTCGTCCCGCCATGATTTGGATCAGAAACTAGGCTTCGCGGGCGGCAAAAACAAGGACTTCCCCCCGGTCAAAGAGCCGCGCAATTCGTTGAAATTGCGTAATTTACCTTAATCTTGCCGCCGTTATTTCTCGGACCGTACGGGCGGCGCTAGGCCGAGATCGAGGTCGCCCGGCTCTAGCGGATCTTCATCGTCACGCAGCGTTGAATCGTCCGACGGCAGAGGCACGGCGAAGCCGGTTGGCAGATTGCCTTCGAGCAACCCTGCGCCCTTGAGCTCCTCGAGACCTGGCAGGTCGCCGACCTCTTCCAGGCCGAAATGCGAGAGGAACGCTTCTGTCGTTCCATAAGTGATCGGACGACCCGGCGCCTTGCGGCGCCCGCGGGGGCGGACCCACCCGGTCTTGAGCAACACATCGAGCGTGCCAGCCGCCGTCACCACGCCACGGATTTCCTCAATTTCGGCGCGGGTCACCGGCTGGTGATAGGCGACGATCGCAAGCGTCTCGACTGCGGCACGCGAAAGCTTGCGGGTCTCGACGATCTGTTTGGTCAGCAACCAGGACAAATCGGTGGCTGTGCGGAACGTCCATTTCTTGCCGACCTTGACGAGGTTGACGCCGCGGCTGGCGTATTCATCGCGCAGTTGGGCGAGTGCGGTTTTCACGTTGACCCCGTTGGGAAGCCGGCGCGCCAACATCGCTTCGTCGAGCGGCTCGCCGGCTGCAAACAGCAGCGCTTCGAGCAGCCGCAGTTCCTCCGGCCGCGAGACCGGAGCCGGCGAGGCTTCGGCCGCCGGCTCATTGTTTTGCACCACCACGAGCTTCTTGGCCGCGCCCGGCATGGACTGTTTTCCCTTATGAGTTTTCTTGCGCGTCATGCGTCGTTGCATTTCCAATCACGCCGACGCGCTTGCGCATGTAGATCGGCGCGAATGACTCTTTCTGATGAATTTCCGCAAGCCCCTCGCGCACCATCTCAAGCGCGGAGGCGAATGAAGAGGCAAATACCGAAGCCGCAAGCGCCGGTTCGACCACATAACTGATCAGGAACTGATCGATGCGCGACCAGTCCGCTGATTGACCCATCAGCCGCTCGAGCGCGGCGCGCGCCTCCGCCAGCGACCAAACCGTGCGCTGTTTGAACCGGACCCGCGACAAGGCACTGCGCGAGCGCTGCGTGGCATAGGCGGACAGCAAATCGTAAAGAGTTGCCGTCCATTCCGGCTGCTTGATCTCGTCGATCGGCTCGGGAAGTCCGCGCGGAAAAATGTCCCGATTGAGCTGGGGCCGATCCATCATGCGCGTTGCAACGTCGCGGATGGCTTCGAGCCGGCGCAAACGATTGGCCAACGCCAGCGCCATGTCTTCCGCGCTCGGCCCGTCGCCGGACTCCACTTCGGGCAGAAGCAGCCGCGATTTGAGGTAGGCGAGCCATGCCGCCATGACCAGATAGTCGGCGGCGAGTTCGAGGCGCAATTGCCGCGCGGCTTCGATAAAAGACAAATACTGGTCGGCAAGCGCCAGGATCGAGATCTTCGCGAGGTCCACCTTCTGCTGACGCGCAAGCATCAACAGCAGATCGAGAGGCCCTTCGAAGCCCTCGACGTCGACGATCATCGCGGGCTCAGTTGTGCCGCGATCGGCGCCGAGCGTGGTGTCGAATTCCTCGCTGCTCATGAGACGGTCTTCCGTTGCGCGACCGGCTCATCGCCCACCATTTGCGCGAAAATCATGCGCGCGGCCGCTGTGTCGAATTCCTCCGGCGCAGACCGGGCAGCCAGCGCGGCGTGTGCGCGGGTTGCAGCTTCGCCGGCGAGCTTCGGCGCTTCGCCTGCGACGGCCTCCATCTCGCTCATGTCGCCATTGCAATGAAGGACGACGTCGCACCCCGCCGCCAACGCGGCGCGGCTGCGTTCGGCGATGGTGCCGGCCAAGGCATTCATCGAAATGTCGTCGCTCATGAGCAGACCTTGGAACCCGATAAAGCCGCGAATCACTTGTCGTACCATTGTGACCGAAGTCGTGGCCGGCGCGACTGGGTCGAATGCACTAAACACAACATGTGCCGTCATACCCATGGGCAAGCCGGCCAGTGGCCGGAAAGCCGCGAAATCGGTCGCCTCGAGCGTGGCCTTGTCGGTATCGACCACCGGCAGCCTATGGTGGCTGTCCGCTGTGGCCCGGCCGTGGCCCGGCAGGTGCTTTAGCACCGGCAGGACACCCCCGGCCTGCAACCCCTCTGCGATCGCCTTGGCGATGGCGGCCACCTTGCCGGGGTCGTTGCCATAGGCGCGATCGCCGATCACCGGGTCACTGCTTTCCTGCGGCACGTCGGCCAACGGCAGGCAATCAGCATCGATTCCGAGCGGCTTGAGGTCCGCCGCGATCAGATGTCCGGCCAGTCGGGCCGACGCGATACCGGATACCGTATCGCGGTCATAGAGTTCACCGTAGCGCCGGCCGGGCGGGTAGACCGGCCAATAAGGCGGCCCAAGCCTCTGGACGCGGCCGCCTTCCTGATCCACGAAGACAGGCGCCTCCCAGCCTACATAATCGCGAAATGATTGAGTAAGTTCCGCCACTTGGTCTGGCGTACTCACGTTTCGCTTGAAGATAATCAAGCCCCAAGGCTCAGCGTCACGGAGAAATGAGCGTTCAGCGGCAGAAATCGTCAAGCCTGCCAAGCCAATAATGAACGCGCGTGCCGCCATCGGCGCGGATTAGCCCGCGCCCGCCGCCAGGGTCAAGTTTCTCTTATTAATTTCTCTGGATGAGGCACTGGGCGCCGGCCGCCTTTAGGCTTGCGCATAATTCGCCGGCCTCATTGCCATTCGCAAAGGGGCCGACCATGGCCCTGTAGTAAGTACCCTTTGCCCCCAGATCGACCTTATGGATGACGGCATCGCGCGATCCGAGTTGGGTCGGATACTTGGCCTGGAGGCTGCGGAATGCGGTCTGCGCCTCACCTTCGCTGCGCTGCGAGGAAAGCTGCACAAAACTGCCGCTACCCGGAGAACTGGTCGCACTCGGCGCAGGCGCCGCCGCTTGTGGCGCCACCGCGGCGGTTTGCGTCGGTGCCGGAGCCGGTCGGGCCTGTGCTCGCGCGGGGGATGTATCTGGATTTAGTGAGAGCGGCGCATTGCCAGGTGCTGGGGCTACCTGGCGAACCGACGACCGTGGCGGCGGGCTTGAATCAGGCTCCGCTTCGGCAGTCGCGTTGTCGGCTGCAGGCGGCGGCACTGCAGGTCGTGCCGTAGGCGCCGCGGGTCGTGGAGCGGGGGCCTGCGGACGCGTTGCCACGGCCGCCGCTAGCGGCGCCGACTGGGACATCGCGTCAGCTACGACCGGCTGATCGGGACGAATTGCGATCGTTCGGACCTTTTTCGGCTCGCTGCCGACGACGCCGCTGCCCAGCGCCGGTTGCGGAGCGGCGGCCTGCGAAAGCACAACCGCTGCAGGCCTGTCGATTGGCTGCTCTTCGCGCGACACCAGTTTTTCGCTTTGCCCGCGTTCGTTCACGCGATCGGTGATGAGTTTACTCGATTGCGTATCCTTGCTCGCTGTCGCGGGCACAATCTTGCTCGGCCCAGCATCGGCCTTGATAACCGGCGGAGGCTGGGTAGACGCGGAGGAGCCGAAGAGAGCGCGGTAGCCGAACGCACCGGCCGTGCCTATCACCGCCAAACCACATACGCCGACAATCGCCATGATGGCCAGGCGCCGACGCGGGGGGCGAGAATCCTCGTAAAATTCCTCGTCAGTGTACTGAGCCGGATCCTGTTCGTAAGCTTCCTGCTGATAGTCGCCCTGCTCGCTCGAATATCCACGCGCCTCATGCTGGGTCTGATACGGATCGTCAGTCGACGCTACCGGCGTGTCGCTGTAACCGTGACGTCCGTAGTGCCGATCGACCTCACGCTCAAGCTCCGCCATCTGTTGGTCGATAGGCGCCGGCCGCTGGCTGTAAGAACCGTTTCCGTCAAGCCTCTGTGTGGCCGTCGCGTGGTGCGGATCAAAACTTCTTTGTGCAGCGTAAGGCGATCGCGCGGGCTGACTGTTCCAATCGGAATCGGTCGGCGGCGGGGAAGCCGCGCGGCCGGCACGTTCGCGACCATATTCTCCAAAGGGATCGGTCTGGCCGATCAGTCGAGCGAGTTCGGCGAGCGGATCACTATTTGAAGTCTTCGCCTGGCCGCGCACCGGCGGTTCACTTGCGCGAAAAGATCTTTGGCTATGGTCGTCCGCCATTAGGTCCCCGGTTACTGACTCCCCCTCATCTACTGTTATAAACGCTGGCGCCCGACTACGCCAAACGTAGTTATACGAGGGACGAGACTTATCGCATTTCTTCCGGCGCGCTGACCCCGAGCAATGCCAGACCCGAGGCGAGAACTGTGACTATCCCCTCTACCAAGGCGAGCCGGGCTGTCGTCGTTTCTGGATCATTCTGGATAATGAAGCGTAAATGAGGCAGGTCCTTGCCTCGGGTCCAGTGTGCATGAAATTCACTCGCTAATTCATACAGATAGAACGCGATTCGGTGCGGCTCGTGAGCCGCGGCCGCGGCTTCGACCGTGCGAGGATAGAGCGCAATTCGGCGCAGCAAGGACAGTTCGCCCGCATCATTAAGGCGCTCCAGCGGCGCCCGCCTGAGGTAAACCGCGCGCTCAGACGCAGCTTTTGGAAGTTCCGGCATCTCCTCCCGGGCATTGCGAAGTACGGATTGCCCGCGGGCATGCCCGTACTGCACGTAGAAGACCGGGTTGTCGCGCGAGTGCTCGATCACCTTGGCGAGGTCAAAATCGAGCACCGCATCGTTCTTGCGGTAGAGCATGTCGAATCGGACGGCATCGCGCCCGACTTCGTCCACCACCTCCCGCAAAGTGACGAACTCGCCTGCCCGCTTCGACATTTTCACCGGCTCCCCGGCACGCAGCAGTCGCACAAGCTGAACGAGCTTCACGTCCAATTCGGCCTTGCCGGCACTGACCGCCTTGACCGCGGCCTGCATGCGCTTGATGTAGCCACCGTGGTCGGCACCCCAGACATCGATCAAATTCAGAAATCCACGGGCCACCTTGGATCGGTGATAGGCAATGTCGGAGGCAAAATAAGTGTAGCTGCCGTCCGACTTCTTGAGCGGCCGGTCGACATCGTCGCCAAAATCGGTCGAGCGGAACAGCGTCTGCTCGCGGTCTTCCCAGTCCTCCAGATTGCCGCCCTTTGGCGGCGGCAGCCGGCCTTCATAGACCTCGCCGCTCTTGCGCAAGCCTTCGATAGTGGCGCCCACCTCGTCGCGCTTGCCTTCAATCAACGAACGCTCGGAAAAAAACACGTCGTGGCGGACATTAAGGGCCGCAAGATCGTCCCGAATCGTGTCCATCATCATGCTGATGGCTCTCGCGCGCACGATGGGCAGCCACTCGTTCTCTTTCATCTTGCTGAGCTTGGCGCTGTATTCCGCCGCAAGCGCGCCGCCAACAGGCTTCAGGTAGTCGCCGGGATAAAGCCCGTCCGGGATCGCGCCGATGTTTTCGCCAAGGGCTTCGCGGTAGCGCAGGAAAGCCGAGCGCGCGAGCACGTCGACCTGCGCACCCGCATCATTAATGTAGTATTCGCGGGTGACGTCGTAGCCGGCGAACACCAGCAAGCTGGCGAGCGCGTCGCCAAACACCGCGCCGCGGCCGTGACCGACATGCATCGGGCCGGTCGGATTTGCCGAAACGTACTCGACATTGACCTTCTCGCCTTTGCCAATGTCGCTGCGGCCATAGTCCTTGCCGGTGCCAAGCACGAGGCGCAGTTCCTCGCCCCACACATGCGGCTTCAGCGCGAGGTTGATAAATCCAGGCCCGGCGACTTCGACCTTCGCGATTTTGTCGTCGGCCCGAAGCTTTTCGGCGATACTTTCGGCCAACTCACGCGGCTTCTTACCCGCGTCTTTCGCAAGCACCATCGCCGCGTTGGTCGCCATGTCGCCGTGGCTTGAGTCGCGTGGCGGCTCGACCACAATGCGCGAGAGGTCGGCTGCGGGTCCCAGCACTGAGCCAGCCGCCGCGCACACACGCGCAAGCATGTCGGCAAACAAATGTTGAGGCTTGGAGACGCTCGGCATTGTGACGCTGCGGCTAACGCAATTCGGCGGGCGAGTCAAAAAGATCGCGCAAATCGTTTCGATAGCGCATCACGATCGATTCTTTCTACCAAATTGTCGCGCCGCTATCGACGACCAGAATCTGCCCGGTCGTGATAGCCGCCTCATCCGAGGCGAGATAGACCGCCATGTCCGCCATGTGAATCGGCAGGCCAAGGCCGAGCAAATGTGTCTCCGCCAGCTTTTCGATATCCTTTGATCCTTCCAGCAGCTTTTTGACGCGGTCCGATAAGGTCACCGAGGGAGCAATCGCGTTCACACGGATTTTGTGTTTCGCATATTCCACTGCCATCGATCGCGTCAGCGCGGCAATCGCGCCTTTCGCGGCGGTATAGCAGTCGCGTCCGGGCACCGCGCTTAATGCAAGCGAGGACGTCATGTTGATGACCGCGCCGCCGCCGGCCTTGATAATGTGCGGAATGCCGAGCTTGGAGCACAGGAATGTGCCGTACAGATCGAGTTTGATCACGCGCCAGAACTCTTCTTCCGGCGCCTCTGTGACGGCGCGATCCTCGGGCGTGGACCCACCTGCGTTGTTGTGAAGGATCGTCAACTTTCCGAAACGCGCGATGGTTTCGGCAAATGCAGCCTCGACGCGCTCTTTGTCGCGGATATCGCAGTGAATGAAATGGGCATCTCCGCCGGAATTCTTTGCGCGCGCGCGAGCCGAATGAGCAGCCGCTTCGCCACGTTCCTTGTCGATCTCGGCAATGACAACCTTGGCGCCTTCCTCGGCAAAGCGCTCGGCGGTGGCGCGCCCAATTCCGCCGCCGCCCCCCGTGATGAAAGCAACTTTCCCCCCCAACCGCGCCATGAATTCTCCCGTTTGACGATGATATTAATCATGACCCTCGCGGCGCAAGGAGCCCCTATACCGGGGCGCCCTTCGCGTGCATCACGGCGCGGTATGCAAACACAATCGCCGGACCGAGCGTCGTGCCCGGACCAGGATAGCTTCCCGCCATGACCGAGGCCATGTCGTTGCCGCAGGCATATAGGCCAGGAATGGGCTGACCATCATTGCCAAGCACACGCGCATCGGCGTCGGTTGCAAGCCCTGTACTGACCGCAATATCGGCCGGCCAGACCGCAAGCGCATAGAAAGGCGGCGTCGCAACCGGTCCGATGCAAGGATTTGGTCTGTGATCCGCATCGCCATTGAAACGGTTGAGCTCAGTTTCGCCCTTGCCGAAATCGCTATCAATGCCGGTCTCGGCAAAGCCATTGTAGCGAGCGATTGTTCGGTCGAGCTGCTGCGGATCAACGCCAATCTTGCCGGCAAGATCCTCGATCGTGTGCGCATTGGCGACATAGCCGCGGTCTACGAATTTTCCCGGATTGCGATGGCCGGGATAGATGACACCCAGGCCGTACTTTTTAAGGAAGGACGCGTCGCAAATCAGCCAGGCGGGAATCGACGGCGTGGTCTTATTGCTATCAAACATCGCCAAAACAAAATCATGGTATGATGCCGCCTCATTGACGAAGCGACGGCCGGCCGAATTCACCGCAATCAACCCGGGCTTGGCGCGATCGAGCACGAGGTGCGGGAACAATCCTTTGGTGCCGTCGGGCCGCGGGACGATCGACACCGGCGTCCACAGTCCGCTGGTGCCCTGCTCGAGAGCGATGGCAGCGCCCAAGCGCTGGCCAAGATCGACCCCGTCGCCACTATTGCTTTCGCAGCTCATGGAATGCAGGGGAACGGGTTGCGGCATGAACGCGTCGCGGAAACGTTTGTTGTGCCCGTAGCCGCCGGTTGCAAGCACGACACCCTTTCGGGCTTTGACAAAAATTTCCTTACCCCCGATGTTAAAGCGCGCGCCTTTGACGCCGTCGCGGTCGCCCGCGAGCTCGACGATCGGCGCACCAAATAGGATCGGCACATTGCGTTTGCGCAGGCTGTAGAACAACCGGCCGATGAGCGCATTGCCCATCATGAGGCGCGTACCGCGCGGATATCTCAAGCGGTCGGCGAGGTATCGCGTAAACAGTTTCGCCGAATGGACGAAATTTGCGACCGAGTCGAAGCGCCCGATGAGGCGGGAAATATCGACTTTGCCGACCATCATGCCGCCGAACAGCATGAACTCTGGTATCGGCGCACGAATGCGCTGAAACTCTGCACCGAGCAGGCGTCCGTCGAAAGGCTCGGGCACTATCGCACGACCGGCGATGGCCGCGCCGGGCATGTTGCTGCGATAGTCCGGATGCGTTCCACAGGGAACGAACCGCACGTCGGTCCGGGCGCCCAGGTAGTCAATCGCCGTTGGCCCGGTCAGCAGATAAGCGTGCCTTAGCTCGCGATTGGTCGCCTCACCAATCAGTGCGCTTAGATAAAAGTCGGCCTGTTCCTCGCTGTCGTTGAAGCCGGCCGCCCGGCTTTGGCTGTTGCCAGGAATCCAAAGTGTGCCGGCTGAGGTCGATCCGGTACCTCCAACCTGATCCGATTTCTCGCACAAGAGCACGTCGAGGCCTTCGAGAGAGGCGACGAGCGCAGCCGTCATTCCTGCCGGCCCCGCGCCCGCGATCAAGACATCGACTTCCGAATTCACATTCGCTTCAGCGTTCATTGCCATGGGGGACATTATTCTCATCCATTCGGAGGATGTCATGCCGCCGCGATGCTGTCACCCGATGCTAGGCGATGGTTCTGAAAAGTCATTTTGCTACATGATAACCGGTACGCGCTAATTCTTTTGTCAAACGCATCTCATCACATCATCACTTCATCCGATCGGATGACGCGCGGCAATCACGGAGCTGTCATGTTGATTACATTCAAGTTCAGCCCGAGTTCATGTGCGCCGCCCTAAGTTGGGAATACACCGGCGCTCGCGAACTATGCGTCGAACTTTTCACAAGCTACCACGACACCATCGGAGCAAAGAAAATGATGAAGCTGACCACGGCTCTGGCAACAAGCATCGCATTGATTGCCACCGCGAGCATCGCGAATGCCAAAGACAATCACCACAACAACAATAATCAAAACGGCGCCCAGCCTCATTTCGTGATCACAGGTCAGCCGGCCAACGCGAAGGGGCTTCTCCGTGAGCGCACGGAGAAGAAAGACAAGCACGCCGAGAAAAAGCGCGAGAAAAAGAAAAAGGAGGTCAAGTGCAAGAAAAATAATTGTGAAAAACCGAAGGAGACCACCAAAAAAGAGTCTCCCGGAAAGCCTGCTGGTGACCAGCCGGCACCTCATCCGAGCGTCATAACCGTATCCAATGGCGTGACTAAATACACACTGCCATACGATCCGAAATTTTCTGTCGAAGTCCTCAAGCCAGGGACGATTACCGTCCGCAGTGGTGACCGCACAGTGACCCTTCCGGGTGGCTCGATAACCGTCCACGGCCAAGCTCTGTCTCAGTCCGTGGCAGATCGGGCGGGACTGGAACAGACCAGGACTTCGCAAGGAGACACTGTGTTTGCCGTTAAACCGCCGACGGACAACGACACGCTGGTAAAGCGTGCCGGCAACGGTCCTGTAGAAGACGTCGGCTTAGGCGGACAATTAAAGGGCGCTGCCAAGGATATCGGCAACGGACTCGAAAATCTTGGCACGGGCTTCATCAATTGGGGTGGGCCGACTCCTCGAGAGCCGAAGACCGGTACGGTCACACAGGAATAAGATTGACGGCCCTGACAAAAACGGAGTGCGGCGAGCTACCAAGCTTACCGCAACTCCGGAGTCGTCTTAAAATATTTCGCGCGTTCGATGAGCGCATACCTGTCGGTCATGCCAGCGAATTAGTCAGAGACGCGCCGAGCGCGCCGGTTACACCATTCCCCTCACCCCCGTTCCGCCGACAAAATCAGCAGACCTCACGAAGTAGTGCGCGAACAGGTCGCGCACTACGCACTCGACGTCGGCCATCACGCGCATCACGCGGTCATGGCGATACATGCGCGGGCATAGGAAACCCAGTAATCGCAAAGCTGTCATTTTGATTGCATTCAAGTTCAGCCCGAGTTCATGAGCGCCGCCCTAAGTTGGGAATACACCGGGGCTCGCGAACTATGCGTCGAAGTGTTCACAAGCCACAGCGGCAACATCGGAGCAAAGATAATGACGAAGCTGACCACGGCTCTGGCAACGAGCGTCGCATTGATCGCCATCGCGAGCATCGCCGATGCCAAAGACAATCACCGCAGCAACAATAATCAGAAAAGTGCAACTCCCCACTTCGTGATCACGGGCCAACCGGCCGGCGTCAAAAGAGTCCTGAGCGAACGCAAAGACAAGAAAGAAAAAGAAAAGAAAGACAAACATGCCGAGAAAAAGCATGAGAAAGAGAAAGAGAAAAAAGAGAAAAAGGACGGATCTGCCGGCAAGACTCAACCCGTCCCGCCAAAGCAGGAAGCCGGAAAGAAGCCGTCCCCCGCTGCGGCTGTCGTGACTTTGTCCAATGGCGTGACCACATCTGCAATAGAGACTGGCAAGGGCCTGACCATAACGTCCAACTCGCCGGGCACGATTACGGTGTCCAATGGGACCAACTCGGTGACGATGGCCGGCGGCTCGCTGACTTTGCACGGCGGCACACCCGTCTCAGTTCCTGCTGGCTACCAAGCCGTCCGTCTGACAAACGGCGACGTCTCGGTCGCGGTCAGTCCGGTGCTTGCAAGCGGACCAGGGCAATCGCGTCCCGTCCCGCCCGGTGTTGGCGCTGGTGACACCTTAAAGGACTTCGGCAAACTTCTCGGCAACACCAGCGCCACCGGCGCCGTGAGCACGGTCGCTATTCCCACTGCTGTTGGTATAGGGGCGGGCGCGGTCGTTTACGGAGCCGCTACTGGAGACGCCAAGTATATCAAAGACACTATTGACAACCTCGCAGATCAGGCCGGTTCAGCCGTAAAATGGGCTATCGAGTTGTTCTAAATGATCGTCGTGGGCGGGCGAAATTTGTCGCCCGCCTATTCCTCGGCAATTCGACTACCTCAACTCCGGCGTTGCCTTGAAATATTTCGCGTGCTCGATTAGCGCATATCGGTCGGTCATGCCCGCAATATAGTCGGAGACGCGGCGGGCACGACCGGCATCATGCGTTGTGCCGATCCCTTCGCCCCATTCCGCCGGCAGATCATCCGGTGTCACCAGGTAGTGCGCGAACAAGTCGCGCACCACCTGCTCCGCATCCGCCATCACCCGCATTACGCGATCGTGACGATACATGCGAGGATACAGAAAGCCTTTAATCTCCCGGTCGGCTTTTTCCATTGCGGGTGAAAATCCCACGATCGGCCGCGGCGCTTCCCGCACTTCGGCGGCCGAGTGCGGGTTAAGCATTGCGATACGCCGGCCACTTTCGGCAATTACGTCTTCGATCATGCGTGTGATGAGTGCGCGTACTGTCTCGTGCACGCGTCTCGCGGGCTCGATGCCGGAACCGTGCGCGTCGATTGCTTTTAAAATGTTTCCGATGAGCGGCACCTCGGAGATATCGGCAAGCGCAAACAGATCCGCGCGTAAGCCATCATCGATATCGTGGGCATCGTAGGCAATGTCGTCGGACAGAGCGGCAACCTGCGCTTCCGCGCTGGCATAGGTCCATAACTCCAGATACTGGATCTTCGAATATGCAAGGATTGCTGCCGGAACGCCGTGCCTCGCATAGCGCCCGACCGGCACACCTCCGCGATCCATCAGCGGGCCGTTGTGCTTGACCAGTCCTTCAAGCGTTTCCCAGCTCAGATTGAGACCGTTAAATCCGGCATAGCGGCGCTCAAGATCCGTGACGATACGTAGCGTCTGCGCGTTGTGGTCAAATCCACCGTGGCCGGCAAGACATTCATCGAGCGCGCGTTCGCCGGCATGACCAAACGGCGGATGGCCAAGGTCGTGCGCAAGCGCCAGAGCCTCGGCGAGGTCCTCGTCGAGCCCGAGCGCGCGGGCAAGCGAGCGTGCGATCTGCGCGACCTCGAGCGTGTGCGTCAGCCGTGTGCGGTAGTGATCGCCTTCGTGATAGACGAAGACCTGGGTCTTGTGCGCGAGGCGGCGGAACGCCGCCGAATGGATGATTCGGTCGCAGTCGCGACGGAAAGCGTTTCGGCTTGGGCTTGCAGGCTCCGTATAGCGTCGCCCCCGGGTTTGCGCCGGATCGGCGGCATAAACAGCCCGTTGGCGCGCCGTTTCGATTGCCATATTTCATTCCGGGTGCATGATTTTGTCCGAAAACCGGTGGTCATTTTTCGGGATCATGCGCGCATTGACCTCACTGGCCCGCGCACTTAACTATCCGTTGGGCCATCTGCCAATAGGATGGGTCCGAAAAGGCAAGCGATGAGCACAAGCATAACGGTCAGCGAGCGGGCGGCGCGGCGGATCGGCGACATCCTCAAGGGTGAGCCGAGCGGCACCATGCTGCGCGTGAGCGTTGAAGGCGGAGGCTGCTCCGGCTTTCAGTACAAGTTCGACATGGACCGTTCCAAGGCCGCGGACGATCTCGTCATCAGCCGCGACGGCGCTGTCATCCTGATTGACCCGATCTCCGTCAACTACATGGCCGGCTCGGAGATCGATTTCGTCGATGACCTGATCGGCGCCTCGTTCAAGGTGAAGAACCCGCAGGCGAAGGCCTCCTGCGGCTGCGGCACCAGCTTCGCGCTTTAGAGAAAAAGCAAGAGCGCCGCACGACGGCGGCGCCCTCACCTTTGCGCGTAAGATAAAGCCTACGCCTTGACGGGGACGAACACGTAACCGTTTCCATCCTTCTTGAACGTGCCGGCGCCTGGCATGCTGTAGTGATATCCGGTCACCGTCAGCTTGTCGGCAATGGCGCGGTCGATGATCTTGCGCCGGTTCGTCTCGGCCAGTGCTGCGTCGGCATCGAACACCGCATGCCAGCCCGGGTTTTTCACGAACAGGATCGGAATGTTGGTGAGATCGCCAAGCACCAGCAATTGCTGCTTGCCCGACCCGACAAGATAGCTGGTGTGGCCGGGCGTGTGTCCTGGTGTTGCAATCGCACGCACCCCTGCCACGACTTCCTTGTCGCCGTCGATTTGCTGAACGTTCTTCCAGCCTGCGAGCGTCGCCTTGACTCGATTGCTGATTCCTTGCGCCGGCTGTGGGACGGACGAACCGGTCCAGAAAGCCAGCTCCGGCTTGGGAACGTAGATCGTGGCGTTCGGATAGGTCGGCGCGTTGGTTTCTTTTGCCATCAATCCGAAGATGTGGTCCGGAT
>Ga0184625_10000352_pt1 | contig 16774 bp, 15 predicted proteins | sample PLM3_30_b1_FD_133151 | JGI IMG/M metagenome (GOLD analysis project Ga0184625, IMG submission 133151) | Groundwater sediment microbial communities from an aquifer in East River, Colorado, USA - PLM3_30_b1 | ecosystem: Environmental > Terrestrial > Soil > Riparian zone | place: USA: East River... | reverse complement strand
TGTCACCGTCGCGAAACAGCGTCGATCATGACCTCCAGGTCATGATCGACGCTGAGGGAGAGGGGTCAGGGGGTCGGGACGCGGGCGGGGCGGTTCTCCGCGATCCACAGGTCGATGCGCTCCCACCAGTCATACAGCCATCGGACGACATCATCGCGCTCTCGGGGAACCTCGGCGGCCGGTACGCGCCACCACTTGGCCTTGATGACCTGCTCCATCGGCAGGGCACGCCAGACGTCGCCGACCGTGACCAGGTCGTCCAGACCGGTGTGCGCGACGAAGATGACGTCCGCCGTGGGGGCGGAGTCGATCGCCGCGAACGCGCCACCGGAGCGGGGCGGCAAGAGGTTCGCCATCCCCCGGGCCCGCCGGGCCTCGTCATATCGGCGACTCTCCTCAAGCTGGTTGATCCCCCGCCGCCAGCGTGATGGGGTGAAGTTCCCACCCTCGGGGAAGATCACCAGGGCACCGGTAGGACCGAGCCCCGAAGCGAGCCGGCGGATCTCGTCGATGACGGCGCTGCTCGTGGGCGGCTCCGTCGGAACCGCTGTGGCCGGATCGGGCACGGGCCGGGGAGCGGGCACCGGCCGATGTGGACGGACGAATGCGTGTGGCAGTCTATTGATCACCACATCGAGGCTCGGGTCGAGCTGTAGCGCCGCTTTCATCACGATTCGCGGCTTGCGTCGGTAGAGGCTGAGCAGATGGTGGACGAGGAGGAACGAGTCACCGGGGCCGGCGTGCCGGCTCAGCACGATGACCGGTCGGGTCAGCCGGGCCGCCAGCTCCTCCGGTGTCGCCGGTGGCTCCTCGATCTCCACCTTCAGGCGGAACACCCGAAGGGCTTGGCGGTAAAGGGTGGCGAGGAACCAGCGGACCAGACCGTAGTGGCGGTCCATCGACGCCTCCGTCCGCAGCCGACCCCCGAATCCGCTCGCGATCCACAGACCAAGACACGCGACCAGTGCGAGCGACTCCATCACCAACCAGGCCAGGGCGAACCAGATGAGTCGGAATGCCCGGCGCCGACCCGATCTGGACGGCGCGGCTACGAGCGCAACCAGCAGGAGCAGCGGCGAGAGCACAAGCGCGGCAACGGTGATCAGCAAAACCAGCGGAGCGAGGACCAGGCGACGCAAAAAAAGGGGCGGGAGCAACGAGCCACCTCCGGACGGTTAGAACGGTGCGCCGGTGTTGTCGTCGACGGCGCTGTCGTCAACGGCGGCGAGGTACCCCGTGGTGGCCGCGCGGGCGCGGCTTATGTACTCCTCGACCCGGGAGTGGTCGCGGTATCGCAGTTGGGCGGCCAGGTCGGCACGCCCGTTCGTCCCTGCCGGCAGGACGTGGACCGTGACGTCGGCGGGCAGCGACGCCATCTCTTCGACAAATCTGTGTCGCCGGGCTATCTCAAATGCGACCAAACCGACCTCCCACGGTCTGCGCGGCACGACCAACGGCTGTTCGATCCGCCCGACATGCAGGACGAAAATCCGCCGCGCGCCGAGCTGCACGGCCCGCCCGACCGGGATGCTGTGCACAAGACCCCCGTCGAAGAAATGCTCACCGGCGATCCGTACCGGCGGCAGCAGGCCCGGTACAGCGGCGGAGGCGAGCACCGCCGGGATGATCGCACCACTGTGGAACCAGTGGGCCGCGGCCCGCTCGACGCTGGCCGCGACACATTGGAACGGCACCGCCAACTGGTCGAAGCGCCGCTCCTTCAGATGCTCGCCCAGCAGCCGCCGCAGGGGCAGGTTTCCGTGCAGGTGGGTGCCGGACCGGGCGAGCGTGCCCAGCCGCCCGATAATCGAGCTGCGGAATGCGGTTCGTACGACGTCGGATCGCCACACCGTCTCGAGGCGCTTCGCGGCACCCTCCGGGTCCGCCGCGACGAAGACGCCGTTGATGGCCCCGATCGACGTGCCGAGGACGAGATCTGGACGGACGCCTGCCTCGGCGAGGGCGGCGAGCATGCCGACCTCGTGGGCGCCGAGCATCCCGCCACCGCCCAGGACAAAGGCGGTACGGACGGGATCATCGGGCATGCCGCTAACGATAGGGTGCTCAAGAGCACGAGCGCGAGACCGCTAGCTCGAGACCGCTAGCTCGAGACCATCGCGTAGGTCGTCGTTCGCTCCCGCGCCGGCCGGCCCGCCGCGGCGGCGATCGCGTGGAGCTGGGAGACGGTACGGGCGGACCCGTGCTCGGATCCGGCCATGCGCGAGATCGTCTCCTCCATGAGCGTGCCGCCCAGATCGTTGCAACCCCCATTGAGCATCGCGATCGTGCCCTCATCGCCGAGTTTTACCCAGGAGCACTGGATGTTGGCGATCCGCCCGTGCAGGAGCACCCGCGCCATCGCGTGGACCGCGCGGTTCTCGCGCCAGGTCGGGCCCGGCCGAGCGATCCCGGCCAGGTAGATCGGCGCATTGTGGTGGACGAACGGCAGCGCCACGAACTCGGTGAAGCCGCCGGTGGTGTCCTGGACGTCGGCCAGCACCCGGAAGTGGCCCAGCCACTGCCGCGGATGATCCACATGCCCGTACATCATGGTGGAGCTGGACCGGATGCCCATTGAGTGCGCGGTGCTCACCACGTCGACCCAGGCCGCGGCCGGCAGTTTGCCCTTGGTCAGCACCCAACGAACATCGTCATCCAAAATCTCAGCGGCGGTCCCCGGGATCGTGTCGAGGCCGGCGTCACGCAGATCGGTTAGGAAATCGCGGACCGACACTCCCGCCTTCGCCGCTCCCGTCACGACCTCCATCGGTGAGAAGGCGTGCACGTGCATGTCCGGCACGCGCTTCTTCACCGCTCGAACAAGATCGGCGTACGCCGTGACGGGCAACGCCGGGTCGATGCCGCCCTGCATGCAGACTTCGGTGGCACCGTCGGACCACGCCTGCTCAGCCCGGTCGGCCACCTGGTCAAGGGAGAGGCGGTAGGAGTCCGCGTCGCGCTCACGCTGGGCGAAGGCGCAGAACCGGCATCCCACGTAGCAGACATTGGTGAAGTTGATGTTCCGATTGACCACATAGGTCACGTCCTCGCCCACCGCGTCTCGACGGAGGTCGTCGGCGAGTCGTACCAGCGTGTCCAACGCGGGCCCGTCGGCGGCGAACAGGGCGAGCGCGGCGGCCTCGTACGGGGGATCGAGTAGGGCGGCGGGGTTGTCCCCGGCGAGACGGAGCCCCTGGCGCAGGTCGTTGTCAAGGCGCGACGCGGCACCAGCCGATCCTGATCCCGTGTGGCGAGCGTGCTCGGCCACCTCAGCCCAGTCGCCGTAGACGCTGTCGAAATCGCCGCGCCGATCGTTCGTCCGGCCGGTGACGTCGATGCTTGCGTGCAGGTCGGTGCGTCCCGTGCCGCCAACCGCAAACCCACCATCGGGCTCCTGCCACGGCCGCCCTACGGGACGGGCGGACTCCATTGCCAGTCCGGTCGCCGGGTCGGCGAGCGCCGTCACATGCGGCGCCACCCGTGGGTCCACCCACGGCGTCCCGGCCAGCCACGCTCGGACGTACTCCGGATAGATCGTCAGCCGTTCCCGGAGGGTGAACCCAGCTTGGGCGGACAACCACTCCAGCGCCTCGATCCGCGGCCACGGCCGCTCCGGGTTGACGTGGTCGGGTGTGACGGGAGAGACGCCACCCCAGTCGTCGATGCCGGCCCGCAGCAGCAGACCGACCTCGGCCTCTCCCGCGTCGCCTTCGGCGGTGAGCAGATTCGGCGGCGCCTGAATGCGTACCTTCGGGCCGAGCACAAGTCTGGCGACCGCCACGGTAGCGGCAAGGTCGGCCAGATCCGCGTCCGGCGTCGAGCGCATGGCCGTGTCGGGCTTCGCCCGGAAATTTTGGATGATCACTTCCTGGAGGTGTCCATACTCGCGTCCGATCCGGCGGATCGCGTACAGCGACTCGGCCCGCTCCGCAGGCGTCTCGCCGATGCCGATCAGGATCCCAGTCGTGAACGGCACCCCGATCCGCCCGGCGTCCTCGAGGACGCGCAGGCGCACCGCTGGCTGCTTGTCGGGAGAGCCGTAATGCGGTGCCCCCGGGGTTGACCACAGCCGCTCCGATGTCGTCTCGAGCATCATGCCCATGCTCGGCGCCACCGGACGCAAGCGCTGAAGCTCTGCCCAGGAGAGCACCCCCGGGTTCAGGTGCGGCAGCAGCCCGGTCTCCTCGAGCACCGCGATCGCGGACGAGCGCAGATAATCCACTGTGGAGCCGTAGCCGCGCTCATCGAGCCACTCCCGGGCCGCCGGCCACCTCTCCTCCGGCCGGTCGCCGAGGGTGAACAGCGCCTCCTTGCATCCTTGCGCCGCGCCGGCCCGGGCGATCGCCACCACTTCGTCGCGGTCGAGAAACGCCGCCGGGACGCGGTGGGGCACGGTCACGAACGTGCAGTAGTGGCAGCGGTCCCGGCAGAGCCTGGTCAGCGGGATGAAGACCTTCTTGGAGTACGTGACGACGCCCGCCCGGTGGGCCGAGGCCAGTCCGGCATCCCGTACGGCTGCGGCTGCCGCGAGCAGTTCGTCCAGCGCCTCACCACGGGCGCCGAGCAGCACGGCCGATTCCGCGACGTCAAGGGTACGACCGTCGGCGGCGCGCCGCAGCGCCCTTCGCACGGCCGAACTCGGGCCGCCTGGCTCAACAGCGTCTGGCACCAGCGCAGCCTACGCTCCGCGGTCGGAGGTCGACCCGGAGATCTGCTGCGTGGGGGAATCCACGTGAACCGGGACTGGAGCCTGGGCGGGCGCTGCGGCCGTCGTGGGAGCGGGCGCCGGGGGGCTCGCGGGCCCCGTGGCCTGGGGTATCGCCTGGGTGGCGTCTCCCGCGATTTCGATGGTCAGGGGCGCGACCCGAATCGTCGGATCGGCGTCCACGGCGAGCGGCCCGGGCATCGGTGGCGGCGGGACCAGGGGCCATCCGGTCTCTGAGGTCGGCTCGTCGGAGGCCGGATAGGTCGGCGCGGCCGAGCCTGGCTGGTAGGTGGCGTGCGGATACATGGGCTGCCCCGGGTATGGCCTGCCATACGCAGGTTGGGCATAGCCGCCGGCGTAGGCGACTCGCTTCGGTTTCGGCGCCGGGAACAACCCCATCCACGCCCGGACGACCACGATGCTGGCCACAATGAGGAAGCCGAGCCATACCGAGCGCCCGAGCAGACCCTCTAGGGTCGCCCGGACCGACACAAGGTCGCTGGCGAAGGCGCCGAGGAACGTGACCGCTCCGAAGAACGCGCTGACGCCGTACTCGATGAGCGCCGTGAGCAGGATGATCCTGGATCGAGGCACCATCGGAGCGACGTGGGTGGCCAGCAGCATGGCGGCCATTGGCAGGCCGAGGGCCAACGGCCCGACAAAGGTCGAGAACACGGCCGCGCAGCGAAGGCCGAAGTCGCTCGCCCACCGGTCGATGACGAAGAACAGACCGGTGAAGCCGAGGAAAAGGAACACCGCGTTTCCGCCGAGCAGGGCGAGCGCGCACATCTCGCGCAGCGGCTCGGTGAACTGACGGGCGGGGGTCCCGGCGGTCGTGCCCACCGTGGTCACCGGGCTCGACGGATCTGAATAGGGACTAGGCAGCGTCACGGGGCCGAGCCTAGTGCTATCCCGGCCGCGATGCCTTCCGGGTGGCCCGGAATCATGTGGCCATGCGCATCGTCGTACTGGCCGGTGGCATCGGTGGAGCCCGCTTCCTGCTCGGTGTCCGGGCGTGGGCGCGTCGTCACGATGCCACGGTCACCGCAGTGATCAACGTGGGCGACGATGTCACCCTGCATGGGCTGCGGATCTGCCCGGACCTCGACAGCGTCATGTACACCCTGGGTGGCGGGGCGGATTCGGAGCGAGGTTGGGGTCGCGCCGATGAGACCTGGACGATCAAGGAGGAGCTGGCCGCGTACGGTGCCGAGCCCTCCTGGTTCGGCCTGGGCGATCGGGACGTGGCGACCCATCTGGTGCGGACCCGGATGCTGGACGCCGGGTATCCCCTCTCGGCGGTGACCGAGGCACTATGCGCCCGCTGGCAGCCTGGCGTCCGGCTCCTCCCCGCCAGCGATGACCGGGTCGAGACTCATGTCGTCGTACCGTCGTCGGACGGCTCTGGCGGCGAAGCCGCGATCCACTTCCAGGAATGGTGGGTACGCCATCGGGGTTCCCTGGCCGCGAGGCAATTTGTCTTCGTCGGGGCCGAGTCGGCCAAGCCCGCCGCGGGTGTGCTCGACACCCTGGCCGAGGCGGATGTCGTACTGGTGGCGCCTAGCAACCCGGTCGTGAGCATCGCGTCGATCCTGGCCGTGCCCAGCATCCGGGACGCGGTGGCGGGTGGAAGCGCTCCCGCTGTCGGTGTCTCCCCGATTATCGGCGGCGCTCCGGTCCGCGGCATGGCCGACCGCTGCCTGGCCGCGCTGGACGTAGAGTGCAGTGCTGCCGGCGTAGGTGCCCTTTATGGGAGTCGGGCAAGCGGCGGGCTACTAGACGGATGGCTGGTCGACACGTCGGACGCGGCGGCCATCGTGCCAGGAGTCGTGGTTCGACCGGTTCCACTATGGATGAAGGATGAGATGGCGACGGAGGCGATGGTGCGCGAGGCCCTAACGTTGGCGGGGGTGGCGGATGCCTGAGCAGCTCGAGATCATTCCGGTGCTTGGCATCGGCGATGTCGCACCCGGCACCGATCTAGCCGGCACGATCGCCGCCGCGGCGCCGTGGCTACGCGACGGGGACGTCCTTGTCGTGACCAGCAAGATTGTGTCGAAGGCCGAGGGACAGCTCGTCGACGTACCGACGTCCGGTCCCGAGCGCGAGGCCACCCGTGAGGAGACGCTGACCGCGGAGACCGCCCGACTGGTTGCCCGTCGGGGCCACACCCGGATTGTGGAGACCCACCACGGTTTCGTGATGGCCTCCGCTGGGGTCGACGCTTCCAATGTGGAGCGCTCCAAGCTGGTACTCCTGCCAAAGGACCCGGACGCGTCGGCTCGTCAGCTGCGGTCTGCGCTGCGCGAGCGGTTCGGGCTCGACGTCGCTGTCATCGTCTCGGACACGATGGGTCGACCCTGGCGAACAGGTCTCACCGATGTCGCCCTCGGCGCCGCGGGCATCGAGCCGATCCGCGACCATCGCGGCGAGACCGACGCCTACGGCAACGAGCTGCATATCACCCAAATGGCCGTGATCGACGAGCTGAGCGCGGCGGCCGAGCTGGTCAAGGGCAAGCGCGACCAGGTGCCGGTCGCCGTAGTGCGCGGCTATTTTCCGTCTGGGCCTGGCCGTGATGACGGTCCGGGCGCCGCCGCGCTGATCCGTGACTCACAGCACGACCTGTTCTCGCTGGGTACGGCCGAGGCGCGGGCCGCCGGGTTGGCCGCCGCGGCTGGCCTTCCCGAACCGAGCGGATTCGGGGTCGCACCCGTCCACGCTGCCGTCGTCGCGCGCGCGATGTCGGCGGTCGCGGTCGCCCCCGACACGTTGCTCGTCCTGATCGAGGCTTCGGCTCAAACGCATCTGCCTGTAAACACGGCTTACGTCGTCGCGTGCGGGGTCACGGCGCCCGAGGATCCTAACGAGCTCGTCGCCCTCGGGGCCGACGTACATCGACTCCGCTGTGCCCTCGCCGCGGAGGATTTACTCACGATCTGGCTGCCGAGTCCCGGCCCCGGCCGGATCGGCCTCCTCGCCATTGGGAACGCCGTGACCTGATCAGCCAGCGATCGGCCGACTAGCCCCAGGCATAGCCTGGTACTCGGCGAAGTCGAGGACCATCACCGTCCCCGGCGATCTAGACGACCTGTTGTTGCTATAGCGCCACAAGTCGTCTAGATCTACTTGTGCCCCAGTTTTCTTCGCCGGTCCACGACGAAGCGTCCACCACGAACCTGAGTGACCGGTCAGCGGCCGTTGAGGACCGACGCTCCGAGGGGGGTCAATGAGTGGAGCACCATGTTGCGCTCGCGGTTGCTAGTGATCAGACCGGCGTTGCGCAGGATGGTCGCGTGCTGGCTCGCCGCCGCCGCGGAGATGCCTACCCTGCGGGCGAGGTCGGTCGTCGAGCAACCGTCGCCGATCGCCGCGAGAACGGCCGCTCGGGTATTGCCGAGCAGAGCCCCCAACGCGCGCCGGCTGGTGTCGGCTCGGTCCGGAGCCGCGGTCGGACGATCGGCTGGATAGACCAGGACCGGCGGCAGCTCCGGGTCGAGCAGGGTCACCGGATAGCGCCAGCAGAAGTACGACGGGACGAGAAGCAGACCCCGGCCGCCGAGGTGCATCTCCTGATCGAACGGGTAGTCGACGTGAAGTTCGCCGGCGCGCCACCGCATCGCCGGTCGCAAGCTCTCCAGCAATCCCTCCGCGCCCTGCGCGGCTACGGCCCGAATCCGGCGAGCCCGGTCACCCTCCACGACCGCCTCGATGCGTGACCACTCCGGGGCTACCGCGCGGTCGTAGTACGCGCGCATCGCGTCAGTCAGGAGCCGCAACGCCTCGGCGTCGCCTCGAGCCAACGCACTCACGTCGGCCGGCAACGGTCGCTCCTCCGCGAGGATGGCGAGGTCGCGACGGAGCAGTTCCGGCGGGGTCGCGGCCACCGCGTCCAGACCCGCATCGAGGCCATCCGCGCCGGCGAGCGGGGTGAGAAAGTCGGGAAAGTAGCCCGTCGAAGGGTTGAGCGCGAGCAACATCCTCAGGTCAGACATCAGTGGCGAAGCCTGTAGATCGGTCGCGACGCTGCGCCGCCACTCGCCGTGCACCGCGTTCGCCCGCTGACTGCGCAGGATGTGCAGGCTCAGCACCGTCTCCCAGAGCGGGTCTGCCGCAGGGGCCAGCCTCGTCCGGGCTACATCGTCTCCGGTGAAGAAGATTCTCAGCATCGTGATGGGAGCGCTCTCGTTGTCGGCTTGCGACTCTACCTCGCGGGCTTGACCGGCATGTTTCGGCTGTAGCCGAAGGTCCTCGACGGCAGGTCGCGGCTGTGCGGACACTGGCAACCTGCTGGCCTGGGGAGGCACGTCGTGGCGGTGCGGTTGCAACGGGGGTCCACGCGGCCCCCCAGGTCCGCGGAGCGGCCGCCCGCCACGACACCGGCCGGCGCCGGGCTGATTCCAGGCGACACCGGCCGCCGCTAAGGTCGCAGCGTGACCGACTCGACGCTGCACGCCGACGCCGCACGCATACTCTCTGCGTGGACTCCGTCCGACGAGGCCGCGAGCGACACCAGACAGCGCTTTCTCGACCTGCTCGAAATAGCGCCAAGGGCGACCCGGCGCGACAATCCGGGCGCGCACGTCACGGCCAGCACGCTGGTCGTGCACGCCGATCTTGACCGCGTCCTGCTGTGTCTGCACGGCCGAATGGATCGATGGGTTCAGCTCGGCGGCCACTGTGAGGAGGGCGACAGCACCCTCGAAGAAGCGGCGAAGCGCGAAGCCACCGAGGAGTCCGGGATCGACGGGCTGCTCCTGCACCACGCACCGATTGATCTTGACATCCACGAGGTCAGCTGCCGGTACGGGCCAGCGCTGCATTACGACGTGCGATTTGCCGCCTTGGCGCCGGCTGGCGCGGTGGAGCGGATCAGCGCCGAGTCGCGGGAGTTGGCCTGGTTCACGCCCGACGCTCTGCCCGCACCGCTGGCGAGTGCGACCGACCGACTGATCGTGCCGGCTCTGAAAGCCGCCCGCGACCTTCAGAGGTAGCGGTCGTCGCCACGCTCCCTGAGCTCGTCGACGATGGACTTGATGTCCTGAGCCCGGTCGCGCGCGCACACGAGTACCGCGTCCGGGGTGTCCACCACGATGACATCGCGCAGGCCAAGGGTGGCGACGAGCCGCCCGGACTGTGCCACAACTACCGAGTCGGTGGTATTGCGGAGCAGCACCGGAGCATCCTTCGGCTCGGAGACGATCACGTTTCCAGCGTCGTCCGCGCCGCCGACCTCAGGTGCGGCGAGGACCTGGGCCAGCGTGTCGAAGTCGCCCACGTCGGTCCAGCCGAAATCACCCGGCACGGTGGCCACAAGACCTGCGTCGGCGGCGCCCTCCATGACCGCGTGGTCAACCGAGATCTTGGGCAGACCTGGCCACACCTCGCCGAGAACCTCGTCCTGGTCTGCCGTGCCCCATGCCTGCGCGATGGCGGTCAGTCCGGCAAACAGCCGCGGCTGCTGGCGCCGCAACTCGGCCAGGAACGCGTCGACCCGCCACACGAACATGCTGGCGTTCCACAGGTAGCGGCCGGACGCCAGGTAGGCCACCGCAACCTCGTACGACGGTTTCTCCTTGAACTCGGTAACCACCCGCACACCCGACGCGTCGCCGTCGTCCGCGCAATGCAGGTACCCATATCCGGTCTCCGGATGGGTCGGCGGGATACCCACCGTCATCAGTCGACCCTCGCGCGCCACGCCAACCGCGGCGCGGATGGCCTCGACAAACGCCTCCTCATCCCGGATCAGATGATCGGCGGCGAAGGAACCCATGATCGCGTCGGGGTCGCGCCGGGCGATCACCGCCGCGGCGAGCCCGATAGCGGCGCAGGAGTCACGCGGCGACGGCTCGATCAGCAGATTGGTCTCCGGCAGGTCGGGCACCTGCCGGGCCACCGCCGCCGCGTGAGCGGCACCGGTCACCACGTACGTCTCATCGTATGAGGACAACGGCGCGAGGCGCTCTACCGTCGCCTGCAACAGCGACCCCGGCGACCCGGTGAGCGCATGCAGAAACTTCGGGTGGCCGGCGCGAGACAGCGGCCACAACCGCGTACCGCTGCCCCCCGCTGGAATGACGGAGTAGAGAGCGCCCACGTTCATGGGCTCATCATGCCTGACCGCGTGCCACGCACCTGGATAGCCCCACACTGTGCGAAAACCGGATTAACAGGATCAAGACGACGTGGCTCGCGCCCACGCGCCCAAATGCACATCGGCGCTGGAATCCCAGGTGAACTCCTTTGCCCGGGCGAGCCCGGCGACCGCCAGCGCCATCCGCCTCGGTTCGTCATCCAAGAGCGCACGAAGATCACGGGCGATGTCGTCAGGATCCGGACCGGTGTACGCCACCGCGTCCCCACCAACCTCGGGCAGAGAAAGCCGTGGCGTGGTCAGAACGGGTGCTCCGCACGCCATCGCCTCAAGCACCGGCAGGCCGAAGCCCTCGCCGTAGGACGGGTAGGCCGCGACCAACGCGCCGCCGAGATAGCCAGGCAGGTCGGCGAAGCGCAGGTAACCGGGTCGCAGCAGTCGCAAGTTCGCCGGTACGCCCGCCACCGCCTGGTCGATCTCGTCGTCGTGGCCCTGGCCCCCAGCGATGACCAGCGCCGGCGGGTCGGGCCGGTCCTTCACCGCCGCGGCCCAGCCGCGGATGAGGTTGGGAACGTTCTTGCGGGGCTCCTTGGCGCCAAGAAAGGCGACATACGACGAGTCACCGAGGCCCAGCCGGGCCCGTACCCGGGCCTTCTCCTCAGCCGTAGGGGCATGGAACGCAACATGATCGACGCCGTGATAGGCGACGTCGATGCGGGTGGGGTCGGCGTCGAGCAGACGGATGAGTTCGTCCCGCGTGGCCTTGCTCGGCACGATGACCCGCTCCGCGCGGCGCAACGACGTCTTGATCGCCGAGCGGAAGAAGGTGCGGCGGGACTTGTCGTAATGCTCCGGTTCGGTGAAGAACGTGGCGTCGTGCACGGTCACCGTGACCGGGCAGGCCGCCCGCAATGGACAGGTGTAGAAGGGCGAGTGCAGCACCTTCGCGCCGACCTGCTGCGCCAGCAAAGGAAGTCCGGTCTGTTCCCAGGCCAGCCGGGCCGGCCGGTGGTTCACCGCGGCCGGGGCCGCGACAATGTGAGCCTCGGGGAGCAGCCGCTGATACCGTTCGACGTCCGGCCGGAGGCAGACGACCGCGAGATCCACGTCGTCGCGGCGCCCCAGCGCGCCGAGCAGGCCGTCGACATAGCGTCCGACGCCGCCACGGTCGGCCGGCACGCTGGTGGCGTCTACCAGTACGCGAGGCGAACGACCGGCAGTCACGACAGGTCTCCTCAATCGGACACGACAACGGGTAACCAATCCGCAAGCCTACGCCCGCCACAGTGCGTCAGTGTGCTCACGACGCGGCCGAACGCACAGTTCGCTCCGATTACTCCTGACGGCCACTATCGTGATCCCGACATGGACAGCGACCTCCCGCCCACGGTGGTCGCGGCACTCACGGCGCGGACTTCGACGGACGCCACTAGGCCGCGGCTGACCTACTACGACGACGGCACCGGCGAACGCACCGAACTGTCCGGGGCCACCCTGGCCAACTGGGTCGCCAAGACGGCCAACTTGCTGGTCGACGGTCTCGGCCTCGGCGCCGGTGATACCGCCGCAGTTCGCCTGCCCGCGCATTGGCAGACCGGTGCGGTGCTGCTGGGCTGCTGGTCCGCCGGCCTGTCGGTCGATCTCGGCGGTACGGGCACCGGCCCGGCCTCCGCCACCGGCCCCGTCGCCGTCGCTTTCGCATCCGCCGACCGGCTGGGGGAGGTCGCCGCCGACGAGACGTTCGCTCTGGCGCTCGCTCCGTTGGCCGCGCCGTTCCGGCCAGGCCCCCCGCCGGGTACGTCGGACTATGTGGTGGAGGTGCGCTCCCACGGCGACCACTTCGCCCCCGCTGGGATCGGCCCACACACGGCCGCGCTCGCGGACGGCATGACGCACGCCGACCTGGTCGCGCTCGCCGCCACCCGTGGGGTACCGTCCCACGCCCGGGTGCTGGTCGACGCAGACGTGCTGAGCGACCCCATCTCCTGGCTGGTCGCGCCGCTCGTCGTGGACTCATCGGTCGTGCTCTGCCGCAGCCTGGACCCCGCTCGGCTACAAGCCCGCCTCGCCGGTGAGCGCGCTATCGCGTACCCGTAGCGTCACCGCACGCGAGGGCAACGGCATGCTCGGGGTTTGTCGCCTCCAGGATGCCCGGCACCGGTGCGCCGGTCGCGTCGAACACTCGCCAGCCGCCCAGGCTGACCACAGGCAGCGACCCGGCCGGCAAGTCGCGCGCCCGCCGCATCGCCAAAGCCAGCTCCGATAGCGTGCCCCAGGAGCCCCCCACCACAATGACCGCATCGGCGCTCGAGACCAGGACCGCGTTTCGGGCCTCGCCCAGGTTGGTGGCGATCACCACCGAGAGGTCGGCGGCCGCCGCACCGGCGTCGAGGCCGGGTTGTACGCCCACAACCAGCCCATCCAAGGATCGCGCCCCGGCGGCGACGGCCGACATCACGCCCGTGCCACCTCCACAGAGGACAATCGCGCCGCGCCGGACGAGATGCCGCCCGACCTCAAAGGCCGCCCTGGCCTCCTCGTCGGAACATGTCGCCGGCCCACAGACGGCCACCTGCATCTGTCAATGCTACGGGCACCACGAGCGATGGGCCCACGCCTAAGATCAGCGGCCATGAGCATGCGGGTGCATCTCTTCGCCGCGACGAAGGTCGAGTTCGCGCGGATCGATCCCTTCGTTGGCCCGGCCGGCAGCGACTGGCCGTACGTTGACTGTGCGGACTGGCTGGACGGACTGACCCCGCTCGTTGCCGCGCTGACCGGTCGCGACATCATTGAGTTTGGCGAGGCCGAGCTGGTCTTTCCCGAAGCTGACGATGCGGAATGGGAAGGTCCGTGGGTGGCCCAGCTCCCCGCCGCCGACACCGAGGCGATGGCGTTCGTGGACGACGCGACGCTGCGCGGGTATGCCGAGGCGGAGCGGCTGGGCCAAGCCGAGATCGACCGCAACACCGCGCTTCGCGATCTGTGCAACGATGCGCTGGCGGAGGAGCGGGAGGTCTATCAGTGGTCCTCGAACTGAGCAGTCCTCGAACTGAGCGGTCCTCGAACTGAGTGGTCCTCGAACTGAGCGGTCCTCGAACTAGCTCGTCACCGCTCGTTGCCTAGCAAGCTCCTCGAACGCGGTTAGCGACTCCGGATTGGCCAGCGCACCCTTCGCCGCGGCGGCCTCCACCGGCGTACCGGTCAGGATCCGTTTGACCGGCACCTCAAGCTTCTTCGCCGACAGGGTCCGCGGCACTGCCCGTACCTGGTAAATCTCGTCCGGAATGTGGCGCGGCGACAGGTTCGTGCGCAGCTCCCGCGCGATCCGCGACCGCACCTCGTCGTCCAGCGCCAACCCGTCGGCGAGCACCACGAAGAGCAACAGCTCCCCGGCACCACCGTCGGGATCCTCGAGATGCACGACCACCGAGTCGACCACCTCGTCGAGCCCTTCCACGACGGAGTAGAACTCGCTCGTGCCCAGCCGCACACCACCTCGGTTGAGCGTGGCGTCGGAGCGCCCCGTGATCACGCATGAGCCGCGCTCGGTGATGGTGATCCAGTCGCCGTGGCGCCAGACACCGGGGAACACGTCGAAGTACGCCTCGCGGTAGCGCGAACCGTCCGGATCGTTCCAGAAGCTGACCGGCATCGACGGCATCGGTGCCGTGATGACGAGCTCGCCGACCTCTCCGATCACCGGTTTGCCGGCTGGGTCGAACGCCTCAACCTTCGCTCCCAGGCAGCGACAGGCGATCTCCCCTTCATAGACGGGGAGCAGCGGGGAGGCGCCGACGAAGCCGGTACACATGTCGGTGCCACCCGAGATCGACTGCAGCGGGATGGTGTCGCTGACCGCCTCGTACACCCAGCGAAAGCCTTCGGGCGGTAGCGGCGCGCCGGTCGAACCCACGGCCCGAAGCCGTGACAGGTCGGCCAACTCCCGTGGCACGATGCCGGCCTTCCGGCACGCGAGCAGGAACGGCGCCGACGTCCCGAAGTAGGTCATGCCCGCCGTCTCGGCCAGCCGCCATAGTTCGCCAAGGTCGGGAGCGCCAGGGTTGCCATCGAACATCACGATGGCCGAGCCCACGGCGGGCGCCGAGACCAGGAAGTTCCACATCATCCAGCCGGTGGTGCTGAACCAGAAGAACCGGTCACCCGGGCCGAGGTCGCTGTGCAACGCCAGCATCTTGAGGTGCTCGAGCAGGATGCCGCCGTGCCCGTGCACGATCGGCTTGGGTAGCCCGGTCGTGCCGGAGGAGTAGAGCACGTATAACGGATGGTCAAAGGGCACCGCATCGAACTCGAGCGGTTCATCCGTCTCCGCGGCGAGCTCGGACCAGGCCAGGTCGCCAGCCGGCTGATTGTCCCGCAGATGCGACACGTCGTGCAGATAAGGCAGCGAAACCACGTGTACGACGGAGGGCAGCGCGGTCCGAATGTCGGCCACCTCGCCGGCGCGTTCGACGGGCTTGTCCCCATACATATAGCCGTCGACCGCTACCAGCACCTTCGGCTCCACCTGCTGCCAGCGGTCGACCACCGAGCGGGTGCCGAACTCCGGTGCGCAGCTGGTAAACGCCGCGCCCAGGCTGGCCGTGGCGAGCATGAGTATGAACGTCTCCGGAATGTTTGGCGCGTATGCCGCCACCCGGTCGCCCCGCCCCACCCCGAGCCGGCGCAGGCCCGCCCGAACCCGTCGAACCTGCTCCCGCAGGTCCGCGGCCGATAGCGTGGAGGGAGCCTTGGTCTGCGAGTACGCCAACACGACGGGGTCGTCGTCGGCCAGGCCCGGCATGCGCAGCACGTGTTCGGCGTAGTTCAACGTGGCGCCCGGGAACCAGCGCGCGCCCGGCATCGCGGCGGCGCCGGCGCGGGGATCTGTCGGGTCCGCCAGAGTTTGCGTGGGTTGGGTGTACGCGATGACCTCGAAGTAGTCCCACACCGCCGCCCAGAACGCGGGGATGTCCTCGACCGACCAGCGCCACAGCGTCGGGTAGTCCCTCCCGACGGTGATTCCCCGGGTGCGTTCCACGAAGCGTACGAAGTCGCCCACCCGGGACCGGTTGAGAATGTCTGGCGGTGGCGTCCACAGCACCTCGCCCGCGGTCATCACTCGCTCCTCCCCACACCGTCGTGGCCGCAACCATCCTGCCGGACGCCGCGGTACGCACATTGTCGGGCACCGACCAACGGCACGAAGTGTGCGCAGCTCACAGGTTGACCGCCGCCAACCGTCCGTTCGTGGGACACCGCGGGGTGGCGGGGCACGTTACGGTGCGATCGTTCCCGATCGTGAGGAGTGCAGATGCGCCACCTCCTGAGCGTCGCGTTGGCGCTCGTGCTGACCCCGCTGATCTACATCGCCGCAGGGCTCTCGGCCATCAAGTTTGGCGAGGCGAATGAGCTAGGCAACATCGAGATCGTTCCGGCCCTGGTCGGGCTGTTCGCGGCCTTCGTCGCAGGTGCTCTCTACGCAGTACTGGTGATGGCGCGCCTCTCACCGGTCGGCCCCGTCCTCGCCGGCGTGGCGTACCTCGGCCTGACGCTGTGGGCGTTGCTCTCTCCGAGCGGCTTCCTCAGCACCATGCCGGCTCGCCTGTTCGGCGTGGATGACCTGCTCTACGTGCCGGTGGGCTTCGGCACGGCCCTGCTCGCCGTACCCCTGCTCCTCACCGTGTTCAGCCCGCGCCGCTGGCGCCGCAACGCCCAGCCGGACTCCGTTGCGTACCAGGCCGCGCCGGCCTATCCGCCAGCCCCGGACTCGGCAGCGCCGAGCTACGACACGTTGCCTACCTATGGGGGGCCGGACACGGCGGCACCCACCTACGAGCCCCCGGTCTACACGCCGGCGTCGTCAGCCGCCCCGACCTCTCCGAGCGTCACCGAGCCGGCCGACACCTCATCGTCGATCTAGGGGATAGTCGCGTGATTGGAGATCAAATCATGCGACTACGTCCTAGATC
>Ga0184625_10000351_pt1 | contig 16781 bp, 7 predicted proteins | sample PLM3_30_b1_FD_133151 | JGI IMG/M metagenome (GOLD analysis project Ga0184625, IMG submission 133151) | Groundwater sediment microbial communities from an aquifer in East River, Colorado, USA - PLM3_30_b1 | ecosystem: Environmental > Terrestrial > Soil > Riparian zone | place: USA: East River... | reverse complement strand
CGTCTTCGGGGGCGAGGCGCTGGATCTCCAGAGCCTGCGTCCCTGGATCGACCGTCGAGGAGACGATCGGCCGCAGCTCATCAACATGTACGGGATCACCGAGACCACCGTGCACGTGACCTACCGGCGGATCGAGCGGAAGGACATCGAGGAGGGCCTGGGCAGCGTCATCGGCGTTCCCATCCCGGACCTCAGCGTTCACGTGCTCGACCGGGAGGGCGAGCCCGTCCCCCTCGGAGTCCCCGGCGAGATGTACGTGGGAGGGGCGGGCGTCGCCCGCGGGTACCTGAACCGGCCGGAGCTGACGTCGGACCGGTTCGTGCCCGACCGCTTCTCGGAGCTTCCCGAGGCTCGTCTCTACCGGAGCGGCGACCTGGCGCGTCGTCTCGAGAGCGGCGACCTCGAATACATGGGTCGGATCGATCAGCAGGTGAAGATCCGCGGCTTCCGGATCGAGCTGGGAGAGATCGAGGCGGCGCTGTCCCAGCAGCCCGAGGTGCGCGAGACGGTGGTGATCGCGCGCGAGGAGGCGACGGGCGACCGTCGCCTCGTCGCGTACGTGGCGGCGGAAAGAGACAGCGGCGATCTCACCGAAGAGCTCCGCAGTCGGCTGCGCCAGATGCTGCCCGAGTACATGGTCCCTGCCGTTTTCGTCTTCCTCGAAAGCCTTCCCCTCAACCAGAACGGGAAGGTCGACAAGAAGGCCCTCCCCGCCCCCGCGCGGGACCGGCAGACCGCCCGCACGCGGTTCGTGGAGCCGCGAAGCGAAGCCGAGCGCGTGATGGCCGGGATCTGGGCGAGTGTCCTGGGCGTCGAGCGCGTGGGGATCGAAGACGATTTCTTCGAGCTGGGCGGAGACTCGATCCTGACGATATACGTGGTGTCCAGGGCGCGAGAGGCGGGGTTGGCGATCATGCCTCGCGACCTCTTCAAGCGTCCCACCATCGCAGACCTCCTGGCCGGCGTCCCCGCGGCGGGAGCCTCGGGGACGACCGACGAGAGCCCGAGCTCGGGGGCCGTCCCCCTCACCCCGGTGCAGTGCTGGTTCTTCGAGCAGCGCCTGGCCGAGCCACACCATTGGAACCAGGCGTTCCTCTTCCAGGCGCCCGGCGATCTCGACCTCGAACGGTTGCAGGAGGCCTTGGCCGCCGTGGCCGCGCACCACGACGCGTTTCGGCTCCGATTCCGCAAGGGCGACCGCTGGGAGCAGTTCTACGCGCCCGAGCCGGCGTTCCCGGCCCTGGAGCGCATGGACCTGCGAGCCGTGCCGCCGCAGGAGCGGGAGAGCGCTCTCGAAACCGCCGGTCGAGCGCTCCAGGAGCGGCTCGACATCGAGAACGGGCCTCTCGCTCGAGCCGCTCATTTCGACTTGGGCAAGGGCGCGCCCGGCCGCCTGCTCGTCGTCCTCCACCACCTGATCGTGGACGGGGTGTCGTGGCGCACGCTCGTCGAGGACCTCGAGCAGGCCTACGACGCCCTCGGGGCCGGGGAGCCGGTGCGACTCGCGGGCCGCTCGGCATCCTTCCAGAGCTGGTCGAACAGGCTCTCCGAGCGTGCCGCGTCCGGTGCGTTCCGGGGATCGCTGTCCCGCTGGCTCGCGGACGAGCCGCCTCCCCTCCCCGTCGATCATGTGGAGGGCGAGGACCTCGAGGCCGGCACGAGGACGGTCGGCGTGCGCCTGCTGCCGTCCGAGACGGAGGCCCTCCTCCGGGACGTGCCGCGCGTCTTCCGCACCCAGATCAACGACGTGCTGCTCACGGCCCTCGGAAAAGCCCTGGGATCCTGGACGGGACGAGAACGGTTCCGGATCGACCTCGAGGGCCATGGCCGCGAGGACCTCTTCCCCGATCTCGACATGTCGCGGACGTTGGGATGGTTCACGACCCTCTTCCCCGTCTTGCTCGAGGTGCGCCGCGGCTCGGACGACGCAGCGGCCCTGAAGTCGGTCAAGGAGCAGCTTCGCGCGATCCCCGATCGAGGCCTGAGCTACGGCGTGCTCCGCTACCTCGACCCCTCACCCGACGTCGCGGCGCGTCTCGCGACGCATCCGCCCGCCGGACTGCTCTTCAACTATCTGGGACAGTTCGACGCCGTCGTCCGGTCGTCGGCGCGCTTCCGATTCGCGACAGAGCCCTGCGGCCCCTGGCATTCCCCTCGCGGCCGCCGCACTCACGCGCTCGAGGTCGTCGCCCTCGTCACGGAAGGCGCGCTCGAGGTCCGCTTCCAGTACGGCGAGGCCCGCTACCGCCGGACGACGGTCGAGCGACTGGCCGAGAGCTTCCGGCAGGCCCTCGTCGGCCTGGTGCGCCATTGCACGTCTCCCGGAGTGGGGGGGACGACGCCGTCCGACTTCCCGCTCGTGCGGTTGGAGCAGGCGGATGTGGACCGCCTGGAGGTCGCGCACCCGCTCGAGGACGTCCTGCCGCTCTCGCCCATCCAGAGGCTCTACCACGCGATGGAGGCTTCGAGCGGCGGTCTCGGCTTCGAGGCCTGGCGGCTCCGCCTGCAGGGCCCCCTCGACGCCGAAGCCCTCCGCGGGGCCTGGGAGGACGTGCTCGCCTTCCATCCGATCCTGCGCACCGTCTTCGTGTCCGAGGGTCTTTCGGAGCCCGTCCAGGTCGTGATCCCGGAGGCGCGCCCGGAGTGGCGCGAGGAAGACTGGCGGGCCCGGTCCTCGGCCGCGCGCGAGGAAGGGATGCGTCTCCTGCTGAGCTCCGAGTCCGAGCTCGGATTCGACATCGCCCGCGCCCCTCTCACCCGTCTCGTTCTCGTGCGGCTGGAGGACGAGACATACGAGCTCGTGTGGAGCGCCCACCACCTGCAGGTGGACGGCTGGTCGTGGCCGCTCGTGCTGCGTGACCTCTCTGCATTCTACGAATCACGCATCGCAGGGCGCGCTCCGGACCGGGAGTCCCCCGGTCGCTACGCGCGCTACCTCGCATGGTTGCGCGAGAGCGCGCCCGATTCGACTGCTTTCTGGCGGGAAGCTCTCGCGGGATTCCGCGCGCCCACGCCCGTCCTGCCCCCCGCGCGGTCGGCGACCGCCCGCGGCGGCGCCTCGGGCCAAGCGTCGCGCACGCTGCCCGAGTCCCTCACCGAGGCGCTCGGATCGCTCGCGCGCCGGAGGAAAGTCACCCTGAGCACGGTCGTGCAGGGGGCGTGGGCGCTGCTGCTCGGACACTGGAGCGGAGAGCGCCGAGTGACTTTCGGAGCTGCCTTCTCCGGCCGTCCCGCGGAGCTGCCGGGCATCGCTTCCATGGTCGGCCCCTGCGTGACCAACCTCCCCGTTCGGGTCGAGCTCCCCGTGGAGCGGCCGTTCGAGGAGTGGCTGACCACCCTCCATCACCAGCACCTGGAGACGAGCTCCCACCAGTACGCGCCCTTCGACCGGATCCAGGAGTGGGCCGCCATCCCCCTGCGGCTGCGTCTTTTCGAGAGCCTCGTCGTCTTCCAGAACTATGTGGTCGGCGAGGGCGCGCGCCAGCTGGGGCCAGTGGCGATCGAGATCGTCTCCGCCCCCGAGGAGACGAACTTCCCGGTGACGCTGAGCGTCAACCCGGGGCGATCGCTGGGGCTGCGGTTGCTCTTCCACCGCGACCGTGCGGAGGAGGCCACGGCGGCGGCGATGCTCGCGGACACGGAGGCCCTGCTCGCCGCGATCGCCGCGGCCCCGGAAGCCTCCCTGGGCCGACTGCTCGAAGGGCTGCCCGCCGCCCGACGAGGCTGGGCGACGGGTCCCGCGAGACGCCAGAGCACGGGGGACGGCGTCCCCCGCACGGAGACGGAGGGTCGCATCGCGGCGGTCTGGCGCGAGCTCTTCGAGGTCGAGGCCATCGGCCTCGACGAGAACTTCTTTGATCTCGGCGGCCATTCCCTACTGCTGCTGCGGGCGCACGCGCGCCTGCGGGAGGATCTGGGCCGCGATCTGCCCGTCGTGGCCCTGTTGCGCTTCCCGACGGTGCGCGCCCTGGCGCGACACCTGTCGGGCGAGGAGGCAGCGGTGCCATCGGACGTGATGGACCGGGCGCGCCGGCAGAAGGAAGCCCTCTCTCGCGCGCGCAGCGTGCTCGGGAAGCGCTAGCCATGTCCTACGCCGACGCCTACGATCCGAACGGGGGCGTGGCCATCGTCGGCCTCGCCGGACGCTTCCCCGGCGCACGCGACGTGCGCGAGCTGTGGCGCAACCTCGTGGCGGGCGTCGAGGGCATCGCCCGGTTCTCCGCCGACGAGCTCGACCCGGCAGGCCCCGAGGAGACGGCGAACCGCCGGAAGCAGGGGTACGTGCGGGCACGCGGCATCCTCGAAGGCATCGACCTGTTCGATGCGGCGTTCTTCGGCCTCTCTCCGGCGGAAGTGGATGTGATCGATCCCCAGCAGCGCCTCTTCCTCGAGGCGTGCTGGGAGGCCCTCGAGAGCGCCGGCTACGCGCCCGAGACGTGCCCCGGCCCCGTCGGCGTCTTCGCGGGAATGACCAACAACTCCTACTTCCTCGGGAACGTCCGCAATCGCGCCGACGCCATCGAGCGAGTGGGCTCGCTGCAGGCGATGATGGGCAACGAGAAGGACTACCTGGCCACTCGCGTCGCCTACAAGCTGGACCTGCGCGGGCCCGCCCTCAACATCCAGACGGCGTGCTCGACGTCCCTCGTGGCGGTCTGCCAGGCCGTGCAGAGCCTGCTCACGTACCAGTGCGACATGGCGCTGGCCGGCGGGGTTTCGGTGACGCTCCCCCAGAAACGCGGCTACCTCTACGAGGAGGGCGCCATCACCTCCCCGGACGGGCGTTGCCGGGCTTTCGACGCCGCGGCCGCGGGCACGGTGTTCAGCAACGGCCTCGGGGTGGTGGTCTTGAAGCGGCTGGCCGACGCGCTGCGGGACCGCGACACGGTCTACGCCGTGATCAAGGGGGCCGCCCTCAACAACGACGGCTCATCCAAGGTCAGCTTCACCGCTCCGAGCGTCGACGGACAGGCGGAAGCGATCGCCCTCGCCCAGGCTCTGGGAGGAATCGACCCCGACACGATCTCGTACGTGGAGTGCCACGGGACCGGCACCGCGCTCGGCGATCCGATCGAGGTGGCCGCCCTCACCCAGGCCTTCCGCCGCGGCACCGACGGCCGTGGCTTCTGCGCCATTGGCTCTCTCAAGACGAGCATCGGGCACCTCGATGCGGCGGCGGGCGTCGCCGGGCTCATCAAGGTGGCCCTGGCCCTCCACGAGGGAGTGATCCCGCCGACGCTGCACTTCCGCTCGCCGAACCCGAAGCTCGGCCTCGAGGAGAGCCCGTTCTACGTGAACACGGCCCCGCTCCCCTGGCCCCGGGGGAGCGCTCCCCGGCGCGCGGGCCTTTCGTCGCTCGGCGTGGGCGGGACGAACGCGCACGTCGTGCTCGAGGAGGCCCCGACTCCGGAGCCCGCGACCGCGACTCGCCCGGAGCAGCTCTTCGTGCTGTCCGCGCGCTCGGTGGCGGCGCTCGACGCGGCCACCGCGCGGCTCGCGGCGCACCTCGAGGCCCACACCGAGACAGACCTCGCGGACGCGGCGTTCACGCTCCAGACGGGACGGCGGGTGTTCGCTCACCGGCGTGCCGTCGTGGCCGCGAGCCGCGCCGACGCCATCGGCCGGCTTTCGACGCTCGACCCCAAGGCGGTCGCGACTGGGGCGGCCCCGCCCGTCGCTCCGCGCGTGTCGTTCCTCTTCCCGGGACAGGGGGCGCAGCACGTGGACATGGGCCGCGGTCTCTACGAGGCCGAGCCCGTCTTCCGGCGCCAGGTGGACGAGTGCGCCGAGGTTCTGCGGCCGGAGCTGGGCCTGGACCTGCGCCGCATCCTCTACCCGGCGCGCGGAGACGGAGACGAAGAGAGGGCGGCCGCGCAGCTCGCGGAGACCCGCCTCACCCAGCCCGCGCTCTTCGTCATCGAGCACGCCCTCGCTTGCCTCTGGCGCTCCTGGGGCGTCGAGCCGCAGGCCATGATGGGGCACAGCCTGGGCGAGTACGTAGCCGCCTGCCTCGCCGGCGTCTTCACGCGCGACGACGCCGTGCGTCTCCTCGCTCGTCGCGCCCGCCTCGTCCAACAGCTCCCGGGCGGGGCGATGCTCGCGGTGCGCGGCACCCCGGAGGAGCTCGACGGTCGGCTGCCTCCCGGCCTCTCCGTGGCCGCGATCAACAGCCCTTCGCTGACGGTCGTCTCCGGCACCGTGGACGCGATGCTCTCGTTCGAGGCGGACCTCGCGGCGCGCGGCGTGGGCTGCCGTCGTCTGCTCACCTCCCACGCGTTCCATTCGGCGATGCTCGACCCGGTTCTGGAGCCCTTCGCCGCCCTCTTCGACGGGCTGACCCTGAAGGAGCCGGGCATGCCCTGGGTCTCGAGCCTGACCGGCGACTGGATCCGGCCCGAGGAAGCCACCGACCCGCTGTACTGGGTGCGCCAGATGCGGGAGCCCGTGCGCTTCCAGCAGGGCCTCGGGGTGTTGCTGGCGGAGCCGGGAGCGATCCTGCTCGAGGTCGGTCCGGCGCAAGCGCTCTCGAGCCTGGCTCGCCAACACCCGGGTCGCGGAGCGTCCCCCGTGGTGGGGTCGCTTCACGCGGCGCGGGACGCGTCGCTGGACGCGGAATCCGTCCTGCTCGCCGCCGGCCGGCTCTGGCTGGCGGGCGCCCGCATCGACTGGAACGCCCTGCACGGCGCTCCGCGGCGGCGCGTCAGCCTGCCCAGCTATCCCTTCGAGCGGAAGCGCTTCTGGCTGGACGTCGAGCCGGCAGCGGCGCCGCCCGTCCCCGAGAGTGTTTCGAGGAGCGAGATGAGAGACGAGCCCACGCCCATGGCCGCGCCCGAGACAACACCTCCCGTCGACCGCGGGGCGGCGCTCGTGGTCCGCCTGCAGACCCTGTTCGCGGACCTCTCGGGGCTGGAGGCCGCCGCTCTCGAGCCCCAGACGCCCTTCCTCGAGCTGGGCCTCGATTCTCTGTTCCTCACCCAGGCCAGCGGAGCGATCCAGAAGGCGTTCGGCGTGAAGGTGAGCTTCCGGGAGCTGCTCGAGGACCTGAGCACGATCGCAGCGATCGCGGGTCGGCTCGCCGAGGCGTTGCCCCCCGAGCCGGTGCCGGCCCCGGCACCCATGGTGTCGGCTCCCTCGTCCAGCCCCTCGCGCGGCGCGACGACGACCGCAGCTTCGGGGTCGAAGCCGCTCCCCGCCGACGTGGAGCCCTCGGTCCTCGAGCGCGTCTTCAACCAGCAGCTCGAGATCATGGCGCGCCAGCTCGACATGCTGCGCGACGGCCACGGGCCCGAGACGGTCGAGAAGGCCGCGCCCCCCCCCGCGCCTGCCCCCGCGGCCCCGGCCGCGAAGCCGGCGGCTCCCGCCGCGTTCGGACCCTATCGGCCCATCGCCAAGAGCGCCACGGGGGGGCTGACGCCGGAGCAGGAGCGCGCGCTCGCCTCGTTCGTCCAGCGCTACGCCGAGCGCACCGTCGGCTCGAAGAGCTTCACGGCGACCCACCGCCCTCGGCTCGCCGACCCGCGCTCGGTGGCGGGGTTCCGACCGATCTGGAAGGAAATGGTGTATCCGATCGTGGTCGAGCGGTCGTCCGGCTCGAGGCTGTGGGACGTGGACGGCAACGAGTACATCGACCTCGTCAACGGCTTCGGCCTGAACCTCTTCGGCCATTCCCCGGACTTCGTGACGGAGGCCGTCGCGTCCCAGCTCCGCCAGGGGATCGAGATCGGCCCCCAGACCCGGCTGGCCGGCGAGGTGTCGGAGCGGCTGTGCGCGATGGTGGGCATGGAGCGCGCGGCCTTCTGCAACACGGGCTCCGAGGCGGTCACCGCGGCCGTGCGCGTGGCCCGCACCGTCTCCGGCCGCGACAAGATCGCCATGTTCGCGGGGGCCTATCACGGGACGTTCGACGAAGTGCTGGTGCGGGCGACGGGGTCCGGGGCCGCGCTTCGGTCCGTGCCCGTTGCCCCCGGCATCGCGCGAAGCATGGCGGACAACATCCTCGTGCTCGACTACGACAAGCCGGCTTCCCTGGAGACGATCGCCGCGCGAGGGGACGAGCTGGCGGCGGTGCTCGTGGAGCCCGTGCAGAGCCGGCGGCCCGAGCTTCAGCCTCGGGAGTTCCTGCACGAGCTCCGCCGCATCACCGAGACGTCCGGCACAGCGCTCATCTTCGACGAGGTGGTGACGGGGTTCCGCATCCACCCGGGGGGCGCGCAGGCCTGGTTCGACGTCCGAGCCGATCTTGCGACCTACGGCAAGGTGATCGGGGGCGGGCTTCCGATCGGGGTGGTGGCGGGTCGCCACGAGTACATGGACGCGCTCGACGGAGGCGGCTGGAGCTACGGCGACGCTTCGGTCCCGGAGGTGGGAGTGACGTTCTTCGCGGGGACGTTCGTCCGTCACCCGCTCGCCCTCGCCGCGGCGCGGGCGGTGCTCGCCCACCTCGAGCGAGAGGGCCCGTCGCTTCAGCGAGAGCTGAACGCACGGACCGAGGCCTTCGTGGCCGCGCTGCGTGACCGCGCCCGGCGACGAGGCGTTCCCATTTCCGTCACCCACTTCGCCTCGTGGTTCTACTTCCACCTGCCTCCCGAGCTGCCGGCAGGAAGCCTGTTCTTCGCCTACATGCGGCACAAGGGCGTCCACATCTGGGAGGGGCGGCCCGGCTTCCTGAACACCGCCCACACGGCGGCCGACCTGGAGCGCGTGCTCGCGGCCTTCGACGAGACGCTGGCGGAGATGCAGGCGGCCGGCTTTCTTCCCACGAGCGAAGACGCGTCCGGCCCGTCGGACGCCCCGCCGCTGCCGGGCGCCCGCCTCGGCCGCGACGCGGCCGGAAACGCGGCGTGGTTCGTCCCCGACCCCGACCGCCCCGGAAAGTACATGCAGGTGTCGGTGACAGGGAGCGGCGCCCGTGGCTGAGCCCAGGAGCCCGGGGGGCCAGCGCCCCGAGGTCACGCTCACTCCCGTCGACTTCGACCCCTTCGCCGAGCCCAAGGAGACCGTCGGCCTGCCCCTCACCGACGAGCAGGCCGAGGTGTGGTCGGCCGCGCAGATGGGGGCGAGCGCATCGTGCTCGTTCAACCAGTGCTTCACCGTCGCCCTGCGCGGCGAGCTGTCCGTGGGCGCGCTCGAGAAGGCCCTCCACCGAGTCGTCGACCGACACGAGGCCTTGCGGGCCCGCTTCGACCCCTACGGCAGGGGCCAGACGATTGTGGACGGCCTGCGGCCGTCCCTGCCCATGAAGGACCTGTCGAGCCTCCCCGCGGAGGAGAGGGCCCGCGAGGTCGCGGGGATCATCCTCCGCGAGGGCGAAGAGCCCTTCGACCTGGCGAACGGCCCCCTCTTTCGCGCGCAGCTACTGCGGACGGGCGTGGACGAGCACAGGCTCGTGTTCACCGCCCACCACATCGTCTGCGACGGTTGGTCCTCCGGCCTCCTGCTCCGCGACCTCGGCGCGCTCTACTCGGCCGAGCGCAACGGCGTGAGTGCCGCGCTCCCCGCGGCCGTGTCCTACCGGGACTACTTGCGGCAGATGGCGACACCGGAGGAAGGAGCGAGGCAGCGCGCGGCCGAGGACTACTGGGCCAGCCGCTTCGCGGACTCCGTTCCGGTCGTAGAGCTTCCCCTCGACCGGCCACGGCCCACGGTCATGTCCTACCGCGGAGGCCAGGAGAACGCCTCCCTCCCCGTCGAAATCCAGAGCGAGCTCCGAAAGCTCGGAGCGCGCCACGGCTGCACCCTGTACGTCACGCTCCTTGCGGCCTTCCAGGCTCTCGTCTCCCGGCTCGCTGGGCAAACGGACGTGGTGGTCGGAATCCCTCTCGCGGGTCAGGCCCAGATCGACAACGGCAACCTCGTCGGTCACTGCGTCCACACGCTCCCGCTGCGCGCCCGCGTCGACGACGAGCTTTCCTTCCTGGACCACATGAAGGCCGTTCGGGGGCTCTTGCTCGCCGCTCACGAGAACCAGGCCACCACCTTCGGCAACCTCGTCCGCCGGCTCGCGCTCGCCCGCGACCAGAGCCGGACTCCGCTCGTGGCGATTGTCTTCAACGTGGACAAGCTCGGAGCCACGCCCGAGTTCGCGGGCCTGGGCGTCGAAGTCGCCTATCCGGACAAGAGCTTCGTCAATTTCGACATCAACCTGAACCTCATGGAGACGAGCGCCGGGCTCACCCTGGAATGCAGCTACAACGCCGATCTCTTCGACCGCACCACGATTCGCCGTTGGCTGGGCCACTACCGCGTGCTCCTCGAGAGTGTCGTGGCCGCGGAGCGGCGCCCGGTAGGTGAGCTTCCCCTCCTCACGCAAGAGGAGCGCCATCAGCTACTGGTCACTTGGAACGCGACCACGACACCGCTCTCCGGGGAGAGGCAGCTCAACCGGATCTTCGAGGAGCAGGTCGGGCGGACCCCCGACGCCATCGCGGTCGCGCGGGGAAGCACGCGTCTCAGCTACGCCGAGCTGAACGGGCGCGCGAACCGCCTCGCCCGGTACTTGCGCGGCCGCGGGGTCGCTTCGGAGACGCGCGTTGCCGTCTGCCTCGAGCGCTCCGTCGAGCTCCTGGTGGCGATCCTGGGGGTTCTGAAGGCGGGCGGCGCCTACGTGCCCCTGGATCCCGCCTATCCCCCGAATCGGTCGCAGTTCATGATCCAGGATGCGGGCGCCCGCCTCCTGTTGACCCAGGAGAGCCTGCGCGACCGGGCAGAGGGCCTGGGGGTTCCCCTGGTGTCCATGGACGGGGAGCCCGGGGCTTTCGCGGCCGAGGAAGGGACGAACCTCGACGACGGGGCCGCCCCTGGCAACCTCGCCTACGTCATCTATACCTCCGGCTCCACGGGAAGGCCCAAGGGCGTCGCCATCGAGCATCGGAGCGCCGCCACCCTCGTACGCTGGGCGGCCTCGGTCTACTCGACCCGGGAGCTCTCCGGAGTGCTCGCGTCGACGTCCGTCTGCTTCGACCTTTCCATCTTCGAGATGTTCGTCCCCCTGAGCCGGGGAGGCACGGTGGTGGTGGCGGAGAACCTCCTTGAACTGCCCCGCCTGGACGGACGGGAGCACGTGACTCTGGTCAACACCGTTCCCTCAGTGATGACCGAGCTCCTCCATTCGTCTTCCCTTCCTGCCTCGGTGATCACCGTCAACCTCGCGGGCGAGCCGCTGTCCACCCGACTCGTGGATCGGCTCTACGAGCAGCCGGGTCTCGAGAAGGTCTACGACCTCTATGGCCCTTCGGAGACCACGACCTACTCGACCTTCACCCTGCGGCGCGCGGGAGAGCCCGCGACGATCGGGCGTCCGATCGCGAACACCCGGGCCTACGTCCTCGACCGGCGGCGCCAGCCCGTGCCCATCGGAGTAGTCGGCGAGCTGTTCCTCGGGGGGGACGGCCTGGCGCGCGGGTATCTCGACCGGCCCGAGCTCACGGCGGAGCGCTTCGTCTTGAGCCCCTTCTCCCCCGGCGAGCGCCTCTACGCCACGGGCGACCTCACACGGTGGAGGGCAGACGGCCAGCTCGAGTATTTCGGCCGCGCGGACCATCAGGTGAAGCTCCGCGGCTTCCGCATCGAGCTCGGCGAGATCGCGGCCTCCCTCGCCGGCCATGCCTCGGTGAAGGACGTGGCGGTGGTCGTCCGCCAGGACGGCGAGGAGGAGAGACGTCTCGTCGCGTACGTCGTGTCCGACGCGGAGCGCACCTCGCTCGTCGACGAGCTGCGCGTGCGGATGCGCGCGACCCTCCCCGAGTACATGATCCCCTCGGCCTTCGTCTTCCTCGAAGCACTTCCCCTCAGCCAGAACGGGAAGGTGGACAAGGGGGCGCTCCCCGCCCCGACCCCCCCCGCCGAGAGCACCAGGGCTCGGGTCCCCCCCGAGGGGCCGGTGCAGGAGGCGGTGGCCGCGGTGTGGAAGGACGTGCTCGGCCTCCAGAGCGTCGGCGCTCACGACAACTTCTTCGACCTCGGCGGTCACTCGATGCTCGCGGCGAGACTCCTGGGCCGACTGCACGACACGTTCGCGGTGGACGTGCCGCTCCGCAGCCTCTTCCAGCAGCCCACCGTCGCCGGCCTCGCGGACGTGATCCAGGCCCTGCGGTGGATCGACGAGTCGGGACGGGGTACCGCGACGGGGGAGCGCGAGGAGGTCGAGATTTGATGAACACCAGGCCATGAGTGTTGCGGAACTACTGAGCGAGCTGCGCAAGCTGGACGCCTACATCGTGCTTGATGGTGATCGTCTGCGTCTCAACGCACCAACCGGCGTGCTCACCGAGCAGCATCGTCATCAACTGCAATCGCGCAAACAGGAAATCGTGGACTTCCTGCGCGCTGCCCAGCAGCTCGCTTCGCAACAGCGCGCTCTCATCCCGCTGATCGCGCACGGCAGCCGCATTCCAATATTTGCAGTGGCCGGGCACAACGGCGATGTTTTCTGCTACCGCTCCATCGCCGGGCATCTCGGCAGCGACCAGCCCTTCTATGGCCTGCAACCACCCGGCCACGAGGAAGGAACCGAGCCGAGCAGGTCGGTCGGCAGCCTCGCTGAGTATTTCGCCGACCAGATCCGCGCATTCCGCACGCACGGCCCCATGACGGTCGCCGGCTTCTGTGCCGGTGGAACAGTCGCATTCGAACTTGCGCGACAGCTCAAAGCAAACGGTGCGGAAGTGCGCAACCTGGTGCTCTTCGGCGCACCCTATGCAACGTCCTATCGCAGGCTGCAGCAGCTCATCGCAACCACTGCCTATCTGGCGCAGCGCTCGATCGTTCATGCGCGAGCGCTGATGTCCTCCGGCAATCGCGCCCACTATCTTTCAGACCGGCTCAAGGTATTCCAGCCCGATGCACCGCCCGAAGATCCTCTTCTGGTGCGACGCGGCGCCATCGAAGTGGCGACGATGGATGCCGTCCGCGACTACAAGCCGCGGTTCTTCGACGGCCACCTGGATCTGATGCTCCCCTGCGCGGCCTGGAAGTCTTCGTTCGATGCTCCGCTGCGCTGGCAGAATCTTGTGCGCACGTCAGCGGAGTTCGTCGGACCGGATGATTGCAACGGCGACACCATGTTGCTGCCGGAGCATGCAGCCACGTTCGCTGCATTCGTAAAGGAAGCTCAGCAACAGGCGCTGACGAGAACCTCGTGAAGATCCTTGATCAGGACATAGACCGGCGCGACTGGGCGACGCTCGGCCGCAAGCGCTTCCGCGAGGAATATCTTCTGCCGCTGCGCCCGGTCGTCATTACCGGTGGCATCAGCCACTGGCGCGCAAGCGGTACGTGGACACCCGATTTCTTCCGGCAGCATTACGGCGATCGCGATGTGACTGTCGATGATCAGCACTTGACACTCACCGACCTGCTCGATCGAATCGAAGCGTCCTCCGCGACCACGCCCGCCCCGTACCTGCGCAATGAATGGCTCGCCAAATGGCCGAAACAGCTGGTGGCGGATATCCAGCCGATGCCGCAATGCAGTCTGCCGAACTGGCTCGACAGCTGGGCATTTCCGTCGCGCGACCATCCGACGTTCATCGAGCTGTATATCGGCGGAGCAGGTGCGAAATTTCCCAACCTGCACTTCGACAACTGGCACACCCATGCCTTCCTGATGCAGCTCTACGGCGAAAAGGAATATCTCGCGCTTGCTCCCGATCAGGGGAGATTTCTCTATCCGCAGGAGGGAACCGCTTCCAACAAGTCCGGGATCGACGATGTGCTGGATCCGGACCTTGATCGGTTTCCCCTCTTCGCGCAGGCCCAGGCGATTCGTTTCACGCTGTCGCCGGGCGAGACACTGTTCGTGCCTGCAGGCTGGTGGCACACCGCCCGCATCCTCACCACGTCGATTACCGTGTCGATCAACGGCGCCAATACCTCCAACTGGAAGTCGTTCGCGAAAGACTACTGCGGTTCGATCAGCGCTTTTTCACGTGCGAGAGCAGCACTGCTGCTGGTGTACATGAACATGCTCGGCGAGCTGCTGGAACTGGGCAGCTGGTTTTAAGTGACATCTCCGCGGTCAGATGCCCAGTCGCCAGCGATCGCCGAGCCCCAGTTCGATCTGTAGTGATTCCATTCGCTGCAGCGACGCACTCGAAGGGCCTGCCCTTCGAATACGAGTACGTCCGGCTCGACTGACGCCGCGGGTCAGCGGCGCCGGGGTCGCTCCGCCAACAGCAGGCGCCGGAGCGTTCGCAGATCGTTCAGGATCCGCCGGCTGCCCGTGATGTGCGCCCGCAGCTTCTGCAGCTTGAAGGCCACGATCCGAAGGGCATCGGCGCGGCGCGGGGCGGCCTCCTCCTGAGCGAGAGCGATGTCTTCCTGGATCGACGCCTCGGCTTCTGCGATGGCCGAGGCGAGGAGCCTCACGTACTCGTGAGCGCCCTCGATGTTGTCGAAGGGCGTGGCGGCGAGCTTGTCGCTCGAGGGCTGATCGTCGTCGAATGGCTCGTCCCGCTCGTCAGCCACGACGTCACGTCCCGCTGCGGTTCAGGCGCTCGAGCCAGATCTCCCGCCAGTACATGAGCTCGCCTCGCGGGCAGTCGCCCAGCTGGTGGTAGCAGAGACACTCCTCGGCGAGCTTCTCGTCGTGTCGCATGCGAAGGGTCACCGTGTCCGCGATCTCCCGCATGACGCCGGTCCGCTCGTCGATGAGCCGATCGACGCGATAGCGAACCTCCGCCTCCCCTCCGCAGCATCGGAGCACCTCATTGCAGGTGGCCATGCCGCGGTTGCGCGTATTCTGGTCCAGCGTAGCCACGACCTGGGCGCGGGTCTTGACCCGGACCAGCTCTCCGGGCTTCAGGCCCAGCGACTCGGAGGGGGTTCGCTTGTGCGGCCCGCGAAGCCAACGGTCGCCGCCCGCGGTGCGCCACAACCACTGCCAGGACCAGCGGGCGCACAGTCTCAGGGCCTCCAGTACGGAAAGATCTCCGCTCCAGATCTCCCTGAGGACGATCCGCGTCTTCCAGACCTTCTGCCTTCCCGGGAAGGGCTCGGTCGCCCTGAGCAGTTCGGTGGACTGGCAGAAGTAGTGCTGTTCGTCCGACTTCACCTTCAGGCGGGAGCGCAGCGCCCCGAGCCCGACTTCGGACCTCTCCGTCGTCGCGTCCGCGGCGTCCACTGGCCGCAGCCAGGCCTCTTTCCAGAAGATCCGGCAGCCGTGCTTGCATCCGTCGTGAGCCTGGCCGTCACAGCGCGGGCCGTCGAGGATCACCACGTCGTTCGCGGGAAACCGTCGCATCGGGTGGCCGTCGACGCAAGTCTTCTCGACTCGACGAAAAACCCGAAAAGGCTTCCCGCACGAATCCAGCATCTCCGGCATGAAAGGAACGCCGTCGAGCGCGCCTTCGGCATCGAGCGTCGCCAGGATCTCTTCCGGAGATCGTACGAGCACCCGGTCCCCGATACGGAGCCTGCGAGCCTTCAAGATCGCCCCTTCAGGGGCTGTGCGGAGAACGGTCGGAGGCATGAGTTCCTGGGACCGCCTGTCCCCGGCGAAGTGTAGCAAAAGGTCGGCGGCGGAGAGTAGATCGATCAGTAAAAAAGCGGTTCCGCCATTCTCGAGTCGAAAAGCGGCACAGAAATTCTCATATCGACGCGTGCTCAGCCACGGACGGTCCAGCCCTTCGCCGCAAGTAGCGGCCGCAGCTTTTCGCGCTGGTCGCCCTGGATCTCGACCGCGCCGTCGGCGGCCGTGCCGCCCGTCCCGCAGGCTCGCTTCAGCTCCGTCGCGAGCGCCGCGAGGAAGGCGTCGTTTCGCGGCAGGTCGGCGACGACCGTGACGCTCTTGCCGCCGCGGCCCTTCTTCTCGAGCCGCAGCACGCAGCGCGGCTTCCGCGGGACCGTCTCTTCCGCCGCCTTTGAGCAGTGGCAATCGTCGATCGGCCAGCCGCACTTCGGGCAGAGCCGGCCCCTGCCGGTCTCGTAGACCGATCGGCTGCCGCGGTCGCTCACGCCGTCGAGCATACCCGAGCGGGCGTGCTACTCTCGTCCCTTTGCGATGATCTCCTTCACGCGCGTCAGCAAGCAGTACGGCCGGCAGGTGCTCTTCGTCGAGGCTTCGTTCCAGCTCAACCCGGGCGAAAAGGTCGGTCTCGTCGGGCCGAACGGCGCCGGCAAGACGACACTCTTCCGCATGATCGTCGGCGAGGAAGCCCCCGACGAGGGCGACGTCTCGGTGCCGAAGAAGCTCACGATCGGCTACTTCCGCCAGGACGTTGAGGAGATGAAGGGCCGCTCGGTGCTCGACGAGGCGATCGCCGGCAGCGGGCGGCTCGGCGACCTGCACCACGAGCTCGAGGCGCTGCAGCAGGCAATGACCGATCCCGCGCGCCAGGACCAGATGGACGAGATCCTCGCGCGCTTCGGCGAGGTCCAGCAGGAGTACGACCACAAGGGCGGCTACGCGCTCGAGGCGCAGGCGCGCGAGGTGCTGCACGGGCTCGGCTTCGACGACGAGCGCATCGACGCGGACGTCGGCGCGCTCTCGGGCGGCTGGAAGATGCGCGTGGCGATGGCCCGCGTGCTGCTCGGCCGGCCCGACGTGCTCCTGATGGACGAGCCCACGAACCACCTCGACATCGAGTCGATCCTCTGGCTCGAGGGCTTCATCAGGGCCTACCCCGGTGCCCTCTTCATGACCTCGCACGACCGTGAGTTCCTGAACCGCGTCGTCTCGCGCATCGCCGAGATCGACGACGGGGAGATCACCGCCTACTCGGGCAACTACGACTTCTACGAGCGCGAGCGGGCCCAGCGCGACGCGAACCGCGAGGCCGCCTACG
>Ga0184625_10000350_pt1 | contig 16800 bp, 19 predicted proteins | sample PLM3_30_b1_FD_133151 | JGI IMG/M metagenome (GOLD analysis project Ga0184625, IMG submission 133151) | Groundwater sediment microbial communities from an aquifer in East River, Colorado, USA - PLM3_30_b1 | ecosystem: Environmental > Terrestrial > Soil > Riparian zone | place: USA: East River... | reverse complement strand
TTGCCCTTTCCATCGGAATGTGTTTTGTAAGCTTTCAAGCTGCAGTGTGGGTATTGATCATTCCTTTTCTTCTTTCAAGATTGGTAATGATGCTTGGCAACTGGACTCAACATGCTTTTGTGGATCCAAATGACCCTGAAAACATGTACCGCAATTGCTATACCTGCATCAATACCACTTACAATAAAAAATGCTGGAATGATGGCTATCATTTAATGCATCATTTAAGACCAGGAGCCCACTACACAGAAATGCCAAACTTGTTTGTAAAGGAAAAAGATGTGCTTGCAAAAGAAAAATCCCTGGTTTTTGAAGGCATACATTACCTGCACCTGTTTTTTTTCCTGATGACAAAGCGTTATGATAAAATTGCCGACAACCTCGTTAATATTAATAACAGTTTTTCATCAAGAGAGGAAGCCATCAGCATTTTAAAACAGCGTACAGCAAAATTCTACAACCGCAGAGCTGCCTGATATTTTTTATTTTCGCTGCATGGTTAACATCAGAGATCTTCGGAAAGAAGATAATCCTGCACTTGCAAAAGTTGTGAGAGATACCCTGGCGGAATTTGGCGCTAATCATCCTAATACTGTTTATTACGATCCGACAACCGATACTTTGTTTGAAGTATTTCAAACTCCCCGGTCAAAATATTTCCTGGCTGAATTTAATAATAAAATTGTTGGTGGTGGAGGTATCTACCCTACTGATGGATTACCGGCAGATACCTGTGAACTTGTAAAAATGTATTTATTACCGGAAGCCCGGGGTCATGGATTGGGAAGAACGCTGATCGAAAAATGTATTGATGCCGCTGCTGAAAATGGTTTTAAGAAAATTTACCTTGAAACCATGCCTGAACTAAAACAAGCTTTGAGTGTATATGAAAAGTTTGGATTTGAATATCTAAAAGGGTCCATGGGAAATAGCGGGCATACTGGTTGCAGCCTGTGGATGCTGAAGGAACTATAGCTCCCCGTTATGGAAACTTCTTTACAGGGCATCTTCTTTGCATGAGTCAATTTCTTCTTGCCGTTTCACTAACACTTACTGCACTTTCCTGTAGCAATGACTTAGAAAAAAAGGAACCGGTAAATGCATCTTCTCAAGCAATAAACTTTGAATGTAACTATTCAGAATGTAAGGCTAACAGCAAAAAACTATTTATCCAATACAAAAAGGCTCCTGTCGCTTTTAACAAACAAACCCTTCTAAATAATATTCGTGATTCTTTATTCTGTTGCTGGCTTGGTACTCCGTGGGATTTTTATGGAACAACTGAAACACCCGGTAAAGGGAAAATTGCCTGCGGTTATTTTGTTACTACACTTCTCAGGGATATGGGTGCATCTGTAAACCGGGTTAAACATGCACAATGCGCAAGCGAAGAAATGATAAGAGCTGTTTGTATTAAGAATAGCATTCATCGCTACAGTAATGAAAATATCTCTTCATTTATCGAAAAAATAAAACTGAACGGCACAGGGCTTTATATTGTCGGACTTGATTTTCACACCGGTTTTATTTTAAATGATGGAGAAGATGTGTATTTTATTCATGCAAATTATGCTGGTAAAAAAGAAGTGATGAAGGAGATCGCAATTGAATCAACGGTGCTTAGCTCCTCTAATTATAAAGTGATCGGCAAAGTAATTTAATCAATGATTTGCTCTACCTCGTATACCGGGCTGAATAAATAGATCTTCCCGGTTCTTACTTCTTCACATTTGAACCTTTTTCGCTGCTTCTCCCCTTTCTTAAAAATTTTTCCATCATCAATTTTGAATAAGCCATTCAAAGGAATTTCTTCTACGAGTTTATAACCGCTTTTACTTGTATCATATTTTCTTAGAACTCTTATGAGATCATCCTCGGCACAACTGCTGGCTGCGGGATTTTTGAGTGAGGACAACAATTCTTTTTCAATATCCGGAGGAAAAATCCTATTCTCAACAAACTGCTTCAGCAACGAACCATAAATAGTTTTCCATTCATTGCCATGCGCCGATACACGATTGCCATGTTTTTCGAACGTCAATAAATGGGCTATCTCGTGTAAAAGTGTGACGAGGAAAGAATATTTATTCAAACTTCCATTAATGCTGATACGATGATTACTGAAGTGTGTACGATGCCTGTAATCGCCCAAAATACTTTTTCGGTGCTGTGTAACTGTCAGATGGATCTTGTACAACCGCAGGTATTCCTCCACTGCGCTGTAAGTTCCCGGCGGCAAAAATGAATTAAGATGAGTTAACGGCGCTTCTTGTTTAGGCATTGGTTTTTTGCTTATTCACTTTCATCAGGCCTGACACTTCAATAAACGTATAAATAACATATAATCCCATACAGAAAAAAAGTCCCGGCTTGTTTACTTCTTTTTTATTGATCATTATGTAAACAAAAGCCACTCCTGCCAGTAAAAAAAGTTTTATCATGATGCTTCCATATACCCAGCGAAAAAAAGCATGATTGTTTTTTGTAGTGAGTCCTTTTACCGCCATCCAATAAGAAAGAAGACTAATACCAAAGACAATAATGTTCCCAAAAACAAGCACAGTATAATCAAAGCCCCAACCCTCCAGTCTCTTCATCATAGTAAGAAAGCCTGAATTAAGAACAAGGAAAAGTATGATCGCTGGAAGAAAATTTCTCATAGCCTGTTTATTCATCTAAATGTGTTTTGAAAAATTGAAATAAAAAACCGTCCCGATTCATCGGGACGGTACGAAGTTAAAGGACTGTATCAAATAAAATCATTTTGCCATAGCAGCAACTTCATTGGAAGCCATATCCACTACATTAGCACCCATATGACACTGTCCATTAAATGTGGCACTTGGTTCTACCTGTAGTTTTCCAGCATAAATATTTCCATTGACAACGCATTCACCACGCAACTGAAGCAACTCTTTTACTTTTATTGTTCCCGATGTTTTTCCAACTATATCCGCATTGTTCCCAAAAAGATCCCCTTCTACTACGCCGCTGCTGCCAATTACAATTTTAGCATTGCTGTTAATGTTGCCAATGATCGTTCCGTCAATTCTAAGATCGCTGTTACTGCTGATATCTCCTTTGATAGTTGTTCCGGCACTGATCAATGTAGTGCCGTTTCCGCCGCCGTTTCCATTGGTTTTTTCTGTAGTCATAACTGGTGTGATTGGTTTTTTAGTATTAAACATAGGTTTAGAAATTTAATTGCCAATGATCTCTTCCTTGGGCACATTGATCAATGTTGTATCAAGCTTCGTGGTCACATCCCCTTTCAACACTTTTTGTAAACCCTCCCTGTATTGCTCCTGGAATTTAAGTTCCCGCTCAAGTGAATCTGTTCTGTATTTCATCTGCCTGAGTTCCCTGTCTGCCCGGTAATCAGCCCCGGAACCCGGGATATAATATCGCAACGGTGTAAAAACGATCAGGGCGACTGTAAGGCCTACCAATACCACAAAAATTGTGCAAAGCATCACATAAACGCTCAACCTTGATAATTTAAACGTCACAACCTCTTCGTAAGTATCATCGTTCATAATTACTAGCCGATAGCGGTTCCGAAGACGTTTTAGCGTAGATTCTGGGGATATTTTCAAATCAGGGAATTTAAAAGCCAATAAAATTAAGAAAAGCTTGTTGAAAGCCGGAAATTACTCATAAAAAACTTGCGTACTTTTGAAATAAATAATTTGATTTTCAGTTATTAAGACTTTAGATTGCGCGGCAATGTACCTGAATAGAAAGATTTCCTCGAACCTCCTTTTACTTATTCTGTGTTTTACCTTTTTTCAGGCTCATGCACAGCAGGGATTCTCTTTTGATATAAAAAAGCCAGAACAGTTTGATGACCGGGTTTTGGCCTCTGAAAAATCCGAATCTAAAAAATTCACTCTCCCAAAGCGATTTACCAGCAATACTTTTACACATTACAATTACTTTTTTAATGCCAACAATAAGCTGAATGAAGTGCTGGAAATAGCGAAAGCCGCCCATTTTGACGAGTATACACAGCTTCTTTCTTTTTACAATTATAGCCTTGATGAAACTGCGGCAAATTCAGAGCAACTGGATTCTATCATCTACAAGTCTACAACAGGTATCGTTTTACATGATCTGCGAAATGACTGGATCGATAACTTATACTTGCTGACTGGCGCAGCTTATTACCTGCGCAAGCAATTTGATTCTGCCTATCTTACTTTTCAGTTCATCAACTATGCATGGGCTAAAAAAGAAAAGGATGGGTATTACCAAACCATCGGCAGCAAATTTGATGGCAATAGTGCGTTTTCAATTTCCACCAAAGAAAAAAACAGTTTGCCAAGAAAAGTATTTTCTGAACCGCCAAGCAGGAATGATGCTTTTATCTGGCAGATAAGAACGCTGATGGCCATGGAAGAATATGGAGAAGCTGCCAGCCTTATCATAACGCTTAAAAATGATCCTGTATTTCCAAAACGTTTACAAAGCGACCTGGAAGAAGTACAGGCATTGTGGTTTTATAACGCCAATGTATACGACAGCGCTGCGGTCCACCTCGAAAAAGCATTGGATAATGCGACCAATAAAAAAGAAAGAGCACGATGGGAATTTTTGATCGCTCAATTACATCAACTTAGCGGAAACCCTGCATTAGCTAGAAAGTTCTATGATAAAGTGATCGGTCATACCATTGATCCTGTAATGGAGATCTACGCCAGGCTTAATTCCATTCGTATTGATACAACTGGTGGTAAAAATTATATTGACAAAAATGTTGCAGAGCTGACGAAAATGGCAAAACGTGACAGATACATCGATTACCGTGATGTGATCTATTACACCATTGCCCAAATAGAACTGGAAAGAAATAACCTGGACCAGGCACTGATCAATCTTAAAAAAAGTACAGAGAACAATATAGAAAATCTTTCATTAAAGAATAAAGCTTTTTTGCAAATGGCCGATATAGCTTTTGCACAAAGGAAATATAAACAGGCCAGTAGTTTATATGATAGTCTCGACTTAAATGATGTGGCGTTGGAAAATGTAAATGAAATAACCCACAGAAAGCAAATACTTCTCAAATTAATTACTCAACTGGATATTGTGGAAAGGCAGGATAGCTTACAAAAAATTGCGGCAATGCCGGAAGAGGAAAGAAAAGATTTTGTAAAAAAATTAGCTCGTCAACTAAGGAAAGAAAAAGGGTTGAAAGAAGATGCAGCGGCGGCCTCTACTATTTTGGTACCGATCGGTCCGCAAAAAGATGATCAGCAGGAACTGTTTAACAACAATTCAAAAGGCGAATGGTATTTTTATAATACATCATTAAAATCAAAAGGAGCAAGTGAGTTCAAAGCGAAATGGGGAAACAGGGCAAATGTCGATAACTGGAGACGTTCTGCCGGCATGAGTTTTCAACCGGTAGTCACCAAACCTGTTTCGAGCCAGTTTGGTAATAACACAGACAAACCTGAAACAATAACACCGACAGGAGAAATAACTTTTGAGACCTTGTATGAGAATCTTCCGCTGACAGAAAAGCAAATGGAATTATCAAACGATTCATTAAGCGAAGCCCTTTATCTGCTTGGTAAATCACTTGCCAATGACGTGGAAGATTGTACATCTTCTATAAAGGTGAATGAGGAAATAGTAAATCGTTTTCCTTCATTCAAAAAAATGGATGAAGTTTTATTTACACTTTACTATTGCTATAATAAATCAGGCGAAACCGCAAAAGCAAGCCAGGTAAAAAAGCAAATGGAGCAGAAATTTGCAGGCAATCGTTTAACCACAATAGTTTCCACCGGTATAGATCCTGGAAGCAACCTGAACCCAGCGGCATCTAAAGCTTATCAAGATATCTATGACTTGTTTATTGAAGGAAATTTTACAAAAGCTATAGCTGATAAAAAAGTTGCTGACAGCGTTTATGGTTCTAACCATTGGACGCCTCAATTGATGTATATAGAGGCCGTTTATTATATCAAACAAAGAAATGATGCGAAAGCAAGCGAAATATTAAGCGCCATTATTTCTCAGAACCCTAATACGCCAATAGCTTCAAAAGCTGCCACTATGATCAATGTATTAGGTCGCAGGCAAACAATAGAGAATGAATTGAATGGCTTGAATGTAAAGAGAGCGGAAGAAGAAAAACGAATCCCTGTTGATACTACCGTAACTAAAAAAGATACGGTTGCATATACTCCATTACCACAAAAAGAAAAACCAAAAGAAGAAGTAAAAGTTGTTGATCAAAAACCGGTGGTGAAAACGGTAGACACCGTGGCAAAAAAACCAATTATTTCTGCGTATTCATTTAAACCAGATGATAAATATTATGCAGCAGTAATACTTACTAAAGTTGATATGGTTTGGGTAAATGAAACCAAAAATGCCTTTACTATTTATAACAGGGGTAAATATTATAACAAACAATTTGAATATACCGTCACACCGATCAATACCGAATACAAAGTTTTATTAATTGGGAATTTTGATAATGCGCAAGCTGCTGCTGAGTATGTTCAGACCGTAAAACCAGTAAGTAATTCGCAAATTGTACCATGGCTGGCTACGGATAAATACAGTTTTACAGTTATTTCTGCCGCCAATCTTGAAATATTGAAAACTCAACAGGATATTGGTCTTTACAAACAATTCATCGAGAAAAATCTACCCGGCAAATTTTAAGGATTCCTTTTTATCAAAGCCCATCTATTTTATTAGCTTTGAAATAGCATTGTGGTACTTTATTTGAGGCAATTTCATCTTTCACTGAAACCATACATCATGAAACGGAGTGTAAAAATCTTCTGGCAAATTTTCTTCGGCGGATTTATTGCTTTTGTATTACTGGTATTGCTCGCAAGCTGGGGAGTATTTGGGCCAATGCCATCATTAAAGAAATTGGAAAACCCAAGCATATTACAGGCAACTGAAGTTTTTGCAGATGATGGAACGCTGATGGGAAAATATTACCTGGAAAGAGGTAATAGAAGTAATGTAGAATATAAAGACATTTCAAAACATGTTGTAGATGCTCTTGTAGCAACCGAAGATGAAAGATTTTACAATCACTCCGGAATTGATTTTATAGCCACACTTCGTGCTGTTAGTTACCTCGGAAGTGAAGGGGGTGGCAGCACCCTTACTCAACAATTGGCAAAAGCGTTGCTTGACCATGAAAGAAAAAGTAAAGCCATTCGTGTTATACAAAAATTGAAAGAATGGATCATTGCTGTTAAACTAGAAAGGAATTTTACCAAGGAAGAGATCATTGCGCTTTATCTAAATGCCGTTCCATTCGGAAATAATGTATATGGTATCCGCAATGCAAGCCTCACTTTTTTTCAAAAGGAACCTGACAGATTGAAAGTGGAAGAAGCCGCTGTGCTGGTTGGCATGTTAAAAGGCAATAGTCTCTATAATCCGCAACGAAATTATAAAGCCGCATTTGACAGGAGAAATGTAGTACTGAGGCAAATGGTAAAAAATAATAAGCTAACTGAGATAGAGTTTAATAAATTAAAGACGCACGCCATTGAAACCAATTTTAAAAAATTGGATGAGAACACTGGCTATGCTCCTTATTTCCGCGAAATATTGCGTGAGGACCTGAAAACAATTTTAAAAGGTATAAAAAAACCTGATGGGGATACTTATAATATTTATGATGATGGTTTGAAGATCTATACAACCATCAATCCCCGTATGCAGGAATATGCAGAAGAAGCAATTGCAGAGTGGATGCCAACCATGCAAAAGTATTTGAATGCAACCGGCAATATTAAAAACGGAAAAATATGGGAAGGCAATGAAAGTAAGATCCAGCAAGAAATGAAAAACAGTGACCGTTGGTCAAATATGAAAGATGATGGCTATTCTGACGAAGAGATCAAACGGGCTTTTAAAAAGAAAGTACCAATGAAAGTGTTTGCATGGAATGCCAAACGTGAAAAGGATACCATAATGAGTCCTTATGATTCTATTAGATATCATAGACAAGTTATGCAGGCATCTTTTATGGCAATGGATCCTGTTACTGGTGAAATAAAAGCATGGGTAGGTGGCGTTGATTTTAAAACATTTAAATACGACCATGTCAATATAAAAACACAAAGACAGGTTGGTTCATCCATAAAACCATTTTTATACGCACAGGCGATGGAGGAACGTGGCTTTAATCCCGAAACTCCTGTTGAAGATGTGCAGCAGGATTTTGGCAGCAATCGCCTTGTGCCCGCCACAACTAAGTCTTGTACGGGTCGTACAATGACAATGGCTTCTGCATTGGCATTTTCAAAAAATTGTGCCAGTGCGTATATAATGAAGCAGGTAACTCCTAAAGCCTTTGAAGATTTTGTTGCTCGTATAGGTATCCCAACCGATATCGGTCCCCATCCTGCAAATGCACTTGGAGCCTGCGATCTTTCTTTATATGAAATGCTTTGGGGATATACTGTTTTTGCCGGTCGTGGTTTTTCAACAAAGCCCTGGTATATCAGCCGCATCGAGGACAGGAATGGCAATGTGATAATAAGATTTGATTATAGTGTGAATCGTAAAGAAGCACTAAATGATGTTACAGCTTATAAAATGGTTCGTATGATGCAGGGCACGGTTGATATTGGTACAGCTAAAGGATTAAGAAATCGATTAGGTGCAGCAGAAATGGGCGGCAAAACGGGTACTACAAATGATAACAGCGATGCGTGGTACATGGGCTATACTCCCCAGTTATTGGCAGGTGTATGGGTTGGTTGTGATGATCGTTTCATTAGATTGAACAAGAATGATACCCGTGGATATGGTGGCACCGCAGCAAGACCTATTTGGGAATCTTTTTATAAAAAAGTATATGCTGATAAAAAATTAAGTATTGACAGGGATGCGAGGTTCTCAAAGCCAGATGATCTTGAATTGGAAATGAACAGTGCCGATCCTTTGAATTTGCTCGATTCCATACCACCACCAGCTGCTGAAGGAGAAGACCAGGGTGTGGGTAATGAATCAGATTTTGAAATAATTAAAACAAGAGAGTACATTGGCCCTGAAAGTAAACCGGTAACAGATGATAAAGAAAAAAAGCAAAAAGACACCACAGGTAATAAAGAACAAGCTGTAAAGATCGGGGATCCACAACCCGATGAAAAAAAGAAGAAAGGTATTTTCAATAAAATTTTTGGGAAGAAAGATAAGAAAGGGAATTGATAAAGATCATTTCCAATCTCTTATCCAATCTTTGATACCAAGGTAAACCTGGTTGGCAACTTTTGCTCTGAACTTTGGATCGAGTATCATCTTTTCATCCTCTTTATTACTAAGAAAAGCAACTTCAACCAGGCAGCTTGGATAATCCGTTGGTTGTATCGGTTGAAAATTAAAGCTGCCTACATTTCCAAACTCCTCGAGATTTTTTATCTCCTGCAACCTTTTTAAAATGCTTTGTGAGAATGAACGGAACCCAATATGTTTATAATAAGTTGAAACGCCTCTTATATAGTCACGTCCGGAAGAGTTCAAATGAAAAGAAATAAAAATATCCGGGTTATTTTGTTGTGCCCATAGTACCCGGTCTTTATTGTCAAAGGTTGTATCAGTTTCTCTTACCATCAATACTTTTATCTTTTGCTTTTTTAAGATCTTCTGAAGCTCTTTGGCAAAAAGAAGGGTATAATTTTTTTCAAGAATGCCCGATGTAGTGCCGCTTGCTCCAAGATTTGTTCCTCCATGCCCCGCATCAATTGCAATGGTCATCTTGCTTATGCTGGTCGGCAATCTTCTTATTTTTAACTGCAAACTATTTCCATTATAACCAATACTGTACCCATAATGCTGTTGTTTAACCAACTCAATTGTTATTTTTAAAACATCATTTTCCGTTTGTTCATACCAAACATTCTTTACTGCCTTAGCAGATCTTAATTGAGTTATCCAATTAGTATTGCTTTGTACATTATACAATTCAATTTTTATACTTGAAGGGTTTATTTCCATCCAGCTTTTATAGGGAACCCTGCCGCTGAGCGAAAAACTTACCGAATCAAATTCATCACCTCCTTTTACCCGCCAGCTTTCACATAAAGCAGTTGACAGCACAGTATCTGGAAATGATTGCGTATAAGTTTTTTCAATGAATGCATAATGCAGGGCTGAGAGCTGAACTTTATATAAATTCTTTACTGTATCTATAACTTTCATCACAATAGATGTATCGATATAACCCATTTTGGCGCTGCCTAACCTGTCCTCGCCAGTACTGTAAGCAAGCTGCGGTAATTTACCAGTTGTAATTATAAAAGAAGGGATAGAATCCTGTGCAAAGAATGATCGTCCTTGTAAAAAGAAAAGCAAAAGGATCAAACCAATAAATTTTCTGCAAACCATAATTGAAGATAACAGAATTTATTTTTCAAAATTGCTTTCTGCCAGCTCATCTCCCCTATTTAAACTACTATCTTCTTTTCTTATCTTTCTCCTCAAATTATCCGCCATGGTCTTATTGGGACTTTCTATTGCACCGGGACTTGCGATCTGCCTATATATTTTTCTTAAAGACATTTATAATAAAGAACCAAAAAGATTGTTGCTTTTCAGTTTCTTTTTAGGGATCCTGTCAATAATACCTCCCTATTTTATTGAAACATTCTCAATACCTTTTTTCAATACAAGCATACCATCACTGGCAACATTGGCATTTTGTGTCGTAGCATTAAGTGAAGAATTAAGCAAGTTTCTTGTCGTTCGTTATTTCTGTTACCCACAAAAAAGATTTGATGAACCGCTTGATGGGATCGTTTACAGCGTAATGGTAAGTATGGGTTTTGCCACTATTGAAAATATAAATTATGTTTTCACCCATGGGTACACCACAGCATTTGTCCGCATGTTTTTAAGTGTGCCGGCGCATGCTACTTTTGGAGTTGTGATGGGCTATTTTATTGGAAAAGCAAAATTTGACAGCGCCAACAGCTTCAAATATCTATTTATCGGCTTATTGGTCGCTGTTCTTTTCCATGGCATGTTTGATTTCTTTATCTTTTTACAAGCCAATGAAACCATCAATGCTTATGTGTCTGATGGGCTATTATTTGCAGGGGCGATCGTTTCTTATATAATAGCAATTATTCTTAGCCGAAAACATCTCCGGCTTCACCGGCAGTTATCAAAACAATTATTTAAACCAGATCCCAACCAAAATGTTTGAAATAAAAAAAGCAACAATAAAGGATGTACCGTTGATACGTGAACTTACATTTCGTGTTTGGCCGCAGACCTATGCAAGCATTCTTTCGCAGGAACAAATAGATTATATGCTGGAGATGATGTACAGCGAAACTTCACTGAATAAACAAATGACCGAAGATGGCTGCCAGTTTGTTATTGTTTATGAAGACGGAAACCCTGTCGGGTTTGCATCATATAGTGAAGAAGAACCACAGAGATGGAAATTAAATAAGATCTATGTTCTGCAAAATCAGCAGGGAAAAGGAACCGGTAAATATGTGATCAATTATATTATCGAGGAAATAAAAAAGCAAAATGCAAATTCTCTCTTTTTACAAGTGAACCGCTATAACAATGCAAAAACTTTTTATGAGAAGCTTGGGTTTACGGAAATAGATTTTATCAACCTTGATATCGGCAATGGTTACTTTATGAATGATTATGTGATGGAGAAAAAATTGAAGGTTGAAGATTGAAGGTTGAAAAGTTGTTGCTTGATCGAATCTTTAACATTCAACTTTTAACCTTAAACAAACTAATTACATTTCAAATACTTCCTGGGGTTGACAGGTTCTTCCTGCTGAAACATAAGCAACTCAATCATCTCGCCCGGCTTGTAAGTACCAATAATATCTCCTGCTTTTACTTTGACGCCTTTTCTCACTTTTGGTGCTAGCACCCCAGCATACCAGAAAGAATAATTTCTGTACTGCAATACCACATCGTAGTTAGCGTCTTCTGTTCTTACTACAAGAACCACTGACGCTTCATGAACGGCCAAAACGTTAGTATCAACCTTACTTGAAATCATCACTCCATATTCAGATGATTTTTGATAATCTTTATCACTGGCTCTTATTATTTTGGGCACGCCTGTTTTAAGTGGACATGACAATTGGAGGCTATCAGTTTGAGCAAATACAAATGAAAATGTAAAGGAAAAGAATAAAAAAAGGGCGGTTCGTTTTAGATCCATGCTTATTAGTTTTTTTGAAAACTGAGTTTCTTCATCATATCATCGCTCAATGGTTCCGAATAAACGCCAAAAGCATTTACTAGTACTCCTTTCAAACCATTTTGGGATTCAATTGCATACACTATCGCTTCATCACCGGGATCACTATTGCCTTCGAAGCGATGAAATTCTGTTATTTCAAATTCTTTAGGATTAAATTTTTGTCCCTGGCATTCGAGGGCACTTCCTTTAAGGTTAAAATCCAATGTATAACCACGTTGTTTCAGATCGTTCACTGCTTGTGAAACTGTATCGTATGCTACCATTTTAATAAATTTTAATACGGTTAAGGTTTATGTTTTATTCTTTTCTTTCTTCTCCCACTTTGCACTCGAGAAAGTCACGGGGATCCATCGGTTCTTCATCTTTAAACATCCTGAATTCCATTTCTTGCCCAAAAGTATAATTGCCTAATACCTGGCCGGCCTTTATTTGCTGGTTTACGTTCACTAATGCTTTCGAAATTCCATAATACCAGAAATACCATTCTTTATAATAGATCACAATTTCAAAGCGTCCATCCTCTGTCGCGTTAATTCTCAAAACTTTTGCATCAATACAACTCCGGATCGCTGTGTCTGTCTTGCTGATCATTATCACTTTCTGATCTGGCGGATCCCAACTAAATGCTTCCTTTGGCTCCCGGCCCATACCATTTTCAAAGGGGCACAATAGTCTTTTGTCAAACTTTTGTTCACCCTTGCCTTTATTTTTCTGTCCAAAAACTGAACCGATAATGAATATCAGTCCTGCCAACAGTAAAATTTTCTTTTTCATGATTAATTCAGGCTTATTATGGTCACAGACGGCAAGTCAATTGTATTCGTTGGCCGCATGTTTAATTATTCCCAAGTTACTTCAATTAGAGGGAAGCAAAATACAGATTTACAGCGTATAATTATAATTTTTACTCTGTAAAAGGTTCTTGGAAAGCCTATTAGACTGTTGTATTGAAAAATCTAAATTATCACATGTGTCTCCTTCACGGCACCCATCACAAAAACACTTTGTACATTTCCAATATTTTCCATTTCAGACAGACGATTCACATGAAAATTATAATACGCATCCATGTCCTCTACCACGATCTTTAGCATGAAATCAAACTGCCCGGAAATACTATAGCATTCCAGTACCTCGCTCATCTCCCTGATCGCTTTCACAAATCGTGATCCAGCCGTTTTATTGTGCTGCATCAATGAAACATATACGATCACCATTAAACGCTTGTTAAGTTTTGCCGGATCAACAAGTGTTGCATATTGCCTGATCACCCCCGTTTCTTCCATCCACTTGATCCGCTCATAAACAGGTGTTGTACTTAAATTCACTTTGTCAGAGATCTCTTTTACAGTAATTCTTGCATTACGTTGCAATAGCCTCAGGATCGCTACATCTTTTTCATCGAGTGCAACCTGAGTAGTAGATTCCTCTTTTTTAATTGCTTTAGCCATACCAAAAAAGTCGTTTATTCTACAAAGAACGAATTTTTAGGCATTTTATTCCAAATTTTTATAAGAAGTCAGCCGTTTTACCTATTTCTCTACCTTTGTTTCCAGCTAATTCTTTGTGTCGTTGGTTCTTTTCTTTTTAGCTTGATGAAACATGAAGACACGAAGAAAAATTAAAATTTTTTAACTCATAATTCTTAATTAAAAACCATGTCTACAACAATCTCACACATCGACTTTAAACTGGCCAATAAAGTGAAAGACATTTCACTAGCCGAATGGGGAAGAAAAGAAATTCGCCTCGCCGAAGCTGAAATGCCTGGCCTTATGGCGATCCGTAAGGAATACGGACCCAAGCAGCCTCTTAAAGGTGCCCGTATTGCCGGTTGTCTTCACATGACCATTCAAACCGCGGTGCTGATCGAAACATTGATCGAATTAGGCGCTGAAGTAAAATGGAGCTCCTGCAATATCTTCTCAACACAGGATCATGCTGCCGCTGCTATTGCCGCTGCAGGTATCGGTGTATTTGCATGGAAAGGACAAACTTTGGAAGAAGCTGATTGGTGCATTGAGCAAACTCTTTTCTTTGGTGGCGCCGATCGTCCATTGAATATGATACTTGATGATGGTGGCGATCTTACCAATATTGTTTTGGATAAATACCCTGAATTGATTCAGCATCTGAAAGGCATCAGCGAAGAAACAACTACGGGTGTACACCGTCTTTATGAAAGAGTGCAAAAAGGAACGTTACCTGTTCCTGCTATCAACGTGAATGATTCTGTTACAAAAAGTAAGTTTGATAATAAATACGGCTGCAAAGAAAGCCTGGTTGATGCCATTCGTCGTGCAACTGATGTGATGATGGCAGGCAAAGTAGCTGTTGTTGGCGGTTATGGAGATGTTGGTAAAGGTTCTGCCGCTTCATTGAAAGGCGCAGGTTGCCGTGTTATCGTAACTGAGATCGATCCTATCTGTGCATTGCAAGCCGCAATGGATGGTTTTGAAGTAAAGAAAATGGCTGATGCAGTGAAAGAAGCTGATATCGTGGTGACTGCTTCTGGTTGCCGTGACCTTATTACTGAAAAACATTTCCGCAGCATGAAGGACAAAGCGATCGTTTGCAACATTGGTCACTTTGATATTGAAATTGATGTAGCATGGTTGAATAATAATTTTGGTCATACAAAAGATACTGTGAAACCCCAAGTAGATGTTTATACTGTTGATGGAAAAGATATCATACTTCTTGCAGAAGGTCGTTTGGTAAATCTTGGTTGTGCTACCGGACATCCAAGTTTTGTAATGAGTAATTCATTTTCAAACCAAACTTTGGCACAGATAGAACTTTGGAATAATCATAAAAATTATGAGAATAAGGTTTACGTTCTTCCAAAACATTTGGATGAGAAAGTAGCAAGACTTCATCTGTCAAAAATTGGAGTTGAGCTGGATGAACTCAGCACTGAACAAGCCGATTATCTTGGTATTCCAAAAGTGGGACCGTTCAAACCAGAACATTACAGATATTAAGATGTCATCCTGAGTGCAGCGAAGGATCTTAATAATATAGAAGCCCCGAATTGCTCGGGGCTTTTTCCTTAGGATACCAGCTTAAGTTTTTCATGGCATCGGCTGTTGCGTCGCAATCACTTCATCGTTCAGAATTCTATTAGACAAGAGCTGATAAAGTTTTCTATTTTCGAGCAGGATTAATTATGAAAAAGTCACTGATCGTAATATTTTTCCTGGCGCCTGCTCTTTCTTATGGACAAGCAATAATAAAAGAGATCAGCGAAATAAATCCTATTCATAAAACCTTGAAGTATTCTTTTCCCCTTGTTGTTATTTCACAAAACAAAAAAATTGCCGATAAGATCAACAATGATCTTGTGTCTGATTTTCTTGATGCTGACAGAACCAAAATAAAAAAAAGCATTTTTGAAAACGTCTGGGCAACGAAAGAAATGCCCAATCCAACTCTCAACGATATTTCCTTCGAAGTGCTTAGTAATGATAAAAACATTTTGAATATTTCAATTTTTGCCCAAGGATGCGGGGCATATTGTGAAGGTTTCACAACCTTTTATTCCTATAATCTTAAAAATGGTGCCAGAATAAAGCTTGACAGCCTGTTCAATGAGGAAGGCATAAAGTTTTTGATCGATTCAATGAACAAAATGAAAAAAGAAATACTTCAGTCAAAACTTAAAGAAATAAAAGACACTTTAAAAAACCAGGCAGTTCAAAAGGATACGATCGATAGCGAATCTTATGAAGAAATGGAAACATTATATACTGATTGCCTGGATAAGGAAATACAAAGCATGGAATACCAGAGGTTCTACATAACAAAGTCTGTCTTACATATAATATCAGATCGATGTTCAGCTCATTACAATATGGCTATTGATGAATTATGGGATTTCAAGTTTACTTTCAATTTAGAAATGCTAAAGAAATACTTTACAAATTATACGACCAGGCTTTTAAAACAATAGCTTGCTCAATTGCTTGTTTTGGATTTTGTACTTCCTATCAGGGCTTTTTATTTGTCAAATTAAGGTCATGATAAAATAACTTTCATGCTTAAATCTGTTGTGCAAAACTAATACAGCATGTGCTTTGCTTTGGAATAGTTGTTGATTAGTTCGAAGGATCTCCTATTTCTTAATTTTTAAAAAAGAGGACATATGACAAACGTTGCGTTATGGGTTCAACTTGAAGCCAAAAAAGGCAAAGAAGCCGAAGTAGAAAGATTTTTAAGAGATGGACTGACCATTGTTAACAACGAAACTGAAACTATTACCTGGTATGCGTTGAAACTTGGCCCCAGTTCATATGCGATCTTTGATACATTTTCCGACAATAAAGGAAGGGAAGCTCACTTGGCAGGCCAAGTTGCAAAGGCGCTAAAAGAAAAGGCCTCTGACCTCTTTTCAAAACAGCCAACAATTGAAAGAATTGACGTACTTGCTGCCAAACTGCCTGAATTAGAACAATATTAACCTATTATAAACTTTTTGACCAAAGCGACCCCGGAGCTTTTAATTCATCGTCGATCCGATGTGAGGGCCCCGGGGTTTCATTTTATAAGAAATATCCTTTCACATT
>Ga0184625_10000349_pt1 | contig 16817 bp, 31 predicted proteins | sample PLM3_30_b1_FD_133151 | JGI IMG/M metagenome (GOLD analysis project Ga0184625, IMG submission 133151) | Groundwater sediment microbial communities from an aquifer in East River, Colorado, USA - PLM3_30_b1 | ecosystem: Environmental > Terrestrial > Soil > Riparian zone | place: USA: East River... | reverse complement strand
GGGCTGGCGCCGCAGAGCCCGCACGGGCCTCGTCCTAGCGGATCCGGCCGGCCCGTCATACGTCGACCCCCAACCGGCGCAGCAGGGCCCGGGTGTTGCGCTCCGAGCGGCCGCCGCCGGGGGTGCTGGGCACGCTAGCCGTCCTACCGTCGGTCGGGTGGGTCACCCGGTAGTGACCGTTGCCCCCGTACACCACGTCGTAGCCTTGCCGGCGGGCCTTGCGTAGCCACTGGCACATCAGTTTCCGGTTGTCGTTGCCCACAGTGGGCCTCCTGGTGGTGTTGATGATGGTGAAGCCGCCTTACGGGGCGGAACCGGGCCGTGCGGGTGCCCCGAGGGTTCGAGCGGTCGTAGCTGTAACGGCACAGTTCGCCCGGCTGGATCGTCCCGCCGCACGTGTCGCAACGGGTGGGCACGCTTACGGTCCCTCGGGTCACACGGTAAGACACGCCCTCATGGTAGCGTGCGACCTCATGCGATCCCGTGACGTTCTCTCGCCCGGCCAGCGCCTCGACGCCGTCGTGGAACGGGCCTACCGGGCCGCCCGGTTCGTGGTGATCTGGCTGGTGGTCCTTACCGTCGCCGTGACCGTGGCCCTGGTGAAGTCGTGGACCTGACCTCGTTCGACCTCGACGCCGGCAAGCGGGCCGCCGAGGCCGTGAACCTGCACCTGTCCGTCGACCGCTTCGGCAACATGGGACGTTGGGTGGCCATCAAGCTGTCCGACGGATCGACCGACGGCGTGGCCTACGAGACGTGGTCCGAAGCCGTCCGCCACCAGCACGACGGATCGTGGTGCTGTTACCTCGTGATCGCCCCCGACGGCATCACGCCCCGCAACGCCGCCACGTTCATCGTCATCAACCGCACGCTGCCCCAGCCGTACCCGCCGTCTCAGATGGACCGGGAATGGTGGGAGCGTTACCGCACCATCAAGGCAAGGATGAACTGATGCCCGACGACCACCGCACTATCCATACCGACCTCGACCCCGAAACGTCCGAGGGCCAGCGGGACGTGCCCAGCGACGCCCCGCCTAAGCCCTCGGGACCGCCCGAGGCTCCTTACGGTTACACCGACAAAGGCGAACCCCGCAAGGGCCCGTTCCGCCCGAGGCCCGGCCGTAAGCGCACGAAGCCGGCCACCGCCGCCCGCCCTCGGGCCAAGGGCGGCAAGTTCGGCAAGGACCACCGCCCGGCCCTCGCCGGGGTCGTGCAGGTGGCGCTGGTGCCGTTCGGCATCGCCGGCCGCCGCAACCCCGTGTTCCTGGCCGACGCCGTGGCCGTCGCCGATCACAGCCCCGACATCATCGAGGCCCTGAACGACCTCGCCCAGGACAACGCCGTGCTGGCCCGGGTGTTCGAGCGCATCGGCCAGGTCGGTCCCTACGGCGCCCTCGTGGCCGCCCTGACGCCGCTGGTGGCGCAGCTGGGCGTGAACCACGGGGCCATCGACCTCGCCGTGGCCGAGCCCCTGGGGGCCCGTGACCCGGTCGAGGTCCTCAAGGCCGCTGGGGTCGAGGTCACCACCGCCAACATCGGACCCGACGGACAGACGATCGTGGCGGGGCCGGCCCAGTGAACCGCATCCTGGCCGCCGTCGTCCTCGCCGCCGCCCTCGCCGGGTGCAGCGGGTCGACCAGCCTCGAAGATGACCAGGACGCAGTCGACCGCATCCTGGCCGAACGCTGCCTCGTGATCGACCCGGGGCCCGCCCAACCCGACCAGTAGCCTCGGGCCGCATGGACGTCGAGGTAATCCCCAGGGCCGAGTTCCTGCACGACGTATGGGACTACCGGCCCGGGGAGCACGTCACCCTGATCGGCATGACCCAGTCAGGCAAGACGCAACTGGGCTTCGAGTTGCTGGAACAGTCGATCAGCCCCGACCTGCCGGCGATCGTCATGGTGATGAAACCGAAGGACCCCGTACCCGACCGCTGGGCCCGCCGGCTCAAGCTACGCAAGATCGACACGTGGCCGCCGCTCGATTCCCGAGGCCCCGGCCGGGCCATCCGCAAGCCGCAGGGCTGGCTGTTGTGGCCGAAGATGGGAGATATCCGCCGGGACTACTCGAACCTGCGTACCCAGTTCGACGCCGCCATCAGCGAGAGCTACGCCCAGGCCGCTCGCAAGCGGGGGGCCCAGGACCGCATCCTGATGGTCGATGAGGTCCTGGGCTTCGTGCAGGACCTCGGGCTGGACCGGGAGATGACCGCCGTCTGGACCCGGGGCAGTTCGATGGGCCTCGGGTTGTGGGCCGCCGGCCAGCGACCTTTCAACATGCCGTTGCACGCCTACAACGCCGCTTCGCATCTGTTCCTGCACAAGGACCCCGACGAACGCAACGTGCAGCGGTACAAGGAAATTGGGGGCATCAACCCCGACGTTGTGGCCGACGTGACCCGCCAGCTGCGCCTGCACGAGTTCCTGTACATCCGGCGCCGGGACTACTCGATGGCGGTCGTGGGCGCCGATTGACGCCTGCCCTCGGGCCTTGTGGCTACAATCCCCGGCCAAACCCGATCGGTCGACCCAGGAGCGAACGAACCATGACCGACACGATGGACCGGGCCCCGGCCCGGCGAGGCCAGGAGCAGGCCGTGGTCCTGCGTCCGTTCATCGCCGGCACCCGTCGCACCGATGAGCCCGACTACGACGTGTCCCAGCTGTTGGGCGCCGCCGAAGTCCGCCTGCCCTCGTATCAGATCAGCCCCAACGGCTACCTGCGGGGCATCTACCTGATCGTGGAGAACGTCACCGCCGGCAACAGCGCCGCCGTCACGTTCGCCGAAGACGGGCCTTTCAACGCCCTGGCCAACGTCAACCTTCAGGACACGAACAGCCAGCCCGTCGTCGGCCCCATGACCGGCTACGACCTGTACATCCTGAACAAGTACGGGGGCTACGCCTTCAGCGACGACGCCCGCAACAGCGGGGCGTTCGCCGCCGTCACCGGCGCCGGTGGCACCGGAGGCAGCTTCACGTTCGTGCTGTACGTCCCGGTCGAGATCGTCGCCCGTGACGCCCTCGGAGCCCAGCCGAACAAGTCGGGTTCGAGCCAGTTCAGCCTCGTGCTCACCGCCGGGGTCAACACCACGATCTACGGCACCCCGCCCACGGCCGCCGGCACCATGCGTGTCCGGGCCGTGATCAGCGGGTGGCAGGACCCCGACTCGAACGACAGCCGGGGCAACCCGACCGCCCAGGACCCGCCCGCCGTCCAATCGAGCCAGTACTGGCACAAGCAGGTGTACCAGTCGATGGCCGGGGCGACCGCCCGACGGTTGCAGGGCATCGACGGCCTGCTGCGGGGCCTCATCTTCATCAACCGCCGCACGGCCTCGACCCGTGTCAACGGGGCCGCCGACTTCCCCGACCCGTTCACGCTCAAGTACGAGAACAGCCTCATCATCGAGTCCCGCCCCCGGGTGCTGTGGTTGCACTACATCGCCCGCATCTACGGCTACCAGGCCGCCGCCGAAGCCGCCAACGGCCGGGACAACGGCGTGTTCCCCGTGTTCGAGTGGATGAACGACTACGGCCCGAAGCCCGGCTGGGAGTCCCGGTTCGGCTATCTACCGATGTCGTCGGCCTCGAACCTCGAAGTGCAGGGCGTGTTCGGCCCCGCTCAGACCGACGACCTCACCGTGCTGGTGAACAAGGTCGTACCGTTCCCGCAGGGCAACGTGCGGGGCCTCACCGGAGGTCGATGACCCACCATGGACAAGTCCAGCGCCCAGGCGATCCACGAACTGGCCACCACCGGCCGCCTCTCTGACGAGACGGCCGAGGCCGTCGACAAGGCCCTGGGGTTCGAGGTCGACGCCGAGTCGGGCCTGCGGGTCCCCAAGGCCGAGGCCAAGGCCGACGACAAGGCCGACGCCGACGCCAAGGCCGCCGACAAGGCCGAGGCCAAGCCCTCGACCGCCCACAAGTAGGCGGCCGTCGTGACGCCGGACATCAAGCGGGCCCTGTCCTGGGGCTTCGGCCTCGGGGTCGGGTTCGCCGCCGCCGGCCTCGTACTCGGACTGTTCCGCAAGCTCTGATCCCAGGAGGATCGCCGTGCAGTACCTCAAGCCCTACAGCACCCTGCTGGTCGGCATCGTCCTCGGGGCGATCGTCTGGCCGCAGGTCCGTTCCCGTATCGGCGGGTGACCGATGGCCCGGCGCTCGCCGGGTCTATCCGGCCTGTCTGTCTTAGCCATCGGCACCGGCCTCTGGTTGGCGTACGCCGGCATCAGGGACGTGTCGCCAATCGGAGGCCTGGGCAAGGCCCTGCGGGGCCAGCGACCCGATGAACGGGCCGGCACCGGGTGGACGCCGGCCACGATCGGGGTGCGGTCGACCGACTCGGCGCCCGCCTCGGGTCCGGCCGGTCGGATTGTGGCCGTGTCCGGCATCAGCGGGGGCGTCGACGCCTCGATTGCCCCGGCGGTCGGCACGTTGATCAACCGGGCCCGCCACAACGCCAACGCCAGCCTGACCGGGGGCGGCTATCGGTCGAGTCTCGCCCAGGCCCAGCTGCGCCGGGCGCACTGCTGCGGCGACCCGAACAGCAGCAGCTGTAGCTGCGGCCCCGATACCGCCCCCGTCGGCCATTCGATGCACGAACGGGGCCTCGCCGTGGACTGGAAGTGGAACGGGGTCCTGATCACCAGCCGTTCGTCGCCCGGATACCAGTTCCTGGCCGCCAACGCCCCCGGCCTCGGGCTGGCAAACCTGCTCTCCGAACCCTGGCACTGGAGCACCAATGGCACGTAGCACCGGACCCGTCCTCGCCGCCGGGGCCCTCACCTGGGCCAACGTGACGCTGTTCGAGGACGACGGCTTCGACTTCAGCGAGACGATGCGGGTCGTGATGGCCACCGGCATCGTGTCCGCCGGCCTGTCCCTGCTGGCCAAGTTCAGCGAGGACCTGGCCTACGGCATGGCCCTCGCTACCCTGCTGACCGTGCTGGTCGTGCCGTGGCCCGCCGGGGCCTCGAAGTCGCCGGCCACCCGTGCGCTAGCCTTTGTCGGATTCTGAGGACCCAGGAGGCTCTCAACATGACGACCGTCGAGAAGATCGGCCTTGCGATCGTGGGCGTGGCGATGGCCACGACCCTCGTGCTTCCCGGCCGCCAGACGCCCGCCGTGCTGTCCCGGCTGTTCGGCGGGTTCAGCGGGGCGTTGCAGGCCGCCACCGGCCAGCGGGTGACGACCGTTCGAGCCTGATGGCCCAGCTTCCCACCACCGGCCCGCCCGCACCTGACCCCGCCCAGGGTCGGGCCCGATATGAGGGCGCCTGGGCGAGGCTTCAGCTGTTCGAGGAGGAACCCGACACGGGTGTCCTTCAGTACCCTGACGCCGAGCACCGCACGCCCGGCGGCGGCCCGGTCAACCCGTCCACGAAGGCTCCCACGTACGCCGATGTCGGCCAGTTCGGCACCGATATCGTTCCCGGCGGGGTCGACCACGAAGGCATCGACCCGCCCGCCGTCGTGCCGATCATGGACCGCACGACGCCCGGCCACGCCGCCGGCTACGTCGGCAACGCCAACACCGACCCGTTGATCCTTCAGGAGGCCCACGACTACGACGAGGGCGCCGCCCTGCGGGACAGCTTCGATCACCGGGTATGGGAGAACGTCCCCGAGCACTACTACGACCTGACGCTCGACGGGTCGCCGCCTCCGGCGATCACCGCCCGCATCACCCCGCCCTACGGTCGAGGCGTCAACAGCGCCCCGGCGAACAACGCCGGCAACGAACGCAACCGGCCCGGCCGCACCGGCGTGGTGCCCCGGCCCGGCGTCTACCACTGGCACAACGTCAACCGGGAGTTCAGCCCGCCCCGGGTGGCGCATGACTTCCGGTGGGTCCGGCCCGACGTGGTCACCCATATCGGCGACGCCCCGCCCCCCACGAACCCCGACCGCTATTCGAGCCCGTTCAGTTCGCTGGAACGGTTCCGCACCGACCTCAAGTCCCGGCCGATGCTGCGCCGGGTGCCGGCCCCGTTCGATGAGGACCTGATCTACGACGGGTCCGAGGCTCCCGCCCAGGCCGCCGTCGACACGGGGTGGTGACCTGATGCCCGAGGGAACGACCACGATCACCCGTCCGAGCTCGAACGGCGCCGCCCCGGCCGGACGGGGGTTCAAGGCCCTGCTGAAGGACAAGCGGGTGCTGTACGCCGGGGGCGCCGCCGTGGTCGGCATCGCCGCCTACGCCTGGTGGACCCGGGGCGGCGGCGGGACGCCCGAGGGTGAGCCCCAGTTCGATGAGTTCGGCAACCCGATCGCCGGCCCAACCCCGGGCCTCACCGAACCGCAGGTGATGGACTCGAACCTGGTCACCACCGTCGGCACGGGCCTGCGTACTAACGCCGAGTGGACCCAGGCCGCCACCGACTACCTCGAAGGCCGGGGCTACGAGGCCCAGGTGGTGCTCGATGCCGTGCAGAAGTTCCTGCGCCGCCAGCCCCTTTCGCCCGTCGAGGCTTCGATCGTCGGGGCGGCGGTTGCTTCTCAGGGCTGGCCGCCCGAGGAGCGCCCCTGGACGATCATTCCGGCGTCGACCGTCACCCCGCCGGGTCCGACCCCGCCGCCGGCCGGGGTGAAGCCGGCCCGACCGGGCCCGATCACGGGCCTGCGGTCGGCCTCGACCCGCACGACGATCAACTGGGTTTGGAACGCCGTCCCTGGCGCCACCCACTACAAGGTGCAGGTGATCGCCGGCAACTCGACCATCCGAAACACGACCGTCAAGGCACCCCGGGCGCCGATCAGCGCCCTGCGCCCCGGTCATCCGTACCGCATCTACGTGCGGGCCGAGCGAACCGGGGTCGGCACCGGGCCCTATGCTTCGCTGGTGTCCCGCACCCTTCCGTAGGGAGTTCCCATCATGGGCCTCAAGCCTGAAGTTTCGATCCCCGTGGCGCTGGCCACCGGCACCGTCGTGTACACGATCTACAACCGGGGCCTGCCCTCGACCGCCGACGTGCGGGTGGGCAAGCAGGGTGACGACACGATCGACGCCGTCCGCAAGCAGAACGCCTGGATGGCCGCCGGGGTCGTGTCGGGTATCAGCCTCCTGGCAAAGGACGCCACTGTGTTCATCGTCGGCGGGGCGATGGTCGTGGCCCTCGACTGGTTCACCCGCTACGCCAACTGGACGAACCCGCTCACCGGGCGCCTCGACCTCAACCCCTTCACGGTCGAGGCCCGCAACGAGTCGGCCGCCGATTCGCTGGGCGCTGCCCCGACGGACGTGGCCTCGGGCAACGGCCAGTACCAGCCGGTCGTGTGATGACCTGCCACGCCTGCCGGGCCGAGCCCGGCTACCACGCCCTCGGATTGTGGGCGTGGCTGTCCCGGCACCTGCGCCTGCACCGGCTGTAGCCTCGGGCGATGTCGAAGCTGACCAACCTTCAGGTTGGCCGCTACGCCAGCGACGCCGGCTTCAGCGGGACCGACCTCGTGACGGCGGTCGCCGTGGCCAACGCCGAGTCGTCCCGCCGCACCGACGCCGTCGGCGACGGGGGCGACAGCATCGGCCTCTGGCAGATCAACATTCCGTCGCACCCGCAGTACACGGTCGCCCAGCTGAAGGACCCGGCGCAGAACGCCGCCGCCGCCAAGTCGATCAGGGACGGCGGGCGGGGCTGGAACAACTGGACCCAGTACCGCAACGGCACGTACCGGTCCTACCTCGATCAGGTGCAGCGGGACATCCTCGCCGAGTCTGATCGGCAGATTCAGTCGGGCGGTGGTTTCTCGTGGTCGAACGTTCCGATCATCGGAGGCATCCTGGGCGGGGTCGAGGACGCCGCCGACGCCGTGACGGACACGGCCACGTCCCTCGCCAGCATCGCCGGGGCGGTCGTGGACGCCGGCAAGTGGCTGACCAAGACGGACAACCTGATCCGGGTGGGCCTCGTGTTGGGTGGGGCCGTGATCGTCGTGGGCGCTTCGCTTCAGCTGGCCCGGGGCACCGACATCGGCCAGACGGTCGAGGGCGTGGCCACGACCGTCGCCACGAAGGGCGCCGCCGGGGTCAAGTCGGCGAAAGCCGCCAGCTAGGCTGCCGCCATGCCCGAACGCCCGCCCGTGCCCGAGGCTCCCGGTCCGACCGACGCCGCCGATGTCGAACCCGGCGTGCACGAGGTCTACCAGGAGACGACGAACCTGCCGGCCGTCGAGGTCGTGGTGGTCAACGCTCCCCGGGTCCGCCCGTTGCCGGCCCGTTCCGGTGGCCTCACGTCGATCATGGTGGGCCTGGCCGCCTCGGGGGGCGTCAAGGTCCTGGGCGCCGACCCTCGACGTAAGACGGCTCAGATCATCGGCCTGGCCTCGGACCTGCGCCTGGGGCGTTCCCAGGGCGAGGTCCTGTCGAACGAGGCCGCCGTCTGGCCCGCCAACGTCCCGTACGTGGACGAGACGTGTGACGACTTGTGGGCGGTCGCCGTGACGGTTGCCACGCAGGTCACGATCGCCGCCGAACACTGGGTGGACTGATGCGGCGGCGGCACTACTTGCCGCTGGCGCCGATGGCGATGGCCGACCCTAACTTCGGGGCGGCGGCGACGACGCCCGACGTGTTCAACCTGACCACCGAGGTCTACATAGCGTTCGGCATGAGGATCACCAGCCTGGCGAACAGCACCGCCCACCAGTGGGGCCAGTGGGGGGCGATCGGGTCGTTCAACCAGTCGTGGGGGCATTCGTTCCACGTCGGCGGGTTTCCCCGGCTGGCCGTGTACCCGTCGGGCGACAACCCGTCGCTGATCGGGCCCCAGTCGACCCGGTCGTACGAGGACGTGCTGGGGGCGCTGACGTTGCCGGCCTGGGTATGGGTGGCCGCCTACGCCGAGTTGAACATCGGCGGCGGAAATCGCCGGTTCACGTACTGGTGCTCCCGCCGGGGCCTCAGGGGCCTGACGTTGCAGGATCAGATCACCGAGGCGGGCGCCTCGACGTTCTTCAACAGCGCCGCCGCCTTTCAGGCTCCCGGCTACGTCGGACCGGGGGCCGACCGTTACGTCGACCTCGAGGTCCGTGAACGCCCCGGCGGCCCGATCCTGCTGCGCCCCGACATCGAGCACCAGCCCGTCATGTTCGGATCGTTCGTCGGCGGGACCCCCGACAACTGGGTTGGTCCCGACGGCCGCACGTGGACCCTCGGGGCATTCGGGAACGTTGGCCGGTCGCCCGTGCCTCGGGTGGTGGCGCTGCGGTGAGGCTGTCCGAGGCCCCGCAGGACCTCGACATCGGGGCTGTAGCTGACGCCGCCGGGGTCGCCACGGTCGAGATTCGGTCGACGGGTAACCGGGCGTGGCTGGTGTCCCAGGTATCGGTCGAGATGCCCGACGCTCCCGCCGGAGCGTTCTGCACGCTACGCAAGGCCGGGGCGCCGATCACGGCGCTGGTCGCCAACTTCGACGCCGCCGCCGGGGACCCGCCGATCACGCTGCGGCCCGGCGAGACGCTGACGGTCGAGTGGCAGGGCCTCACCCCGGGCCAGTTCGGCCGGGTGTTCGTCGTGTACCAATCGCTGGACTGGAACTGACCCCGTGCGGTCGACCCTGGCCGGCATCCGGGTGCTGGTGTTGCCGTTCGGCGCCCAGGCCGGCACCCGCATCGTCCTGAACGGCCTCGACGGCACCATCAAGTTCTACGACGAGACGGACGCCTGGGTGGGCCTGCTGTCGCCCGACGAGTGGGCGATCGGCGACCTGGACACGCCGGGGGCCCGGGTGACCCTCGACCCGTCAGGGGGCCTGCGTGTTCGTGATGCAAACGACGTGCTGGCCTCGACCCTTGACACCCAGGGCTACACGCTGCGGGACACGTCCACGGGCCTCGTGGTCGCCGAGATTCGCCCCGGCCATATCCGCCTCGTAGACCCCGACGGCACCGACGACATCGAGTTGACGACGGAGTCCGCCGGGTCGATGCCCAACCCGGCCTACCGTTCGGCGCCTGAGGCCAGCCCTGGCACGTCGATCGTGGCCCCGCTCGCCCCCGTGTTCACGACGACGCCGGCCGACGACTTGTCGGTGATCCACGCCGCCGCCTGGAAGGCCAACACGGTGCAGGCCGGCACGTGGACGCCGCCAGCTGGGTTCACGGAGCGCCTGGACGAGGACACGTCGCCCGACGACTCGACGCTGGCCGTGTCGGTCGCCACGAAGGACGCCACGACCGGGGCGGCGGCCACGTTCGTGTCGAGCCAGTCGAACTGGCAGCAGGGCATCGGGTCGCACGTCGTGATCCGGGGCGGCGGGCCCGTCTCCCCGTCGTTCCTGTCCGAGTCGCACACGGCATCCGTGTTCTCGACCGGGGGCACCATGACGTTCCTGCTGGCGAAGCCACCGAGCGTGGTGCAGGGCAACATCCTGCTGGCGTTCGTGTCGATGGGAAACGACGGTGGGTCGGTGCCGACCGGGTGGACGACGCCCGATGGCTGGGTGTTCCTGGGGGCGAACGTCGGCATCACGGTGGGCCCGCCGATGTCGACGCTGGCCGTGGGAGTTTGGGCCAAGCTGGCGACGGCCTCGGAGCCCTCGACCTACTCCGTGACGATCAACATGGGGGTGGGCCGTAAGACGTTCGAGGCTTGCATCGTGGCCGTGCAAGACGCCTTCCTGGTCGAGGGCGGGGCCCATATCCGCATCGCCGGCCACCCGATCCGCCGGCTGTTGGATCAGGTCGAGTTGCAGTCGGCCGCCGCCCAGCTGTGCGACTTCACCGACATCGCCCCCGGCTTCGATCACCTGGAATTGGTGTTCACCGGGACCAGCGACCGCAGCGCCGACGCCCTGCGGGAAGTGCAGATGCGGTTCAACGGCGACACGGGCGCCAACTACAACATGCAGATCAACCGGGACAACGTGCTGACGCAGCTGATGTCCACGACCCGCATCACCGCCGGGGCGATCGACGGGGCAGTGGCCGGCCACCACGTCGGGAACGTGATCCAGATATTCAACTACGCCAAGCTGGAGAACCGCATGGTGCTGGGCAACGGCCTGCACACGTTGACCTCTCAGCTGGTCGAGGAGACGATGCGAGGCCAGTGGGGCAACACCACCGACCCGATCAACGAAATTACGGTCGGATCGGTGGGGCCCACGCTGTTCGACGCCGGGTCGAGAGCATGGCTGTACGGGTACTGATCGGCCGCTAGCCTGGGCGGGCATGGACGCCTGGATCGCTGGTGCCGAACGTCTCTCGACCGTCGCCGCCATTCACGAGTACCGGGAGCCGTTCGCCCCGTGGCGCAAGGTTTGGCACTCGATGGAGGCCACCGAGGACGACCCCGACACGCCCAACGTTGACGAGGGCTGGGAGCCCGACCAGGCCCGTGCCTACATCCGCAATCACCCGAACCCGCCGCACATTTGGGCGCTGTTCGAGCACGACCTCGTGTTTCAGACGGTGCCGTTGACGATGGCGGCCCGGGCCCTCGTGCACACGGCCGGGACGCCCGAGACGAACCACAAGCACGCCGTACAAACCGAAGTGATGACGGTCGCCGCCCGCAACTTCCTGACCCGGCCCGACGTGTGCGAGTGGCTGGGCCGCCGGGTGTTGGGCCCGATCATCCGGGCCGGCGTGCCGATCAAGCTGGCCGACGTGACGCCCTCGGACGACTCCCGGGACGCCTACGGTGCCAGCGGTTCGGTGCGGCTGTCGTGGTCGTGGTGGGCTAGTTTCGCTGGCCAGTGCGGCCACCAGAACGTGCCTGGCAACGTCCACGCCGACCCGGGCCGGGCCGATTACACCCTGATCGCCCGCCACGCAATCGGCCTGCCCCCGACTCCCCGTCCCTCACACCAGGAGATGCCTGAGATGTTCACGTACGGAACCGCCGGTAAGCCCGTGTTCTTTTGCCACGCCGGCAAGTCGGTGGGCTTGAACGAGGCCACCGACCTCGCCGGCATGCGTAAGGCTCACACGTCGGTCGGCGCCGAACCGCTGGTGCACTACCCGCTGGACGACGACACGTACGCCAAGTTCAGGGAGCGGTTCCCCGGTGCCTGAGGCCCCGGCCGTGGTCGACTGGCCGGCCCTGATCGTGGCCTTGTCGGTGCTGGTGACCGCCGTGGCCGCCGCCTACGTGTCGCTGCGTCGCAAGGTCGACGGCGTTCACACGTTGGTCAACAGCAACCTGGCCGAAATCAAGCTGGCGCTGTCGGCCGCCCTCGACCAGCGGGACCAGGCCCTGGCCCAGCGGGACGAGGCCCGACGGTCCGAACCGAACAACGTGGACGAGGCCGGACCGCCCAACATCCGGGCGGTCGACCCCCGACAGGAGCGTGTCTGATGGATCCCGCCGATATCAAACATCGCTTCGCATTCCACCCGGCGACCACCGACGAGAAACGGGACGCTCACACGAGTATCCGCCAGCTTCACCGCCAGTTGGCTGACGAGGTCAACACCCGGCTGCCCGATGGCCGGGAGAAATCCCTGGTTATCACCAAGCTCGAAGAATCCATGTTCTGGGCCAACGCTGCGTTGGCCCGAGACGACGGAGGCTGACTGATGATCTACTACCGCAAGCTGGCAGTGGCGATCGCCGGGGTGGTCGCCGCCGTCGGCACCGCCCTGGCCGACTGGTCGATCGACGCCCAAGAGTGGGGCATCATCGCCGGGGCGCTCGCTCTGACGTACGGGGTCTACAAGGTACGCAACGAACCGTTGCCGGCCCAGGACCTGGACGACCCCGACCGGCCCGTGGTGCCCTGATGCCCGAGTCGGACACGTACCGGGACGGCTGGGAGTGGAACGGCACCGACTGGGTTTGGGCGCCCCGGCCGGCGAAGCCTGACAAGCCGCCGAAGCCCTCTAGTGCCCCGTCGGACGACCAGGCCGCCGACGACGAGGACGAGGACGACGACGGAGGCGAGGACGACGAATCGGCCGATGAGGATGCGGCCGACGACGAGTCCGACGCCGACGAGGGCGAGGGCGATGCTGGCTCCCCGGCACCGCCCCCGTCCTCGACCAAGGGTCGCACCGTCAAGTCCACGGATCGCCGCACCGGGAAGGCCACGTCGGGCACGGCGAAGTCGCCCAGGAAGACCCCTAGAACGCCGCAGGACGGTTCGGCGGGTACGACTGGGGCCGGGAAGCCCTCCGAGGACGCCCAGGGCGGCCCTGGGGGCCAATCCGGCGATTCTGACGACAACCCGCCCCCGACTCCGAAGATGAAGCGGGGCGAGCGCCGCTACGGGTCCTCTCGCTGGTTCGGCGACCGGGCGCACGACCTGGTCGAGGACGACGAAGCCGCCGCCAGCTGATGCCTCCCCGGGTCACGGTCGCCACGATCCCACCGCCCCAGCCTCGGGCCAGCTTCCGGGCCACGTGCGACAGCTGCCCGATGTCGGTCGAGTCCGAGGACCGGACGCTGGTAGACGCCGAAGCCGCCCGGCACCCGGCCGAGTGCCCCGGCCGATAGCACACACCTGCCGGTACGTCTGTTAGAGTGCCGGTATGGCACAACCCGACGCCCGGTACATCGCCCGCAAGGGCACGAAGCGCCGCCGCATCGAGTTGCGTCTGCCGGTCGAAATGGTCGACTGGCTCATGCGGGAGGCCCGGGACACCCCGCCCAACGGTTGCAGCGTGAACGTGTACGCCGAAGCCGCCCTGGGCGTGTACCGGGCGTTCCTGCGGGACAACACCACCGAGGCCCAGGAGGGCATCAACCATGACTGACGAAACCAACACCCAGCAGGGCCAGCTGTTCGCTGACCCCGACGTGCAGGAAGATGAGCGGGAACTGTTCGGCGACGACATCCGCCCGATGCGGGTGCGCCTCGACGCCGAAGGCGACTACGTCCACGGCTACCTTCGCACCATCGAGCGGAACGTGGACCTGAAGACGGGGTTCGCCCTGGTCGACGTGTACACCATCGAGGCCCTGTCGGGCGTGATGGCCAGCGGTACGACCCGCATCATCAAGGGCAAGCTGTACGCCGTCGCCGCCCTGCATGCCACGCTCAAGAACCGGCTGGCCGAGGCCGACCCGAACGAGGGCGAGCGCATCGCCATCCGCCGTGACCGTGACTTCGTGTCGAACGTCGAGGGCCCCAGCCTGGGCAAGACGCTGGTGGCCTACCAGGTGAAGATGGTCGACCGCCCCGACCCCGACAGCGAGGACGCCAAGCCGGACCGCTCGAAGCCGGCCAGCCGGGCCTCGGGCCGACGGGCGGCCGCCTGATGACCACCCGCCGCCAGCGCCAGCGCCGGGAAGCCCAGCGCATCACCGCCGTCCGCAACAGCGGGGTGGTCGGGTGGCTCCGCAAGCCGGCCCGAACCACCGAACGGCGGGTGCGACGCCAGGGCAAGGGCAACTGGTAGCAAGTCGTGGGGCCTCGGCTCCGGGGGCGCCCCGGGGTCGGGGCCTCGCCCTGGGAGCCCCAGCCGGGCCGGGCCTGCCCGCCCGCCGCTGTCTGGCTGGGGCTTCCTGGGCGGGGCCTTTCCCGCCAACACCACCAGAGGAGAACTAGCGTGACTCCCGACCAGCTTGCCTGTCTGTTCCACGAGACCTACGAACGGCTCGCCCCCGACTACGGCTACCGGACCCGTAAGGCGTCGGCGGTCCCCTGGGAGGACGTGCCTGCCGTCAACCGGGCGTTGATGGTCGCCGTTGCCAGCGAGGTTCTGCTGGCGATCGAAGCGATGGCAACACCCGACGCCGATCTAGAAGCTGTAGAAGCTACTCAGGCTGCGGCCGATGCTTGGCGTGAGCGGCGACGATCCGTGCCCGACGTGGCAGGCGGCGACGTATTGGCCGACGGCACGGCCTCGATGGATCGCCGCCAGGGCACCGGCCCCGAGAGCTTCGACTGTCCCGAGGTCGCCCCAGCGCCCGAGTTCGTGTCGGCCGACTGGTGGTGTCCCTGGCTGCGGGCGCCGACGATGAAGCCCGGCTGGTGCGATCACGTCGGTGCCCCCGTCGTTACGTGGCATCTGCCTCGGGCCGGCGATCCGTCCGTGTCCGACGTGCCCGGTTCCTCGGGTGTCATGGCTCACACGATGGCCGACCTCGGGGACCCGGCCGCCGAGCACGGCGAGTAGAACGGCTGGTGTCGAGTCGAAGGCATCCCGCTCAAGGCGGTGGATTGCCCCGAGTGCCGAAAAGTCCTAGAGGACCCGGCCGCCGACGCCCCGTCTGTGCCCGACGTGGCCGGCCGGGACGTGTCCCACCAGCCGCCCGTGCCCGAGGGCGAGGGCCTGCTGGGCTGGCGGGACTGACCGAACGTGACGAAGCCCCCGGCTACCCATCCCGGGGGCTTCGTCGTTCGACACCACCAAGTGTCATTCGGGCTAACGTGTCAGCAGCGAACCGACGAACAGGAGGCTACCCGATGAAGTGCCCCCCTCCCAGGGATAACCCGGTCGAGGCCGGGGAAACCCGTCGTGCCGTACCGCAGCGCCGCTGACCATCGGGCCGCCCGTCGGCGGTACGAGGCCCGGAACCCCGGTCGCCGCACCCTGACCCGCAACGCTGCCCGAGCGCAGCACCGGGTCGAACACGTGGTGCGGTTCGTGGGCGTCGATGGCGAAGGCGTCGACCGTCCCGACGGCGCCCACGACTACAACCTGCTGTCGGTCGGGGATCGTTCGATGCACCACCCCGACGGGGCCCGGCTGGGCTTCGAGGACGTGATGGCCCACTTGTGGGCGTGCCACCAGATCGACCCCGACGCCGTCATGGTCGGCTTCTATCTGTCGTACGACCTGGCCCAGTGGTGGCAGGACCTCCCCGAGGAACGGGCCTGCATGCTGTTGACGCCCGAGGGCCAGGCCGCCCGAGCTCGAAAGGGCGCCGGGGCCGTGAACCCAACACCGTGGCCCGTGCGCTTCGGGCGCTGGGAGTTCGACGTGTTGCCCAATTCCAAGCGGTTCAAGCTGCGGCCCGAGCGCAGCGGGGCCCGCTGGCTGTACGTGTGCGACACGGGTGGGTTGTTCCAGACCAGTTTCGTCAAGGCCATCGACCCGGCCGACTGGTCCGATCCCGTGTGCACGCCGGCCGAGTACGCCACGATCGTCGCTGGCAAGGCCGCCCGGTCGAGGGCCCCGGTGCCCTACGGCACGCCGGTCGAAGCCGCCGACGTGGCCTACAACACGTTGGAGAACGACGTGTTGGCCCGGCTGATGGACCGCTACAACCGGGGCCTGGTCGCCGCCGACATCCGGTTGACCCGCACCCAGTGGCACGGGCCCGGCCAGGCCGCCCAGGCATGGCTCAAGGCCGCCGGGGGCGAGCACACGGGCGACGCCTGCCGGGCGGCCGGCCCCGAGGTCCCCGACGATGCCGTGGGGCCGTTCGAGGCCGCCGGCCGCAGCTACTTCGGCGGCTGGTTCGAGGTCACCGCCCACGGCCACGTGCCGGGCGACACGTTCGAGTACGACATCAACAGCGCCTACCCGTCGACCATCGCCGGCCTGCCGGGCCTGCTACACGGGGAGTGGGTGCACGGCGAGGGCCGGCCGCCCCGCACGAAGGCCCCGTACCGCCTCGTGGAAGCCGCTGTGCGGGGTTCCGACCCGTTCCTGGGTGCGATGACCCACCGGCACCCGACGGGGCGTGTCCTGCGGCCGCATAGCACGGCCGGCTGGTACTGGTGGCACGAGGTCGAGGCATCCCGGCGGGCCGGCCTGGTCGACCGGGTCGAGTGGCGCCAGTGGTGGGAGTACCGGCCGTGCGGCGACTTCTTGCCGACCCGAACCCGGTCCTCGTACAGCTGGGCGATGCCGGCGAACGGCGGCGGGCAGTCGCACGGCTGGTACTCCCACCACTGGCGCCACTCGACCCGGTC
>Ga0184625_10000347_pt1 | contig 16837 bp, 10 predicted proteins | sample PLM3_30_b1_FD_133151 | JGI IMG/M metagenome (GOLD analysis project Ga0184625, IMG submission 133151) | Groundwater sediment microbial communities from an aquifer in East River, Colorado, USA - PLM3_30_b1 | ecosystem: Environmental > Terrestrial > Soil > Riparian zone | place: USA: East River... | reverse complement strand
TTCAGCAGATCAGCCCAGCCAACAGCTTTGCACCGACGGCCTTCAATCTGACGACTGGTATGCCCCTCCCCGCGTTGCCGCCGATTCCGGCGTCAGGCATCCTCGATGCCACGCCGCTGCGCGGAGAAGCCCTCGATATCGTTCGCAACGACAGGACCGAAGGAACGCTGCACTCGTTCAACGTCGCGTATCAGCGCGTTCTGCCCGGCGGATTCACGGCGGAAATTGCGTATGTCGGAAATAGAGGCCACGACATCCTTGCGGCCTACAACATGAACGCGGGTCTCGTCGTTGGAGCCGACCGTGCGGGACAGCCGCTGTTCACACAGTACCAAAGAACAGCCGACACGTCGGACCCGCAGCCGGTCAGATCCGCGTACAACTCGATGCAGATCAAGGTCGACCGCCGCATGCGAAACGGCTTGCTGCTCACCAACTCGTACACGTTGGGGCGTGCCTACAGCTTCGCCAATGGCGACGGCGCCGGGACGATCTCCACGCCGGCCGACTGGGAGCGCGGCTATCAGCGGACGACGTTCGACTCGAAGCACAGCTTCGTCAGCAGCTTCGTCTACATGCTCCCGTGGGGACCTGATGGCAAGTGGATGAAAGAGGGCACGATCGGGAAGGCGCTCGGCGACTGGCAGGTGACCGGAGTCGTCTCGGCCATCTCGGGCACGCCCATCGACTTCACGGCCAACGCGGCCAATCTGCGCGCGCCCGGCAATACCAACACACCTGACGCCTCGGGCACGCCGGCCGTGCTCGGTGGCATCGGCTCGGGCAACCTCTGGTTCGATACCTCCGTGTTCTCGGCTCCGGCCGCGAACGCGTGGGGCAACGTCGAGCGCCGCGGGCTGCTGGATGGGCCCGCGTACTACAACCTCGACGCGTCCATCGTGAAAGTGCTTCGTGTGGGAACGAAGCGCGCGGAAATTCGCGCGGACTTCTTCAATGCGCTCAATATCTCGCACTACGCGAACCCCAACGGCACGCTCGGCAACGCGAACTTCGGGCGTATCACCGCCACCCTCCCGTTAACTGAGCGCACGATTCGGTTCGGAGGACGGTTCTTGTTCTGACGCAGCATTGGAAGAATGGAAGATTCGTAGATTGGTAGATTGGAAGACCGCATCTGTCGTGGCCGGCGTCCTCGTGCTCGTGCACGCGCCGGCCACGATACTGTCAGCACAGACACGGGTCGATTTTCAACGCGACATTCGTCCCGTTCTGTCGGATAACTGTTTCCTCTGTCACGGTCCAGACGCCTCGACCCGCAAGGCAAACCTTCGGCTCGATCTACATGAAGACGCGCTGGCGCCTCGGCGCAACGGCGCGCCGATCGTTCCGGGAAATCCCGATCAAAGCCTCCTGTACAAGAAGATCACCGAAGCCGACCCTGCCAGGCGGATGCCGCCGCTCTCGAGCCACAAATCGCTGAGCGACGGACAAATCGACACGCTCAAGCGCTGGATAGAGCAGGGTGCTGAGTGGAAGCAGCATTGGGCATTCATCGCGCCCGAGCGCTCTGCTCTGCCCGAGGTCGGCGATCGCAAATGGAGCCGCAACCCGATCGATCGGTTCGTGCTGGCGAAGATCGAGGCCGCCCGCCTGACACCGAATCCCGAGGCTGACCGGCGCGCGCTCATTCGGCGCCTGTCGCTCGACCTGACGGGATTGCCGCCGCGTCCCGAAGACGTGACGGCATTCGTGACTGATACAGCACCGGACGCGTACCTCAAGGTGGTGAACCGGTTGCTCTCGTCGCCGCATTACGGCGAGCACCGCGCGCGCTACTGGCTCGATGCGGCCCGCTACGGCGACACCAACGGCCTTCACTACGACAACTACCGCGGCGGCATCTGGCCGTATCGCGATTGGGTCGTCAGGGCCTTCAACGACAATCTGCCGTTCGATCGATTCGCCGTCGAGCAGCTGGCCGGCGACCTGCTGCCCAACCCGACACTCGATCAGCGCATTGCCACCGGGTTCGTCCGCAACAACACCACCACCAATGAAAATGGCGTCATTGAAGAAGAGATCCGCTTTCAGTACGTGAAGGATCGCGCGGATACGACCGGCACGGTGTTCCTCGGGCTGACCGTCGGCTGCGCCACCTGCCACGACCACAAGTTCGATCCGATTTCGCAGAAGGACCATTACGCGCTCGAGGCGTTTTTCAACAACACCACCGAGCGCATCATGGACAACAACCGGCCCGACCCGCCGCCGATCGTGGTCGTGCCGCGGGATGACGAGCGCGGCCGCTGGCTCGAGCTCGACGCGCAGCGAACGTCTCTGCGAGCGCGAATGATGGCTGTGCATCAGGCACCGAACGCGCGGTTCGACACGTGGCTGCGAACCGGTGCGCGCGCGCAGCTGCAGGATCCGCTGGCCGCTGCGGAGCTGCTGGCGATTGCCGCCGATCGGGAAGGCGCGCGGGTCCGCCGGGCCGGAGTCGTCACCGCGATGCCACTGGCTGGCGTGACGTCGGACGATGTCGCTCCATGGAGCGGCCTGCGGGCGTTGAAATTCAGCGACAAGTCGTTGATGACGGTGCCTGGGATCGGTCTTTCGGGCGGTGAGCCGTTCTCGATGACAACCTGGGTGTATCTGCCGAAGATTGCGCTGCATCCAGGGCAGACGGGCGGCTCTCAGGCACTTGTCATCGCGGCCCAGATGGCTTCGGGAGATCCGGAGGCCAAGCCCGCGACCCCGGCCGTGGGTTGGGCTGTCGAGATCGATGAAGGCGTCGCGAGACTCAGACTGCTCGACAGCGCGGGGAAAGCGATTCGTGCCCTGGCGCCGTACAACAAACCGGTAAAAGGCGGCACGTGGAATCACCTGGCGTTCACCTACGACGGCAGCCGAACGGAAGACGGCTACACGTTCTACCTGAATGGCGTCCGGATGCCGATCGAGCGCGGGTCTTATGGTGCGCAGGACTCGACCATTGCGGCGGAACTGAAAGCCAGCGTCGCTACCTCCGCGCCGATCACGCTGGGAGCCGCCGCGAACGGCGAAAAAGGGTTCGGCGGGTCGATTGGCGAGTTCCGCGTCTTCGATCGCGTCATCAGCGAAGAAGAAGCGCGCCTTGCCGCCGCCTGGCCCGCGATCGCCGCGGCTGCGACGAAAGAGGCCGCACAACTCACCGAGGCCGAGAAGGACGCGCTGAAGCTCTATTACCTGACCGAACGCGATGCGGGATACAAGGCGCTGTCGGCCGACTTTGCGCGCGTCAGCGCGGAACATCGCGCGATCGAGCTGCGCTCGCACACCGCGATGGTGATGGAAGAGCGCACCGACTCGAAGGCCGCGGCGCCTCTCTTGTTTCGCGGGATGTACGACCAGCCCCGAGAGGTGCTCGAGGCGCGAACCCCGTCATTCCTGCCGCCGATGGCGCCGCAACTGCCGCGAAACCGGCTCGGCCTGGCGCGATGGATCGTCGATCGCGGAAATCCGCTGTTCGCACGCGTCACCGTGAACCGGCTATGGCAGGAGATGTTCGGCGCCGGCCTCCTCGAATCGGCCGATGACTTCGGCGCACAGGCGCCGCCCCCGTCGCATCCCGAGTTGCTCGACTGGCTCGCGGTCGAATTTCGCGAGTCTGGCTGGGACGTCAAGAAGCTGCTCACGCTCATCGTCACGTCGGCGACCTACCGGCAAGCCGCGGCCATCTCACCGGAAAAGCTCCGCACCGATCCGAAGAACATCCTGATGTCGCGCGGGCCGCGCTTCAGACTCGACGGAGAGGTCGTGCGGGACTCCGCGCTCGCCGCCAGCGGGCTGCTCGTGACCAAGCTCGGTGGACCGCCCGTCAAACCCTACCAGCCCGCGGGAGTCTGGGAGGGTACGTCGATGGTGTCGAGCAATACGCGGTACTACAAGCAGGATTCGGGCGAGTCGCTGTATCGGCGGAGCCTCTACACGCTTTGGAAGCGCAGCGCGCCGCCCGCGTCGATGGACATCTTCGACGGCCCGACGCGCGAGGTGTGCGTCGTCCGGCGCGATCGCACGAACACGCCGATGCAGGCGCTCGTCACGATGAACGATCCGCAATTCGTCGAGGCGGCGCGCGTGCTCGCGCAGAAAGCAATGCATGCTGCGCCCTCCGACGTAAATGCGGCGCTCGATTTCATGACCCTTCGCGTGCTGGCGCGGTCCTTTACTCCAGTGGAGCGCAAGATCGTCATGGGTGCCTATCAGGATTTTGTCTCGCACTACCGCGCAGACGCACCGGCGGCGGACAAGTTACTGGCAGTGGGTGAGTCGCCGGCCGACGGCACGCTTCCGCCGGCGGAACTCGCGGCGCTCACGATGGTGGCAAACCAAATCTTCAGTCTGGACGAAGCCCTGAACAAATGACTCCCTTCGAACACGCCATACTCCGTGAGACGCGGCGTCAGTTTTTTTCGCGGACGGCTCGCGGGCTCGGGGTCGCTGCGCTGGCGACGATGTTCGGCCGCGAGGCGGCGGCTGCCGGCGCCTCGGGCGCTGCGCCCGACAAGTACCTGGGTGGATTGCCGGACCTGCCGCACTTCGCCCCCAAGGCGAAGCGCGCCATCTACATGCACATGCTTGGCGGCCCGCCTCAACAGGATCTCTTCGACTACAAGCCGGGCCTCAAGGACTGGTATGACAAAGACCTGCCTGATTCAGTGCGCCAGGGACAGCGTCTGACGACGATGTCCTCCGGGCAGGCGCGGTTTCCGATCGCGCCGTCGATTTACAAGTTCTCGCAGCACGGCAGGAGCGGCGCGTGGGTATCCGAGCTGCTGCCGCATACGGCAAAGATGGTCGACGACATCGCGATCGTGAAGTCGCTCTACACCGAGCAGATCAATCACGAGCCGGCGATCACGTTCATTCAGACCGGATCGATGACCGGCGGGCGGCCGTGTATTGGATCGTGGCTCGCGTACGGCCTGGGGAACATGTCCGAGGACCTTCCCACGTTCGTCGTCATGAACGCCGTCCGTTCGAACACACGGACGCCGATTCAGGCGATGTCGGCGCGCATGTGGAGCGCCGGATTCTTGCCGGCCAAGTATTCGGGCGTGTCGCTGCGGGCAGGATCCGAGCCCGTGCTTTTCATCAACAATCCCGACGGTGTGTCGCCGGAGGTTCGGCGGCGAATGCTCGACGCGGTGAGCGAGCTCAATCAGCTGCAGCACCAGACCACCGGCGATCCCGAAACGCTGACGCGTATCGCGCAATACGAGATGGCGTATCGGATGCAGGCGTCGGTGCCCGAGCTGACCGACCTTTCGTCCGAGCCTGCCGCCGTCTACGACCTCTACGGAGAGGACGCGCGCCGGCCGGGAAGCTTTGCGCAATGCTGTCTGACAACGCGGCGACTTCTCGAGCGCGGCACACGATTTGTGCAGATTTGGCTGAACGGCTGGGACGTGCATTCCAACGCCACCGGCCATCTCCCGAGCCAGTGCCTGGACGTCGACCAGGCGTGTTACGGCCTCGTTCAGGACCTGAAACAGAGGGGAATGCTAGACGACACGCTGCTGGTGTGGGGCGGAGAGTTCGGCCGCACGGTCTATTCGCAAGGCGCTTTGACGCCAACAAATTACGGTCGAGACCACCACCCTCGATGCTTCACGATGTGGATGGCTGGGGCGGGTGTGAAGGGCGGAATTGTCTACGGCGATACCGACGATTTCTCGTACAATATTGTCAAAGATCCGGTTCACGTCAGGGACTTTCAGGCGACGATTCTTCATCAGTTCGGAATCGACCACGAGCGATTTTCGTACCGCTATCAGGGTCTGGACGTGAAGCTTACCGGGGTGGAGCGGGCACAGGTCGTCAAAGGGATTCTCAGTTAGAGGTCAGGGATGTCGAACCCGTTTACGCGAGTGATGAGTCTCGGGTTGGTTGGTCTGGCAGGCACGATCTGTCTCTGCCTGCAGCAGGAGACGTCCGCGCAGCAGGCCACTCGGCAGCAGGCGGTTCGCCCGGCGTCGCCCTCCGCCGCGAGCGCCGCGGCACCGGCGTCGAACCACCGGGCCGTCCTCGACCGCTACTGTGTCACCTGCCACAACGAACGGGTAAAGACCGCGAACCTGATGCTGGATCGCGTCGACGTCGCCGATCCCGGGGCCAACGCCGAGGTCTGGGAGAAGGTGATGCGCAAGGTGCACATCGGCACCATGCCGCCGGCGAACATGCCGCAACTCGCCCCCGACGACCGCCGCGCGCTGCTGACGTTTCTGGAAACATCGCTGGATGCGGCCGCGGCTGCAAAGCCGAATCCCGGGCGGACCGAAACGCTTCGCCGTTTGAATCGCACCGAATATCGCAACGCGGTCAGGGACTTGCTGGCGCTCGACATCGACGCCAATTCGCTTCTGCCGGCAGACGAGAGTGGCCATGGGTTCGACAACGTCACGGTCGGCGATCTGCCGCCGACGCTGTTGGATCGCTATATTTCGGCGGCGCAGAAAATCAGCCGCCTCGCGGTCGGCAGCACGCAGACCTCGATGCAGGCCGACACGATTCGGCTGCCTGCCGATCGAACGCAGGAAACCCACGTCGCCGGCCTTCCGCTCGGCACGCGCGGCGGAATATCGATTCCTTACACGTTCGCCCGGGACGGCGAGTATGAGATTCAGGTGTGGCTCGCGCGCGATTTGAGCGGGAACATCGGCGGATTGCGCGAACGAAGCCGATCCCACGAGATGATCGTGCTGGTCGACCGCGAGGTGACCCAGAGCTTCAAAATTCAGAAGCTCGTCGACGACGACACGACGCTCGACAAAGATCTGAAAGTGCGCGTGACCGTCAGCGCAGGTCCGCACGACATCGGCGTCACGTTCATCAACGACAGTTCGTCGCTGCTCGAAGCCCAGCGGCAGCCTCAGCTGGCGCGCTTCAATGAGCGGCGTCATCCCCGAACTGCGCCGGCCGTGGATCAGGTATCGGTGAGCGGGCCATACGTCGCCAAAGGCGCCGCCGACACGCCGAGCCGCCGCCGCATTTTTGTGTGCGCCCCTGAGTCGGCGGACAGTGAGAAAGAGATTGCCTGCGCGAAGACGATTCTGTCGACACTGACGCGGCGCGCATACCGCCGGCCGATCTCGAAGACCGACATCGACGGACCGCTGGCGCAGTATCGCGAAGGGCGCGCCGGCGGAGATTTCGATGCGGGCATCACGCGAGCCCTGAGCGCGGTGCTGATCAACCCGGAGTTCCTGTTCCGCGTCGAAGCCGATGCGAAGAACGCCGCGGCAGGCGACGCCTACCGCATCAGCGATCTCGAGCTCGCCTCGCGACTTTCGTTTTTCCTGTGGAGCAGCATTCCCGACGACGAGCTGCTCGATGTCGCGATTCGCGGCCGGCTCAGCCGGCCTGAGGAGCTCGAGAAGCAGACGCGCAGAATGATCGCCGATCCGCGATCGGCGAACCTCTCGACCAACTTCGCAGGGCAGTGGCTGCGGCTGCGGAATCTCGACGCGGTCGTCCCGAGCACGAAGCTGTTTCCCGACTTCGACGACAACGTGCGCGAGGCGTTCCGGAAGGAAACCGAGCTCTTCATCGACAGCATCGTCCGCGAGGATCGCAGCGCGCTGGACTTGATCAGGGCGGACTACACCTTCCTGAACGAGCGCCTCGCGAAGTATTACGGCATTCCGAACGTTCATGGCAGCCACTTCCGCCGGGTGACACTCACGCCGGAGAGCAGGCGCGGCGGCCTGTTGCGTCACGGCAGTGTCCTCGCGGTCACGTCGTACGCCACCCGGACATCGCCGATTATTCGCGGCGTCTACGTGCTCGACAATTTCTTCGGCGCGCCGCCGCCGCCGCCGCTCCCGAACGTGCCTGCCCTGGACGAGGGCACCGTCTCCGCGAGTCTGCCCATGCGCGAGAGACTCGCCGCGCATCGAAAGAACGCGGTGTGCGCAAACTGTCATCGCACCATCGATCCGGTGGGCTTCGCGCTCGAAAATTTCAGCGCGATCGGGCAGTGGCGCAGCTACGAAGGCGAAGGCGAGCCCATCGACGCATCGGGTGCTCTGCCAGGCGCGGGCGAATTCCGCGGCGTGACAGGGCTGGAAGACGCACTGCTCAGCCGGCCGGAAATGTTTACCGGCGCGCTCACAGAGAAACTACTGACGTTCGCGCTCGGCCGCGGCGTCGAATACTACGACGCGCCGGCCGTGCGCAAGATCGTGCGCGATGCGGCGAAGGATCGGTACCGCTTCTCGTCGATCGTCCTGGGTATCGTAAAGAGCACACCGTTTCAAATGAGGAGATCCGCGTCATGATCATCACCAAGAAAGCGCTGCCGCGACGAACGTTTCTGAAGGGCGCCCAGGCCGTCCTAGCGCTGCCGCTGCTCGACGCGATGATTCCCGCGGCCACCGCGTGGGCGCAGACGCCGGCCAAGCCGGTACCGAGGCTCGGCTTCGTGTATATGCCGATGGGGTGCGACCATTCGCGATGGACCCCCGCCGGCGAAGGGAAACTGACCCAGCTCTCACCGATTCTGCACTCGCTTGAACCGGTGAAAGACCAGGTGACCGTCATCACCAACACGCGGCTCCAGAACTCGTACCCGGGCACGCACGACACCTCCAACTCGGGGTTCCTCAGCGCTGCGTTCTCGAAGCACACCGAGAGCTCGGACTACTATCTCGGCACGACGATGGACCAGATTGCGGCCAAGCAGATCGGCCGCGACACGCAGTTGCCGTCGCTCGAGCTGGCGATGGATCTGAATCCGCTGGCGGGCGTGTGCAACAACGGTTATGCCTGTGTGTACCAGAATTGCCTGTCGTGGTCTTCGCCGACGACCCCTCTTCCATCGGAAGCACACCCGCGTATCGTCTTCGAGCGTCTCTTCGGCGAGGGCGGCAACGCGGCGGAGCGGCGCGCGGCGCTGCGCGGCCGGGCCAGCCTGCTCGATTCGTTCAGCACTGATATCGCGCGGCTCAAGCAGCGGGTGGGCGTGCCCGATCGCGTTCGTGTCGATCAATATCTCGACAGCGTTCGCGAGATCGAGCGGCAGATTCAGCGCGCCGAGGCCGGTGCGATGGACAACGCGATGCCGGATCTCGACCGCCCGGTGGGCGTCCCGGCGGCGTTTGCCGACCACGCGAAATTGATGTTCGATTTACAGATCCTCGCGTTCCAGGCGGACATCACGCGAGTCGTCACGTTCCAGTTCACGCGCGAGCTGAGCAACCGCACTTATCCCGAGATCGGCGTGCCGGACGCGCATCACCCCACGAGCCACCACGGCAACGATCCGGAAAAGGTCGAGAAGATCTCGAAGATCAACGCGTTCCATGTGTCGCTGTTCGCCGAGTTCCTCCAGAAGATGAAGGCCACGCCGGACGGCGATGGCTCGCTGCTCGACCATAGCCTGTATCTCTATGGGAGCGGGATGGGGAATCCCAGCCTCCACGATCACGAAAACCTGCCGATTCTCGTCGCCGGGGGCGGCGCGACCGGATTGAAGGGCGGCCGGCATATCAGGTACGAAAAGGCTGCGCCGCTGGCCAATCTGCATCTCACGCTGCTCGATCGCGTGGGGGTTCGTCTGGATTCATTCGGCGACAGCGACGGCAAGATCGACGGTCTCTTCGAGCCCGTCAGCCTGTAGTCAGTCGAACAGAAGGCCAGAAGCTCAAAAGGCTCTTCTGATCTTTTGGTCTTCTGTTAACGACGTTACCGGAGGCACATATGCAGTGGCGAAAGACGACTGGACTTGCTCTCGTGATGTTGGCGGTCGCTGGCACTGTGCTGGCAGCCGAGCGCGCCCCCCTCGCCGATGCGGCGGAACGGCGCGATCGCGCGGCGGTACGCGCGCAGCTCGCGCGCGGCGTCGATGTGAATGCCACGCAAGTCGACGGCACGACGGCGCTGCACTGGGCTGTCCAGTACGATGATGCCGAAACCGTCGCGTTGCTGGTGAAGGCGGGCGCCAACGTCAACGCCGTGAATCGCTTCGGCGTGCCTCCGCTCGCTCTGGCATCCACCAACGGCAATGCGGCCATCGTCAAGCTCCTGTTGGATTCCGGGGCCGATGCCAACGCCACGATGAAGGGCGGCGAAACGGTCCTCATGATGGCTGCCCGCGCGGGAAGCGTCGACGCGGTGAAATCGCTGCTGGTGCGCGGCGCAAAGCACGACGCGCGCGAGGGGCACGGACAGACCGCGCTGATGTGGGCCGCAGCCGAGGGGCACGCGGCGGTTGTCCGCGCGCTCATCGAAGCCGGCGCGGATATCAACGCATCGCTCGAGTCTGGATTTACGCCGTTTTTCTTTGCCGTGCGCGAAGGGCGCCTTGAGGCCGTCCGCGCGCTTCTCGAGAAGGGCATCGACGTCAACGCGGCGATACAGCGGCGCGAGAGGTCGGGAGAAGGCGCGAATCCCAACTACATCCTCTACCGGCCGATACCCAGAGGCACGACCCCGTTGCTGCTCGCGATACAGAACGGCCACTTCGAGCTCGCAATTGCCCTGGTCGACGCGGGTGCGAATCCGAATGATGTGCAGATGGGATTTTCGCCGCTCCACATGATCAGCGGCGTGCGAAAGCCGGACTCCAGCGATGGCAGCGATCCGTCGACGCCCACAGGATCGGGCAACCTGACGAGCCTGCAGTTCGTGCGGGAGCTGGTGAATCGCGGCGCGAACGTCAATCTGCGGCTCGAGAAAAACGCGCCAAAGTATCCCGCGACGTCCTCCAGGGTCGACAGCCCAGGGGCGACGCCGTTTTTATTCGCCGCCGATCGCTCGGACGTCCCGCTGATGCGCCTCCTGGTGGAGTTGGGCGCCGATCCGATGCTGCCGAATTTCAACAACACGACGCCGTTGATGGCAGCGGCCGGGTTGGGGACGACAGAGCCGCTCGAAGAGGCCGGTGAAGAAGTCGAAGCGTTGGAAGCGACCCGGATGCTGCTCGACCTTGGCGCCAGCGTGAATGCCATCGACAACAACGGCGACACTGCGATGCACGGCGCGGCCTACGGCGCGTACCCGACCGTGGTGAAGCTGCTGGCCGAACGTGGGGCCGATCCTCAGATCTGGAAAGAGAAAAACAAGTTCGGCAGGACGCCGCTGTTCATCGCGGAAGGCTATCAAGGCCGGCTCCCGCGGCCCGATGTTCCGACCATCGAGGCGGTCACAAAGCTGATGCTGGCGGCGGGTCTGTCGACTGCCGGCGAGCGGCCGCCAACCGTCGATATTTACGAGAAACAGCCGGAACCCAAGCGGACGAACACGACGGAGAAGCCCTAGGAAGGGGCAAGGGGTAAGGGGTGAGGGTTAATGTCCCCTCACCCCTTACCCTCACCCCTGACCCCTCACCCCTCACCCCTTTTGTATAAGTGCCGCCAGGTAGCTGAGCGGGTCGGAGTGTTGCTTCGCCACCTGCTTCAACTGCCCGAAATCACCGGCCATCTGACATAGCTGCAGCAACGACGGGCAGGCAAGATCCTCTGGAGCGGCGTCCATCAAGTACAGCCGGAAGGCGTTGATGGCGTCCTCGTATCTCTCGAGCCGTATCAGCAATTCGACGAGTACTTCCGCCGGACGATATCCATCTCGATCGGCATCTGAAGCCGCCGCCTTTTCAGCGAAATGCCTCACCGCGCGATCGACCTCCTCGCCGAGCAGCGCTTTGAGGTAGATGCCGCGATCTTGGTACGCGCGCTCAAAAGGAGGATCGTCGGAGTACTGGAACATCGCGTCGAGACGACTCGCATAGTCGGCAATCTCCACCGCCATTCTCAGCGTCTCCCTGTCGTCCAGCTCCGCGCTGAACTTGAGCACAGAGGCAATGTGAGAGCTGTCGGTATACTGCGCATTGTTGTCGAAGAGCCAGTTGCGCCCCTCGATGAGTGCGGCAATTGAATCGCCTGCCGGCCGCTTTCCTTCGACGTCCGAGATCGCGCGGCTGAGGTTTTCGACGATCTCGCCATGCAGCGACCGGACGAGCAGGCGAAGCGAATCGCTCCGTCCCTCCTCCTGGGGATACGCGGCGAACATGGTGATGGCGCGGCACAGACCGTGGTGCTTCAGGATTAACTCGAAGCCCTTCCGCGGGTGCAGCCCTTCCTGAAACGCAATCTGAATCGTCGAGCCCAGAGCTTCCTGAGACTCGGGTGTGACTGGGCCGGTGCCGTCGAACGCCTCCAGTGCCCGGATGATTGGGCCCGTATCGCCGATGGCGCGGAAATAGGGCCATGCGCGTGGAATGTCTCGTTCGGCCAGAATCAGCTCGCCGACTTCGCGTGCCGCTCGAAGATACCCGTCCTGATAGGCCTGCTGCATTTCTTTCGGCACATCACCGATGCGGCCTCTGGAAACCAGAGGCAGGCCCAAAAGAAACCGTGTCTGCATCAGGCGGGCATCGAAAAGCCCTCGATAGTGTTTCTCGCGCTTGAAGCGCGCAGCGAGCTCGTCGAACGCCGCGCCGGTGTCGTGATTCTGGAGGACGTGCTCGATCCAGGGAAAAATGTCCTCGGCCGTGCGATCGGGCTGCATCGCCATAGCTTACGACGGCGCGGGCCTGAAAAGGGTAAGGGGTGAGGGGTAAGGAGTGGGTAAGAGGAGGTAAGGGTCTTGATGCGAACGGCGCGGGTGGCTCGCGGACACGTGCCGCGAGTCACCCGCGCTTTGCGGTTGAACGCCTACTTCGCGTTCGGCAGATGCAGCGACATAATCGTGACCGGACTCTTGATGTCGACGAATTGATGGTTGACGCCGGACGGCACAATCAGCCAGTCGCCCTTGGCGAACTTCTGCGACACGCCGCCTTCGATGCTTTTGCCAGGTTCGCCGACGATTTTTCCGCCCGTCACCATCGTGGCCGATCCGTCCACTACATAAAACAGCTCTGCCTCGTCCGGGTGAACCGAGGGACTCTGGGGCATCGCCAGGCGATGCTCGATGCTCACATTGTACGGAGCAAGCGTGAAAACTCTGACGGTGGCGTTCGCGCGATCCGTGGGAAGCTTCGCGATCGCGTCAGCGAGTTCGGCTGCAGACATGTAGCTGAGTTTGGTACGATCGGTGGGCGGCGGGGGCGTCCCGCGCTGTGCGAAAGCGGGAGCGGAGAGGAGAACGCAAACACTGGCGACGACGAAAACTCGCATGAAACCTCCTGTTAGGGAAAAGAAAATTCCACCGCAACGGCGCAGTGCCTTGCGGTGAGACACGTTACGGGAGACGCCGAACTTTAAGATTCCTGAATTCGAGGTTTGCGTGGCGCACATCTTCCGGATGCGCCAGCTGCAGGCCGATACGCCCGGATTTGCGCCGCGCGTCGTGGCCGTCGGCGACCTTCTTGCCGTTGAACACCACCACGAAATGGTCGCCGTCGACAGTGGTTTCGATCGTGTTCCACTCGTTCGGAATAATTTTCACATCGTGCGGCGCTTTGCTCACGTTCACGACGCTGCCCGTAAGGAAATCGCCGCTGCTGTAATTGCCGGGGTTTCTGTCGCGAATCTGCAGCTCGTAGCCGGGTCCGCCGGGATCCGGCGTGGGCTTCTCGCCAGCTGCCGGTGCAGGACGCGGCGCCGGGCTGCGCAGGATGATGCCCGAGTTGATGTCAGGGTGTGCGCGAAACTCCGCTTTGAGGACGAAATTGGCGAAGTCGTCTTTGGTCAGCAGCGTTCCGCCTGCATCCGACAAGTCGACCTTGATGGAGCCTTCGCCCACCTTGAATACCTTTGCGAGCGCCGGCGTGACGTCCCATTTCTCCAACGATCTGCCGTCGAAGAGAAGTATCCAGCCTTCCTTCTGTTCCTGTGCCGTCAGCGCGTTCGCGTGACCGCCCATTGGGGCCTTGCTCTGCGCAAGCATCGACACGCTCAGGCACATCGCCACTGCCAGTGCCGCAGACATGACTCGTGTGTGGTTCATCGCAACTCTCCCTCAATAACATGTTAACGAGAAGACGTAGTGTATCCGCGATCAGTCCAGTCCTAACGTGACGATGACGTCGCCGGCGGGAATCGACACGAGCTGTTTGCCATCGGCGAGGTAGCTGATGGCGGTGCCATACACCGGGCCGTTGCTCGCGAAACTAAACAGCCGCTCGCCGGTCGTCGCATTGAGCGCGAAGATCACCCCTTGAATCGTTCCGCCGAAAACGAGGTTCCCGGCGGTGCTCATCAGTCCGCCCCATGGAGGAGAGACGACCTTGTGCTCCCACGCGATTTTCCCGGTCTTCGGGTCTATCGCGATCGCCTTCCCCCAACTCTCTTCGGGCGCGAATCGCGGGGGCCGTCCACCGCCACCTCGACCTCCCGGAGGGCCTCCCGCGCGCTCTTCCGTGGTGGGATGCGGCACTTCGTTCTTGGTGAAGGCGCGGTGCTCTTCGCGCGCGAAGACATACAACAACTTCGTCAGCGGGCTGTAACTGTGGGCCATCCAGTTGGCCCCGCCGTCGATTCCGGGCCAGACCTTATCGTTGCCGTCGGGAGTCGGTTCCATGCCGGGCACGATTTTCGGCCGACCGTTGTTCTCGTAATCGAAGCCGTCATTCCATGTCTGTTTCACGAATGCCGTGGCAGACAGGAATTTTCCGTTCGTGCGGTCGATCAAATAGAAGAAGCCGTTGCGATTGGGCCAGGCGAGCACCTTGTGCGTCTGTCCGAGAAATTCCGTGTCGACGAGCACCGGGTTCTGCGTCGAGTCCCAATCGTGCGTGTCGTGCGGCGTGAACTGGTAATGCCACTTGAGCGTTCCCGTATCCGGGTCGAGCGCCAGGACCGACGCGGAATACAGGTTGTCGCCGGTCCGGTTGTCGTCGAAGTAATCCGGCCACGGATTGCTGGTGCCCCAGAAGAGGGTGTTGGTGTCGGCGTCGTACGCGCCGGTGTTCCAGGTGGAGGCGCCTCCGGTTTTCCACGAGTCGCCGGCCCACGTACCAAAATGCGGATCGCCCGGCTGCGGAATGGTGTGAAAACGCCAGAGAAGCGTTCCGGTCTTCGGGTCATAGGCATCGAGAAACCCGCTGACACCGCGCTCGCCTCCGGCCATGCCGACGATCAGCTTGTCCTTGACGATGAGCGGCGCGCCCGGCGCGGCGTACCCGCCGGCCTCCGTATGGTCGAACATCTTCGTCTTCCACAACTCGCGGCCCGATTTCGCATCGATGGCGATGATGTGCATGTCGAGCGTGTTCATGAACAGCGTCGTGCCGAGAATAGCGAGACCGCGGTTGACCCTGCCGCAGCAGTTGAACGTGCGGTCGGGGTTGCGGTGCTCGTACATCCATAGCTGCCGGCCGGTGAGCGCGTCCAGGGCGTAGATCGCGTTCTCGGGTCTGGTCAGATACATGATGCCGTCGACGACGAGCGGCGTGGTCTCGAACTTCTCGTTGTGCCGTCCCTGAAACAGCCACTTCACCCGTAGATTTCTGGCGTTCTGTGCGGTGATCTGATTCAGCTTGCTGAACCGCCAGCCCTGATAGTTTCCCGAATACATCAGCCAGTTGCCTGGCTCCTGATCGGCATTGAGGAGCCGCTGATAGGTCACCGGAGCTCCCGCCGCAGTCTGGCCGCTCAACGTCCACGTTGCGGCCAGGATCAGCACCACACCAGCTGCCGCGCCTACTCGCGCTCTCTTCATGGCGCCCCCTTGAGCGAATGCAGGTACGCGATCACGTCGTCCAATGTTTTCTGATTCATCGACGCGTACGCAGGCATGAGTGACGGTTTGTCATAACGGATGTCCTGGATATTCTCCCGCAGGAACGACCGCAGGTTATCGCGCGTGTCGCGAACCTGGATGGAGAGATCGTCGAAATTCAGCCGGATTCCGGAGACGGTCTGGCCGGACTTCAAGACAATCTGGACGGCGCGAAAGCTGATGGGGATGTCGGCTTCGGGCTTCACCAGCGATTCCGCCAGGAATTTCAAGCCGCGGCGGCGGCCGATATCGGTAAGGTCCGGGCCGAGGTTGCCGCCTTCCTTGTCGATTTGGTGGCACGAGGCGCATCCGCTCTTGTCGTAGACCTGGCGTCCGGCCGCCGGATCGCCTGGGGCTTTCTCCAGCAGCCCCTGCGACCCGAGCCCTTTCACGTACGCCACGAGCTTCCACACTTCGTCATCCGTGACGCGTACCGGAGCCATTTCGCTGCCGGGAATTCCGTACCGAATGGAGGCGTACAACTCCGGATCGCGTCCGCCGCGGCGATAGATGCCGGCGGTCAGATCGGCGCCGCGGCCGCCTTCGCCGAACGACCCATGGCAATAGGAGCAATGGGTCTGGAAGAGCGCAGCACCTTGTTGTACGTCGGCCTCCGACGTGAAGGGATTCGTCTCGGGCACCTGAGGAGACTGCGCCCGCATGCCGGCCGTCAAAGCCAGCGCACAGAGAACCCTGAAAGGCCACCGCATGGTTCGACCTCCTGGGACGATTTGCTTGTGAGGATGACTATACACAGCTTGGGGCGCTGTCGTCTCTCTGCGACAAGTTGCGACAACACAGCGGCGCGGTACAATGTCCCGGTCATGCCTCGTATTCCTTTCGATCAGCTCCCTTCCGACGCCCGGCTCTGGATTTTCGCCGCCGAACGCCCCATGTCAGCCGCCGAAAGCACCCGGGTACTCGCTGAGACCGACTCGTTCATCGATCACTGGATGGCCCACGGCGTGCCCCTGGCCGCCGGGCGCGATCTTCGCTACGACCAGTTCGTGCTGGTCGGCGTGGACGAGCGCGCGGCAGGCGTATCCGGCTGTTCGATAGACGCGCTCGTCCGCCGCATGCAGCAGCTCGAGAGCGCCCTCGGACTCGAGCTCGTCAACAACGGTCCGGTGCTGTATCGCGAAGGGGACGCCATCGAGCGCGTGTCGCGCGATCG
>Ga0184625_10000345_pt1 | contig 16883 bp, 37 predicted proteins | sample PLM3_30_b1_FD_133151 | JGI IMG/M metagenome (GOLD analysis project Ga0184625, IMG submission 133151) | Groundwater sediment microbial communities from an aquifer in East River, Colorado, USA - PLM3_30_b1 | ecosystem: Environmental > Terrestrial > Soil > Riparian zone | place: USA: East River... | reverse complement strand
CAGGCTTAGGCCGTCTACGCCATTCATGCATACGCTGATCACCACGGTTCATTAGTGTTTCCCTCCTAGGATTAGTGGTAGGTTCGCTTTATCGGGTGGCAGTACGAGCAAGTTACCGGCTCGCAGGTCCACACAGAGCGGCGGCTTGCTGGCGCGCGTCACAAGCGCGTGATGTGGAGCGCAAGTGCAAGGGAATACATCGCCCACCATTACTAGACTACTCTTGATAGGCCTTGCGTCTTTCTCGCCTACGAGGCCCGACACCTTTATTAGAATGTCGCCGTTCTTGATGCTGAGCATATTTCCTCCTAATGCTTTTCCGATTCCGAGTAATTGTTCTTAGGAAACCAGGCAACGCACCAAGCGTCGTTAGGGTCATGGTTAGCATAGCTCTTACACACTGGACAGAGCTTGCCCTTGCGCCCTTGCTCCACAGACGAGACAGGCAAAATGGAAGTCTTCACCTGTGTAGCCGAATCGACGTCTATACCCTGCATGCTGTCCATTGCCTGAGCACTTCCCTATCTGTAGCTGTCGTTTGCTTAGTTTGACTTTCTCTGCCCTTTCAGGCCTAACGTCTACAGGCCTCCTAGTCTTTTTCATTTTGACATACTCCCTACTGACTGTTAGCCGGTCGCCTATTACCTCCACTTTTCACCAGTCCTAGCCGCCAGTCGTTAAGCAAGCGCTGGCATATCTCGCGCGCTAGATGCTCGACCAACTCAGGATCACGGCGCAGCAAGAGAATAGTCCAGAGGCTGTCTACGTACGGAATGGCAACATTGTGCTGCAAACCGTAATGTTTATACCAGCCGGGAATCATGCCATCAAAGACGGCAGCTTCCCGCGCGGCATCATCTTTCGCTGACATGCGATCCCTCCGGCTCGGTGAAGGTGCCGTCCGCGTTGGCTCGATCATGGTCAGTTGCGCCACAGTCCTGGCAGGTCGCCACGTCGCCGCGCACATAGGCGGTTGAGGGAGCCTGCTCGCTGTCGCACCAAACCCATACGGCTCTTTTGGCTGCGCTGTCCATGGTGTACCCTCCTAGGTTGCTTCCTACCTAGACCCTACTCTCGTGATCTTGGTTTGGCAAGTATCAGGCTACGGGTGTTTCGTCAAGCGTCCCGAGCACCTTACGGATACCAGCCTCCACGGCTGCCTGATCGGCAGGCTGACCAGGCGGCAGAGCCGCAGCGATAGCAGCCGCCATTTCGGCAGGGTCTTCCAGCAGCCTAAGGGCCTGGTAGGTCCGCAAGTGGATATAGGACAGCATCGCGCCAGCCGTGGTATTAACAGGCTTATCGGGCGTGGACTGTATAAGGTTCCTAACCAGCTTAGCCCAGACTTCATTAGCTACGTCTTTAACCGTAGCGTCCGAGAGCGTGACTTCCATGTTTCCTCCTGCTATTGCTTGCGCGAGTGGGATAACGTCGTTAATCCATTGCTTAACGCGCCTGTCACCAGGACAGACCTTGCCTGTTTTCTTAGACCAGAACTGGCCTCCCGCAATGCGGTAAGGGTCTATGCCCTGACGGTGATAAGAACAGCCTCTAGTACCGGCCTTAGAGCTAGGACACAGCACAATTGGGATACCGTGAACACGGTGTGTCCACGCCACAATGGCGGCCAGAGTAAAGACTTGCGCCGCTGTCCATGTGGGCACATTCGAGCCTGTCCACACAGGGAAAGGCGCTCCCATATCCTCAGTCTCTATCGTGATGCTGTCAGGGTTTCCCTCTAGCGTGGCAGAGCTACGAAACTTCGTGTCTATGTATTGCTCCACGCTACCGTCAGCGTACACATAGAAATGTGAGACTGGATTACCGGGCGTATTGAAGTAGTTAAACAGCGTCCCGTTAGATACGGCCGTGTGGCCCTGTACGCGTCTGTACGCCAGCATAGGCACACAGTTAGTACCGCCAGGCTGGTAGCGCGTGACAGGTCGCCATACAGCGTTAGGAAAGCGAGCCATTATGCAGCCTCGCTGTCAGCCTTATATTCTGGGCTGCGCTCCGCTTCCGACTTGTTACGAGGCCCGAACCGCACGGCAAGCCCTGCGATAAGAGTAGCGATAGCGGCGGCCTCGCCTGGCGTAACATGGAGCACATCAGCGACTAGGACGGCACTAACAGCGCCACCAGCTAGCAGCGTTAGGAGAGTTTTCCAGTACCCCGTAAGTGTCTTAAGCATTGCGTGTCTCCCTTTCTAGCGTCGCCAACCGTTTAGAGTTACGATTGGTTGTCTTCTTAAGCGCCCTAATGTCGCGCGCCATTTGCTCGACAGTCTGGCCTAGCGTGGTTCCATTAGTGGTATGTAGCTCATTAACCACATTTGTTATTTGCCCTTCCAGCCAAGAGCGAAATGGTTTAACGATATAGTGAGTCAGAAGGTATAGAAAGGTAGCCAGACCCCCTAGAAGGGCGGCTAGTAGAGTCCATGACATAGAATCCATTAATCCACCAACGGTTTAATAGAGTGGCGTCCAGGCAATCATCTGATAAATAATGTCAAAGTTAAATGTGGACGCAGAATTGCATCGCCACCTTAGTTGAATATTGTAATCGTTATCGAATGTCAGGCCGCTAACATGAACAATGCCGTTATGCGGAGGTACACCCAGCACAACCGCGCCAGTAGCAAACAAGCCAGAGCCAGATGCTATATCATCGTTAGGTGTAGTGAAAGCTCCGTCAGCTAGGCCAGGGTCGGTGCCTGCACCAATAGTAGAGCCATTACGCAATTGCGGGGAGGCCCATACACTGCGGCCTACTTGTACGCCTGCGCCGGTCGTGAAGTTAAAGTCAGCCCTAGCACGCCACGTAATCAACCCACGGCCCGACGGTGGGCCTTTAAACGCAACGCCCACACTAGGTGTAGGTGCGGCGTAGGCAGTATTTGTCTTGCCGTTATCGTCTGTGCTGTCGGCGTCGAATATGTCTTGCATTCTTGTGTCGAATGTACGGAAACGCGTTACCTCCGCAAAGGGAGCGATAGGTGACGTGAAGGATTCAGCACCGTGCAGCTTAAGTAGCTCGTTTCCGCTATTGTCAGAGAATGCAATATCGCCAGCAAAAGCTTGTATAAAAGACTCGCTATTAACAGGAGAGGACATTCCCAGGTCAATAAATGCTGGCCCAAACGAAGACGCATTAATGTCGGGTCCAGTTATACTTAGCTCTGGATTGTTGCCGCTAACTTCGGCGAATATCTCGGCTGGTGTTAGCTCGTCAGCATCTCCCGTATAGAGCTTGATGCTAGGGGGTGGTCCTGGATTAATAACGATAATGCTTTGACCAGGAGTAGGCGGCACAGCACCAGGCGGCAGAATAAGCACGCGAGTAGGATCACGGAAAGGCATCAGCGTATCATAACCTTTCCACGTACGGACACGGTAGCTACACGACCAGGCGTGCCACCAGTCCAGATATAGAGCAATTCCTCGCCTGGCGCTAGTTCGTAAGGGCTATCTGACGTGTCTTTATTACCGTTAAATACTGAGGCCTCAATAAAGTTAGTATCGGCCTCAGAATTACGGTACACGCTACAGCCTGTCGTAAGCGTGCTGGTTGAATTGACAGAGGTAAGGTCGATCTGCCATTCCTCGTTAAAGCGCTCTGGTCTGAGCCTCGCTGTGGCACGACCGGCAGCATCAAAGACGCCGCTAGCAGACTTGCGCAAAGGCACGATACGCATTAACGCCTCTTTGTTGGTTTCCAGCCGTGCTTTACTGCACCCAACAGACGAAGTTGAGCTTTAGCTCTACGTTCGCCCAGTGGTCCGGCTGCGTGGTGAAACGTACGCGTCCCCCACACCGTTACCCATCTATTGCCTCGTTTCTCTACGCGTCCAGGCATATTAGGCCTCCGGTACGGTGAATTCGTCTACAACGGAAAGCGTTACATTGTTAACGCCACCGATAGGCACGGCAGCCCAAACCGCCTCCTCCGTGAAGATATCCACGTCTTTAAGTGCGGCCAAAAGAAAGCCGGTAAAGATGCTTTGTCCCTTGTCGTCAAGGATACGGATAGAGTCGGTGGCATGTGTGTTATAGATCCGCACCCGCGTCCTGTTCTCATTCTGTCCGACAATGCCAGTAACGGGACCGTCAGCCGTAGCAGTACCAGCGGGAACAGGAACGACAAACGTACGATGATGACGAAGCTCCCTGGCTCTACCTGACTCGACAACGCGGACAGGGATTACCACGTCTTCATCAAGCGAGGGACCGATTTGCGGGATAGCCTGCTGCGCTATCGTGTAGTCTTCTACCGGCTCTGGACGTTCTGCGGTCATTGTGAGCATCCTTTGTTAGTATCGTACTTGGGATAATGGACATTGCCACATGTAAACCTGTACCACGGACAGGAAGGATGCAGACAATGCTTTCCGTTGTTATATCCGATAGGTGCAGCCCCACACAGCGGACAACCGTCTTTAATCATTGTTCAAACAACCTGTCTCCGCGTAGTGCAGTTTCGTAAAGAAAGGCGATGATAAGCGCGACAATAATGGTAACCACTACCGGCAATGTCGAGCCTGTCAGGTTAGCGAGGATGCCAGCTACTCCAAGACTCAGGGCAGCGGAGGCAACCTGTCCCATGCGTACGTCGCCACGCATAGCAGCATCACTAGCGCCAGCGCGCCTAACCTCACGCAATGGCGGTAGGAAAAAGCTGTATGCGCCTACAGTCTGCCCTAGAGCAATAGCAGCAGCGGAGGCAGTACCAGCGTCAGCCATTAGACACTCACTCCCTTACTAGTAAGCCATTTCTCAGGATCTATAGCCATGCCCGCAATAGTTCGTACTTCAAAATGCAAATGCGGTCCGGTCGCATTACCTGAATGACCAGAGCGAGCTATAACCATGCCAGCCTTAACACTCCTACCGGGAGTTATCAGCATCTGTGACAAGTGCGCGTAATAGAGCATCGTCCCGCCAGCCAGCCTCTCACCCATACGGTAACCATATGCGCCAGCATAGGCCGCGCTGGTAATCTTCCCATCCGTTACCGCATAGACAGCCGTACCGTCAGGCACAGCGAAGTCTAGGCCGGTGTGAAAGCCGCTAGCCCAATGAGAGCCACGGTCGCCAAAGCGTGCCGTAATCCGTCCGCCTGTTACAGGTCTCACGTACTTACCGCCGACTAGCAAAGGGTCGGATACTTGCGTTACTCCAAAAGGCGCTAGCGGTATAGGAGGTAGGTTAGTAGCAAGGGGGGTATTACTTACTTTTCCCCGCAACGCGTCCTTAACTACCTGTGCAGGGTTTTTATTCTTAACGGCACCGTAGACCAGGAGTATCCCGATGCCGATTAGCAGGACAGGTATCATTTTGTTGCCTTAGCTACGGCATTAAACAGGTCCGGCCCTTGTGCTACCAGTGTGCCCACAACGACTAGAGCACCCATAGCTTTAGCGAATTGTTCGTTAAGCTCACCTAGCACAGCCAGGCCTATAGCAATACCGACCAGCCCGACAACGGTATTAATCGTCAGGCCCTTACCGCGCGACCAGCGCGACAGCGTGGTTATTGTGGCAGTAATCAGGGCAGCAGGAATAGGATTCACGCGGCAACCTTTCTAGCCACCTTAACGACTCTGCCAGCAGGCACGAACGCGGCAGCTTTCTGCACGCCCTTGTTCGAGCCTATGAGGAATAGTACGCCTAGCAGGAGAACGAATCCGCCAGCCACGAACGTAGCCAGGCGCAGCCAGTTAGCGGGATCAGCCAAGAATTGAACAGCGTTCCCGATAGCCGTAATGGGAGCTACGACAGCGCCAAAGGCAGCGGCCGCAGGATCGGCTACAGCACCAGCTACAGAAGGTAGATCGGCCACACTAGGCCTCCCTGTACCTATGCTAATGCCTGCTAGGATCTTATCTATTAGACTGGTAGACGTGCCGAATATTGCCGTCATGCCACGAGAGCGTACCTGATCCCAACTAGGGTCAGAGTACGAACCGCGATGATTGTAAGTTGACCAGGCCCCGAGGCCTTGTATAGCTACGACCGTGCGGCCTGCCTGGAAGTTCTGTTCTGGATCGTACAGGTTGTATTTCTTATCCAGGTTAGGCCAGGCGTGCGGATAGATTTGCAGCAGCCCTTTTTCGCCAGCCTTGCCCGTAGCCGACGGGTCAAAGCGTGACTCGAAAAAGGCAACGGTAAACATGGTTCCTGCTAGCTGTGTCTTACCGAAATACTTAACAGCTAGCGCGGCAACCTGCTTATCAGTAAGGGCCACGGCTTACCCACCAAAGAAACGCATAATCGGGTTGTTCTTAAACTTCTCATGGAATTCCTCTACACCGTTAGCCACCTCAGCGGCAAAGGCCATGATTTGCCGAGTGTTAACCACGGCCTCTATTAGCAGCGCGCGATCATCCATGCTGTAGACGTCAGGCAGTCTAATAGCCTCCTGTGGTGGCTCTGCATTGCCGTCTGTGTGTACCGACACTTTTGGATTATGCATTTTCCCTCCTAGTATTGTTTTAGCGTGAAAGTGCGAGTGAGACTGCCGAAACGGAACTGCACATAATACTGAGACGCAGCGCGGACAGGCTCTGACACAGTTACGCCAAAGATGCCAGTGCTAAACGTAGGTACTAGCTTATAGAATTTCCAGCTATCGGCAGAGCGATGTTTACGGTATACGTATATAGCTCTACCTCCTACGCCTTTGCCGTTGTCGGTTAGCTTACCCTTAAAGGTGACAGACCGACCGTTACGGTAGCGAGTAGGTACGCTAGACATGACGAAAGCGTACTTATGCGTTGTAGGCGTTGTGGGCGTGGGATCAGGTGTGATTACCGGAACCTCTGTAATCTCTCCGCTAGGTGCAGGGCCGATTAGGGCAACGACCCTATTAACTAGCGTAGCCTGCCGCGTGTTAAGCGCCTCACCCTTTGCGTAGAGCCTAAGGGCTTGCTCGATTTCCAGAGGCGTAGCGCCCAGGGCAATAGCCTGCTTAATAGCGCTATTAATCCAATCGTCAAGTGTCTCTAGTGGCGAGGTAGGTTGTGACACTTCCGCAGCAGGGATAAACGCGGCAGTCCCCTCCCCTACCCCGGTCTCTGTCAATTGCTGGTCCGGCTGGTCGCTAGAGCTACTGCCTTTCTTGGTGTTGGCGTACCACGCGATGCCCAGGCCACCGCCGACAACGGCGACCCAGGCACCTAGAGGTAGCGGGCCTATTTGCTTCCCGAGGGTCGCTCCTAGGTCAGCCATAAGTACCACCTAGCGCTCGATAGCTACGGTTACCACTAATGGACGATGCACGTACAGCGCCCGATTGTGTCTCCGTAGGCGGGCCTACGACCAACCGCGTATCCCACGGCTGAGGCTCCACACGGAAAGAGTTAACGCCCATTCTGTCGCGTGGCCGCTGGCCCATAATCTGCGTGATGCGCCTATGGTCAGCAAGAGAGAAATGCTGGCCCGTACGCGGCGGCGGCATAGAAGGAAAGTCGCCGCGCATTTTCAGGTAGGTATTAGGACCGTAGCGCATAGTCGGACGGCCTGGATTATCGGGTACGTCCATAGCCTCAGGAAAACGCTCCTGATCGAACGGCACAGCATCGAAGTCATGCCGCGTATACCAGCCCGTTGCAAGCGTGGTCTCTACCGACCTGCGTTGGTTTTGGTCAGCGCCCCTAATAATGTCCCACTTGGGGTCACTGGCGAACTGTGGCGGCTCTGCCTTTCGCAATCTAATAGGGTCAGGTACACCAGGAGGATCGGCTACACCTTCTGGGTGCAGCGTCGGGGCGAAACTCTCAGCTACCGGAGGCCTATCATCAAACGCCATATACTTAACCGTAAAGGCTGGGTTAAGTGGACGATTGATAGGCCCAGGTGCTTGCGTGTCGCCCTGATATCCTGCCGGGTGACCATACCCCTTAATCTGGATAGGGTTAGGCTGAGGCGCAGGCCATGCAAGGGAGTGGGCAGGCAGAATGTCAACCATAGCGGTTACACCTTCTGCGCTGCGTTAATCGCTCCCGAGAATGAGCTACCAAAGGCGCGGATAATGCCAGCCGTACGCGGACTGGACACGATAACCGCGACCAGAGCGACAGTGACAATAGACCCGAGGATATTAAAAAACTTCTCAGGCATCGTCCGTCCCTTCGTCTTCCTCATCGGCTGAGACGTAATCGACCAGATCGGCCTTTGAATACTTCTCAGCATCCTTGCGTGGGAGCTTTTCGACCGTGCTAGTGGAGGTAGCTTCCTCGTCTACCTCCATCAGCACGTCATAGGCCCCGTCACCCTCGCCGACGGTGACAACTCTGCCCATGACTTATCCCCTACGCTTTCTTGGTCCGCTTAGAGGTAAGTCCCGAGAACAGGCCCGTAAGCCACGGCAGGACAAACCACATGAATACGATAGTGGCGATAACGCTGGGCCAATGCAGACGGCCCACCAGGGGGAGATTCATTCCTGTCTACTCCTAACGAACCGATGCATTAACGCCGAAAGCGTTAACGCCACGGAATCCCGAACGGATAGCGATAAGCAGTGCCAGAGAGCCTAGAGTAATAACCGCTACCCAACGCTCTGTAGGCCATGCATTGACGTTCCCTATCTTCGTTATGCCTCCACGAGCAGCGTTCTGCGCGGCAGGCTTAACGGCTGTCAGACTCTGCTGAGCCATTACTTACCCTCGCTCTCAGAGGAAGACATTTTCGCCGATGGCAACATCATTAACGAGAATGTCCATGGTAGACGCAAGACCGAATGTGCCCGTCAGCTTGAGCGAGGTAGAGCCGCGCGTGGGCTGCCAAAGGTCGCGGTTTTCGCGTCCGAGGCCTCCATCGAATTCGTGCATATAATCGAGGAAGCGAATACCGTTATCTGGTCCGCCAGCCGCTTCGGCAGAGCCCGAAAGACCTAGCCTCTCGAACATGTATTCTTTCCACACTTCGTTTTGCAGATAGCGTGAAGGGAATTCGTCGCGGAGGTAGCGAGTCTCGGACGGCCACTGTGATTCACCGTTAGCCCTAGTGGCAGTAGCAACGCCACGGAGGATAAAGATAAGCTGCCGAATGTAGTTACCCTTACGGGTGATTTCGATAGTGTTATCGCCAGCCGCAACAGCGATACCGGAAAGGGTAGTCCAAAACGAAGTTGTACCCAGGCCGGGAGGCTGGACTTCGTTAACGAGACCAGCGGACGAGGCCGCAGGCTGGTCATACGCGGCGAGCCAGGCGCGGATACGAACGGTTGGGGAGGTTGTCGGGTTAGTGCTGTAGACGTTCGCGTTTGTGCCGACGCTCATCCGCAGCTTGAATTTACCAGCGCTGTCTTGGTTAGGCAGCGAGCCGACCCCATCGCGTCCGCTGACGAACACAGGCACGACCAGAAGGAAGGAAAAGTTACCTGTAGCGGCAACCGCAGAGAAGTTAGGACTGCGCCTAGGATCAGCGGCTACGGGGTGACGATACCCACCATACTTATTGGCGAGGAACATCTGATAACCGTTAGCGAATGAGACGATAGTTGCACCGTTAGGCTCAGTCAGTGCGATATCACGAAGCACTGAGAACGGCGCATCTTCCGCAGCCACAGCAGCCGCACCAGTGCCACCAGTGGCCTGCACGAGAATGTAAAGAAACCTCGCGTAGCCATAGGCGACAACGTCACGGAAACCTAGGTCCTGGTTAGATGCGCCAATAACGGCAGAGGAAAAGTCGAGGCCAGCCGGGATAATGCTCTCGTCTGAGGCCCTGACGAATGGGACGACAGGCACAGCGCCAGAGCCGCTAGTACCTTCTGCTGGCGCTTCGTCTACGGACGGCGCAGCCATGGTAGCGGGGGTGGGCATATTCAGTGCTCCTAAAGAACGGCACCCATGGCTTTACCCACAGGCGAATCGGGATTACGGGTGATAAGGTATCCAGCGCCCATACGCCAGATAAACCCAAACAGGACCATGGACAGTCCTATGATAAGCACGTTAAGTGCCGTGGGCTGAATCATTCTCCTACTCTCCTGCCGGTGCGCGAGTACGGACCATTAGGCCTGTACGAGTATTGATGTAAAGCGCCTGGTACTGTTCCAGGTTGGCTACGACGCGACGAATAAAACTGCCGGAATGCACAGAGAATCCGGCTAGACGAGATAGGTTTGTCTCGTCATTGTCGCGCCATAGAAAAAGGTGAGTGGACTGGTCGTAGACTTCCAGCGGCACCCAGGCTGGCCGCTGGCTGGCTGCAATAAGCGATATCTTTAGTTCCCGAGCCTGTAGCAGATAACGCTTAATCCAGCGGCTTAGGCCTAGCTCTTGCACAAGATAGCTTGTTTCATCCAATGCAACAGTCCAGCCACCTTCACGAAAGATACGCCAGAGCGCATCCTCAAATACGCGCTTTTGTAGCGCGGTCGCATCTATGTCATTCAGGTTACGTACATCAGGCCAGAGTACGCGCTTAGGCGAGTTGTCGGCCCTATCGACAGGCATAATGTTATTAGGCCAGGCTTGCAAGTGCTTATAGCCCTGTGACTTGATAAGACGAGTAAGCGCAGCGTCTTTAGGTTTAGTGCCAAATACTGCCACGTATTTACGGAGAGGCAGCAGCCGAGAGATTAGGAACGTCTTTCCTGTGCCTGTCGGTCCGATGGCTGCGACGTGTTCTCCCGCGAACCATTGGAAGTCGTTACCTATAAACTCGTGCCAGCCGACGCGGGGCGCTACGGTGGCAAGGTTGGCTAGCTCTCTGTCTTCTAGCTCGCGCTGCGTTTCTCCACGCGCCCAATCGACAGAGGGCCAGGGGGGTAGCTGAAAAGTGGTCATCGCTCCGTAAATTCCGCGCCAGGCATGTAGCCGTTAGGGGCCTCGCCGTTTTGCTCTGGCTGCGAACTGTTAAGCATGGTCAGAAACGGCGGTAGTTTATCCTCTGGAATGGCGGCAGCGAGGATAGGCAGGTGAGCAAAGAATACGGCACCCATAGCCCCACCCTCGATAAGCCAGAGGATAGTGCGCCGTACCGCGTCGTTTTGCTCTGCCCAATCTGCCCAAGCGTTAGCGCATTGTTCTGCGCTTTGTCCGAATGCCATTCCCAAGTTGGGCCGCATGGGCATAAGCGCCATGCCGATAATGACATAAACGCCTGCGAGCCTTTCCACGTCAGCCTTTACCAGCTTGCGCGGTCCGCCGCGTGGTCTCTTGTTGTTGCCTAGGAGGCCGCTTACCTTGCCAGTGCCTTTAGGGGCGCTGCGCGCGTTGTCGGTCTGTGGCGTCGTTTCGCCAAAGTCGGCGGCGACATCTTCAACGGTCAAGTCAGCCATGGTTACTCAGCCTTTGCTTTAGGCACGTCCATGCCAAACCACCAATGGCCGACCGATCGACGTGGAGGTTTAGCCGGTGGCGCTGGCGGGGGAGGCGGCGTAGCCAGGTGAGGAAAGGCCTCTTTCATGCCCGCAATAAAGCGCTCTGACTGGCCCTGTACGGCGTTAAGAATCTGCTGCCCTAGGTTGTCCCCCGAGGCCGCCGGTGGAGGCGCAGCAGGTGGCGCAGGAGGTGCGGCAGGTGGCGCAGCGGGAGGCGCAGCAGGAGGCGCAGGAGGCGGGGGAGGTGTGCCCTCTGGTGGGTCGTTTTCTGCCATGCTCGAACTCCTAAAGGATCTTGGACAGATCGCCCTGTTGATCTTGGTCGGCCGGTAGACTGGATCAATGCAGCGCACGACCGGAGGAAGATCACCAGAGGCGACCGGCCTCCGGTCGTGCTTGGCAAGATCACCTAGGAGGGAGATCACCGGACCGGGTGGGACCGGCTGCCACCCCCATTGTCTCATTGCCGGTGTCTTGACGTCAAGAGATGTCAAGATCAACAGAGGTATCTTGACGTCAAGATACCTGAGCCACATCACCTAGGAGGTAAGTCGTGGCTAAGCAAGACGCAAGCACAGAGGTAGTTAGGCAAGACGGCAGTGCCGTAGCTGAGGTACTGCCTGAATTCGCTAGGCCGGATAATGACACACTTAGGGCGATTGTCACTGTCGAGGATATGGCCGAATTCCTCGCCTCTCGTGGCATGGAGTTCGTGGACGGCGCAGCCGAGCTAGGGACAGGCTGGGTCAGGGTTGACGATGACGAGGGCGCTAAGCGCGACCTAGTAGATAAGCCTCTGGCTATCTTCTGGTGGACTATCCAGCCGGGAGACTTCCACCGCGTCGATCCCAAAACGGGCGAGGCTGTCCGTACCAACTTTGTGTCCATGTTCGTGCGCACCGAAGACGGCCAGCGCCTCATCATCACGGACGGGTCTACTGGCATTGCACGCGAGCTAGAGGGATACACGAAGCGGACGGGCAGGACGGGAGGCCTCGCGCTAGAGCGTGGTTTCCGTGAGTCGCCTTACCGAATCGACGCGATTACAAAGGTTCCTGTGCCGCGCGACTATGAAGGTCCGACAGAGCCAGCTAGCACGTTCTATCTGGCTGTCTAAGAATCCTCCACAAGCGGGCTATTCCCCGCTGTCGAGGTAGGAGAGGATTGGCAGTCTCTCCCGTTGCACTCCTGGCCCGGTACTGCCAACGGCAGGCCAGGAGAGCAGCGGAGGGATTACCAGCCTTAGGAGGAATCATGGCTAACAGGGCACTACTAAGCGCACTAAACACATTCCACGAGGCGGCTACGTGCCCATGTACAGAGGATAACCTCTGCCCTGGCTGCCTGGCTAAAAACGACCAGCTAGGCGAATTCATGCCGCAATACCTTCACGACCAACTAGGCGATCTGAGGAAAGAGCCTGCGCGTCTATGCCAATTCTTTGCAGTGATTAGTACCGCCCATGACCAAATGCATACAGAAGGACACGTATGAATCGCTGTAAAGATTGCGGCGACGTACACAATAACGTCCGCATGCGTCCTATCGGTTTCCCTCTAGTTGACCAGCGAGGCCCCTACTGTGTCGATTGCTGGAACGATAAACTAATGGCAGTGTGGCAAGCGAGAAAGGAAAATGCATAATGCGTATTATCACAATGGCTCTTGTACGCGCAAAGGCAGACCCAGATAAGGCTAAGGAATATCCCCCGTCCTATTTCGGGACCCTAGTCCATGAAGACAAAACACACGTCTGGCTGCGCGTCGGACGCGAGCCTCACAGACGAACCATTGCCATACCTAAAACTAGTATCGTAGCTACGGCTAAGTAAGCGCCATGGCCCGCTTTCGGCCCTTCCGCCGCGTCCTAGCGGCTATACGTCGTGTCATTGCCCCTACGCCCGTACGGCCTGTGCGGCCTCCTACGCCTCCCCCGAGGCCTAGAGCTACCGCCAGGCCTAGACCGACCGTGCAGGCCCCTGCGCCATCTACAGCGCGTCCTGGCCGGTACTACACGAGGAGCGTTCCGCCAGAGCTTGCACGAGACGGGACGGTTAATCAGCTAGTCAAAGACGCTTGGTTCAATCCCGACCTGGACGCAGATACTCGCAAGGAGCTACGCCAGGCTCTCCACGACTATGTGGAGGCTGAATACGATTTGCGCTGGGACGATTATTTCGATTGGGATGCGTGGCGAGAGGCGATGGGGTACTGATGCAATTTGAAGGTGGCTATCTAACCCATACGTGCGGGCACCGTGTGACGTGGATTGTAGGCGCGGAAGTATGGAACGTCCCAAGTGAATTCGTATTCGAGTATGCACTAAAACCTTTCGGCTATTTCCCTTGTCCATGGTGTGGAGGCGAGACGGGAACCGTTAAAATACCGGCCAGCGAAACTATAGCCGTCTATAAAAACATGCCGTCTGTCGTTAGTTTCCTGGCAGCGTTTAAGGGGTGGAGCCAGACGCATCCCGCTCTTGCTGCCATTCATATTCCTAACCCTCCACCGCCCGACGTGGAAATGGACGTGAATTGATGGGCGACCATAGTTGTAATACGCTTAGCTTGCTTACCGTAGACGACTCACAACCCATACCTAAAGAGTCAGCTAAGCATTACCATAACGGTCGGAGCAAGAAACCGGCACCCGAAGATCGTATGGTTATCGCTCACGACATGGAGGGCATTACATATCCAGGCAAAACACAGCAGTCCCCCGTTCTTTACGGTACTTCGGCAATGGAGCCTCTAATTGTAGAGACCGAGGGAGGCGAGCTATCCTCTGCCGCTATGATTCTGCATGTATTCGAGGTAGACGAGCTATTCCCTAATGCGGTACACGTCGGTTATGGTTTTGGCAGCTATGACGCTAACATGATTCTAAAAGACTTTCCCGAGAATAGTCTGCGCCAGATTCACGACATTAACCATGTAGACGTGGAAATAGGAAAGTATGCTTATCACGTCCAGTGGATACCTACCAAATTCATAACCTTTAGCCGTAGGCCTAAAGGCACGAAGCTAAAGAAATTCGGCAATACGCGCACCGTCACTATTTACGACTTTCGCTCGTTCTTTCAAAAGACTTTCCTAGCCGTTGCTGAGAGCCTGCTAAGCGATGCTCTCACGGCTGAGGAAAGGCGCATTATTTCTCTGGGTAAAGCGCACCGTGGAGACAATGCCTGGCAGGATATGCCACAGATTGTCGAATACTGGCGCTGTGAGATTCAGCTTATACGCCGTACATTCGAGAAATTCCGCGCCATTATGGTGCAGGCAGGCTTTCCTCTTACTAGATGGTATGGGCCAGGTGCTCACGCTGGATACATTCTCCGTACACGGGATATGTATAGGCACCTTGTAGGCTGTCAGATTACATCTAAACTTATGCCGCTAGAGGTGCACGAGGCCAGTAAACGCGCTTTCGCTGGCGGTCATTTTGAACCTTTCCAGTTTGGTTTTATAGACCAGCTAATCCACATCCTTGACGTTAATAGCGCTTATCCCTTTGCCATTTCCGAGCTGCCGTCTTTCGCTAAGGGTAGCGGAGAATGGGTTTACGTCAAAGACCCTAAGACGATCGCGCATTTTGGCATTTACCATATCGCCTATGAAATGCCTAACGCACAAAAGACGGAGCATAGACCAGCACCACTATTCTTTCGGAGCCCTGATGGAATGGTCAGCTATCCGCAAGTAGTTTGGGGCTGGTATATGTCGCCAGAGGCCAGAATGGTTATTAACATGTCAGGCGCTATCATTACGGAGGGTTGGTATTGGAACGAGAAAGACCCTACTGATAGGCCATGGACGTTCGTACGTGAAATGTATAATACGCGGCAGCGTCTAGGTAAGGATAACCTGCTATCTCTGCCGTTCAAACTAGGGCCCAATTCCATATATGGGAAGCTGGCGCAGGTGGCTGGCTGGGATAGAAAAAAGCGCCTGCCTCCTAAGTCTCACGCTCTGCCTATGGCGGCTTGGGTTACTTCACGTACTAGAGAAATGCTTATGCAGGTAGTGTATCAGCTAGATCACGAGGATTTGATATCAGTCGATACGGATTCTGTGACGGTCAAGCGCCTACCTGAAAACGTTAATTACGGCGATGGACTAGGCGAATGGGGACACGAAATATACGAGTCCTTTGTATTGATTCAGTCTGGCCTTTATATGGCTAAACGTAACGGTGAATGGAGAATTAAGAGTCGTGGCCTCGACAGAGACGACATTAATGCAGAGAGCATCTTCGGCTGGCTACGCAGCCTAAAACCCAACACACAATGGCGGCCTCTAAAACTTAAGAGTAAGTCGCGGTTTATCACGCTAGGCGCGGCATTGCGTAGAGGCCTAGATAAGTGGCGTGTATGGGAAGTGCGAGACGTAGAGATATCACCTAGCGGCAAGGGCGGTAAGCGCGTCCACTATCCTGATATGTGTCCGCAATGCTGGGATAAGAAAAGTCCTGCCGACGAAGCGCACTGGCTGGCTATTAGCGAGGGTGCTCTAGCTCTATCGCTTATGATGGAGTCACAGCCTCGCATTCTGCCGTGGGAACAAAAAAGGCCAGATAGCGTATTGAAAGCGCGTAGGCAACGACAAACAGAAAGGGAGGCTAATCATGGCCACTAGGGTAATGTGTGACTGGTGCAATAAAGAAATAGCTCCCGACGGCGTTGTTTATCGAATTGAGACACTTGACCCTATGCATATAGATTCTAGTCGTATCGTTAAGTCTACTCATCTACATTATGGTTGCATAGCCATGTGGGTGACCAGTGAATAACCTAGATCAGGGGCCTAGGGTCGGCGACATAGAGCATGCGTACTGAAAGTACGTAAGCAACGACAAATAGAAAGGGAGGCTAATCATGGACAAGACTCACTATCAGGTACGCATTGAAGCTAAAGACGGTAGAGCCATTATCCGAATAGCTGACTATGTAACGGGTGAGATATTGGCTCGTAGCACATCTTTGTCTTTGGAATCGTTTAGAGACGATTCTACTAGTTGGTCACTCTGGATTAACTGCAATGAATAATCTAGATCAGGAGCCTAGAGTCGGCGACATAGAGCATTCCTGGCATTGCTTTACGTGTCATCATACATGGAAAGGTCCGAAGGTGTCCGCCGACATCGATGCCGGGAGGCATGCCAGGCGCTACCCTGGGCATCAGGTGGCGACCCGAGAAACCAAGATCGTTCACGTCTGGACTGTCTACAGTTTGCCGCAGTTGGTACTTGACGACGAGCCGCCTTTCTGAGACAATTGCTGTAGCAGACCGGACCGCCCGGCCTCGCAACCTAGGAGGATTCTCTCCCATGGCACGTACCGCAAGTACCCCGCTCACCGAAGCGGAAGACGCTGAATACACGGAGCAGGAGCGCACCGCTGGCCGGTCGCAAAAGTCCCCCGTATTCATCATGCTACCGAAGTTCCTGGCGGCTCAGGCCCGCGATGACAAGACGGGTGCTGTGCTCGTTGCTCGTGATCAGGTCAGGGCAGCCCGTAACGGCCTCCACGGCGCAGCGCAAGACAACGGCAAGTCTG
>Ga0184625_10000344_pt1 | contig 16897 bp, 12 predicted proteins | sample PLM3_30_b1_FD_133151 | JGI IMG/M metagenome (GOLD analysis project Ga0184625, IMG submission 133151) | Groundwater sediment microbial communities from an aquifer in East River, Colorado, USA - PLM3_30_b1 | ecosystem: Environmental > Terrestrial > Soil > Riparian zone | place: USA: East River... | reverse complement strand
CCGCGCGATTGATGTGCCAGTCATGACGGCTCCGCTACGCTCCTGCGTGATGCGCGGCGTCCGTCCTGACGGGGCGTGGTCGCCACGCCGGAACCAGCATGGGGACCCGCCGGCGATAGAGCGCGTACTCGGGATGCGCGTCCATCAGATCTCGTTCTTCGAGTTGAATGGCAACGAGGATGTACGCCGTGGTCATCGCCGCAAAGAGCAGGTGCGTGAGTGTCATCGTCGGTGTGCTCCAGAACGCCAACAGCCAACCGACATACAGCGGGTGCCGCACGATGCGGTACAGAATCGGAGTCGCGAACGGCAACGGTTCCTGCGGCAGCTCACGGAAGTGCCGCCACGTTTGCCGGAGACCGAACAGATCGAAGTGGTTGATGACGAAGGTGGCCGTAAGGACGAGCGCCCACCCGAGGCCGAAGCCGCCGTACAGCAAGGCGCGTCCGATCGGGTGCTCGACCTCCCACACCATGCCGCCCAGCGGTTGCCACTGCCAGAAGAGCAGGATCAAGGCCAGGCTGCTGGCCAGGACGTAGGTGCTGCGCTCGGCGGCCGGCGACACGACGCTGGTCAGGAGCCGCTTGAAAGCCGGCCGCGCCATGACGCTGTGCTGCACGGCGAAGAGCGCCAGCAGGCCCACGTCGACAAGAAGCGCCGTGCCCAGCGGTCCCGTGGGCCCGGAGTCGAGCGACTTGGGCACCAGGACGTTGCCCAGGAATCCGATGGCATAGAGAAACGTCAGGAAGAAGGCCGCGTAGCTGCAGGCGCCGTAGATCAACGTGATGATTCTGCCCATGGCTGTGTCTGCTCCTCGTGAGCGCTCGTTGGGGACGGTCCGTCGAGCGATGGAGCCAGTCTGTCGATCCGGGCGCGCGCAAGCCATGCTCGAGCGGCCGAAGTTCTTGCTCGCCTGCGGCGTGACGATAGAATGCATGACGCTAACCCCGAAAAACTTTGCCGGGAGGCCGGCCAGAGCCAATCCGTATGGATGCGTTCTCCGAAGTGCTGAGCGGCGTGAAGCTCAAGGGCGCGCTCTTCTTCAGCGCGGAATTTTCGGCGCCGTGGGCGCTGGCGACGCCGGCCTCGAAGTCGCTGGCGTCAGCGCTGGCTCCTGGTGCGCCCCATCTCGTGGTCTACCACCTCGTAGTCGAGGGCGTGGCCCGCGCGGCGTTGCCGGACGGACGCACCTTGCTGCTCGAGCCCGGCGATATCGTCGTATTTCCCCACGGCGATCCCCATGAGCTGAGCAGCACGTCCGGGGCACGGCACGTGGATGACGCCTCGCTGATGAAGAAGATCGTGAGCCGCGATCTGACACCGATGCGCAGTGGCGGCGGTGGTGACGGGACGCGCTTCGTCTGCGGTTACATGGCATGCGACCCGCTGTTGTGCGCACCGATCCTTGGAGGCTTACCCTCGATGTTCAAGGTGAACGTGCGGACCGACCGCGCGGGGCACTGGCTCGAAGGCTCGCTGCTGCTGCTCGTCGACGAGGCCGCATCCAATCGTGCCGGCAGCGAAGCGATGCTGGCGAAGGTGTCGGAGGCCCTGTTCGTGGATATGCTTCGCCGTTATGTGGCAGGACTGCCTGAGCACGAGACCGGTTGGCTCGCCGGCGCTCGCGATCCTCTCGTCAGTAAGAGCCTCGCGATGTTGCACAGCCGCGTCGACCATCCGTGGACGATCGCCGAGTTGGCCGGGGCCGTCGGCGTATCCCGAACGGCTCTCGTCGATCGTTTCGCCAAGTACCTGTCAGAACCGCCGATGGCGTACTTGACCCGATGGCGCCTGCAGCTCGCGGCGCAGGCGCTGACGACCACGCCGCGTGGTGTGGCCGACATCGCAGCTGAGGTGGGATACGAATCCGAGGCGGCGTTCAACCGCGCTTTCAAGCGCCTGTTCGGCACGCCGCCCGCGCGCTATCGGCGCGAGCACCGATTCATCGAAGAACGTAACAAGATGTAACAGCCAGGTAGATGCAGAGGTATCGTGTGCGCTTAGACAATCTCGAGGAGTATTTGAGATGACCAATGAAAACCGGAGCAGGCGAGGATTTATCAAAGAAGCGGGACTGGCAACAGGGGCCGTGGTGGGAACGTCAATCTTTCCGTCAGCATCGGCGGCCGCACAGGGTGCCGGCGGCGCCGCATCCGCAACTGGGAAAGTGCCCGCGATGAGCAAAGGCGCCCGTTTCAGAGCGGCCATTGCCAGCGGCGAAGCTCTCGTACTGCCGGTTGTCGAAAGCATCCTGTTGACGCGGCTGGCCGAGATGGAAGGCTTCAAGGGCGGGTTCCTGGGTGGTAGCGGCATCGCGGCGCGGAGTGCTCTGCCGAACACCAGTATTCAGACCCTGCAGGAGGTGATCGACTACGAAGTCGAGATCATGTCCAACACGGATCTTCCATTCGTGGCGGACGGAGAGAATGGGGGCGGCAGCCCAATCGTGACTTACCGTACCACGCAGCAGCTCGAGCGCGGTGGCGCGGCCTGCATCATGATCGAGGACACAAGCGGTCCAGAGAGTGAGTATGCGGGCAAGGGCGCCGCGCTGGCACCGATACCTGTGATGGTGGGTCGAATCAAGGCGGCACTCGACGCCCGCACAGACCAGACGATGATGATCATGGCGCGTATCCATCGGCCAGCGAAGGGTTACTCGGAGCAGGAAACGATGGACCTGGCGGGCCAACTGGCGACTGCCGGCTGCGACGCCTTTTACATCACAGGGTTCAGCCTCGATCAGCAACAGAAGGCGAAGGCCGTACTGAAGAAGCCGTTGATGGTCGGCTCGGGCGGCCCTGCGGACGAGTGGCACTCGAAGGGCGTCGACATGGCCTACTACCACATCGACACGATTGGTGTGGGCGCGATGTATATGGCGCTGAAGGAACTCAAGGCAACCGGGAAATTTACGGAGGCCGCGAAGCTGAACTTGCCGCGGGAGATAGCCAGCCAGGCTATTCGCCAACAGGACTGGCTTGCCCGCGCCAAGAAGTACGGCGTGATCGCGTGACCGTCGGATAAGCCCCTGTACCGAGCTCGAGGCGCGCTGCCGGCGATGCTACAAATTGCGACATTTGGCCGCCGGCAGCCGCGCTCCGTCCGCTAGCGCAAAAGGAATATGTAGGAGCGAGAAGTATCCGTTCCCTGTAAACTCTACTGTATAGATTTAGCTGTATTTTCAGCGCACCGGGGGCGTTTGGTTGCCGTTGCGCATCTGCTTCAGTACGAGTCGAGGTAGGAAAAGATGAAGGCTCGGTTCACGTTGATGCCTGTGCTTTATGTGGCTTTATGGGCGCTTGTTGCGTTCCAGGCAAGTCACGTGTCCGCGCAGGGTCAGCGCCCTTCTACGGAACAGGTCCCCTCAGGCACATCGGCCTCGACGGCTCGCGTGGAGCTGCGCCCCACCCTGGATAAGTACTGTGTGTCCTGCCACAACGATCGGCTGAAAACGGGCAACCTTACACTTCAAAGCGGCGACGTCGATCGCGTGGCGGTTCATCCGGATGTGTGGGAGAAGGTCGCGCGCAAGCTGCGCACTCACGAGATGCCGCCACCCGGCAGGCCCCGCCCGGACGCATCGACCTACAGCGCGCTCGCCGCACAATTGGAGACCGCGCTCGACAAAGCGAGCACGGCTAGTCCCAATCCTGGCCGCGTGGCGGTTCATCGCTTGAATCGAGTCGAGTACACAAACGCTGTTCGCGACCTCCTGGGGCTTGAAGTGGATGGTCGAGCCCTGCTTCCTGATGATTCGAATCAGGAGAGCTTTCACAATATCGCCAGCGTGCTTTCTGTTTCACCAGCACTGCTCGAACGATATCTGTTGGCCGCCTCGCAGGTCAGCCGACTTGCGGTCGGTAGCGCAGCGAGGGCTGCGATGACCGATACGTATCGCGTTCCGAAAGCGTTGGTCCAGGATCAACGGACGCGCGACGATCTCCCCTTCGGTTCCCAGGGCGGCACGGTGATTCGCCACAACTTTCCTGTGGACGGCGAGTACACCGTAAAGGTCCTGCTGCGACGGCAGCTGTACTACTACATCATTGGAATGGGCGATCCTCACCAGATTGAGATTCGTCTGGATGGGACGCTACTCAAGCGATTCGACATCGGCGGGGAAGCGAAGGGCAGGGGTGCGGCTGAGAGCTTCATCGGCCAGAATCTCGGCGATCCCGAATGGGAGTACTACATGCAGAACGCCGATGCCGGGCTGGAGGTGCGCGTCCCGGTGAAGGCGGGGGCTCGAGACGTGACCGTCTCGTTCGTCAAGCAGTACTACGAAACGACAGGAATCCTCCGGCCGGCCGAACGTGGCTTCGCTCGCTCTGTCGACGAGTTGTATCACGGCCATCCGGCCGTCGACACCATCTTGATCGGTGGTCCGTTTGCCGCCGCCGGCCCCGGCGATACCCCGAGCCGTCGCCGGGTGTTCACCTGTTATCCAAAGGATCGCGCTGTCGAAGCGCCCTGCGCGAAGCAGATTCTCTCGAACCTGGCCCGTCGAGCGTATCGTCGCCCCGTTACTGAGAAGGACGTCGAGCGATTGCTCAGCTTCTATGAGGCCGGCCGAACTGAAGGCGGATTCGAGACCGGCATCCAACGAGGTATCGAACGAATCCTCGCGGCGCCGAGTTTCATTTTCCGCATCGAAGAGGAGCCCGTTGGCAAGGCGCCCGGGACGGTCTATCGCCTCAACGATCTGGCGCTCGCGTCCCGGTTGTCATTTTTCCTATGGAGCAGCATCCCGGACGAAGAACTCCTGGACGTTGCGATTCGGGGAAAGCTGAGCGACCCGGCGACCCTGGCCAAGCAGGTTCGACGGATGTTCGACGATCCTCGTGCACTGGCCCTGGTAGACAACTTCGCCACACAGTGGCTGTCGCTGGGCAAGCTGGCGGGTATCGTGCCGGATGTCGATGCGTATCCGGAATTCGATGAAAACCTGCGCGAGGCCATGCAGCAGGAACACCGGCTGTTCATGGAAAGCCAGCTGCGCGGCGATCTCAGCGTGACGGACCTGGTGACTGCGAACTACACGTTCGTGAACGAGCGTCTGGCGCGACATTACGGAATTCCAAATATCTACGGCGATCACTTTCGCCGGGTGACATTCGAAGACGGCAAGCGTGGAGGTCTCCTCGGTCAGGCCGGCATCCTGGCAGTGACTTCGTATCCCAACAGGACGTCACCGGTGCTCCGGGGAAAGTGGGTCCTGGCCAACCTGCTCGGCGCGCCGCCGCCACCGCCGCCCGCGGATGTGCCTGCACTGAAAGACGCTGGTGAAGAGGGCCAACCGCGATCGATTCGTGAGCGGATGGAAGCACATCGGAGGAATCCCGCCTGCGCCCCGTGTCACGCGCGCATGGATCCTCTAGGGTTCTCACTCGAGAACTATGATGCGCTGGGGAAATGGCGGACCGAGAGCGATGGCGTTCCGGTCGAAGTGGCTGCGAGCCTCCCGGACGGCTTCCGGTTCGAAGGCCCGGGCGGACTGCGGGCGCTTCTCGTCAGCCATTCAGACGACTTTGTCCGCACGTTCACCGAGCGCCTCTTGAGTTACGCACTTGGGCGTGTACTCGAATCCTCCGATCAACCCGCAATCAGGCAGATCGCGAGAGACGCGGCGGCTCAAGACAATCGGTGGTCGGCTCTCATCACGGCGATTGTGAGAAGCACTCCCTTTACCCACGCGATTGTCCAGGACGTCGACTCGGACGCGCGTCAACGGGAAGTCGTTAAGCGAAATTGAAATCGAGCTAGCTGTGCCGAATAACCGACAGGAGACTTGCCGATGATTATTACCAAGAGGTCGATTTCGCGTCGCACTGTGTTGCGCGGCATGGGTGTGACGTTGGCATTGCCGCTGCTCGACGGGATGGTGCCGGCATTGACGGCTTTGGAAAAGACCGCGGCGAAGGCCGTCAACCGCTTCGGCGCGGTGTACGTTCCGAACGGCATGATGATGAAGGATTGGCTGCCGGAGGCCGAAGGCACAGCTTTCGAGTTCAAGTCCTCCATGGGCTCGTTGGCGCCCTTCCGCGACCAGCTGCTCGTGCTGAGCAATCTGAACTGTGTGCCGATGGCCGGCCGTCCCGGCGGTACCCATGCCAAAGCGTCCACTCGTTTTCTGACGGACGTCTCACCGCCGACCAGCGAATCCATCATCGACGCCGGTATTTCTGTGGATCAAATCCTCGCGCAGGAGATGGGGAAGCACACCCAGTTGGCGTCTCTGGAACTCGGGATTGAATCGAGCGACATGGCGGGCGCCTGTGACACCGGTTTTGCCTGTCCCTATACCAACACCATCTCGTGGCGCAGCGCCAACACGCCGCTTCCGACCGAAAACAACCCGCGCGTGATCTTCGAGCGGCTGTTCGGTGATAGCGGGAGTACGGATCCAAAGGCGCGGCTGGCGCGCCTCCGTCAACAGCGCAGCATCCTGGATTCCATGACCGAGGAAGTCTCCGACTTCCGGACCAAGCTCTCTACGGCTGACAGAAGCAAGCTGGTCGAGTATCTCGAGGCCATACGCGATGTGGAACGGCGTATCGCGAAGGCGGAAGAACAGAGCGATCAGCAGCTGCCAGCCATCGACCACCCGGCCGGCATTCCAGGAACCTACGAGGAACACGTCAAGTTGATGTTCGACTTGCAGGTGTTGGCCTATCAAACCGACATGACGCGCGTCATTACGATGATGATTGGACGCGAACAGAGCGGCATGACCTATCCGCAGATCGGCGTGCCGGACTCGCACCACCCGATCTCGCACCATCAAGGCAATGCGGAAAAAATTGCGAGCCTGTCGAAAATCAATGCCTATCACGTCAGTCTCTTCTCGTACCTCGTTGAGAGGCTTCGGGCAACGCCCGATGGTGACGGGACGTTGCTGGACCACATCACGATGCTCTACGGCTGCGGCATCGCCGACAGCAACTCGCATTCTCCGCTCGATATTCCACTCCTGCTGGTGGGTGGCGGCGCAGGCCAGATCAAAGGCGGCCGTCACATCCGCTACGGAAAGGACACGCCGCTGGCGAATCTGCATCTGACGTTGATCGATCAATTCGGCGTGCACGTGGACCGCATCGGCGATAGCACCGGACGGGTTGACGATCGGCAGTTGTCTCTGACCTAGGCGTTTGCTTCGGCCGCGAGTGCTCGCTTCAGTCGGGAGACAACGAAGATGCATGTGAACGTGAAGGGCGTGGCTGGTTGGTGGATCGCGGCGTTGGCGTCGGTCGCGAGTCTGGCAGCCGTCACTGACACCCGCCTGATGGACGCCGTCAAAGACAGCAACGTGAAAAGAGTGCAGGCGCTGGTGCGAGAGCGCGTCGACGTGAATGCGACCGAGGCCGACGGCGCGACCGCCTTGCACTGGGCGGCGCACAAGGACGATGTGGCCACTGCAGATCTATTGATTCGCGCCGGCGCGCGCCCGAATGTCGCGAACGATCTGGGCGTCACACCGCTGCACCTGGCTTGCACGAATCGCAGCACGGCAATGGTCAGGAGACTGCTGACGGCCGGAGCGAATCCAAACGCGACACTGCTGCGTGGTGAGACCGTGCTCATGGAATGCGCGCGTACGGGAAATGCAGAAGCCGTGGCGGCCCTGCTCAAGTCGGGCGCGCGTGTGAACGAGGCAGAAGCGGTCAACCAGCAGACGGCGCTGATGTGGGCAGTGGCCCAGCAGCATCCGAAGGTTGTGCAGGCCCTGCTCGAAAGCGGGGCCGACATTCGCGCTCGTTCGCGTACCTATCCGCAGGTTGTTGAAACCGGCAACAGGGGAGGAAGCGGCGACGTCGCGACTGTTCTTCGTGGAGGCAGCACGCCCCTGCTTTTTGCGGCGAGAGTGGGCGACCTCGAGTCTGCCAGGCTGTTGATCGCAGCCGGCGCGGATGTGAACGACGCGCTCCCAGACGGTGTGAGTGCCCTGGTGCTTGCCGCCCACAGCGGCCACGGAGCGCTCGGTGCGCTGCTGCTCGAAAAAGGCGCCAATCCGAACGCCGCAGAGGCCGGTTACACCGCCCTTCATGCCGCAATCGATAGAAGCGACCTGAGCCTGGTGCAGGCGCTGCTTGGCCATGGCGCGAATCCGGATATTCGTCTTGCGAAGGGCACTCCGGCCCGGCGCGATAGCAACGATTTCCAACTGGCGTCACGGCTGATCGGCTCGACCCCGTATCTGTTGGCTGCGAAATTCGTCGAGGTTGAGATCATGCGCGCCCTTGTTGCGGGCGGGGCCGATGTGAAACTGGCGATGCCGGATGGGACGACGGCTCTCATGCTGGTGGCCGGCCATGGAGAGGCTAAGGCCAGGACCGACTTTGTGCGCAGGAATGAAACGCGCCGGCAGATATGTGTGTGCGATGGCGGAGTCGTCGAGAGTGAAAGTCAGGTTCACTCGGCGATGACGGTTGCACTGGCTGCAGGCGCCGACGTCAACGCGATCAATCGCGCCGGTGACACCGCGATTCATTTTGCGGCGGCGATGGGATTTGACTCGGTTGTGCAGCTGCTGGCGGACAAAGGCGCAGACGTCAACGTCAAGAACAAGCGTGGGCTGACGCCGTTGGCACTAGCCCGCGGGGGTGGTGGCCGTCGTGCTATGACCCCGGACGACGAGGCCGGGCCGGAATCTTCCGGTGCCAGCACGACGGCGTTGTTGCGAAGGTTAGGGGCCGCGGAATGAGCGTGAGAGAACGGATCGCAGTGTGGTGTCGAAATCGTGTGTCCGATTGTCGCAATCTGGCGTTCGCCAAGGAGACAGGTATGTCCGGAAGAATCATTTTACGCAGCGGCCTGGTCTTGGCGTTGTTTCTGCTGCTTCCTCAGTTGTGCGCGGCCCAAAGCGGAATTGCAGGCGTGGTGCGGGACACCAGCGGGGCGGTACTGCCTGGCGTCACGGTAGAGGCTTCGAGCCCGGTGCTCATTGAAAAAGTGCGAACCGTAGTCACCGGCGAGGACGGAACCTACAGCATCATCGACCTGCGGCCTGGCGTCTACGCGGTCACCTTCTCGCTCACTGGCTTCACCACCATCCGGCGCGAAGGGCTCGAACTGCCGGCATCCTTCACGGCCACCGTCAGCGTGTCGATGCAGGTCGGCGCCATTGAAGAGACCGTGACCGTCAGTGGAGAGACGCCGCTGGTTGACGCCCACAACGCGACCTCCCAGGTGCTGTACACGACTGCGATGCTCGAGACGCTGCCGTCCAACTCGCGATCGCCTCAGTCCTTCGCCGCGCTCACGCCGGGCGTGAGAGGGGCGCCCCTCTCTCAGGCGCCAGGCGGCGTGGACGACATGGGGGCGAGCGCTCATGGCGGTGCCGCGTCGGACTACACGATTGACGGCATGACGACGGCCACGATCAACGGGATGCAGGGAGGCAGCATCACCTTTCGCGTTGCGCAGGCCTACGTCGCGGAGATTGCCGTGACGACAGGCGGGGGCACGGCCGAGTCTTCCTACGGGAACATGATTACCAACGTCATTCCCAAGGAAGGCGGAAACAATTTCAGCGGCAGTTTCTACGCCGAGTACACCGGCGAAAGTCTTGCTGCGAGCAACCTCACCGACGAGTTGGAAGGCTACGGGTTTACTTCCGCCAGCCTGTCGAAGACGTTGAAGTTCCTGGAGCTCAGTCCGGCCTTCGGGGGACGTCTGCTCCGGGACAAGCTCTGGTTCTTCACATCGTACAAAACATATGAAGTCGTGACCGTCCGGCAGAGCGTCTACGACAACCTGACGCCGCTGGGCAATATCTATACGCCGGATTTGACACGGCCCGCGGAGCTGAAGCTGACGCAGATCAGCAGGAACGCGCGGCTGACGTGGCAGGCGGCGCAGAAGCACAAGTTCAGTGTGTTCGTGGACAACGCCCCGCAGGTCGCCTGGCATCGGGGCCGCACGCTCAGCGCCCCCGAAGCCACCAATTACAGCCCCTATCTGCCGAATATCTTCATGACGCTTGGGTGGAAGTCGCCGATCACCAATCGGTGGCTCCTCGAGGCCTCGCTCGCGCACAACTCATCCAACTACGACCAGCGCCGGCAGACGACAGAGACGTGCCTGTGCAGCGCGCCGGATGTCGGCTACGACGTGATTTCCAAGTTCGAATCGACAACCAACATCATGTGGGGCGCGTCTTCGACGCTCGGTGGCGGTGCCGAGTCGAACCTGTACGGGCCCAATGACTCCAAGCTGCTCCAGTACCAAGCCAGCGGCTCGTACATCACCGGCTCGCACGCGATCAAGATAGGCATGCGGCGAGAGTCGGGAACGATCCTGTTCGGGCGGGAGCCCAACGGAGATCAGGCCTGGACCTTCCGGAACAACCTCCCCAACTCCATCCGGATGTACGCGGGGCCGTTCAGATATACAAACGAGATTCACCCGAACATGGGGATTTATGCCCAGGATCAGTGGGTGCACAAGCGACTGACGCTGACAGCCGGCTTGCGCTACGACTATTTCACGATGAGCTCGCCCGAGACGTCGCTCGGTGCCGGTCAGTTTGTCGATGCGCGTTATTTTCCGGAAGAGACCCTGGTGACGTGGCATGACATCAACCCCCGCATCGGCGTGTCCTACGATCTGATGGGGGATGGCAAGACCGCGTTGAAGGCGAGCTTCGGCCGGTTTGTCGCATCACAGGATGGCGCCGGAACCCGCGGCCTCGGCCGCAACAATCCGGTCGTGCGTTCCGTCATCGAAACCGACAGGACGTGGACCGATAACGGCAATTTCAGGGTGGATTGCGATCTCAGGAATCCCCTCCAGAACGGCGAGTGCGCACAGATCTCGAATCTGAATTTCGGGCAGAACAATCCGAATGCCCTCGTCTATGCCGATGAATTGACCACGAGCTTGAGACCTTATCACTTTGAGACGACCGCGCAGATCCAACGGCAGCTTGCGCAAGGCCTGTCGCTCAACGCAGGTTACTACCGCCGTGATTTCAAGAACTTCACGGTCAACGACAACACGTTCGTCACCCCCAATGATTTCAGTCAATACTGCGTGACCGAGCCGGTCGATGATCGGTTGCCGGGCGGCGGCGGCGGTCAGATATGCGACTTATATGATGTCAGCCAGGCACTCTTCGGCAAAACTGCGATCGTCGTGCGTCCTGACACCGACTTCGGTAAGGGGACCCAGACCTACAACGGCGTCGATGTCACGCTGCAGGCGCGGCTGAAGAATGGCGTCACGTTCACCGGCGGCTTGAGCACTGACAAGCAGACGACCAATACGTGCTACGTCGTCGACTCGCCTGGGGCCATCCGTTTCTGCAACAGCACGACGCCCATACTGCAGTTCTACACGTTCACGGGTTTCGTGCCGCTGAAGTGGGGCATGGTTACTGGCATCGTCTATCGGGATCTGCCAGGACCCAACATTACCGCGACCCGCAATTACACGAGCGCTGAAGCTCTTCCATCTCTTGGCCGTCCGCTCTCGAGCGGGACCGTCAACATCCCCCTGATCGAGCCCGGCACGATGTACAACGATCGGCAGCGCCAGCTCGACCTCCGATTCTCGAAAAGAGTGCGGGTAGGCGGCGTACGGCTGACTGGCAACCTCGATATTTCAAACGTATTCAACGGTTCGGCAGTCACGGCACAGAACAACACCTACGGTCCCAACTGGATGGTGCCTTCGGCGATTCAGTTTGGGCGCTTCTTCAAGCTGGGTGGCCAGTTCGATTTCTGATACGGCACCTCGGGGCATTGGCATGAAGAGCATCGTCACCCTGCTGTGGGCGCTTCTTGTTGCCTTCGGATTGGGACTGGCCGTTAACGCCCAATCGCCCAACACGGTCGCGGCGGAAATAGCGGCGGCAGAGAAGGCGGCCGGCGAGACCTGGCTGTTGCTGCAGAGCGAAGTGTGTGGGCCCGCTCAGGGTGCCGTGACTCGCTTTCCCCTCGTTACACAGACCAGGCTCGCCGAGAAGATCTTCGACAATCTCTACGTCCTGTCGAACAACGACGTCCTGGCGTGGGTGATCACGACGTCGGACGGACTTGTCCTGATCGATACGATGTACGACCGTACCGTCCAGGAAGTCATCATCGACAGCATGCGGAATGCAGGTCTCGACCCGGCTCAGATCAAGTTCATCTACCTCACACACAAGAACTCCGATCACGCCGGTGGTGCGAAGTTTATTCAGGAGACCTACGGCGCGCGCGTTCTCCTTTCGGCTGTCGATTGGGACGGAATCGTTCAGCCGGGACGAGGAGGCGGGGCGCCGTCACCTGTCCCGCCAAAGAAAGACATGGTCATCGCCGACGGCCAGAAACTGACCGTCGGTGACGAGACGATCACCTTCTACATCACGCCAGCGAGCACGCGCGGCAGCGTGTCGGCTCTCATTCCCGTCAAAGACAAGGGTGTGCCCCACCTGGTGGCATTCTGGGCCAGCAACGTCATCAGCCCGGCAAGCTCCAAGGAGGATCTCAACGCCATCGCGGCGGCAGCAACCCGCTTCGGAGACATCGCAGCGGCGGCCGGCGCCGACGTTCTGATCACAAACCACGAGCGCTACTTCGACCTGAACAAGAGGCTCTATTCCGCCCACGCCAATCCCGCCGGGCGTAATCCTTTTATTGTGGGCAAGACGGAAGTCAGAAACTACATGCAGGTCCTCAAACACTGCACGCAGGCGCTGGCGCTGGCAGGCGGAACAAAAAAATAATAGAACGCCGCTCATGGCCTCCTTCTACGAACGGCGAGTTCTTCCGCACATCATCAATCTCGCAATGGACACGAAGGTGCTCAAGGAAGAACGCACGCGGTGCCTTCAGGACGTCAAAGGGGTCGTCCTGGAGATCGGCTTCGGGACGGGCCTCAACCTTCCGCACTACCCTCCGGCGGTAACCAAAGTCGTGGGGCTCGATCCTTCTGAGACCTCGGCGAGACTTGCGAAAAAACGGATTGCGGCATCACCGTTCCGGGTCGAGACGATCGGCCTGTCCGCCGAGAAGTTGCCGATCCCGGATGGGAGCTTCGAGACGATCGTCAGCACGTTCACGCTCTGCACCATCCCCGATGTGAGCGGGGCGCTTCTCGAAGTGCAGCGCGCGCTCGCGCCTGGCGGCCGGTTCTATTTCGTCGAGCATGGCCTTTCCGAAGAGCCAGCCGTCGAGCGTTGGCAGCATCGTTTGAACCCGATCAACCGGAAAGTCCTGGGCGGATGTAATCTCAATCGGCCGATTGTCTCGCTGATCGAGCAGGCAGGCTTTGAGATTGAACGGCTCGAGAAGAGCTACATGAAGGACGCGCCGAAATTCGCCGGCTTCCTGTATCGCGGCGTCGCGCGATCCGCCGGCACAGTTGGCAACTGAGCCCGCGCGAGCTTCCATCTCCTGATGGATTCAAAGGTAGACTGGCAGCGAATGCAGGTGGGCCCTGGCTGACATCTTCATTAGCTACGCAAGCGAGGACCGCGACCGCGTCGAGCCGCTGGCGCGCGCGTTCGAGGAGCGCCACTGGTCGGTGTGGTGGGATCGAAAGATCGTCACCGGCCAGAGCTACGACCAGGTGATCGAGGGCGCCCTGGCCGAAGCCAAGTGCGTCGTAGTGCTCTGGTCCGGCCATTCGGTGGACTCGGAATGGGTGCGCAACGAAGCGACGGTGGCGCTGGAGCGCAGAGTCATGGTGCCAGCGACCCTCGACGGTACAGCTCCACCTCTCGCCTTCAGCCGCCGGCAGACAGCCAATCTCACGGATTGGGACGGCGACCCGGCCCATGCTGGCTTTCGCGCGCTCTGTGACGGCATCGCCGCCGCAATCGGCGCGAACGCGCCGGCGCCGCACTCCGCTAGAGTCGAACCGACGCGCCGTGCGCCTCGCTCGCTGGTTCCAGCGGCTGCAGTGGCCGGCGTCCTGGCGCTGGTCGGCCTCGCGTACTACGCCGGAGCGCGCGACTCGAGTGGTTCCCGTCCCGTTCGGAGCACAGTGCCGGAAACTACCGCAACCGCGGACCCAGCGTCGGGCGCGTCCTCCGCGGTTCGCGACATCGTGATAGTGGGCAAGCCAACCGTGATGGACCTGCTGTCCCCCAACAACGGCGGACAGCTGCTGATCGCGCCGAGCGATGCCTGGGCCGTGGTCCTGGACGGCAAGACCGACGCCCACGAATCCGTGCACGTGGGAGAAGCGGCGGTGTTCGGGTTCAAGGCCGAACGGCCGGCACGGTTCGACACGTTCGCCATGCTGATTCCGACACGCGGGCGCAATCCCAAGGAGTTCGAGCTGCTGGTGGGCGACGAATCGCCGACCGGCGCGTTTCGCTCGATCGGCACGTTCCATCCCGAGAACAACAAAGTATTCAAGACCGACGGATGGCAGGAGTTCCACTTTTCAGCCGTGACCGCGCGCTACCTGAAGGTGAGGCTGATCTCCAACTTCGAAGACGCTGTCTGGATCGAGCTCGTCGAGTTCAGGGTGATGTCAGCTCGATAGGTGCGCGCGAGATCGGCGTGCATGCAGGAGCGCTCTTTGCTTACACACGGCGCTTCGCTTCGAATCCTCGCGATTTCGGCGCGCTGGTCTGGTTCCTGGGGGAATTTAGTCGGCGCGATCCGAAACAAGCAACTGGAGGTTTCTGATGCGCACTCTACAGGTTCTCGCGTTCGCGCTGCTGCTCGCTCCCTCGCCGCTCTGGGCGACCTCTTTCGACGTCACCTTCACCTTCACGGGCTCACCAGGCAATCAGCTGAACGAACCGGTTGACGCCAATCCGGTCGGAGCCTTGTTCAGCGACCTTACCCGGGGATCCGGCATCCTTCCCGCCACGGGAGCGGATTCCATGAATAGCAGCGGGTGGACGACCGGGAGCTCCCTCGATCCGAACGATTACATCGAGTGGACCATCACGCCGCTTACCGGTTTCACGCTCGATCTCACCGAGTTCGATGTCAACTTCCAGCGCTCGGAAACAGGACCGCGCAGCCTCGACGTGCGGAACAGCCTCGATGGTTTTGGGGCCTTCCGGCTTTTGATCGGGGTTGGCGATGACACATCAAATCATGGTGTGGGCGCCGGCAACGGCACCAGCGCCATGTGGGATGTCGACGACATCACGGCTCCCGTGACGTTTCGGATTTATGGGTATGACGCCGAGGACGCGAGCGGCGAGCTACGGCTGGGCGTCAAAGCGGGTGAAGTGGGCGACTTTCTGCCGAACAACCTCTTCATGAAGGTCGACATCACCGAAACAGCAGCGGCGGTGCCCGAACCGGCGACGCTCGTGCTGTTCGGCACGGGCGTCGCCGGATTCATCGCCAAGCGCCGGCACATGAGCCGGAACCGCGTCCGTCCGCGTTAGGCACGCACTACTGGCTTTTCGTAACGGTTCGGGTTGCTCCGTTTCTAGGGCAGCACCCCTCCGACCGTCGTCCGTCCGGTTCCGCTGCAGCCATCGCCGCCGAAACGCAGGAATTTTTGAATGCGCTTGCCGGTGTCGACTTCAGCCGTGTAGATGTTGCCGTGCGAGTCCACGCTCACCTGATGGAGCCAGTGGAACTCGCCGGTCTCGCGCCCGCTCCGGCCCAGACGTCCCAGCTCCTGCAGATTCTCGCGGTTCAGGATGTAGATCGTCATGTTGGAGTTGTCGCCGATGTACAGGCAGCTCTGCTTGGCGTCGGTCGAGAAGTTCATCGACACCGCCGATCCCGGCAGTCCGTTGGTTTTGATCGCAACCGACTGTTCTTTGACATAGCCGCACTTGCCGGCCTCGCCCGTCGGATTCGCGCATTCCTTGCCGAGATTCGGATCCTTGCTGTTGAAGACCTGCACGCGGTTGTTGCCGCGGTCGCAGACGTAGATCAGCCCTTCCTTGCTGACCTTGACGCAGTGCACCGGGTTGCGGAAGAACGCCGGCTTCATGTTGCCCTTCGTGAAGTCGTTCATCCACGGACCGGCCGCGGCCGCTGCCGTGTCGTCGACCGGGTTGTTGCCGTACGCCCCGAAGTGGCCGATGTACTTGCCGGTCGCGGCGTCGACCATCACCACGCGACGATTGCCGTAGCCATCGGACACATAGAGGCGGTTGCTCGACGGATCGACCATCAAGTCGGCAGGCAGGTAGAAGAACGGCGTCGCGTTCTTGCCGCCGTCCTTGTTGTTGCTGTCGGCGCCCTTGGTGGGGCCGCCGATCATCATCACGAACTTACCCTCTTTGGTGAACTTCAGGATCATCCCGTCCGATCCTGCCGTCGAGGCCCAAGCAGAGGGAGTCGGCTTGCCGCCGCCACCGTTCCCGCCGATGTAGACGAAGCCATTGTGATCGACGAAGATGCCGTGCTCTCGGGCGGGCCAGATGCATCCGTCCTCGACGCGGCACTTGCCCGGGTCGGCGGGGCCGCCCCAGGCCTGCAGCAGCTTGCCCGTCGAGTCGAACTCCATCACCGATGGCGCCGGCAGACAGCAGTCGCCGAGGACGCCGTAGGGACGCGGAAAACCGAGCACGTCGACCGGCTTGCCGTCAGCGGCCTTGTGCGTCGCCGGCGTGAGCGCCGCCTCGTCATTGGTCAGGCTGCGCGGCCGTTGATACACCCAGATATGGTCGTCGGGTGCGACGTAGAGACCGCCGACCTCGCCGATAATCCAGTTGTTCGGAAGCTTCTGCGGCCAGCCCGCGTCGGCGATGAATCCCGGCACCTTCGCTGTCGGCGGTACGCCGTAGACGCCGCTGCGTTCGGCGAGTCTTTCCAGGATGCCGGACTTGGCGAGCGCGGCACTATCGGGTTTCGGGGCCTGGGCGTGGCCCGGCACCGAGATCAACGCTCCGAGCACTGCTAGAACCGGTGCGACACGTTTCAGATCCATACTCCGTCCTCGTTCCTTCCTGTGATACCAACGTCGTGGCTGCGAGTGG
>Ga0184625_10000343_pt1 | contig 16910 bp, 12 predicted proteins | sample PLM3_30_b1_FD_133151 | JGI IMG/M metagenome (GOLD analysis project Ga0184625, IMG submission 133151) | Groundwater sediment microbial communities from an aquifer in East River, Colorado, USA - PLM3_30_b1 | ecosystem: Environmental > Terrestrial > Soil > Riparian zone | place: USA: East River... | reverse complement strand
TTCGGCCGTCTCGGCCACTGGTTCGGCTCGGAACGCTACGACATCCGGCCCGACATCGTCACGATCGCGAAGGGCCTGTCCTCGTCGTACGGGGCGATCGGCGGTGTCGTCGCCACCGAGCGCGTGATGGAGCCGTTCATGGGTGCGACGTCGATGTTCTCGCACGGGATCACGTTCGGCGGGCACCCGGTCATGGCGGCGATCGCGCTCAAGAACATCGAGATCATGAAGCGAGAGCGGATCCCCGAGCACGTACGCGAGAACGAGGACGCGTTCCGCGCAACCCTCGCGCAGCTCCTCGACCTTCCGATCGTCGGTGACCTGCGCGGGACGGGTTACTTCTGGGCGATCGAGCTCGTCAAGGACAAGGACACGCGGGAGACGTTCTCGGACGAGGAGTGCGAGAAGCTCCTGCGGGGATACCTCTCGACCGCCCTCTGGGACGCGGGCATGATCTGCCGCGCGGACGACCGCGGCGATCCGGTGATCCAGATTTCGCCGCCACTCGTCGCCGGACAGGCCGAGTTCGACGAGATCACGGGAATCCTCGGCGAGGTGCTGACCGAGGCGACCGCTCTCATGCGCTGAGTTCCAAGCCGAGCAAGGCTGCAGCGTCCCCGACGGCAGGATCGTCCAGTGCAATTCGCCTCACCGCGCCGAGTGTGAGCCGGCGCGCCGCGCGATCGAAGATCGTGACGTTCGCCCAGAGCGCCTCGTACACGGACCACCAGCGAAGACCTGCGGCGAAGCGATGCGTGCGGTAGAGCTCGAGCGCCTGCGGCTGCGTGACCTCACGCTGTCGCGTAGCGACGACTGACGGCCGCAAGTCGTTCTCGGAGAGCACGGCCGGCTCGTCCAGGTCGATCATCGGCGCACGGTCGGGGAGCTCGATCGAGGCGAGGCCGAGCCGAAGCCCGCGCCTGACGAGCATCTCGTCGATGAGTCTGTGTCCCCGAAATCGAGAGAGTTGCTCGACCACCGCCGCGACCTCGCGGTCGGCGAGGTACAGGCAGCCGTAACGGTCCGGGTTGTCGTGGCGGCCGTCGCCTTGGTAGATCCGTGGAAACCAGAGCGGGCCGTCGGGCTCGGTGGGCCGCGCACGCTCGTTCCATGCGAAGCAGCGATGCAGGATCACGCGAAGGAGTCCGCGCGCTCGGCGCGGATCGCGTGCATCAACTCCTCTGCCTTGCCCGTCCTGACGAGGTCGACGGGACGCCGATCCCCGAGGTGCGGGTTGACGCCCAGGAGCCATGCGCGCGCGGCCTCGGGCTCGTAGAGCCGGAGAAGGCTCGACCAAACGAGCTCGAGCAGATCGACGCGCTCCGCATTGAGGGGATCGATCCCGGCCCCCTGGAGCCACCGGGTGACGCGCGACCGGCTCACGCCCAGCAGGTCGGCAAGCGCCGAACCCGATTTCAGGTCGCGCCTCAGCGCCTCGATCTTCACGGCCGTCGCCACAGGCATGAATCAACCGTAGCGCAACAAAATTTGTTGCGCAAGGTGCGCTGCTCTTCGACAGACATGGAGCGCGCGAGCTACGCGTCGCGCGCGCAGCGAAAGCCGGCGAAAAGCTGTCGCCGGTACGGGTAGTCCCAGTTGCGAAACGTCGTGCGCGCCACGAGCGGGTCGGTCGCCCAGGAGCCGCCGCGGAGGACGCGGTACGTGTCGCCGAAGAAGATCTCGGAGTACTCGGGGTACGGGAAGGCGAGGAATCCGGGATAGGGCTTGAAGTGGGACGACGTCCACTCCCAGACGTCGCCACCCATCTGGACGCACCCGACAGGGCTCACGCCACCGGCATAGGAACCCGCCGGCGCGGGCGAGAAGCGGCGGCGACCGAGGCTCGCCTCGAAGCCCATCCACTCCTGCCCCCACGGGTACCGAAACTTCCCCTCGTGCGAGTGCCAGCCCGCTGCCCGCTCCCACTCGATCTCGGTGGGAAGTCGCTTTCCGGCCCAGCGCGCATATGCGTCAGCCTCGTACCACGACACGTGCTGCACCGGCTCGTCCGGGGGAAGGGCCTTGCGCCGGCCGAAGTGGACGCGTTGCCAGCCGTCGTCGCTCTCTTCCCAGTAGAGCGGCGTGCTGACACTCTCGCGCTCGCGCCAATCCCACCCCGCCTGGCTCCACGGTCTCCTCGAGCGGTACCCCTTGTCCTCGACGAACTCCGCGAACTCGCGGTTCGTGACAGGCGCGCGATCGATCCAGAACGGTCGCAGCTCGACCTCGTGTGCGCCGAGCTCGCTGTCGCAGGCCCACGGCTCCCCGACTGCCCCGAGCACGAACGATCCCGCGGGAACACGAATCTCGCCAGGGCCGCCGGGCGCACGGTCAGGAGCGGTCGTGCGAGCCACGGGGTACTCGGCTCCGGTCCGCAGCTGGAGCGTCTGGAGCATCGTCTCTTGGCGCTGGAGCTCGTTCTGGACGACGAGGCCGAAGACGAACCCGTCGTGCAACAGCGCGTTCGGTGCGTCGAGATCGACGTGTTCGAGTGCCTCGAGGACCCGGGTGCGCACGTCCTCGGCATATGCCCGCACTGCTGCGGGCCGCAGCAGGGCCAGCCCGGGCCGCTGTTCCTCCTCGTGCCGGAACGCTTCCTCGACTTCGCCGTGGCGGAGGAAGACGGGAGGATCGCCGTTCAGGTTGCGGAGCAGCCACAGCTCCTCGAAGTTCGCGATCCGGGCGTAGTCCCACACGAGCGGAGAGGTCAGGAGGGAGGACTGAGTGGCGAGCTCGTCGTCCGAGATGGGAGCGAGCAGCTTCTCCGTCGCCGCACGCGCTTGTTCGAGCGTCTCCCGGATCTCGGCCCACTTCTCCATGCCGAAACTGTGACGTAGCCGGCGGTCGTCAGAAACCGCCGTTCGGGTGAGCCGGCCACTGTGGGCCGTCGGCGGTTCGACGGATACCGAGAGCAGGCGACGGGATAGCCTTAGGCCTCGAACACGAGAGAGGAGCCGGGAATGACGGAGAGCCAGAACGGGGCGGTGGTGGTTGCGCGCGAGGTGACACGCCGGTACGGGGAAGGAGAGACCGCCGTGGACGCGCTGCGCGGCGTCTCCGTAGACATTGCGCCGGGCAAGGCGACCGCGGTGATGGGGCCGTCGGGCTCCGGGAAGTCGACGCTGATGCACATCCTGGCGGGGCTCGACAAGCCGACGACCGGGGGCGTCGAGGTCGCCGGAACCGAGATCACGACGCTGGGCGACAACGACCTCACGAAGCTGCGGCGTGAGCACATCGGCTTCGTGTTCCAGTTCTTCAATCTCCTGCCGATGTTGAACGCGAAGGAGAACATCCTCCTCCCGCTGACCATCGCCGGCGAGAAGCCGGAGGACGGCTGGTTCGACCAGCTGGTCGGCGACGTGGGACTCTCCGACCGGCTGTCGCACCGGCCGGCGGAGCTGTCAGGCGGGCAGCAGCAGCGTGTTGCCATCGCCCGCGCGCTCGTCTCGAAGCCGACGGTGCTCTTCGCGGACGAGCCCACCGGAAATCTCGACTCGGCGACGAGCGGGGAGATCCTCGAGCTCCTGCGCCGCTCGGTTGAGGAATACGGCCAGACGATCGTCATGGTGACCCACGACGCACGCGCGGCGGCCGTCGCGCATCGCGTGCTCTTCCTCGCCGACGGCGAGATCGTGCGCGAGCTCGGCGAATGCGACCCGCACACGATCCACAGTGTCATGGAGGAGCTCGCCGCCGCGTGATCAAGGTCGCCCTCCGCGGCCTCGCGGGGCGAAAGCTCCGTGCCGTCCTGACCGGCATCGCGATCGTCCTCGGCGTCGCGATGATCAGCGGTACCTACATCCTCACGGACACGGTCCAGCGAGCATTCAACAACCTCCTCGTCGACTCGTACGCCGGGACCGACGCGGTCGTGACCGGCAAGGGCCTGGACATCTCCATCGACGGCGAGAAACCTCCTACGCCCCCGGTCGACGCATCGCTCCTCGACGTCGTGCGCGGCGTCGACGAGGTCGCTCTGGCGACCGGCAGCGTACTCGACGAGCGGAACACGAAGGTCCTCACGCCGGAGGGCGGGTCGGTGAACTCGGAAGGCTGGCCGACGCTCGGATTCGGGATCGACACGGATCCGGCGCTCGCCCGGTTCAACCCGCTGAACCTCCACGAGGGTCGCTGGCCCGCGGGCGACGACGAGATCGTCATGGACGCAGGGACAGCCGACGAGCAGGGATTCGAGGTCGGTGACACCGTTCAGGTCTCCACCCTGCGGCCGAAACGCCCGTTCGAGCTCGTCGGCGTCGCCAAGTACGGCGAGGTCGACAGCCTCGGTGGCATCAGCTTCGTCGTGTTCACGGTCCCTGCCGCCCAGGAGCTCCTCGGGCGAGAAGGGCAGTACGACGCGATCTCGGTCGCAGCCCGGGAGGGTGTCTCCGAGGACGATGTCGTTGCGGCGATCGCTCCCGTCCTCCCCACCAGCGCCGAGGTCGTCAGCGCGGCAGCCGAGGCCGAGGAGCAGGCGAACGACGTGAGCGAGTTCACGACGATCTTCAGGTACTTCCTCCTCACGTTCGGCTTCATCGCGCTCTTCGTGGGAACGTTCGTCATCTTCAACACGTTCTCTATCACGGTTGCGCAGCGCACACGCGAATTCGCGACACTGCGGACGATCGGAGCGTCGCGACGCCAGATTCTCGGATCCGTGATCCTCGAATCGCTCGTGATCGGGCTTGTCGCGTCGCTCGTCGGCCTCGGGCTGGGCGTCGTCCTGGCCGAGGGGATCGAAGCGCTGTTCGGGAGTCTCGGTGTGGAGCTCCCGAGCGCCGATCGAGTCTTCGCCACCAGGACGATCGTCGTCTCCCTGATCGTCGGCATCGGCATCACGCTCCTCGCGGGCCTCTTCCCGGCGATTCGGGCCACGCGCGTGCCGCCGATCGCAGCCGTCCGCGAGGGCGCCACGCTTCCGAAGTCGAGGTTCGCACCGCTCGTGCCGTGGGTCGCTGCGCTCGTCGTCGTGGCCGCGCTCGTCGTCCTCGGGCGCGCGATGTTCGTCGACAGGCTGGGGACAGTCGACCGGCTGGTCTCGATCGCCGCCGGCGTCCTTCTCCTCTTCCTTGGCGTGGCGATGCTCTCGTCCCGCGTCGTTCGACCGCTCGCTGCGCTCAGCAGCCCGATCGGCCGCTGGGCGGCGTTCGCGTTCACGGTGCTGGCCTGGCCGCTCTTCCTGCTCCCGTACTGGCTTCAGCGGTACGGGGCTTTCGGCCCGGGTTCGGCTCTGCGTCGAGTCGGCGTCTTCGTCGCCGGCGCCCTGATCAATCCGTTTCTCGTACCGATCGTCCTCGTGATGTGGCTCCGCCAGGCCGTCACGAGGTGGGAGCCGGAGTGGCCCGTGGACTTCCCAGGCGTCGTTCCGGATCTCGTCGCCGCACGCACCGGCGGCGAGAACGCGCGCCGGAATCCCGGCCGGACAGCGGCGACCGCGGCAGCGCTCATGATCGGGATCGCGCTCGTCTCGTTCATCGCCACGCTCACGAACGGGATGAAGGCGTCGAACCGCGAGGCGATCGAGCAGCAGATCGCTGCCGACTACGTCGTGACCTCGCTCGACGGGTACACGCCGTTCGTCGCGGCAGCGGGCGATGCGCTTGCCGCCTCTTCCGCGCCCGACGTCGTCACCAGCGTCCGGTCCGACGCGGGGCTCGTCAATGACACCACGACGGAGGTCGGCGGCATCGAGCCCGACACGATCGCCGAGGCCTACGTCTTCGACTGGCGCGAGGGCGACGAGAGCGTCCTAGCCACGCTTGGTACGACGGGCGCAGTCGTCAGCTCGAACTATGCCGAGGATCACGACATCTCGGCGGGAGACGTGCTCACGCTCCGATCGACCGCGGATCGGAGGGCAACGATCACCGTGGCAGGGACCTTCCAGCCGCCTCCGTTCTATCCGCTGATCGAGAGCGTGAACATCTCCACGGAGCTCTTCGACTCGCTGTACGACCGTCCCCGTAACCGTTGGACGTGGGCGAACGTCCCGGGTGAGCCGAACGACGAGAATCGCGCGCAGCTGGAGGCGGCGATCGCCGGCTTCCCCGATACCCAGCTCGAGACCCGCGAGGAGTGGATCGAGCGCGAGGACTCGGACTTCAACGAGTTCATCTCGTTCCTCTACGTGATGCTCACGCTCGCGGTGTTCGTGAGCATCTTCGGGATGATCAACACGCTCGTCCTCTCGGTGTACGAGCGCACACGCGAGATCGGGATGCTGCGCGCGATCGGGATGACCCGCCGCCAGGTCCGCCGGATGATTCGTCAGGAGAGTGTCATCACGGCGCTCATCGGAGCGGCGATCGGGCTGCCGCTCGGAATCTTCCTCGCGGCGCTCGTCAACCGCGCCCTCTCCGAGTACGACGTGCGGTTCGCGATCCCATGGGCGCAGCTCCTCGTGCTGACGATCGTCGCGATCGTCATCGGGATCCTCGCCGCGATCATGCCCGCCCGCCGCGCGGCGAGGCTCAACCCGCTCGAAGCCATCGCGTACGAGTAACCTCGCGACGTGGGCCGCTTCGCCTTCCGTGGTCTACTGAGCCGAAAGCTCCGGACGTCGCTCACCGCGATCGCGATCGTGCTCGGTGTCGCGATGATCGCTGGGACGTTCGTCCTAACGGACTCGATCGACCAGGCGTTCGACCGGATCTTCACGGACATCAGGAAGGGGTCGAACGCCGTCATCTCCGGCAAGTCCGCGTTCGACGTCGGCGACCAGACGGGAGTCGCCGCGCCGGAGCTCGACGAGTCGCTCCTGCCGAAGGTTCGTGCCTTGCCCGGCGTCGCCGAGGCGGAGGGCAGCGTGGACTCCGATGCGACCCAGTTCATCGGCGACGACGGGAAGGCGGTGGTCTTCGGCGGCGCGCCGAATCTCGGTTTCTCGATCGCGAACGGCGATTCGGTCTTCAACCCTCTCACCCTGATCGAAGGCCAGTGGCCCGGCCCCGACGAGGTCGCGGTCGACAAGGAGACCGCGAGCAAGGAGGACTTCGAAGTCGGCGAGACGGTCGGCGTGCAGGCGGAAGGGCCCATACAGCGAATGCGCGTCTCGGCCATCGTCCAGTTCAGCTCGGGCCTCACGATCGGTGGTGCGACGCTCGCCGGTTTCGACCTGCCCACCGCGCAACGCCTCTTCAAGAAGGTCGGCCGCCTCGACGAGATCGCGGTCGCCGCGAAGCCGAACGTGCCGGACGCCCAGCTCATCGCCGAGATCCAGCAGATCCTGCCGCCGAACGCACAGGTGCAGACCGGGAGCGAGCAGGCGGCCTCCGATGCCGCGGACACCAACGAGTTCATCTCGTTCCTGCGGGCGTTCCTGCTCGCGTTCGGCGGGATCGCCCTCTTCGTGGGCTCCTTCGTCATCGCGAACTCGCTCTCGATCACCATCGCGCAACGGACGCGCGAGTTCGCGACGCTGCGGACGATCGGGGCGACGAACCGCCAGGTGCTCGGCTCCGTGATCGTCGAGGCGCTCATCGTCGGGGTTGTCGCGTCCGTCATCGGCCTCTTCCTCGGGCTCTTGCTGGCCAAGGGCCTCTTCGAGCTTTTCGACGCGTTCGGCTTCACGCTGCCGAACACGGGTCTCGTGTTCGAGCCGCGGACGGTCATCGTCGCCCTCGCCGCCGGGATCCTCGTCACGCTGCTCGCGAGCGTGTATCCGGCCTTCCGCGCGACGACCGTCCCGCCCATCGCGGCGGTGCGCGAGGGCGCCGTCCTGCCGGGCGAGCCACTCGATCGTGTGCGCAGCATGCGGCTCGCCATCGCCGTTACGGCCGTCGGCGTCGGGCTCGGTGTGCTCGCGATCAGCACGAGGCCGGTGAACACCTTCATCACCGTCGTCCTCGCGGTCCTGGGGCTGATCCTCGTGCTGTTCGGCGGAGCGCTCTTCCCGTCGCGCACGGTCGGGGCGCTCGTCGCCGGTGCGCTCGGGTTCGCGGCTCTCGTCTACGGGCTCTTCGTTCCCGGACTCGGGACGACGAGCGTCCTGTTGTGGATGGGCGTCGGTGTGCTGCTTGTGTTCTTCGGAGTTGCGCGCGTATCGACGCGCCTCATTCCGCGCCTCGCAATCGTCATGTCGCCGATCGCACGGTGGACCGTCTTCCTGCTCTCCGTCCTCTTCTGGCCGTTCTTCACCCTGCCGTACTGGCTGTTGCGCTACGGCGCCTGGGGGCCGGGGCGGACCTGGAAGCGCATCGCAGCGTTCCTCGTGGGTGCGCTCAACGTCTTCGTCCTGATCGTCGTGCTCCTCATGTGGCTCCGCAAGGCGCTCACGCGGTGGGAGCCCGAGTGGCCGGCGGAATTCCCCGGCGTGATCCCGGATCGCTCGACGACGCACATCGGCGCCGAGAACGCGCGGCGCAATCCGCAGCGAACCGCTTCGACGGCGGCGGCGCTCATGATCGGCCTCGCGCTGGTGACGCTCGTCGCGACCCTCGCAGCCGGGATCATCGCGTCGTTCGAAGGCGCCGTGAACGACCTGTTCACCGGCGACTACGCGATCACCGCCCAGAACAACTTCTCGCCGATTCCGATCGACGCCGCCGAGGCGGCCGCGAAGGCACCCGGCGTCACCGCGGTGGGGAACGTGCGAACCGGGGAGGTACTCGTCTACGGCGGCACGGAGTTCGCGACGGCAGTCGACCCTGGGATGGCCCAGGTGATCGACATGGACTGGAAGGAGGGCTCGCAGGAGGTCTTCTCGACGCTGGGCCAGGACGGCGTTTTCGTCGACGACACGTTTGCCGACGACCACGACCTCATGCTCGGATCGCCCGTCGAGGTCACCTTCGCGAACGGCACCACGAAGCGCTTCGTGGTGAAGGGCGTCTTCGACCCACCTACAGGGGGCTCGCCGTTCGGCGTCGTGACGCTGTCGACGACCGTCTGGGACAGCCAGACGCCTCAGCCTCGAAACCTCTACTCATTCGTGAAGATGGAAGGCGGCGAGACGGATGCGAACCAGGCGGCGCTCGACGATGCGCTCGCCGACTTCCCGAACGCGAAGGCGCAGACGCGGCAGCAGTTCATCGACAACCAGATCTCCGGCCTCAGCTCGGTGCTGAATATCCTCTACGTTCTGCTCGCGCTCTCCGTGATCGTGAGCCTGTTCGGAATCGTCAACACGCTCGTGCTCACGGTCTTCGAGCGAACCCGCGAGATCGGGATGCTGCGGGCCGTCGGCATGACCCGGCGGCAGGTGCGGCGCATGATCCGACACGAGAGCGTCATCACGGCGCTGATCGGCGCCGCGCTCGGGATCGTGCTCGGGATTGTTCTGGCCGCGCTGCTCATCGCCCGTGTCGACTTCCTCGTCTTCTCGTTCCCGACGACGCAGATCATCGTGTTCGTCATCGCCGCGATCGTCGTGGGCCTCGTCGCCGCGATCTTCCCCGCGCGACGGGCCGCGAAGCTCGATCCGCTTCGCGCCATCGCGTACGAGTAGGGGCGTGCTACCCGGCCCTGGCGAATGTCTCAGCCGAGCTTGACGACGCCCTCGGCGGCGAGGGTAGCGATCTCGGCGTCCGAGTAGCCGACCTCGCGAAGCACCTCGGCCGTGTGCTCGCCCACGAGGGGAGGTGGGGAGCGGTGCGCCGCACGCTTGCCATCGAACGAGAGCGGGACCGCTGCAAGTCGTAGCTCGGGGATGCTCGGATGCGCGACCGGCTGGAGGATCCCGAGCGCCTTGGTCTGCTCGGACGCGGCGACATCCGCGACGTCGGCGACAGGAGCGGCGGGCACACCAGCGGCGGTAAGGAGCTCGCGCCACTCCGTGGTCGATCGCGTGCGCAGGCGCTCCGAGAGCAGGGCCACGAGCTCTTCGCGGTGTCCAACGCGGTCCGGATTGGTGCGGAAGCGAGCGTCCGAGACGAGCTCGGGCAGGTCGACGACGGCGCAGAGGAGCGCGAAGAGCCGATCGTTCCCGGCCGCGATCATGAGCTCGCCGTCGCGCGTGGGGAAGACCTGATAGGGCGCGACCATCGGAAACATCGTTCCCTGCCCCGTCGGGACGGTCCCGTCCGCGAGGTAGCCGACCAGGTGGTAGCCGATGTACCCGAGCGCCGTCTCGTAGAGCGACGTGTCGACAACCGTGCCTTCGCCGGTCCGCTCTCGTTCGAGCAGTGCCGCGACGATCCCGAGCGCGGCCCAGATCCCGGTTCCCATGTCGATCAGGGACGAGCCGACGCGTACGCCCGAGCGCCCGGGCTCGCCCGTCATGCTGATGAGGCCGCCGGCCGCCTGCATGAGCGCGTCGTAGCCGGGCTCGAGCGAGAGCGGTCCCTGCGTGCCGTACGCGCCGATGGAGCAGTAGACGAGACGCGGGTTGCGCGCTCGCACGAGGTCGGGACCGAGCCCGAGACGACCGGCCAGCCCGGGTCGAAGGCTCTGGAGGAAGACGTCGGCGCCGGCGGCGAGCCGGAGCACGATCTCTCGGCCGCGCTCCTCCGCGAGCGAGACGGCGAGCGAGCGCTTCCCCGCGTTCACCGACAGGAACATCGCGCTCTCGCCGTTCCAGAACGGAGGTCCCCAGGCGCGGCCGTCGTCGCCCGTGTCCGGCCGCTCGACCTTGACGACCTCTGCGCCGAGCGCCGCCAGGATCTCGGCGCAGTACGGGCCCGCGATCGAGGTCGTCACGTCGACGACCTTCATGTCCGCGAGCGGGAGGAACGGCATCGGCGAATCATCTCTTGCTGAGAAGATGCGCGGATGCCCAGCTGGCTCGACTTCGACCGCTTCACGGAGTGGGTTTCGGGCGAGTGGTGGAGCTACCTCGTCATCCTCGCGGTCGCGGCGATCGACGCGTTCTTCCCGCTCGTGCCCAGCGAGACGCTCGTCGTGATCGGGGGCAACCTCGCGAGCTCGGGTGATCTCGTGCTCTGGCTCGTCATCCTCTCGGCCGCAGCCGGCGCGGTGCTCGGCGACAACATCTCGTACGGGATCGGCAGCTGGGTCGGCGAGCGCACGGTGAAACGTGTCTTCCGCAGCGAGAAGTCACACAGGCGACTCGAGTGGGCCGAGCGCACTCTCGACGAGCGCGGCGCCTACATCATCCTCATCGCGCGCTTCATTCCGGGGGGCCGGACGGCGGTGACGTTCTCCGCGGGCTACGTCCACTCGCTGTCGTGGCGCCGCTTCATCGTGTACGACGTCGTCGCGTGTCTCCTATGGGCGACGTATGCGTCACTCCTCGGCTACTTCGGCGGCAAGACGTTCGAGGATCACCCGCTCTGGGGGGTCGCGCTCGCGCTCGGGATCGCCCTCACCCTCGGTGTCGTCGTCGAGGCCGTGCGACACCTCCGCCAGCGTCGCCGCCCGGCGAGCTGATCTGAAAGACTCGAGTCGAAATGGCGAAGATCCTCGTACATGTCACCTGTGGCCCCGAGAACCCGACCAAGGCTGCGCTCGGCTTCCTGGTGGCCAAGGCCGCGGTCGACGAAGGGCACGAGGTGTCGATGTTCCTCGCCGGGGACGGCGTTCAGTTGCTGCGCGATGCCGTGCTCGACCTCCTGGAGGGTCTGGGCACCGGAAGCCTTCGTGAGTCCTACGACGCGGTCGTCGCGGGCGGAGCACGGCTCTACGCGTCCGGCATGTCGAGCAAAGCGCGAGGTGTGACGGAGGCAGATCTCGAGGGGAAGCCGGTCGAGCTCGCCATGCCGAACCGACTTGTTCAGCTCGCGGTCGAGAGCGACCGCATTCTGACGTACTGACCGCACGCGTACCCTCCTCGGTGTGAACCGTCTCGCCGAGGCGACGAGCCCGTACTTGCTCCAGCACGCCGAGAACCCGGTCGACTGGCATCCCTGGGGCGACGAGGCATTCGAGCTCGCACAGGCCGACGACAAGCCGCTCCTCGTTTCCGTCGGCTACAGCTCGTGTCACTGGTGCCACGTCATGGCTCACGAGTCCTTCGAGAACGCAGCGACCGCCGACGTCATGAACGACCTCTTCGTCAACGTCAAGGTCGATCGAGAGGAACGGCCGGACATCGACGCCGTGACGATGGAGGCAACCGTCGGGATGACCGGGGCGGGCGGATGGCCGACGACGGTGTTCATGACGCCCGACGGGAGGCCGTTCTACGCCGGCACCTACTTTCCGCCGGAGCCGCGCCATGGCATGCCGAGCTTCGGGGACGTGCTTCGCGCCGTGTCTCAGACCTGGCGTGAGCGCCGAGGCGATGTCGAGCGCCAGGCCGGTCGCATCGACGACGCGCTCCGGAGCGTCGCTCAGGCGGCGCCGTCCTCCGAGCCCTTGACCACGTCGCTTCTCGCCGACGCGGCCCGCGGCATCGCTCGCACGTTCGAGCCCGCGTTCGGCGGGTTCGGCCGGGCGCCGAAGTTCCCGGCCGCGTCGACGCTCGAGTTCCTGCTTCGGCGAGGCGACGAGGACGCCCTTGCGATGGTCACCGCCACGCTCGACGCGATGGCCGCGGGCGGCATGTACGACGTCGTCGGCGGGGGCTTTCACCGCTATTCGGTCGACGACCGCTGGCTCGTCCCGCACTTCGAAAAGATGCTGTACGACAACGCCGTGCTGGCGTCCGCGTACCTCCACGCCTGGGTCGTCACCGGGCGAACGCGCTACGGCGAGGTGGTCGAGGACACGCTCGACTACGTCCTCCGGGAGCTGGCGCTTCCCGGGGGCGGGTTCGCGTCCGCCCAGGACGCAGACACCGAGGGAGTCGAAGGGCTGACCTTCACGTGGACACCGGACGAAGCTGCCGAGGTCGGCTTGCCGCGGGACGTCCTGGAGCCGTTCGAGCACGGACGGTTCGTCGTTCGGGGAACGCTCGATCCGGAGTTGCGCGAGCGCGTGCTCGGCGAGCGCGCAACGCGCCCCCAGCCGTTCCGCGACGAGAAGGCGCTCGCATCATGGAACGGTCTCGCGCTCGCTGCTCTCGCGGAGTCGGCCTACCGGTTCGAGCGAAGCGATTGGCTCGACGCCGCGCGCGGCGTGGCGGAGTTCCTGCTCGGGCCGCTGTCGGCCGCGGACGGGCGGCTGCTCCGCTCGAGCCGCAACGGCCGGGCCAGCGGCGCGGCCTACCTCGACGACTACGCCAACGTCGCGCACGGCTTCATGGAGTTACACGTCGCGACGGGCGAGCTTCGGTGGCTGGTCGAGGCCCGGAGGCTTGCGCTCCTGGCGATCGATCTTTTCGAGGACGCCGAGCACGGCGGCTTCTTCCTCTCCGGTGCGGACGGGGACGAGCGCGTGCCCCGCACGAAAGAGCTCCAGGACACGCCGATCCCTTCGGGGAACTCGATGCTCGCGCTCGTCCTGCTGCGGCTCGCCCGGATTTGGGGCGACGAGGAGCTCGAGCGGCGCGCGGTCACGGTCTTCCGCCTCGTCGAGCCGGCGGTCCGTCGCGCTCCGGGGGCGTTCGCCTGGGCGCTCTGCGGGCTCGATCTCTGGTTCAGTCCCCCACGGGAGATCGCGATCGTCGGCGCCGTCGACTCGCCGGTCGCTCGCGCGGCGCTCGCACCGTTCCAGCCGAATGCCGTCGTCGCGGTCGGCCCGTCCGAAGACGTACCGCTCCTGGCGGGCAAGAGCTTCGTCGACGGCCGGCCGGCCGTCTACGTCTGTGAACGCTTCGCCTGCCGGAAGCCGGTCACCGAGCCGGAGGAGATCGAGATCGCCGTTTGATGCGCGTCTGTCTCATGATCGAGGGCCAGGAGGGCGTGACCTGGGACGACTGGGTGCGCCTCGCCGGGCTCACCGAGCTGTACGGGCTCGACGGCCTGTTCCGCTCGGACCACTACACGGCGATCATTCGCCACGACGCCGACGCGCTCGATGCGTGGACGACGCTCGCCGGCCTCGCCGCGATCACCGAGCGGATCCGTCTCGGGACGCTCGTCTCGCCCGCGACCTTCAGGCATCCGAGCGTGCTCGCGCGCATGGCGGCGACGGTCGATCACATCTCCCGAGGTCGGATCGACGTCGGCATGGGCTCGGGCTGGTACGAGCGTGAGCACGTCGCCCACGGGTTTCCGTTTCTCGACGGGAAGCAGCGGTTCGAGCTCTTCGCCGAGCAGGTCGAGGTCGTCGTTCGGTCCTGGACCGAGGAGCGCTTCGATCACTCCGGGCCTGCGTACGGTCTCCGTGATCAGAGAGCTCTGCCTCGCCCGGTTCAGCGCCCACATCCCGCACTCGTTCTCGGCGGAAGCGTCAAGCCGCGGTTCGCGGCGCTCGCGGCCCGGTACGCGACCGAGGTGAACACGCTCGGGGCTCCGAACGAGGAGCTCGCCGAACGAAGGGCGTTGCTCGACCGGGCCTGTGCGGCGGCAGGCCGCGATCCGGCCACGCTCGGGTTCTCGGTCATGACGTCGTGCTTCCTCGGTGAGGATCGCGGCCAGGCACTCGACCGGATCGCGCGATTCCTCGCCGTTCGCGGTGGCGACGCGGATCCAGGGGAGATGCTCGCGGAGCGTCGCGACCGCTGGCTCGCTGGGAGTGTCGATGAAGTCGTCGAGCGCATCGCCGAGCTGCGCGCGCTCGGCGTGACGCGAGTGTTCCTCCAACACCTGAACCACTCGGACGACGAGATGATCGCCCTGATCGGCGAACGACTGCTCCCGTCGGTCGATGGTCGAGGCCACGAGATCGCCATCTCCGGGGTGTGAGCTGGCCACTCGCGGCACCGACGCGCCAGATCGCGCATCCGGACGCGCGAGATCGGGGCTCCACCCGTCTTTAGGTAGCGTCCTGAGCATGACGACGACAGAGCTGACGGGCGCAGAGGAGGTCGCGTGGGACCTCTCCGACCTGTACGAGAGCGGCGACGACCCTCGCATCGAGCAGCACGTCCAGGAGGTCGAAGTTGCCGCTGCGGCCTTTCGTGAGCGGTACTACGGCCGGGTTGCGGAGCTGAGCGCGGACGAGCTCGTCGAGGCGATCGACGAGCGTGAGCGAATCGAGTCGATCTTCACCCGCGCGATCTACTTCGCGCACCTCCGGTTCTCGACCGACATGGCCGACGCGCCGCGCGGCGCGCTCCTCGCCCGCCTGACCGAGAAAGGTGCCGTCGTGGATACGCAGCTCCTGTTCTTCGGGCTCGAGCTCGCCGATCTCTCCGACGCTGCAGCCGACGCGCTCCTGGCCGATCCCGCGCTCGCCCCCTGGGATCACTGGCTGCGCTCGGTTCGGAAGTTCCGGCCGTACATCCTCACGGAGCCCGAGGAGAAGATCATCACCGAGAAGTCGGTCTCGGGCGTCAGCGCGTGGGACCGGCTGTACGACGAGCTGCTCGGCGCCGTGCGAGTCGACCTCGACGGGGCTGAGATCAGCTTCGAGGAGGCGATGGCAAAGCTCCACTCCGGTGACCGGGACGAGCGGCGGCGTGCGTCCGAGGCCGTGACGGTGGCGCTCGAGCCGGGCCTCCGAACGCGCACGTTCATCTTCAACACGATCGTCCTCGACAAGTCGGTCGACGACCGCCTGCGCGGCTACGAGAGCTGGCTCTCCGCCCGGAACCTACGCAACGACACGACTGACGAGGCTGTGCAGGCGCTGATCGACGCGGCGGTCTCGCGCTACGACGTGGTTCAGCGCTACTACGAGCTCAAGGCTCGGCTCATGGGTCTCGACCGATTGGCGTTCTACGACCGGTTGGCGCCGATCGGCGAGGACACGACGAAGTCTTCCTGGGACGAGGCCCGACAGATCGTTCTCGACGCGTACGCCGACTTTTCGGGCGACGTCGGGGACCTCCTCGAGCGCTTCTTCCGCGAGAGCTGGATCGACGCGCCGGTGCGCGAGAACAAGCGTCCCGGAGCGTACTGCGCGACGAACGTCCCGGACGTGCACCCGTACGTCTTCATGAATTTCACGGGTGACCGCCGCTCGATACTCACGCTGGCACACGAGCTCGGCCACGGTCTGCACGGATACCTCGCCCAGCCGCTCGGACTGTTCAACGCGAACACCCCGCTGACGACGGCCGAGACCGCGTCGGTGTTCGGCGAGGCGCTCACCTTCAAGCGGCTGCTCGCCATCGAGGAGGATCCGAGTCGAAGGCTCAACCTGCTCGCCGGGCGGATCGAGGACTCGATCGCGACCGTGTTCCGGCAGATCGCGATGAACCGGTTCGAGGACGTCGTCCATACGACGCGGCGCGAGGAGGGCGAGCTCTCGATGGAGAAGCTCCGAGAGCTCTGGCTCGGGACGCAGATGCAGATGTTCGGCGACTCGGTCGACATCGACGGCTACGGCTCGTGGTGGAGCTACATCCCGCACTTCATGGGCTCGCCCGGGTACGTCTACGCGTATGCGTACGGCTTTCTGTTCGCGCTCTCGATCTTTCGGAAGTACGAGCTCGAGGGTGAGGCCATGGTGGAGCCGTACCTCGAAGTGCTCCGGGCCGGAGGATCGAAGCCTCCCGAGGAGCTCGCCGAGATCGTTGGCCTCGATCTCACCGACCCAGGTATCTGGGCGACTGGAATCGAGGCGCTCGCCGTGGAGCTCGACGAGGCGGAGGCGCTCGCGGCCGAGATCGGATTGGGCTAACCCACGCCGAGTCTAGCGTTGCGGGCGTACCGGCGCTACTCTCGCGGCTGACAGGCAGGTCTCGGAGAGGGACAAGGAGGAGTCGGTGAAGAAGTTCATTGCGTCTGCGGTCGTTCTGATTGCAGCGCTCGCGCTGACGGTGCCGGGAGCCCTTGGCGGCGCGGGGCAGACACCCGGCGTGACAGCCAAGACGATCACCATCGGCGCGACGCTTCCGCTCACGGGGACCGCTGCGCCCTATTCCCCAATCGTTCTCGGGCTGCAGACGTATTTCAAGTGGGTCAACGCTCGAAGGGGACCGGACGGCAAACGCGGCATCATGGGGCGTCAGGTCGTCTACAAGATCTACGACGACGGCTACAACCCGGCAAACACGGCTCAGCTCACGCGCAGGCTCGTCG
>Ga0184625_10000341_pt1 | contig 16936 bp, 13 predicted proteins | sample PLM3_30_b1_FD_133151 | JGI IMG/M metagenome (GOLD analysis project Ga0184625, IMG submission 133151) | Groundwater sediment microbial communities from an aquifer in East River, Colorado, USA - PLM3_30_b1 | ecosystem: Environmental > Terrestrial > Soil > Riparian zone | place: USA: East River... | reverse complement strand
TCCGCCCTGTCGGTCGCCGGCCTGCCCGGCGCCCGCGAACTCGGCGCTGACGTTCGGGCTGAGCGCGACGAGCGAGAGGAAGTTGCGTCCGTTCAACGGCAGCTCGACGATGCGGCGGTTTTCAATGACGGTGCCGACCGTCGCGTTCTCTGTCGTGATGAGCGGCGCCACGCCCGTGACCTCGGCGGTCTCGGACAACGTGCCAATCTCCATCGTGAAGTTCACGCGCACGGTTTGCTCGACGTGGAGGTCGACCTTCTGCTCCACCGTCTTGAAGCCCTGAAGTTCGGACTTGACGACATACGGGCCCGGCGGCAGTGCGGTAAATGTATAGATGCCGGATTCATTGCTCGACATTTCGCGCGTCGCGTTCGTTCCGGTATTGGTCGCCGACACACTGGCGCCGGGAATGATCGCGCCCGATCCATCTTTCACTTCACCGGTAATTGTGCCGAGCGTCTGCGCACCAACGGGAACAGCAACGAGCAAAAGCATTACAAACAGCAGGGGGAAACTTCGCCGCATAACTGATGCTCCTTCTCTGAGTGGAAGACACCGGGCCCTACCGACGAGGGATTCGGATTATCGATGATGGAAGGCACAAATGTAGGCGGACTACTGTCAATCGTCAAGACATTTCGAGACAATTCACGACATTTTCATGGAATCCAAACTACCGAATAAAATGCCAAATAGTTGGATCATTTGAGGGCACTCTGGGCTTGACGAACCCACGAATCGAGCCGTAAATAGAGGGGTTCCGTTATGCGAAAATTCGCGCTTCTTCTCCTCGTTGCTGCGGTTGTGCTGCAGTCCCCTGCTCTTCAGGGACAGGGTCCGCAAGCACCCGGCGTCACCTTCCAGGTCGAGGTGAACTACGTCGACGTCGACGCCGTCGTCACCGACGCCCAAGGCAACTTCGTCACCGGGCTCACGCGCGACGATTTCGAGGTCTTCGAGAACCAGAAGCCGCAGAAGATCGACACGTTCTCGATGGTGGAGATTCCCGTCGAGAAGCCGGCCGAGTTCGTCTATGAGGGGCGGCTGGTCGTCGCAGATACGCAGAGCAATCGCAAGCCCTTCGACGGCCGCGTGTACGTGATCGTGCTCGACGATCTCGACGTGAGCGCGATGCGCAGCACGCCAGTGAAGGACGCCGCCAGAAAGTTCGTCCGCGAGTTCATGGGCGCCAATGACCTGGCCGCCGTCGTCTATACGAGCGGGCGGAAGGATGCGGCGCAGGAATTCACGACCAATCGCGAGCTCCTCGTTGCGTCCATCGACAAATTCATCGGGCAGCGCATGCGATCGCTCAGCCTGGATCGGCTCGACTCGTACTACCAGACCATCGCCTTCGGCTTCACCTCGCAGAACAATGCCGACGCCGGGACCGGAAGCATCAATGCGCAGGATCAGGCAGGCTACGGCCGTGTGTCGGACCCCACAGAGCTCGAGCGGGGAACCCGCGCGCTCAGCGTGCTCGACACGTTGAAGAACACGGCCGAGTTTCTGGGCAGCGTCCGGGGCCGGCGCAAGGCCCTGCTTTTCTTCAGCGAAGGGCTCGACTACCCGATTCGCGACGTGTTCGGCGCGCACGATGCGACGACGGTTATTCGCGCGAGTCAGGACGCCATCTCCATGGCAGCGCGCGCAAACGTGAATTTCTACGCGGTCGATCCTCGCGGCCTGGCGGGGATGACCACGGACTTTATGGAGGGCGCCGGGATCGCCAATGGGGCTGGTAGTTCTGGTCCCGTGATTATGGTGCCGGGCACGAACACGCCCAGCAGCGGCATCACCGGGGCCTCGGGCGGCATCTTCAGCGTGCAGGACGAACTGATGCAGGAGTTCAGGACGTCGCAGGACACGCTGCGGGAGCTGACCGAGGAGACGGGTGGGTTCGCGTCGCTGAACACCAACAACGTGGCGCCGGCATTCGATCGGATCGTCAACGCCAACAGCCGCTATTACGTGCTCGGCTACTATCCGCCTACCCATCCGCGCGACGGCCGGTTTCACAAGATCGAAGTGCGCGTGAAGCGTCCGAACGTGAAGGTCGAAGCACGCAAGGGTTACGCGTCGCCGAGAGGCCGCACGCCCGAAGAGCGCAAGCGCGAAGAAGAGGCGCGACTCGCCCGCGACGCGCGGCGTCCCGACGGAAAAAGAACGTCGACGCCGTTGCTGACCGCGTTGGCGAGCCCGATTCCTCAGAGCGGCCTCACGTTCACGGTGCAGGCCGCGCCGTTCAAGAACACTGAGAACGAAGCGTCGATCGCCCTGGCCATCGAGCTCGACGGCAGCAAGCTTCCGTACAGCGAGCCGAATGCGAAGGGAATGGTGTCCAACAAGGTCGAACTGTCTTTCTTCGGCCTCAACGCACAGGGCAAGGCGATCTCTCCGTCGTGGACAGAGCTCGATCTCACGCTCCGCCCCGAAACCCGTGATCGAGTCACCGCGTACGGCGTGCGCGCGAACCCGCGCATCAGCCTGCCTCCGGGGCGGTATCAAATAAAGATCGGGGCGCGCGAATCGGTAGGCGGCCAGGCGGGTTCGGTGTTCTACGACCTCGAGGTGCCCGATTTTCGCAAAGAGCGGCTGATGGTGGGCGGGCTGCTGATGACGACCCCATCGGTGCAGCAGACGCCGAGCATTCAGCCGGATCCGAACATCAACATCAAGCTGTTGCCGGCGCCGGCAACCAGCCGCCGCGATTTTCCGCTCAGCGACGTGCTCGCGCTCTACACGGAAATCTACGACAACGACAGCTCACGGCAGGCGCGTCGTGTCGACGTTACCGTGCGGCTGGTCTCCGAGAGCGGCACCGACGTCATCGTCAGTCATGACGAGTTGGAGAACGGCACTGCTGGTGAGAAGCCGTGGGAGATTTTCGGGTACGCGAAACGGATTCCGCTGAAAGAGCTCGCGCCCGGCCGCTATCTGCTACGGGTGGAGGCCGCTGTCCGCGGACAGAACCAGCCGCCGGCGACGCGTGAAGCTCCCATCACCATCCGTCCCTAGCAGTTACGTCTCGAGGCCATAACGCTCCCGCAGCAGCGCCAGGTGATGACGCACATGGCCGGCCATGATGTACGCGATCGCGCGTGCCGACACCGGCGTGCCGTTTGCGTTGCCGAGGCGGTTCCAGTCTTCCGCCGACCACCGCCGCAACACCCAGAGATTCGCATGACGCACCGCCGCGAACTCGTGCGCCAGCTCTTTGACGGGTCTGTCGTCCGAGTCAGCGTGCGCGACGTACTCCTGTTCATTGAATCCCGGAAGCGGCTTCGCTTCGCCGCGCGCGATGCAGAACGCTCGATACCCCATCACGCGCTCGGTGTCGCTCATGTGTCCGATCACCTGCCGCACGCTCCATTTGCCGATCGCGTAGCGATAGAGCTCGTCGTCCGGCGTGATGCGGTCGGCGAGCGCGTGAACCTCGGCGGGTTGCGCCTCGAGCACCGGCACCGGGTCGGTTTCAGGAACACGTGCGATGTAGCTGGCATAAAACGGCGCGAATTCGGTGTCGGCTGGGCGCATGGGGGCCTCTGAAGTGAAAAGTGAAAAGTAGAAAGTAAAAAGGCAAAGAGAGCGGTTACAGCAAGCGCTCGCTGACCAGTCGCGCGCGCAGGTCGTCGACGCCGCGAACCTGATAGGCACGAAGGCCGGCCGATTTCGCCGCGTCGACGTTGGCGGCAAGATCGTCGAAAAACACGATCGAGTGCGGTGAAGAGACGTGGGCGCGTTCGATGGCCATTTTGAATATCGCCGGATCAGGTTTGCACAAACCTACCTGATGGGAGGAAATTGCGAACTCGAACAGTTCGAGGATGCGCAGCTCCTTCGCGTTACGCTCCCAATGAAGCTCGTTCGAGTTGCTCAATGCCGCCAGGCGATAGTGCGGCCGCAGTTGTTCGAGCAGCTCCCTCGCGCCCGGCAGGACGCGGCGCGACCAGGTCCTGAACTTTGTCAGAAACGCATCCGGTCTCAAATCGACATCCCAGTCGTGGATGAACCGTTCGGCCCATTCCTCGGGCGACAGCCTTCCGCGCTCGAACTCATCGGTGTGAGGGCATTTCGTCCAGCGGTCGAGGATGACGTCGGGCGTCGACGGCCATCGGAGATGCGGCCCGAGCTCCTTAGGTCCGGCAAACTCGACAAGCACGCCGCCGAAGTCGAAGAGCAGCAGTTCGGGGTTGGGGCTCAAGGCTTTGGGCTCTTGGCTTTAGGCCCGGCAACGACAATGCGGTCGACGCTCTGTGCGGCCATAACGACGAGATCTTAGCTCCGCTTTCGTCCTGATCCCCAACCCCGAATCCCCAATCCCTCGAGCGTCAGCGTAAGATATAGTTAAGAAACCGCCAGGGGTATCCCGCTGATGACAGCGGTGATTGAGACAAGACCCTTGGAACCTGATCCGGTTGAGACCGGCGAAGGGAGCGCGGTCCTGCCAGGTTCCGCCCTCTCCGGAAGACCGTCAAGGAGCATTCCATGTCACTGCACGACACGCATCCGAATTCGCGAAAGGTTCACGTCGGCCCGTACAAGGTGCCGATGCGCGAAATCACGCTCTCCGGAGGCGAGCCGCCGCAACAGGTCTATGACTCCAGCGGGCCTCAGGGTCACGACGTGCGGGAGGGGCTGCCGCCGATGAGGCGCGACTGGATCGCCGCGCGCGGAGACGTGCAGTCGGTTCCGCGCACCTACATTCCCGATTCGAGACGGCGCGCCGAGCTGCCGAAAACACTCTTCCGCGCGGTGCTGCAGGGGAAGGACAACGTCACGCAGCTGCACTACGCGCGCAAGAACATCATCACGCCGGAAATGGAGTTCATTGCCGCGCGTGAAGGATTCGACGCCGAGTTCGTGCGCTCGGAAGTCGCGCGCGGCCGCGCGATCATCCCGGCCAACATCAATCACCCCGAGCTCGAGCCGATGATCATCGGCCGCAATTTCCTGGTGAAGATCAACGCGAACATCGGGAATTCCGCGGTCAGCTCTTCGATCGAAGAGGAAGTCGAGAAACTGCGCTGGGCGATCCTATGGGGCTCCGACACGGTGATGGATCTCTCGACAGGGAAGGATATCCACGAAACGCGCGAATGGATCCTGCGGAATTCGCCGGTGCCTATCGGCACTGTGCCGATTTATCAGGCGCTCGAGAAAGTCGGCGGCCGCCCCGAAGATCTCACCTGGGAGATCTATCGCGACACGCTGATCGAGCAGGCAGAGCAGGGAGTGGACTACTTCACGGTCCATGCCGGCGTGCTGCTGCGCTACATTCCCATGACCGCGCGCCGCGTGACCGGGATCGTCTCGCGCGGCGGATCGATCATGGCGAAGTGGTGCCTCGCGCATCACAAGGAAAACTTCACCTACACGCACTTCCGCGAGATCTGCGAAATCATGAAGGCGTACGACGTGTCCTTTTCGCTCGGCGACGGCCTGCGGCCGGGCTCGATCGCGGACGCGAACGACGCGCCGCAATTCGCGGAGCTCGAAACGCAGGGCGAGCTCACCAAGATCGCGTGGGAGTACGACGTGCAGGTCATGAACGAGGGCCCCGGCCACGTCCCCATGCATCTCATCCGCGAGAACATGGAAAAGCAGCTGAAATGGTGCGACGAGGCGCCGTTCTATACGCTCGGGCCGCTGACCACCGACATCGCTCCGGGATACGACCACATCACCTCGGCGATCGGCGCGGCGATGATCGGGTGGTACGGCACTGCGATGCTCTGCTACGTTACGCCGAAGGAGCACCTCGGTCTTCCCAATAAAGACGACGTCAAGGCCGGCGTCATCGCCTACAAGATTGCCGCCCACGCCGCTGACCTGGCGAAGGGCCATCCCCGCGCCCAGGCGTGGGACGACGCGCTGTCGAAAGCGCGTTTCGAGTTTCGTTGGGACGATCAGTTCAACCTGGCGCTCGACCCGGTGACGGCCCGCGCGTACCACGACGAAACGCTTCCGGCTGACGGCGCGAAGGTCGCGCATTTCTGTTCGATGTGCGGGCCGAAGTTCTGCAGCATGGAGTTGACGCAGCAGGTGCGCGACTACGCGAAAGAGCACGGCGTCTCAGACGCCGATGCCGTCGCCACCGGTATGCAGGAAAAATCTGACGAGTTCAGGAAGAAGCGGGAGATTTACGTCGTCAAGCCCAGCTGAACTCGACCGCTATTTCGCGGCGTCAGTTGACGGCACTATCTGAATCACGCTCGGGAACCGCGCGGGCTGCACGTGTTTTTTCGGATTGAGGTAGCCTGCGCTTCCATTCCACGTGTAGTCCTTGACGGTCACACCTGGCGGATACGCCATCGTCTCCTCACGGAACCGCCCAATCTCGAAGATGTGCGTGGCCGGCGCGTCGAATACCAGCGTTCCCCGGTTTTTCAGCGCGTTCTGGTAGTACTTGACCAGCGCCGCAAATGAGAGCTCGCTGCCGAACAGGTAATACCTCTGCCCCCTGCCGGCGTCGTACGACGCCAGGAACTGCGCGTTGGGGTAAATCGGGAACCCCAGCGTAGCCTCTGTGGGCGCGGCCTCCGGCGGAGCAGCCGGCCTGATCTCAACGGGCGCAGGAGTCTCAGAGGGCGGGGGTACAGTCTTCGGCGGTGGCGGAACCGTTCTGGGCGGGTTCTGACGGCCTGGAAATGGTTGAGGTACCTGGGCGTACACAGTCAACCAGCCTGCTGCCAGAGCTCCACACACCGCCAGCCTGACGCGCTCCATCCGCACATTATATCGAGTACGATAGAGTCGGTTTTCGGAAACCGAACCGGCGGCTGATTCGTCTAATACATCATGAACAACTCAGTGAAAACTGTTCTCCTGTTGGGCCTTCTGAGCGGCATTCTGCTGGCGCTCGGAGAGATGCTGGGCGGCTCGCAGGGCCTTGTAATCTCTTTCGGTTTCGCGGTCGTCATGAATTTCGTGTCGTACTGGTTTTCCGACAAGATCGTCCTGAAGATGTACCGGGCCCAGGAAGTCGGGCCTGAGCACAGATTGTCGGTGACGACGCGCAGGCTCGCCACACAGGCGAACCTGCCGATGCCGAAGGTGTATGTGATTCCCGATGCGTCGCCGAACGCGTTTGCCACCGGGCGCAATCCGAGCCATGCGGCTGTGGCGGCCACCGAAGGCATCCTGCGGCTGTTGGATGATCAGGAGCTCGAAGGGGTGATTGCGCACGAGCTTGCGCATGTGAAGCATCGCGACATCCTCATCAGCTCGGTCGCGGCCACCGTGGCCGCTGCCATCATGATGGTCGCGCGAATGGCGCAGTTCGCCGCGATGTTCGGCGGCGGCAGCCGGAACGACCGCGAAGGATCGAACCCGCTCGCGATGATCGCGACGATTATCTTCGCGCCGATGGCGGCCATGCTGGTGCAGGCGGCGATCTCGCGATCGCGCGAGTTCGATGCGGACGCGGGCGGCGCCAAAATCGCGGGAACTCCTTACGGGCTGATGAACGCCCTCCGCAAGCTCGAGATGGGGTCGAAGCAGATTCCGCTCGACGCCAACCCGGCGACCTCGCACATGTTCATCGTGAAGCCGTTTTCTGCCGGCGGGCTGGTCAGCATGTTCAGCACGCATCCCCCGACTGAAAAGCGGATCGAAGCGCTGATGAATCTACGGTAACCTGAATAGATCTCCCTGTTCGCCCGGCGGGTCCTTCTCGCCGGGCGTTTTTGTGTCGCCTTCCTCCCGCTTCGACACCTGGTACTTCTTCTGCAGCATCTTCACCATCCCACGCACTTCCTTCGCGTAGGCGTCCGGCGCGTACGCACCTCGGTACAGGCGCTGATACTTCGTGGCGAGCGCCGGAAAGTGCTTGTCGAGAAAGTTCATGAAGTGCGCGCGGGTCCCATCCTTCAGGTACAGAAGATTCATTCCCATGAACGCGGCGCCGTGATCGGCAATCGCCTTGATGGTCTGCTCGAGCTTCGCCGGCTGCGAGGTGAGCCCCGGCACGATCGGGTTCATCAGCACACCCGCGCGAATGCCGGCGTCGTTCAGCTCGCGTACCGCGCGCAGCCGCTGTAACGGGTGAGCAGTGCCGGGCTCGAGCGTGCGCCAGGCATCCTCGTCCACAGTAGGGACGCTCACGTAAACCGTGCAGCCCGCGCGCTTCGTGAGCTCCAGTAGCACGTCCTTGTCGCGCACGACCATCGGCCCTTTGGTAATGATGCCGGCGGGCGTTCGCGCGTTCGCGAGTGCTTCGAGCGACTTGCGCGTGAGCTTGTAGTGTCCTTCGATCGGTTGATATACGTCGGTCGCGGTACCGACGGCCACGTACTGGCGCTTCCAGGACGGCCGGTCGAGCTCTCGCGTCAGCACGTCCGCGAAGTTCCGCTTCACGAGAATGACCGACGAAAAGGCGTCGCTGCTATCGAGCTCGAACTGGAGGTGGTATCGCCGCGCGAAACAGTAGTGGCAGCCATGCGTGCAGCCGCGATAGGGGTTGAGGGTCCAGCTGAACGGCATGCCTTTGACCTGATTCAATGCCGAGCGGCAGGTCACTTCCTGATAGCTCGCGCCATCAGCCCTGTGCGCGGCGTTGGAAAGGCCGTCGACGGGTCCGTGCTCCTTTATATGAGCGGCGAGATCCCGCGTCGTGGGTTTTGGCGTTCCGAGTTCGAAGAGGAGGGGAGAAACCTTCACGTTTCAGGCGCTTTCGTATTATCTTCGCTTATTCTACCTTCTTTCTCCAATAGTCCAGCAAGTCGGCCAGCGTCCGATCGAGCGAGATGTCAGGTTTCCACCCGAGCTCGCGCTCGATTCGACTCCGATCGCCCCAGAGCATGAGGTTGTCGCTCGGCCGGTAGCGCGCCGCGTCCACCGTGATCGTCACCGGCACTCTGCTGAGCGCGACCAACCGGTCGAGCACGTCGCGGATCTTGAACGCCCGGCCTGCGCAGACGTTGTAGATCCGTCCAGGATCGCCACGCTCGACGATGGCGGTGTAAGCGCGGACCGTATCCCGCACGTCGTGAAGATCGCGTGAGGCGTCCAGATTACCGACGACGATTTCAGGCTTGACCCGGCCTCTCTCGATGAGCGCTATCTGCTGTGCGAACGACGGGGCCGCATAGGTTGGATCCTGTCGGGGACCCGTATGGTTGAACGGTCGCGCCAGCAGTACATGTTGACCGTCCTCGCGCACGCCCCGCTGGCCGAGCATCTCTTGCGCAAGCTTGCTGACGGCATACGGCGTGGCGGGGCCGGTCGCATCTTCTTCGTTCAGCGCGCGATCTGACTGGCGATACACGAGGGACGACCCGGTAATCAGCACCCTCGCTTGGACACCCGCGGTGCGAAGCGCATCAAGCAGATGATGCGTGCCGAGTACGTTGGCCGCAAGCGTATCGGCGATGTCGTTGAAGGATTGGCCGACGTGCGCGGCGCCGGCACAGTGGTACACCACGGAAGGACGAAGCTCGGCGATCGCGCGAGATACTGCTCCGCGATCCACAAGATCGACGTCCTCGCGCCCCCATCCCCTGACCGCGGCGCCGGCCGTCTCCAGGTGCTCGACGAGATATCGCCCGACGAACCCCCGGGCGCCGGTCACGAGAGCCGTGCTCACGGCCGCGAGCCGTTTTGCGTCTGATCGCGCACGGCGTCGGTGAGCCTGTCGAGCGTCGTGACCCGCCAGTCCTGCATAGTCAAGCTCCACGACTCCGTCGACGGAGTCTGACGCGGCTGCGCGCAATCGAATCGCTCAATCGATGTCCCGATCGAGGAGATCCAGAAGATAGCGGCCGTAGCTGCCGGTCATCGGTCGCGCGAGGCAACGCACGTCGTCGGCGCTGATATACCCCATGCGATACGCAATTTCTTCGAGGCACGCCATCATCAGCCCCTGCCGCTCCTCGATGCTTTGTACGAAGTTTGCCGCGTGCTGCAGCGCTTCGTAAGTGCCCGTGTCGAGCCAGGCGATGCCGCGGCCGAGTTTCGAAACGTGCAGCTGTCCGCGGTCGAGATACACACGGTTGACATCCGTGATCTCGAGCTCTCCGCGCATCGACGGCTTCAGCGACGCGGCGATCTCGACCACCTGATTGTCGTAAAAATACAATCCGGTCACCGCCCACTGGGACCTGGGCACTGCCGGCTTTTCGACGATGTCGACGGCACGGCCGTCGGGGGCGAATTCCACGACGCCGTAGCGTTCGGGGTCCTTCACGCTGTAGGCAAACACGTTCGCGCCGGATGTGCGCGAGCCGGCGGCCCGCAGCACCTCGCCGAGGCCATGGCCATAGAAGATGTTGTCGCCGAGCGCGAGAGCGACCGACGACGCACCGATGAAATCACGGCCTATCAGGAACGACTGAGCGAGCCCTTCGGGCCGCTCCTGTACCGCGTAGTCAATCTGCAGGCCGAGATGGCTGCCGTCGCGAAACAGCCGGCGGAAGCCGTCGATGTCGGATGGCGTCGAAATCAGCAGAATCTCCCGGATACCCGCCAGCATCAGCGTGGAGAGCGGGTAGTAGACCATCGGCTTGTTGTAAACCGGGAGGAGCTGCTTGGAAACAACGAGGGTCAACGGGTGGAGGCGGGTGCCGGCCCCGCCGGCGAGGAGAATCCCCTTCATCTGGCGTCAGAGTTTAGAACAACTCGGCCTGTCGAAGCAGATGCCGGTCGGATTATCGGCTGTTGGGGCCGCCCATGGCCCCGAAAATGTTCGACACGTTGCCGATTCCGCCGAGCGTCACGGAGAAATGGAAGCGCGAGTCCTGCTGGGTGCCGACGCCGCTGAACTGGCTGAGATCGATGAACTGGTATTCGGCAGAAAAACCGCAGCACTGCGCGTTGTAGTAGCCCGCGATGCGATGCTGGGTCAGCGACTGGTTCTTGACGTCCCAATTGAGCGAGTGCGTGATGCCGTAACGATTCTGCAGAAAGCGCAGATTCGTGAATGAGTTGAAGTAATGCGTCTGGCGCGCCACGTTCACGCCCAGCGCGTTCGGGCGGAAGCGCACGTTGCTCCAGCTTGCCAGATGCGACACGGTTTCCTTCTCCCACCCGGCCTCGGCGCTCATGCTTCTGAAGCGGCTGTATCGTCCGTCGTAATCGGTTCTGAACGTGCCGGTGACGCCGTCGAACGGCGAGGTGCGGACCAGCACCTGCACCGGCGTGAAGTGCGACGTCGGCGCGATGGCCGGGTTGCGTGACCGCTGGTCGGCATCGGACAGCACCGAGCGCGCATCGGTGTTGTAGGTCTGCTTGATGCTGGCGCTGATCACTTCGCGCGGAATCGCGCGCGGGCCGTCGACGGTGCGCTTGGCGTAGAAGCGCGTATTCACGCCGTAGCTGTACGACGTCGCGCTTCCGACGATGCTGTCGGTGCTTTCGATTTTCGGGATGGCGTTGTAGTTGTCGATCGCCGTGCGGTAGAGCACTTGTGCAAATGGGATGATCGAGTGACGAAACCGCTGCGCGTACGAGCTCTTCGGCGCGTCCCAGATTCTCACCAGCGTCGGGCCGTTCACGTCGGCGGTCAGCTCCATGAACCGCCGTGTGATCGGCGCTTCGAGGCGCAAATCAGGCCTCGGCACCTCCGCGCCATTCACCAGGTCGACGACCTGGCTCTGCGACCAGTAGGTGTTGCGGAATTGCGCTGTCGTGTTGAATGTCATGAACGACAGCTTGTTGAAGGGAAAGCGCACGGCCGGCACGATGTCGAACCGATGAAGGCTTTGATCTCCATTGGGACGGATGTTGTGCTCCTCGTCGAACAGTTTCTGGTCGATGCGTACGTACTCCGAGGTGACCGAGGCGTACACGGGCAGTCCCGGGAGAAGCCGATCCGGCCGTGCGACGTTGATGCGCGGCGAGGTCCCGCGCAGCGACGAGGTCGAGTTCTCGGCGAAGTATTCGTTCCGATCGTAGGTGCCAGTGACCCGGACTCCCTTGGTGGTCCCGCTCATCGATCCGCCGAAGCTCCTCGTGCGCCTGGTCGCCCGCGAGATGTCCGAGTCGTAGAGGCGATCGACCGTGAGGTCGCTGGAATAGTCGGCGCGGGCCTGGGCGTACCACGAGCCGCCGAGGCTCTGGCTGAGGTTGCCATAGGTCCGGAACGTGCGGCGCCCTTCCTGCTCGACCGGTTCGCCGTCGGTGCCAACGAATGACGTCGGATGCTCATTCAGGAAGTCGGTGCGGATATTGCCGGAGCCGCCGAGCGATACGTACCGGTATTCGCCCGCCACGGCCTGGCCGGTCTTGGAGTACCAGTCGTGCAGAAACGTGGCGTCCTGGCTGCGGTTGATCGCCCAGAAGAACGCGTTGCTGATGGTCTGTCCTTTGTAGGAGGAGCTGCCGTAGCTTGGCATCAGGAAGCCGGTGCTCCGGTTGTCCTTGCTGAGCGGGTAATACATCATCGGAAGGTAGATCGCCGGCACCCCCTTCACTTTCAGGAACATGTTCCGCATCAGCGCGTAATGATCGACGCGCAGCTTCAACGATCCCGATGTCATTTCCCACCGCGGGCTCGCCTGTACGCATGACGTGAAGCCGCCCTTGGTGATGAGATAGGTATCCTCGCCGGTTTTTTCGAGCACCTCGCCGAAGAACTGCACGTCAGGCTCGGGGGCGCCGGTCGCCGGCGCGCTGCCGGGCGGCGGGCCGAGCGTTGCAAAGCCTCGCGCGTTGAAAAACGTCCCGAGGCGCGTCTTCGCGTTGAAGTCGGCGCGGTCCGCGGCGATCTGGTGGTCGCTCTCGATGAGCAACACGTTGCCGGTGGCGATCATGCGGTTGGTGTCGACGAAATACTCGACGTGATCGGCGTAGAACCGCATGTCGCCCTGGGTCATCTCGACCGCCTCGTTGAAGACGATGCGGTTGCCGTCGAGGCTCTGCTGTATCTGCGCCAGGACTTTGTCGAAGCCCGGGATGTCAGTAAGTTGAGCGGCAGCGAATTGCGGCGTCGCCAGGAGCAGAGCGACAGCGGCCAGGGTAACCCTGAACTGATTGATCATGCAGCCGGACAGAAAAAAGCAGGCTCTCGAAGGATAACATCCGCCTTCGCCCGCCCGCAATTGTCGGCTTCGGCGAGACAGGTCCGCTTCGCCCAACCGCAATCGCCGGCTTCGGCGGGACAGGGCCCAATTGTCGGAGTCGGGCGAGCGCTCACACGTCGCGGGCCTGATCACCGATGCTCTCGAGAAGATTGCCGACGAGAAAAATCGATCCCGCCGCGCAGATGACCGGGCAGTAGGTCCACGCGCGCTCCAGCGCGCGCGCGGGATTGGATTCCACCTCGATCCTGGTGGCAGGCGAGAGCGTGCGCGCAATGGTCGCGAGCTCGCCGGCATCGTGCGCGCGAGGCGTGTCGGGCTGGGTCATCACGATCACCGACGCGACAGGGAGCAGCGTCTTCAGCATGAGCGACACGTCTTTGTCGCGCATCGCGCCAAACACCAGCGGAAGCGGTTCGGGGAACTCGCGCTTCAGATAGCTGGCCAGCGCCCACGCGCCGGCGGGGTTGTGCGCGGCGTCGAGGAGCACGCGGCGTCCCCCTGGCAGCTCGAGCATCTGCAGTCTGCCGGGCCACCGTACGTCGCGAATACCTGCGGTGATCGACGCGGCAGTGACCGGCAGCTGCCGCTCGAGCTGTTCCAGCAGGCGCACCGCGACCAGGGCGTTGGGCAGCTGGTGGTCGCCGCGGAGGCCGAGCTGCACACGGCCGTAGTCGTGCGCTTCGGTTGCAAGCCTGATCGTGGTGCGGCCGTCCGAGCTGGTCGACTCGAGGCGCACTTCGGCATCGGCTTCGACGAAGGTCGCGCCACTGAGCTCGCTCATCGACACGAGGACGTCGCGCGCTTCCTTGGGAACAGGGCCGACGACTACCGGGATGCCCCGCCTGAGTACTCCCGCCTTCTCCGCCGCAATCGCCGCCAGCGTGTTGCCGAGATATTGCTCGTGATCGAAGTCGATGGAGGTGATCGCAGTGGCGATAGGCTGCACGATGTTGGTGGCGTCGAGCCGGCCGCCGAGTCCGACCTCCAGGACAGCGACGTCGACGTGCGCCCGCCGAAACACCTCGAAACCGATGGCCGTGGTCACTTCGAAGAAGGTGGGCGGCGATTCGAGCGATCCGTTCGCAAGCAGGCCGTCGATCAGGACCTGCATTTCTTCGATGAGCCCGATGAGGACGCCGGAGTCGATTGGCGTGCCGTCGATCGCAAACCGTTCTTCGAGGCGGATCAGGTGCGGCGACGTGTAGCGGCCCACCTTCAGTCCCGCCGAACGCAGGGCCATGTCGGTCATTGCGGTGACCGACCCTTTGCCGTTGGTGCCGGCAATCAGAATGCTCTTGAAGTGGGTATGGGGGTGGCCGAGCGCGGCGGCGAGCGTCTGGATGTTTGCGAGCCCGAACTTGATGCCGAATTTTTCGAGGCTTAGGAGGTACTGGATCGGATCCACATCTACGGCTCCGCGGCGACGGCGGCGCCGTCCGGTTGGCCGGCGTCGAGTGGATGCTGACCCATGAAACGCAGAGCTTTTGCGATGGCGCCCTTCATCTCGCGGCGATCGACGATCAGGTCGAGCATGCCATGCTCGAGCAGGAACTCGCTGCGCTGGAATCCCTCAGGCAGTTTCTGGCGAATCGTCTGCTCGATGACGCGCGGGCCGGCAAACCCGATCAGCGCGCCCGGCTCGGCGATGTTCAGATCGCCGAGCATCGCGAAGCTCGCGGTGACCCCGCCAGTCGTCGGATCGGTGAGGATCGAAATGTAGGGAAGGCGCTCCTGATCGAGACGCGCGAGCGCCGCGCAGATTTTCGCCATCTGCATGAGCGAGAGCGCGCCCTCCATCATCCGGGCGCCCCCCGAACACGACACGATAATCATCGGCCGCCGCGTCGCCAGCGCGCGCTCGATGCCTCTGGTGATTTTCTCGCCGACCACCACGCCCATGCTGCCGCCGATGAACCCGTATTCCATGGCCGCCACGATTGCTTCGTAGCCGTCGATGCATCCGCGCGCGACGACAACCGCATCGTTCATGCCGGTGGCGGCGATGCTGGCCTTCAGGCGCGCATGGTAGGGCTTGGTGTCGGTGAACTTCAGCGGATCGGTCGAGACCAGCGCCCGGTCGTATTCGACCCAGGGGCCATCGAACAACGCGCGCAGGCGATCGCCCGATCCCATCCGGAAGTGAAATCCGCATTTCGGGCAAACGCTCAGATTCTGCGCGAGATCCTTGTTGTAGAGGATTTGCGAGCACCCGGTGCACTTGACCCACAGTCCTTCGGGCACCCGGCTTGGCTTTGCGTCAGCGGCGTCGATGCCCTTGCGCGCTTTTTTGAACCAGGCCATACGTGCCGACTTTACCTCAACCCGGTTCGCGGAACGTAGTATCGCGTGCCGCGACCCATTGTCTTGATCTGCTTCACCAGATCATCCAGCGCTTCGTCATCGTCCTGCGGCCGGAACTGCGAGCCTTCGACCACCAGAAGAGACGTCGCGGTGTAATGAAAGAAGAAATGATGGTACGCCTCGTTGAGCTCGCGCAGGTAGTTCTCGTCGGGTACCAGGTGCGGACGCTCGGGGTCGCGGTCGCGGGCCTGCAGGCGCTTCAAGAGCACGTCCGTCGGCGTCTGCAGGTAAATCACGAGATCGGGTGTCGGGACGTCCTGCGCGAGCAGGTCGAACAGCCGCTGGTAGATGAACAGCTCGTTGTCGTCGAGGTTCAGATACGCGTAGATGCGATCCTTCTCGAAAATGTAATCGCAGATGGCGATCTGGGCGAACAGGTCGGCCTGCCGCCGATCGACGAGCTGCCGATGACGGTTCAGCAGATAAAACAGCTGCGCCTGAAGCGCGGCACCCGGCCGGTCTGAATAGAAATCCGCGAGAAACGGGTTCTCCTGATCTTCACGCACGTGCGAGGCGTCGAGCCTCGCCGCGAGCCGCTCTGCGAGAGCGGATTTGCCGGCGCCGATGGGGCCGTCGATCGCGATGTATCGAAAGTCCAACCTGCGGAAAGTGTACCGCACCCGCTACATCCCGCGCACCGGCGTTGCCGTGGCTCGCATGGACGCGGCAAACCCCTGTTATCATGGCGGTTCGAGACCTTTGCATGCGTTGTACAGCCCGATACACATCGCTCGTCCTGCTGCTCCTGTTCGCTACCGCGTGCGGGAGCGCCCCGCCGCCGCCTCCGACGGTTGTGCCGTTCGAGTCGAAGATGTCGTGGATGATCCGCCTGGAAGATCAGCGGATGCTCCGCGATGCGGCCTTGCCGATCGCGCCGCCGCCCGTTGTGCAAGACAAGCGCACGGCGCTTCCGGCTCCGCCTCCGCCTCCGGACCTGATTCGGCTGCTCGACGACGCCGAGGCACGGGTTCGCCGAAGAGCGGCGATCGCGGTCGGACGCGTGGGATTGTCTGAAGGCGTGGCGCCGCTCGTGCGGCTGCTTCAGACAGACACGGATCCCGAAGTGAGACAGATGGCGGCGTTCGCGCTCGGCCTGATCGGCGATCCGTCGGCCGTCGAGCCGCTGCGGGCCGCGGTGGCCGATCCGGTGCCGCTGGTAGCTGGACGTGCGGCCGAGGCGCTTGGGTTGCTGAATGATGCCGGATCCGCGCCAGCGATCGGCAAGATGGTGGCGTCGCATGTAGCGGCGGCCGCAGCCGTCGCACCTGACGATGCCCGCGCGGACGTCAGTCCGGCAGCCGACGCCTTCAGGCTGGGCGTGTACGCGCTGGCACGGCTGAAAAATTTTGAGGCGCTCGCATCATCCGTACTCGCCCCCGATGGGCAGCCGCGCGTGCAATGGTGGCCCGTCGCCTACGGGCTGCAACGCATCGAAGACAAGCGGGCGCTGCCGGCGCTGTTGATGCTCTCGGCGGTCGAGCCGGCCTATACCAGGGCGTTTGCCATCAAAGGCCTCGGCGCGCTGCGCGACGCCTCGGCGGTTCCCGTGCTGCTGC
>Ga0184625_10000340_pt1 | contig 16949 bp, 12 predicted proteins | sample PLM3_30_b1_FD_133151 | JGI IMG/M metagenome (GOLD analysis project Ga0184625, IMG submission 133151) | Groundwater sediment microbial communities from an aquifer in East River, Colorado, USA - PLM3_30_b1 | ecosystem: Environmental > Terrestrial > Soil > Riparian zone | place: USA: East River... | reverse complement strand
GTCTCGCTGGCAAGGTCCGCCGTCAGTGGGGCAGGCTTTCCGGCCTGTCGCGTAACCTGGTACCGCGACAACCGGCTGCCGCGATCGGGCGCGGGCGGCGGGTCGATCAGCGAAGTGACATAGAAGTAGCCGTTCTCGGCGAACTTGGGGTGAAACGCCAGTCCATAGGAAGTCCGTTTCACGTCGATCAGCAGGTCGGCTTGGTCCACATCCGGGCGGATCTCGAATGTGAAGATCTTCCCGGGTCGGGTCGCTACTCCGAAGCGGTTTTGCCCCGGCACTAGCCCGACCGAAAGCGGCTCGAAGAGTTGCAGCTTGGGAAACGCGTTCTCGGTCCGGTACGGATCGGGCGGCTCGGGCGTGCCGTGGATGTTGCCGCTGGTCCACAGCTCGCGGCGTTCGATGCCGAACGGCTTGCGAACGGGCTCGGCGGCTGTGGCGGCGGTCGTGACGAGAACCAGAACTGCGATGAGGCGGGACATGGGCGAAGTCCGGGAGGGTGAGTGACCAACTGAGAGTCGGACTTGGGCGCGGCACTGTCAAGTTCGGACCAGTACTCGGTACTAAGTACTGAGTACTCCGTACACAGTTCTGCAATACTTTCGCCGCCTGAGACCGCCTACTCCCTACTCACCACCGACCACTCACCACTCACCTACAATACGCCAATGCCTGCGGATTCCATCTATCTCGACCACAACGCCACAACGCCGATCGATCCGCGCGTGGTCGAGGCCATGACCCGTGCCTGGCGCGACTGCGGCGCGAATCCCGCCAGCCAACACGCCCCCGGCCGCCGCGCCCGGCGGATGCTCGAAGAGGCCCGCGAGGGAATTCTCGAACTGCTCGGCGCCAAAACCGGAGGCATGAACGCCGATCAACTGATCTTCACCAGCGGCGGCACGGAGGCGAATAATCTGCTCTTAGCCGGGAGCAAACCTGCTCCCGGAGTGACATCGCCAGCGGTCATCGTTTCCGCCACTGAGCATCCCAGCGTGATGCAATCCGCAACAGAGCGCTGGCAATCGTCTGGTTATCGTGCCAACGATTCCGATACCGTGTTGATGCTGCAAGTGGCGGGTGGCAACGCCGCGGCATTCGAGCAGCTCGTGACGCGATATCAAACGCAAACCATCGCTGCCCTGCGACGCTTCGCGCCGGATCAACAGCGGGCCGAAGGCCTCGCTCAGGAAGCATTCTTAAGAATCTTTCGAACGCGCGAGAGTTACCGCGGCTCACCGACGTTCTCAGCCTTGTTGCTGAACATCATTCATGAGGTCGCAGCGGCCGAATTTGGCTTTCAGCAGTCACCTGCTAATACGATTCCCGTGGGCCCCAACGGCGTCGTACTTTACGGCGGCGTCGGACTGGGAGAGTGGAATCCAATCAGCGTCCAGCTCGCCAACAACGAGACCGGCGTGATTCAGCCTGTGGCCGAAATCTCCAAGCTCTGCCGGGAGCAAGGATCGCTCGTCCATAGTGACGCCGTGCAAGCAGTCGGCAAAATTCCGGTCCACTTCCACGACCTCGGCGTCGATGCCATGACGGTCGCGCCGCACAAGTTTCACGGGCCGCTTGGCATCGGCGGGCTGGTGCTCCGGCACGGCGTGAAGTTGCAGCCGCAGTTGTTCGGCGGCTTTCAGCAGGGCGGCCTGCGGCCGGGAACTGAGAATGTTGCCCTGGCCGTTGGATTTCAAGAGGCCTTGAAACTGGCGGTGATCGAATTGCCAACTCGCGCGGCGCGAATGCAACAGTTGCGCGATGGATGGGAACTTGAGCTGAAGGAGTATGGCAGACAAGAATGTCTGCCCTACGTGATCATCGGCGAAGGCTCGCCGCGACTGCCAAACACAAGCTGCATTTCGTTTCCGGGGCTTAATCGCCAGGCTTTGGTTATGGCTCTGGATCTGGCGGGCGTCGCCTGCTCGACCGGCTCGGCATGTGCCAGCGGGTCATCAGAACCGTCGCCGACATTGGTCGCGATGGGCCTGCCGAAAGAGGTCGTTGAGGGTGCAATTCGACTCAGCCTTGGCGCCTTCACAACAGCGGCTGAGGTCGCCGAAGCCTCGCGGCGCATCATCAAGACTGTCAAGCACTTACGATCACAGAAATCGGGCTGAAATCCGCTTCTGCCATATCGTAAGTCGCTTGCAACTGCGGTAGAATTCGAGCTTCTCAATCGACCTGTTTTCTGCCCTTCACGGACGCCCTGTCGCAAAGCGGATTTGCCTTGATCAGCGGTCTTTTTTCCCTGCCCCTCGTGTCGGCCGATTCAGCGGGCGGAACGCTAAACGGCGGTCCCGAATCATTCGTTGCCGGGCCGGAAAATGCGCTCGTCCGAACGCTGGCTGGCACCGCGGCAGCCGACGAGTTGCCGTTCAATCCGCTCGTGCTGTGCGGCCCGCTGGGCGTCGGCAAGACCAGCCTCGCGCACAGCCTGACGGCGCAGCGGCGCACGCGGTTGGGGCTGAAGCAGACCATTGCCACTTCGGGAGCGGACCTGGCCCGCGGGCTGGCCCACGCGATCGAGACCGACTCCGTCGCCGACTTCCGTGCCCGCCATCACCGCTGCGATCTATTGCTCGTCGATGATTTGCAGAGGCTGGCCACCAAGCCCGCGGCACAACACTTTTTCCTTGCCGCGCTCGAAGCGCTGCTCAAGCGCGGCTCGCTAGTCATTGTCACTCTGCGGCAGGCGCCAGCACTGACCGCGGGCCTGTTGCCGATGATCGCCAGCCGACTGGCGGGAGGGCTGGTCGTACCGCTGGCGTTGCCCGGTCCGCTGGCACGGCGGGAGCTCGTGCGGCAGGCAGCGGCCCGCGTGTCGCGAACGTTGGACGAACAGGTGGTCGATCTGCTGGCGGCCGGCGCTGCGGCCACGCGGCTGAGCACGGCGGCAAAGCTGCGGCATGCGGTCTTGGAGCTGTCGATTGCGGCGGACATGCAGCGGCGGGCCATCCGGCCGACCCACGCCGCGCGGTGGCTGGCCCAGCAATCGCCCGAGGCCAAGGACGTCTGCCGGCAGGTGTCGGCCGCTGTTTGCAAGCACGCGGGCCTGACGATCGGCGAGCTGCGGAGCAAAACGCGTCAGCAGGCGGTCAGCGATGCCCGCGGACTGGCGATGTACCTGGTCCGTCAGCTTTCCGGCGCGAGCTATGCCCAGATCGGCCGCGAGTTCGGTGGACGCGATCACACGACGGTGCTGCATGCCTGCCGCAAGTTCAGCAGCCTGGCCAAACGCGATGACGGCGTGCGACGCGTGGCTGAGGAATTGACCGCACAGTTGGTGGCCGAGTCGGCCGATTGAATTTTGAGATTCAACGAATTGGAGAATTGGCGAAGGGATGGGAACAACCTGTCGAATGCGGTCGAGCGCTGTCAACGATCGGGGCGGCTATCGACAACGCGCAACGCGCTCGTCGCGTGTCGCGGAGGCTGCCGACTTTGGGCTGACGGGCCGACGACAAGCAATTGACGATTTATGCACCGCTATCGAACTGTGGCTACGGCTTACTAAGTTCACAATGACAAACGAGTTGCGGCGAAACATCGGCGACCAACGACAAACAACCGACCATGCATTACTACGACTACTGATTATTAAATCTGAATAGGTACCAGGTAACGGAATTGGCCTCACGATTGGCCTTCACAAGGACAGACCCATGAAGATCGTATGCGACCGCGAAAAGCTGCTCAGCGCGTTTCACATCGCCTCTTTGTTCGCACCGGCCCGTAGCCCCAAAGAGATCCTGATGAACGTCAAGCTCGAGGTTGATAAGCACGGGGCCACGTTCAGTGCGACTGACATGGAAGTCGGCGTCCGCGTCGCGATCGAGGGGCTCGACGTCGATGCGGCGGGCAGCACGATCCTGCCGGTCGCGAATTTCGGCGCTATCCTGCGAGAGAACTCGGACGAGAAGCTGCGAATCGACGCCAACAACAAGGGTACGATCGTCCGCGGCGAGCGGAGCGAGTTCAAGCTGCCCTCGGGCGACCCGGATGAGTTTCCCAGCGTGGCGAAGTTCGAGGAAACGAAGTACCACACGATCTCCGCCCGGCTGTTCCGCGAGGTCATCCTGCGGACCGAATTTGCCACCGACATGGAAAGCAGCCGCTATGCCTTGGGCGGCGTGCTCTTCGAGCTGGAGCCCAACAAGATCACTGCGGTGGGCACCGACGGCCGCCGCCTGGCGAAAATGGAGGGCCCGGCCGAAGCCGTGGCCGGCCACAAGACGGGCGACACAATGACCATCGTCCGCACGCCCTCGCTGCGGTCGATTGGCCGGGCGATTTCCGACACCGACAACGAGGTCAAGCTGGCGGCGCGCGGCAGTGACGTGCTGCTGCAGACGCCCCGCTGCACATTCTATTCGCGACTGGTGGAAGGCCGTTTCCCCCGCTGGCGCGACGTGTTTCCGCAGCGGCAGGGCGCGCCGCGGATCGACCTGACGGTGGGTCCGTTCATGTCGGCTCTGCGGCAAGCGGCCGTCGTGCTCAGTGCCGAGAGCCGCGGGCTGGATTTTACGTTCGCGGACGGCACCTTGACGCTTGCGGCGGCCACGGCCGAAGCCGGTCAGTCGCACGTCGAAATGCCGATCGCCTACGACGGGCCGCAGATCATCGTCTCGCTCGATCATCGCTTCGTGCTCGACTTTTTGAAAGTGCTCAGCCCCGAAGCGAGCGTCGCACTGGAGATTGAGAACGGCGAGACCGCGGTTGTGTTCCACGCGGACGATGGCGCCTACGGCTACGTCGTGATGCCGTTGAGCCGGGACCGCTGAGTGGGGCAGACATTCCTGTCTGCCGAGTCAACATCAAGGACGATTCCATGTCACCAGGCAGCGATGACGAACGCAACCTGCACGCCGACTACCGCCGCAAGCAGATCCGCCTTCCAGCGCCCAAACCGATGCGGAACGTGCTCAGCCAACTGCTGGCCAAGCGCGGATACGCCCAGGTGCAATCGTCCGCCGGCTGCGACGCCGCCTGGCAAGAGGCGGTCGGCGTCAAGCTGGCCGCCGACTCGCGGCCAGGCATCGTCAAGCGTGGCGTGCTGGAGGTGCTGGTCCGCAATTCGGTGACGCTGCAGGAATTGGCCTTTGTCAAAGTCAAAGCCGTGAGGACACTGGCGAAACTGATCCCCGAACAACAAATCCGCGACGTTCGCTTCCGCGTTGGTGCACTGGATTAAGAAAGTACGAAATGACCGCTGCCTTGCAAACTGAAGATTCAAACGTGGCCGTCCTGCCGGGCGACGAGTACGACGCCGACAAGTTCAAAAAGCTCTCCGACCGCGAGCACGTTCGCCTGCGGTACGGCATGTACATCGGTGACAGCAGCGTGCAGGGTTTGCATCACCTGGTCTATGAGCTGGTCAACAACTCAATCGACGAGGTGATGGCCGGCCACGCCCAGAAGATCTGGGTCACAATCAACAACGACGGCTCGGCCGCGGTCGAAGACGACGGCCGCGGCATTCCCGTGGAGCGGCACGAGCAAACGTCGCTGGAAAAAGGCCGCGACGTGCCGACGCTCGAAGCAGTCATGACGAACCTCAACATGGGGGCCAAGTTCGATCACCGCAGCTACAAGACCTCCGGCGGCCTGCACGGCATCGGTCTCAAGGCGGTCAACTTCCTCTCCAATTGGTGCGAGGCCCAGGTCTGCCGCGGCGGGGCCGTCTATCAGCAGGAGTTCGAGGCCGGCACGCCGCAAGGGCCGCTGAAGAAGATCGGCAGCACCAGCAAGCTCGGCACGAAGATCACCTTCAAGCCCGACCCGACGATCTTCACCACGACCAAGTTCCTGTACGACCTGCTGCAAAAGCGGCTCCGCGAGCTGGCGTTCCTCAATAGCGGCGTTCGGATCATCTTCAAGGACGAGCGGACAGGCGAGACCGAGGAGTTTCACTTCGACCGCGGCCTGATCGAGTTCGTCGAGTATCTCAACCGGGCCAGCGAAGCGATCCACCACGAAGTGATCTACCTCAAGACCGAGGCCGAGGGTGTGCAGATCGAAATCGCCCTGCAATACGCCAACGAATACACCGAAAACCTGCACGCGTACGTCAACAACATCCACACGCCCGACGGCGGCACGCACGTGATCGGCTTGCGCACCGCCCTCACGAGGTCGCTCAACAACTACGGCAAGAAGGAAGACATGTTCAAGGACCTCGTCCCCAGCGGCGAGGACTTTCGCGAGGGCCTGACGGCCATCGTTGCCGTACGCGTGGCCGAGCCGCAATTTCAGGCCCAAACCAAAAACCGCCTCAACAATCCCGAGGTCGAAGGCATCGTCAACACGGCCTTCGGCGAGTTCTTTGGCAAGTTCCTCGAAGAAAACCCCAAAACCGCCAAAGCCATTCTGAAAAAAGGCCTACTCGCCGCGGAGGCTCGCGAGGCCGCCCGCAAGGCCAAGGAAGTCCTTCGCAACCGCAAGGGCGTCTTGGGCAGCGGCTCGCTGCCCGGCAAGTTGCGCGACTGCCTCAGCAAGAACATGGAGGAGTGTGAGCTGTACCTGGTCGAAGGCGATTCGGCCGGCGGCTCCGCCGAAGGCGGCCGGCTCCGCGAGTATCAGGCGATCCTGCCGCTGCGGGGCAAGATCATCAACGCCTACAAGTCGCGGGAGGACAAAGTCCTCGACAACGCCGAGATCCAGGCCATGATCCAAGCCATCGGCACCGGCATCGGGGCCGACCAGGATCTGGGCAAGCTTCGCTACAACAAGATCATCATCATGACCGATGCCGACGTGGACGGCAGCCACATCCGCACGCTCCTGCTCTGCTTCTTCTACCGGCAGATGTACGAGCTGGTCTCCAAGGAGCACGTCTATGTCGCCCAGCCGCCGCTGTTCCGCGTCATCAAGGGCAAGGCCAAGCCCTACTACGTGCAGACCGACGAGGAGATGAAGGCCCAGCTCATGGAGCGGGGCATCACTGACTCCGAGCTGATCCTCGAAGGCGGCCAGGAAGTTACCGGCGCGAAGATGCAGCGCCTGGCCACCACCGTCGCCGCGATGGAGGACGCATTGCTTGCCCTGGAGCGCCGCGGCATCAGCCTCAAGAGCCACGCCGAGCGGAAGGACACTGCCGGCAAGCTGCCCGTGTTTCACGTCTATCTCGGCAGCAAGGACTATTGGTTCGTCAGCCGCAGCGAGCTCGACAAGTTCCTCGAGGAACAGCAAGCCGCCAGCGGCGGCGAGCTGGCCGTCAGCGACGCCACACCAACGCCTGGTGCCGGCGAGGGCGCCACACCAACCCGCAGCGTGAGCGAGGGACCAGCCGGCGAAGCCGAGGCCAACGGCGAGCCGGCCACCAACGGCCGCGCCCCGCAGCTCCACATCACGGAGCTGCACGAAGTCCGCACGATCAACCAGGGCCTGGCCGACCTCCGCGAGAAGTTCGGCTTCGATCTGGACATGCTCATCCCGCAGGAACGCACCGGCAGCGATCAGCCGCGGTACGTCCTCCGCCGCGGCGAAAACGAAACTGGCCTCGAAGATTTACGAGGGCTCCCCGCCGCCATCCGCGCCGCCGGCGAAAAAGGCCTCCAAATCACCCGCTTCAAAGGCCTCGGCGAAATGAACGCCGAAGAGCTCCGCGAAACGACGCTCGACCCCGCCAACCGCACCCTGGTGAAAGTCACCATGCAAGACCTCGGCGCCGCCGACGACATGTTCCGCGTCCTCATGGGCGACAAAGTCGAACCCCGCCGCGAATTCATCGAAAAGCACGCCCTGGAAGTCCGCAATTTGGACGTGTAGCGGCGTACATTCGAGCGCTCAATTTCGGAACTTTTTTTCAACGACCCCCTTCGCTATTTTGGCCGAAGCCATTGCCGCGCCAGGCATTGCGCCGACCGGCCCTTTTGGCGCCGCGCTAAAGTTGAGCGCTTCTTTAGCGCTTCCTGAGCGTCGCATGAGCCTTCCGCTCACATGTCCGCATCGCCTGTTGCCAGCCTTGGCGCGCGCATGCAGGCTCGGACATTCGAACACAACCAAATTGCCAAACAGCGCACGCCCTGCGATTCGCCTAGGAACACACCTGGCGTATAGTGGACAGATTATACCACACCCTCCCCCAGCCGCCGGCCCCGCGCGGCCCTTTTCGACGCCTGACCCTCAGCCGAAACCCTCTGCCGGCTGCGACTTGCAACTATTTTCAAGAAAATGGAGCCCTCCGAGGCCTTTCTCTAGTCGCGGACTGGCATTTATTGATCCTGTCCGTCAACATTGGGAAACGGAACTGTTCGCAACGGAGGATTGCTTGGCGTTTAGGTGTGTCCGCCCCAGAAACTCAGTTCGCGGTCAGCGTCACTCGTAAAGAATTTGGGCAGCTCCGCTTCCGTCGGACAGTCATAGCGGCCGCGATAAGAGGCTCCTCCTCCTGTCGCATTTACTTCATGGAAAATGAGCTGACCTACTGGCAATCCTGGATAAAGGGCAATTGGGCTTTCGCTTAGATTCGCAAGCTCCAACGTTAAGCATCCCTTATCGGAATAGTGGCAAGGCAGTTGGCAAGTGGTTGCAACGGCAACGGAATTTTCCCAAAGTCACTTTTCGCCGCCAGACAGAATTCCTGGATTTTTCCAAAACGATGGATACAGTGCAATCTAAAATGGAAGCTTCGGCATCAAAAAGCAACGATTGGACAATTGCCTTGAGTATCTGGAATTCGGCCCTAGGAACGTCCTTGACAAACAGACTGGTAGACAATCGTCCGACGAACGCCTCCGGGCTATCGATGAGTGATTGAAGCTTCTGCTCGAACCCTGGTCTTGCCGCCTTTCGCCAAGCGTCGAACTCGGGAACGGACTTGATCCGAGTTATCAAATCGAAGCCTGAGCCGTACTCAGGCTCGACGCCGTTCGAGCGGACGAACAAATCGAACGGAGGAGGCGAAGACGTATCGTCAGGAGAAATGCCTTGGCGCAAAAGCTGAGCCAGCGCTTGAAGTCTCTCTTTGTCGAGCTCCGTTAGGCCATTTGCACTCGGGGCATTCAGTACGCGATCAAGCGCGTGATCAATCGACTTAAGGTGACTCCACAGCCCAGCGTAAGGCCCAGTGCTCGCAACGGCATTTGGAATCATTTGACCTGTCCTCCTAAAGAGTCGTTGTGCGCGGATGCACGTGGTGACCATGTTAACCGCACCAAACCGCGACATTCAATCAGTGAGCCGCAACTACCGTGCCTTCCGCCGCAGGCTCGCCTGTGGTCTGCCTCGCGCCGCAATCTTGAGTTCCAGCTTGACCACGGACTCGCGGAGGTCGTGGTCAAGTTGGCCGATGGCGACGACGCTGAACACGAGCTGACCACCGGCCAAGATGTCTTTGACCGCGGCTGGGTTCGGAGTGACCTGGTGCAGCGACTTGCCGTCGGTGACCAGCAATTCGCGGAGCAGCGGGTCGGCGTCGAATACGTTCTTGCGGAGCTTGGCCAGCCCCTTGCGGATTTTTTGCAGGCTCAGGCCGGTCTGGCGAAGCCGCTTCACGACGGACAGTTTTAGCAGGTCGTCGTAGGAATAGCGCCGCTGGGAGCCTTTGCCATCAGCGGACTTGGCGCTGGGCGAAACGATGCCTTGCTCGTCCCAGTAGTCGAGGCAGCGCTGCGAAATCTTGACGATTCGTCGCGCCGCCGCTGCTGAGTAGTCAGCCGCCATGAAAAATAAGTACAACAGGGTTGTTCTTATTTTTCAATGCCCCTTGATCGGATTCCCAATTCGGAGCGTGCGCACAGTCGCTGCGCGTTAGAGCGCGCGGCGGTCCGTTTCTCTTATCGACACCGAACTGGTGAGAGCTTGAGCCCTATCGCCGCGCCCGCCTGCTGGCTGATTGGCGCGCCAGTGCTGTCATCCGCAAGCAGACTGCCGTCCGGCAAAGTGCGCTGCGAGGGCGGAGAGGCGGCGGTGGGTTTCGTGGTGGAAGAGGCGGTTGAGAATGGGTTCGAGGAGGAAGGCGAGGCAGCGGGGGCGGGCGGAGAAGGTCCAGGTGTAGGTGACGCGGGTGTTGTTGCCGGCGGTCGGCTCGTGGCGGATGGAAGCGGCCCAGGTGGCGAAGAGGGGCGAGCGGTTGATCATCTTTACTGCGGCCAGCCGTGGGCGGTCGAAGGCGACATAGACCGTTTTCAGAGCCAGGCCGCCGAGTGAGCGGCGGCCGACGCAGACGCTGGTCGCGCCGAGGCCCGCTTGTTGATGGCCGTCGGTGAGGTAGGCGGCACTGAGCAGCGAGTCCCACTCGAGGCGGCGGGCGTAGTCGTGCAGCAAGTCGAAGACTTCGCTGCAACTGGCGAGGATTTCCTGCGAGACCGTCCCGTGGACCATGGTTCTTGGACCGCAGTGCGGCGGGGAGCATAACTGCGGCAAATGGCCCGGAGCGGGCGAGGCTGGAGCCTCGAGGGAGCGGGTTTCCTAGGCTGGAGCCGCGTTGTGGCCGGTCTCCCGCCCGGCGACGCTCTCTGGATGCTGATGCAGCGGCAACCTCTCCGCGGCCACGCCAGTGCCAAGCGGGATGTTGTGGCGGGGCTTTGTGGCATGGCAGAATGTGGGGCCAACGCGAGGGCGGGATTGCGAGGAATGGTCATGATGCGATTTGCTGTTTTCACCGTCGGTTGTTGCCTGGTAGCGGGCGGGCTGCTGGCGGCTGCCAAGGGCGAATTCGAGAAGTCGCTGACCGTGGCCCGCGGCAAACTGGTCGCCGCCGTGCAAAAGAAGGCAGATGCCGCCCGCAGCAAAGGGGACCTCGTGGAACTGCAGCAGCTCGAAGGGCAGATTCGCGCGCTGGAATCGGAGGGCAAGCTGCCGGCGGCCGTGCCCACGCAGGTGTATGACAGCGACGTGCGCAAAGCGCGAACCAAGCTGGAGGAAGCCTACGCGGCAGCCGTGCAGCAATACACCAAGGAGGGCGCACGCGAAAAGGCCGTCGCCACGCTGGCCCAACTCGACGAGTTCGAGCTGGCCGGCGCCAGAAGCGGCTACGACCCGTACCTGCCCGGTGCCACCTTCCTATATAAGTCTGCCACGGGCGAGACCACCGCGGAGATGTCCGTCCTCAGCCGCAACGCGAACAGCATCAAGCTCAAGTACACCAGTACTACCATCACCGCCTTAATCTCGGGCAAACTGGAAGGCGGCGTCCTTCGCTGGGCGATCACCGATGCCAAGGCCGAACGCGGCGTCCCCTTCGGCGGCAGCATGGAACTCGCCCCCGGCCCCGGCCGCTACAAAGTCACCTCCAAGTTCCAATCAGGCAACAGCAACACGAGAGACTTCGTCCGCAAGGGGCTGTAGCAGCGCCGGTTGGCTGTGGTTCGCACTGCGCGAACGACGGATGGCACGCGCGGGATTTTCCACTTGGAGAACGCACTTGCGGCCGGCCGTAGGCGGTTGCGCCGACCACAGGCACCTACCACTCACCACTCACACGGCAGACAAGAATGTCTGCCCCACGTCAGGCGGCCTTCTCCAGAGCCGTTTGATTGAGCTTGTTGTAGAGAGTTTTGAGGCTGATGCCGAGCTCGTCGGCGGCTTCGGGTTTGTTGCCGCCGTGGCGGTCGAGGGCGTCGTAGATGGCTTGCATTTCCAAATCACGCAGCGTGATCGGGCCGGTGATGCGGACCTTCGGCAAGGGGCCGCGGCGGCTGGCAAAACGCTGGGGCAGGTGGTCGGGCGTGAGCGGCGGCTGGTCGCAGAGGATCGTGGCGTGCTCGATGACGTTGGCCAATTCCCGGACGTTGCCGGGCCAGGTGTGCTTTTCGAGCACATCGATCGCTTCTGGCGTGAAGAGCTGCTCGTTGACTTTCAGGTTCGGTCGGAAGCGGCGAAACAGGTGCTCGGCCAGGGCCTGAATATCGGGAGTTCGCTCGCGGAGGCTGGGCAGGTGAATCTCGAACGTGTTGATGCGGTACATCAGGTCTTCGCGGAACGCGCCGGCCTCGACCATTTCGGGCAGGTTGCGGTGCGTCGCGCAGACCACGCGGACATCGACCTCGAAGGCGTTGTTGTCGCCGACGCGGCGGATTTCACCGCTCTCCAGCACACGCAGCAGCTTGGCTTGCATGCTCTTGGGCAGCTCGCCAATCTCGTCGAGAAAGATCGTGCCGCCGTGAGCGACCTCAAACAGGCCGACGCGATGATCGTCGGCCCCGGTGAATGAGCCTTTGCGGTGTCCGAACAGCTCGCTCTCGATCAGCGTCTCCGGCAGCGCGCCGCAATTGACGGCGACGAACGGCTTGGCGGCCCGCAGACTATGCTGATGCGCGGCCCGGGCCACCAGCTCCTTGCCGGTTCCCGTTTCGCCGAGGATCAGCACCGTCGAATTCGTCGGGGCGACTTTTTCGATCAGCCGTTTGACTTGCTCCATCCCGCGGCTCGTGCCGACCAGCTCGGTTTTGCCTTCGACCCGCTCGAGTTGGTGCTGGAGCGCCCGGACCTTGTTGATCCATTCGCGTTGCTTGGCGATCCGCAGCAAGAGGGCCTTGAGATCGACCAGCTTGCAGGGCTTGGTGAGGTAATCGACGGCGCCGTGGCGGAGGGCCTGTACGGCGGTCTCGAACGACGATTTGCCGGTGAGCACGACGGCGTCGGTGTCGGGCGAGAGCTCCTTGCACTTGCTGATGACCTGGATGCCGTTGAGGCCTGGCATGTCCAGATCGACGAGGATGCAGTCGTAGGTGTTTTTTTCCAGGGCCGCGACCGCGGTGTGGCCGTCGGGGCAGACGGTCACCTCGTGGCCCATCCGCGGCAGCTCCAGGTGCATCAGCTCCTGCAGCGCCGGCTCGTCGTCGGCGAACAGGACCTTCAGCCGAGTAACCGGGGCGTCGGCGCTGACGACGCGGAGGTTAAGCGGCTTGGAGTCGTTTTTCAGGGTTTCTTTCATGGACCTTGTCCTTAGCTACAAGCGGGAGGAGGACGCGCATTGTCGCGCCCTTGCCCGGGCCGTCGCTGGCCGGCTCGATCGAGCCGCCGTGGTCGGTGACGATCCGGTACGTAATCGAAAGGCCGAGGCCCGTCCCCGAACCGTCACGGCGACGGCTGAAGAAAGGCTCGAACAGATGCCGCAGCACTTCGGCCGTCATGCCGCAGCCGTTGTCGCGAACCAGCAGCTCGGCCGAGCCGTTGGTCCGTTTGAGCGAAATCCGGACGGTGCCGCCGGGCTCCAGGCTGTCGAGGGCGTTGGTGATCAGGTTCAGGACGACCTGCTTGATCTCCTGGGCGTTGATCGGGGCGACGACGTATTCCTGGCAGTCGAGGTCGATCTTCTTCTGCCGGTATTTGCCGAGGTGACGGACCATGTCGATCACGCCCTGCACCAATTCGCCCAGGTCGGTCTCTTGCTTCTGCACGTCGCCGAGGCGGGAGAAGTCGAGCAGCTTTTCGGTGATGCCCTTGCAGCGAAAGGCTTCGTCCTGGATGCGGCGGAGGTATTTGCGGAGGACTTCGACGTCGGCCCCGTCGAGCGTGACTTGGGCCGGTTCGCTGTCGCCGTGCAGCGTTTCGTGCAGCCGCGAGTCGAGCGACTCGGCGCACCAGGCGATCGAAGCCAGCGGGTTGTTGATTTCGTGGGCGACGCCGGCGGCGAGGAAGCCGACGCTGGCGAGCTGTTCGCTGCGGACGACCTCGCGGGTCCGCTGCTTGACCTGGGAGTCGAGGTCGGTGCGGATTTCCTGGAAGCGAGCGGTCATTTCGTTCAGCGCCGAGGCCAGCTCGGCCATTTCGTCGCTGGTGGTCAGCTCGATGCGATGGTCGAAATCGTCCTGCTGGGCGATCCGCCGCGAGCCGGCGATCAGCACGTTCAGCGGCTGAAAGATCCAGTCGTAGAACAGCGAGATGGCCACCGGCAAGAAGATGGCGGCCAGCACGGTCGCGGTCCATTCGGTGAAGATCCAGGCCCGGTACTCAACCTTCACGTCGCGGGCGAATTCGCGCATCCGGTCGTGCATCGTCGCCTGCAACTTGCTGGCGCTTTGGTGCATCGCATTCACTTCCGGCCACAATTGCGCGGGCTGATCGACGTTGAAGACCCAGTCCGGATTCCTTTGCTTGCCTTTGAGTCGAAGCAGAGCCGCTTCGAGCCCCGCCAAGGTTTGCCGCTCGTGCAGACGGTCGCCGAAGCGCGTATCGGAGAGCGTGGCGGAATCCAGGTGCTTGCGGTAGCGGAGCAGGTCCTGCTCGATCTTGGCCAGCTTGTCGTGGAAGTCGCTGCCGAGCGTCATCTGATGCACGTCCGACAGCTCGCCTACGATCGACAGGTCGCGAAGCTGCCGAGTCTGGCTCAGGCTGATCCGCAACTCGCTGAGGCTCTCCGTCAGTTCGCTGGCGAGTTGGAGGTCGGTGGCGCGGACCCCGATCGTGCGGGCTAATTCCCGGTACGAATAGGCGCCTGCAAAGCCGCTGTAGGCGAGGGCCGCCACGAGGGACAGCACGATCGCCAGGCAGACCAGCAGCTTTCGCCGAATGCTCCACCGCGAAAAGAACAACGCGACCTCCTTGTCGCCTGCGAACCCGCCCGGATACGCCGCGGGAGTGTAGCCGCTTCGCCACGCTGACTGAAGAGCGATGTAGCGGGTGCTAGCAGCGGCAAATTCAAAGAACCGAAGAACCCAAGAACCAAAGGCAGTGTGGCCCCTTCCCCATTTGGAATTTTGGTTCTTCGGTTCTTGGTTCTTTGGCCGCGTAAAAAAAGCCCGGCCTCCCCAGAGGGGAGGCCGGGCCCAAGGTAGCTCGCTAACAGGCGATCTGTGAGCGAGGGGTTTGGTGGCTGCCTACGGCAGCCCGCCGGCTGCATTAGCAGGCGCCACCTCGGCTGGAACAGACATAACTCACTAGACCACCTCCTTTCTCAACTAGAATGACCCCGTTTCAGCCGCGAAGCCGAAAGATGCGGCCTATTCCAGGCTTGCTAGTCCCGTCGCGCCGCGTACAGCGCGACACGTCTATTAGCATCTTTATTACGATGCCTTCAGAAATCAAGAGCGACGTTCGGGGGGTTGGTTCGCGGTGGCATGGGAAATTGCATGCTGCCAAGCTGGCAGGCTATCTTGTTCGCATCGGGGGCCGGTTTTTGGTGGGTCCTTGGGAGCCAGGCTATGAACTTGCGTCGGATCTGCTTGCTGGGACTGTACTTGCTGCTAACGTCAGCCGCGGTTGGCGAGGAGCGGCCTGCCGGCGGGTTTCCGTATCTCGACCCAACCGGCGTCCGCGGGGCGCTGGTGATTGTGGGCGGAGGCGAGATTCCGGACAGCGTGCGGACGCGGTTCGTGGAACTGGCGGGCGGCAAGTCGGCGAAAATCGTCGTTATTCCCACGGCCAGTGAGACGGCTGAGGCGACACTGGCGGATGCTGAAAAGAAGGAGCAATTGCTGGCTGCCTGGAAAACAGGCGGCGCGGCTGACGTGCAGGAGCTGCACACGCGGTTGCACGACGAAGCAAACAAGGACGAGTTTGTGGCGCCACTGAAGGCGGCGACCGGCGTATGGTTCGGGGGCGGCGATCAGACGGAGATCGCCGAGGCATACCTGGGGACCGCTGTCGAACGCGAGATTCTGGCGGTGCTAGTTCGCGGTGGAGTCGTCGGCGGGACAAGCGCCGGCGCCGCAATTCAGTCAAAAGTGATGATCGCCGGCGGACAGACAGAGCCGCGGATTGGAACGGGACTCGATCTGTTGCCCGGCGCGATCATCGACCAGCATTTTCTGGCCCGCAAGCGGCACGATCGACTGGTGGCCGCGGTCATGAAGAATCCCGATTGCGTGGGCTTCGGCATCGACGAGGGCACAGCACTGATCGTTCGCGGACGGCAGTTGCAGGCGCTGGGCAATTCGACCGTCACGGTGGTCCTGGCCGCCAGCAATGGCCGGCCGCTGCGCGAACTTGAGCTTAAGAGCGGCGAGCGGCACGACTTGACGATGCTCCGCCGTGCGGCGCTGGAGCGATCCTTGGCGAACTTTCCGCCTGCCGAGCTGCCGCAGCCGAAAGTCGAGAGCGGCTCGCTGGTGATCGTGGGCGGCGGCGGGATGCCAGAAGACGTAACGAAAAAGTTCATTGAGTTGGCGGGCGGGACCGACGCGCTGATCGTTGTCCTGCCGATTGCCGGTGAGCCCCCGGCTCGCGGTGGAAACGCGGCACCAAAAGCAGGCGGCGGCGAAGGCCGCATCTTCGAGCGATACGGCGCTAAGAACGTGAAGTCGCTGCCCGCCCGCACGCGGGCGGAGGTCGAATCGCCCGAATTCATTGCGGCGCTCAAAGAGGCCAAGGGCGTCTGGTTCGGCGGCGGTCGCCAATGGCGGTTCGTCGATGCCTACATGGGCACTCAGGCCGAAGAGCTGTTTCGCGATGTGCTCAAGCGCGGCGGCGTCATTGGCGGCAGCAGCGCCGGCGCTTCGATCCAGTCGCAATACATGCCCCGCGGCAGCCCGCTGGGCAACACCGATATGATGGCCGACGGCTACGAACGCGGTCTCGGCTTCCTGCCGGGAGCAGCAGTCGATCAGCATTTCACCCAGCGCGGCCGGCAGCCCGATATGACCCTCATCATGCGGCGCTACCCACAGATTCTGGGCATCGGCATCGACGAAGCCACCGCGATCATCGTCCGCGGCACCACCGCCGAAATTGCCGGCCACAACAACGTGCAGTTCTACGACTACAAGAGCGGCCCGCCCGCCGAGCAGCCCGATTACACAAGGCTCAAGCCGGGCCAGAAATACGACCTGGTGGCGCGGAAGGTGATTGAATAGTGCCGTGGCTTCCATCACCGAACAACCTGTCCCCGGCGGCTGGTCGGATCGTGAAGTCGTCGTCGGCCCTCACACCTTCCGGCTCTATACGCCGACCGACCCCGACGAACTGCTCAACCACCTCGAAGCGCCCGAGGCCACGACGCAGCCGCACCTGGCCGATCCGTACTGGGCCAAGCTTTGGCCCGCGGCGCCGCTTCTGGCCGAAGC
>Ga0184625_10000338_pt1 | contig 16978 bp, 11 predicted proteins | sample PLM3_30_b1_FD_133151 | JGI IMG/M metagenome (GOLD analysis project Ga0184625, IMG submission 133151) | Groundwater sediment microbial communities from an aquifer in East River, Colorado, USA - PLM3_30_b1 | ecosystem: Environmental > Terrestrial > Soil > Riparian zone | place: USA: East River... | reverse complement strand
GGGTGCGGCGGCTTGCTGCGTGGCGGCGGTGTTTGGCCCGTTTCCGAGGCCCAAGCGTCGCGCTCTTCATCCGAGGCGTAGAAGGCCAGCCAGGTTTCGGGCTGCGCCTCGACGTCCAGGAAGTGCCAGTGCAGATACTGCCGCGGCAGGTCGAGCTTCTTTTCCGGCGACGGCAGAATGTCGCGGGCGATAAGGCAATAGAGCTGGCGGTCGTTCAGATGGTCCGTGAAGTCGAGCACGATTCGCCGCGAATAAAGCCGCTCGATGGTCGCCGTCAGGATTTTGCGCACCTCGGCGTCGCTTAGCTTGTCCGGCGCTGGCAGCGTCAGCTCGGGATCGAACCACTTGCTGATCGGCAGGACCGGCGCTCGCTCCCAGGCCAGCATTTGCTCCAGAAACTCGTTCTCGGCGTCGGTCGGCAGCCGGCGGCAATCGAGAATGTGAACCGACTCGTCGAGGTACGGCTCCAGCTCGTCGCGGAGGCGGGCGTTCCGCAGGAGCTGATCGACTTCGTCGGATTGTGAACTGGGCGCAGGCATGGCAGGGAGTTGCGAGGACGCTATCTGGCGCTCCTTCGACTTTATCCACCGGCGGCCCCGCCGCAATACAAAATCCGGAGCCTGCCGCGATCAATTCGCGGCTTTTTTCGGCCCTTTCGCCGCAGAAACGCTACGACCCCGCAACTCGTGGACAGCTTGCCCAGATTGGCTCAGACACCAATACGCAGCGCTAGCGAATCTGTACACGTTCGCAGTGACTACCAACAAAAATAACCCAGGCGGGGCGATGACAGGAATATTGGTGACAGAAAAATGAGAGGCAAACTGGGGCTGATTGCCATTATTCTGTCATTCATTTTCCTGTCAGCACTTGTTGCTCACTTGCGATTCAGCCCGTTCGACTTCGGCGATTTCGTCGATCCGGCGGGAGTGCCGTCCCCCCTCGAACTCAGTCGCCAGCCACGTGGCGACGATCTTCTGGGCTGCGGCCGGTTCGGTCTTTTCGCCCAGGCACAGGACGTTGACGTTGTTGTGTTGCCGCGAGACGCGGGCGAGCGCTTCATCGGCGGCGACCGTGGCCCGCACGCCGCGGACCTTGTTCGCCGTGATGCACATCCCGACGCCGGTGCCGCACACTAGAATGCCGCGCTCGGCCTGGCCTTGGGCAACCTGGCGAGCAACCTGAGACGCGTAGATCGGATAGTCCGTGCTCTGGTCCGAGGTGGTGCCCACGTCGGCAACCTCATGCCCCTGCGAGCGGAGCCAGGGCACCAGCTGCTGCTTGAGCGGAAAGCCGCGGTGGTCGGCGCCGATGCTGATTCGCATGACAGAGCTCCTTTCACATGCCGCGGGCTTCGTTTAGCGGCAGCTTCTCGAGCCAAGTTTCCAGGTAGGCGTCGAGCTGCTCGGCGCAGCGGCGATACTGGTCGAGCGGCCCGCCGATCGGGTCCGAGACGTCGCCGCGGCCGCCCGAGACCGGATGTACCCGCAACTCCGAATCGGGCCATTGGCCCAAGATGGCCTCACGATGGCCGCGCGTCATGGTGATGATCAGATCAGCGAACCGCACCAGCCGGTCCGAGAGCGGCTGACTTTCGTGCTGCGACAAATCGAGCCCGCGCTCGCGCATCGTTTGAACAGCTTCGGCTGCGGCGCGCCCGCCCGGAGCGGCGGAAATGCCGGCCGACGTGACGACGATGCCGTGGTCCTCCAACTCGCCGATCTTGATCCGCAGCTTGTCGGCGATCCGCTTTTTCAGCAGCCATTCGGCCATCGGGCTGCGGCAGGTGTTGCCGGTGCACACGAGCACGACCATGAAGCTGGCCAATCGTTTCAGGTTCGCTTCCGAGAACACGCCCGGCCGCAGCACGGTAAAGCCGCGGTCATCGACCCGCACGATGCTCGACCGTTGCGCGAATTTGCAGCGGCCGTCGTCGAGCACGACATCGACGCTGTTGCCTAGCCGCGCGACGACCTCTTGAGCCGTGACCGAATCGCCGTCCGCCGTGCGCCGCGCCCCGACCATCACCACTGGCCCGGCCAGCAGCCGCAGCACGCGCAGCATCAACTCGTGGGCGGGCACGCGGACGCGAATCTCGCCTCCCGGTACGACCGCTGCTTTGACCTGCTTGGGCAAACGGTGGATGGCGCTTTCCGGGTGCGCGTCAGCCAGTTGCATCGTGACCGGACCCGGCCAGCAGCGGCGGGCGAGGCGCTGGCCGATCAGCGGCAACTGGGGTACGTAATCGAGGACCTCGTCGGTGCTCCGGACGGCAAGGACCGCTGGGCCGTCGAGCTTTCCGTCGCGCAGGGCCAGCAGCCGTTCGACCGCTCGGCCGGACAACCCGCTGGCGGCGGCGACATAAACCGTTTCGCTGGGCAGCGATACGACTTTGCCCTCAACCAGCGCTTGCACGGCACGGTGGACGGCGTCGCGCGGGTCATCCGCGGCTGTGACGTCGAGAACTTGCGGCGCCATGCTGGAGGCCGACGTTTGTCGGCTGAAAACCATTATGCGTACCACCCCAATGGGTGCGCGAGAACGATGCAACCTCCCCCGAGCTCCAATCGAGGAATTCTCACTGCTTTGGTCCGGCGGGTCAAGTAGCAGAATCCAGCCGTTTGGTCGTTCGCCGCGCCAAGGTCATTCCTTCCATTTTGCGGTGAACACCACCGCCTCCAAATTGTCGGCTGCGGCCTCGAAAAAGACCTGCAGGTCCTTCAGGGCCAGCCACAGGGCCATGAAGTTTTTTTCGTCCTGGGGTGTAGCGCAGGCCGCCTTAGGAAGGCCGAAGAATTTCGGCCGCATCGCTTCCTCGGTCAATTCCGACAGGGCATCGGACACGAAACGAACCATATCGGGCCGCACGAGCACCGCCACGCAGTCGGCTCCTTTGTGCAGCTGCTTGCCGCCGATCACGGCGTGGTTGAGCGGGAACTCGCCGCCGGCCGGGTCGAGCTCGCCCTCGGTGAGGCAGCGATGAATCGGATCCCACAGCCGCTCGGTTTCGAGCACGCGGCCATTCTTCTTCATGTCCGGCCGCGTCTTTAGCTCGTCGAGAAACTTGAGCAGCGCGGCGTCGTCTTTAATTCCGAACAGGGTCTTGGCATGTTCGCGACCCAGAGCGATGTGAAAACCGCGGCCAACCACCGGAGCACCTGATCCTGTTTGTTTGAGGGCGTTCGTTCTTTGTGTGAGAAACTCGTTCGTCGTTCCTACTTCAACCTTCGGGCTTATCGATTTACCGCCACAGCTCGTCGTCCGCAAATGGATGCGCCGGGCCGGCCAGCTTGGGCCGCGGCAGCACCTTTAGCAAGGCCGATGCCATCCGCAGGTCTTCCTTCGTCGTGATCTTGATGTTTATCGGCGAGCCGGGCACGAGCGTCACTTTGTGTCCGAGCCGCTCGACGAGTTGGGCGTCGTCGGTGGCGGGCGATTGCCCCGCCTGACCGCGGCGGGCGTAGGCGTCAATCAGCAACTGCCGGCGAAAGACCTGGGGCGTTTGCGCTTCCCACAGCTTATCGCGGGCGACCGTTTCGGCGATGGTCTGATCGGAGTGGGCCCGCTTGAGCGTGGCGGTGACCGGCGCCGCCAGTATCGCAGCGCCGGACTTCACCGCGGCGGCGAACACCGCGTCGATCCATTCGGCGGCGACGCACGGGCGGGCCGCATCGTGAACGGCGATGTAATCGGCCTCGGGATCCACGCGCTCCAAAGCTCGCGCGACGGAATCCGATCGCTCTGCCCCGCCCTCGACGACCTCGATGCCCAGCATGGCCGCGTTGCCGGCGAATTTCTCGGCAAAATGCTCTCGGTCCTCTGGAGCGATGATCAGCAGTGTCTGCTTCACGTCCGAGCGATTCACAAAGCGATCGGCGACGTGCATCCACACCGGGCGCCCGTCGAGCGGGGCAAACGGCTTCTTATAATGCTGGTCCCGAAAGCGGCTGCTCTTGCCGGCGGCGGGGAGAATCACAGCAAAACGGGGCACGGGCGGGAGACCTTGACTGGCGATGGCGGCTGATATCGGCGGAGAGGCTGCCGTTATTGTGCCTGCCGCAAGGGGCGCGTCAAGCGCGAGCAGGCAAGAGCGGCAGCTTCAGGCGATCGGACAGCCATTCGCCGAACGACTCGGCCTGCTGCTCGGTCCAGCCCGTCGCCAGGCACAAGGAGTCCGGTTCGTCACCGGGCAATTGGCGGGTCAGCTCGACCGAGAAGGTGTGCTTTTCGTCGCCGTCAGAATCGCGCTCCGTCTTCTTCCGCAACTTCACGGCCTGCAGCTCGGTCCGCGGTGTCGGCTTCGCCTGCATCGGATCGTCGCACTGGCGAAGCGTGACGGTTCCCCGGAACTCGTCGATCGCGAGCACACGAGCGCGCCGCACCTGCCACCGAAAAACCCAAACGGCGCCGACGAAGACCGCAATCCAGGCCAGAGTGACGAGCACACCTTGCGGAGCCGCCAGGCTGCCGAAGGCCACCGCGAAAACACCAAGAAAGGAAATCCCCAGCACGGCGCCCGCGGCCGAGACCAGCGGCGATTGTCGGTAGATGTGCAACATCAGGCCCTCGGGCGTGCTCCGCGCCACGACGTTCCACGGCAGGCGGCCCTTCGTTCCGCGTAAATGCCGCCCCACGGCGGTCCAGCAGCCCAGCATGATGATGTTGAAAGGCATCGTGAACAGCACGATCAGCGCGTAACTCGCACCCAGCCCCGGCTGCAGCAGCGCGTCGGCCGGATTCCGCGGGTTATAATAGACGCGGACGGTGCTGCCGGGAGGATGCTGGGCGACGATCCGGTGGGCCTCGCCCGGGGCGAGGCTGCTCAATTGGTATTGCAGCCGATGGCCGACATGCTCCTGCCGGGCCACGGTGTACTGGTAATCGATCTTGGCCGTGTACGACGAGCCTTCGCCGTCGTAATGTTCCTCGACGCGGCTGGCGATGATGGTGCCTTCCGTTGTGGGAAAGCTGAGTGCCCGCAGTTGGAAATAGAAGGAGCGGGCGAGTGCGACGTCAAATGCCAGCGTGCCGAAGGTCCAAATGCCGATCCAAACCGCAACAAATCCAAGCCCGGCGCCGAAGCTGAGCCACAGGCCAATCCGCTGAAAAAGTTCTTTCATGTATTGGCAATTCGTCCGGCCCGGCTGCGGCTTGGCTAGGGCTCGTACTTCATCAAGATTTCATCTGAGTTCACGCCGCCAATCGCAGGGAATTTGCCGGCGGCGATGCTTTCGCCGAGCTGGTTCATGGACCGGAAATAACGGTCGTCCGGGCGCCGCCCGGTCAGCTCGCGCGTCAGGTCCTGGCAGATGGCGTCGGCCGCCGCGCGGACGACTTCGTCGCTCTGCTTGGCGGCGTAGAGGGCCGTCGCCAGCATGACGACCAGTTTCTGCACGCGGCCCGACAACTCGCTCATCCGACACTGCCGGTCGGCCAGCTTCAGTTGGTGCTTGCGCATTGCGGTGCTGATCTCCAGCGGCATCTGCTGCAAGCCGCGAATCGCAAAAGTGGCGTGACCGCGCAAGGCCTCCGGCAACGGGCCAAGCTCGCTGTGGCTCTTGCGGGCTAGTTTTTCGCCCAGCGTCCATTTGGCATACGGCACGAGGACGCTGCGGAGCTTCCAGACGTGCGCCGGATTAGCCGGGCTGAACGTCTTCATGCCCGCCGCGGCCAGCGCCTTGCCCACCGGCTCAAAAAACTCGGTGCCGTGCTGTTTGACCAGCGACTTGAAGAGCGCCATCCCCAGCATCTCGCCCTCGCCCTCGTAGATGCACGGGGCGAGATACTCGTGGACGTTGTCGCCAAACTGGTGGCCATGCAGAAAGGATCGGCCGCCGTGCGTCTTCATACACAACTCGATCGCGGCTTCTTTCTGGGACTCGCTGCCAAAAATCTTGGCGATGATGCACTCCATCTCACCGCGGTAGCCCTGATCGAGCAGCGTCGAGCACCAGGCGACCAGCGCGTCGCAAGCCACGATCAAGCCGGCCAGCCGCGCCAGCCGGCGGCGGACCAGCTCGCGGCGGGCGATCGCTTCGCCATAGGTGCGGCGGAAATCGGCCCAGGGAAGCATGCTCGCCATCAAGAGCCGCATATTGCCCGCGGCGCTCGCACACAGGGCCACGCGGCCAAGATTCAGTCCGTGATAGGCGATCGTCAGGCCGTTTCCCTTGGGTACTTGCAGCAGGTTCTCGGCCGGCACCGGAAAATCGCGAAACACGATCCCGCGGTTGTACGTATGTTTCAGTGCATACAGGCCGTATTTCACGAGCTGAAACTGCTCGTTCTCGGCCGCCGGCAGATCGGCGATCAGCACCGCCGGCTTGTCGTCGATCAGGCACACCAGGCCGATCGAACGACCCGGCGTGACGTTCGTGATGAACAGCTTCTCGCCCGTCACGAGATACTGATTGCCGACGAGCCGGGCCCGCGTTTTGAGCGCGGTCAGGTCCGAACCGGCGCCAGGCTCGGTCAAGGCAAACGCACTCAGCCGCTCGCCGCTGGCTAGCCTTGGCAAAAACCGCCGCTTCTGCTCGTAGCTGCCAAAGGCCCGGACCGGATCGACCGCCCCGATGCAGCCGTGAACCGATGCCAGCCCAGCCGTCGTCGGATCGACCTGGGCCATCTGCGTCAGAAACGGCATGAAGCTGCGGAGCGGAGCGCCGTGACCGCCGAACTCGCGATCGACGAGCAGCCCCCAGTAGCCCGCCCCGGCCAGATCGGCCAGCACCGTCTCGGCGATCTTGCCCTCGGAGTTGTAGAGCGATTTGGAGTCGCGATGCCGGCGAACGACGTCGAGCGAGCGGCTCATCACCTGCTGCACCGCGGCTGGCGTACTCTCTTCGGCCGGCGCGAACAACTCGACCGGCAACATCCGGTCCCACACGGCCCGGTGAATCGGGCTGCTCGTCGTTTGATATTGCGGCTGAAAAAGCCGCTCGACCTGGTCGTCGGCCCGATCGACCGCGCCCATCCGCCGGGCTTCCTCCTCGCTCTTGCCGCCGAGCTTCAGCGCGGTCTCGGCAAAGGAGGCTTCGGGGGCCGATTCGATTGGCGGAATGGTGGGCGGTGGAGAGGTGGACATCAGGGGCGTCGCAAGCGAGACAGGAACGCAGGACGTACCGGGTACAGTACCCAATACTGAGTACGTGGTACACAGTACCGACTGGGGCCGGCGCTGTGGACAGCTGCCACGACTCAATTCTAGCCCCTTCCGATCGTCAATCGGCTCGCCGCCGCCCCAAAACCTGTCATAATCGACACCATGTACGAGCCTGCGCCGACCATCGTCGAGCTGCTTTGCCGCCGGATCGATGCCGATGCCCCGCAGCCGGCCCTGGCCGTCAAGCGGGGCGGCCAGTATGAGTGGCTGACTTGGGAGCAACTCGCCGCGGAGGTCGCCCGGCTGACGGCGGTGCTGGTCGAGCTGGGCGTCCAGCGCGGCGATCGCGTAGCGCAGCTCTCGGAAAATCGCTATGAGTGGATCCTGGCAGACTTCGCAATCCAGATGGCCGGGGCGATCCACGTGCCGATCCACGCGCCGCTAACGGGCGTGCAGGCCGCCTGGCAGGTGCGGCACAGCGGCGCGAAAACCCTGTTCGTTTCCGGGCCGGCGCAAGCGGCGAAGCTCGCCGCGCCGGCGGTCGAGCCATTGACGGACGTCGCTTGCGTGGCTTATGAGCCCTGCCCGCCCCTGTGGGGCCGACCGATCGCACTGCTTGCGGAGCTGCAGGCAGCGGCGAACCTCGACCACGGCATCGACGCGGCCTGCCGCACGCGAAAGGAAATCACGCCGCAGTCGCTGGTCACGATCCTCTACACCTCCGGCACGACGGGCGAGCCGAAGGGCGTGATGCTCACGCAAGGCAACCTGGCCAGCAACTGCTGCGCGACGATAAAGGCCTTTGGTTACCACCCGAACCAAGTGCGGCTGAACTTCCTGCCGCTGTCGCATATTTTTGCTCGCACCTGCGACCTGTATTGCTGGGTCACGGAAGGCTCTCGGCTGGCGCTTGCCGAATCGCGGGAGACGGTGATCGCCGATTGCCACGCGGTGAAGCCGACGCGCCTGAACGGCGTGCCCTACTTTTACGACAAGGTTTATCGCGGGCTGTGCGAGAAGGGCGTGCAAAACCTGCCCGGAGTGCTCAAGGCCACGCTGGGCGGAGCAATCGAAACGTGCTGCGCCGGCGGGGCGGCCCTGCCCGATCACCTCTACGACTATTACCACGGCCAAGGCGTGCCGCTCGTGCAAGGCTACGGCCTGTCCGAATCGTCGCCCGTCATCACGCTCTCTAGCGACCGGCAGCACCGCCGCGGCTCCTGCGGCCGGGCGATTCCCGGCATCGAAATCCGGATTGCCGCCGACGGCGAAATCTTCACCCGCGGACCGCACGTCATGCCGGGTTACTACCAGAATCCCGCAGCCACCGCCGAGGTCTTGCACGACGGCTGGCTGGCCACCGGCGACCTCGGCCGCCTGGACGACGACGGCTATCTCTATATCACGGGCCGCAAGAAGGAAATCCTCGTCACGTCGGGTGGCAAAAACATCGCGCCGGTATTCCTGGAATCGCTGCTGACCGAAGACCCGCTGATCGTGCAGGCGATGATCGTTGGCGACGGCCGCTCGTATCTGGGCGCTTTGATCGTGCCGAACCAGGAATTGCTCGCCGGCGAGCTTGCCCGCCAGAGCTCGCGCGACGCCGAGGCGCTATTGCGGGAGCGAATCGACCAGCGGCTGGCAAACGTCTCACACTACGAGCAGGTTCGCAAATTCGTGGTGCTGCCGCGCCCCTTTTCCATCGAAGCCGGCGAGCTGACGCCCAAGCTCAGCCTGCGCCGCAAGGAAATCGCCGCCCACTTTGCGACCGAAATCGAATCGCTCTACAGCGTGACCAGCGGCTAAGGCGGCGACTCCCTGCCCCCAACTCGTTCCCAGGGTTCTCCCTGGGAACACACTAACGCGAGGCTCCTGCCTCGCATCATTCTGCGCGCCGAGTGCCTGCGGGCGGCGCAGCCGACCACAGCCGGGCAGCGGGCAGATTCATGACTCGTTCCCAGCAGCGAGGGAGGACCCTCGGGTGCCTGCGGTCCCAGGGAGGACCCTGGGACCGAGTATAGGCCGTTCTTGTCAATCGTCTCCTGCAGCGGATTCTCATACCGCCCCCCACGATCCACCGGCATTACGCGCGTTGGGGTGCGCATACACCAACAGCGCTTCACTCGCCATAACGTCGCCCTCCAGCTGCGGCTGCTTTGCGCGGTGATGCCGTGGCGATCACGGATACTTCGCGGTGTCGATCTCGATGGTGATCGTGCGGCCGTCCTCGTCGAGGCTCGTCACTGTGGCCCACGTGAGCTTCTTGGCGAACTCGCGCACGTCGGCGACCGGCCCGACGGTCATGCGAAAGCTGTTACTGGAGGTCTTGATCGACCGACTCTTGAAGGTGTCCAGTTTGCTGATGATGTCCGCGAGCTTATCGCCGCCGTCCCTGGGCCGACGCAGCAAGACGATCGTGACGGTATCGGTCGGCATGGGGGCAGCAGGGCGACCAGGCGGTCCACCGAATGCATTCGGCCGGCCAGGCATAGGGGGTCCGCCGGGTGGGAACGGAGGCTGCCCGTTCCTCATCCGCTCGCGAGCTTCCTCGGCTCGCTTGCGAGCCTCCTGCACCCACTCGGGAACCTCTCGCTCGCCTGTGCCTGACGGCGGCTGTTGCGGCGTTTCCCCCGCGGTCGGCGGCGAAGCGGCTGGCGGGTCGGCCACCGGAACTGGAGCGGACGCAATCGAGCCCGCCCCGGTAGGATCGACCGGCAACGGCGCTTGAAACCGGCGGCCACGATCCGGCGCTGTTGACGCCATCAGCGGCGGCGGCGGTGGCGGACCCGAAGCTGGCGGTGCTGGGGGCGGGCCGGTCTCGATCCGGTTGCCATCGGCATCCAGCTTGTGCCCAAACGCGAGCAGCGACATCCGCCGCTGGAATTCGCCCTGAGCGTTCTTGAACTTGGTGCTCAGCGTGGGCAATTGGGCCTTCAGCACCGGATCTTCGAGCAGCCGCCTGGCTTCCTGGGTGTAGCGGGCCTTGGCGTCCTTCATCCGCTCGTCAAACAGCTCGTGCAATCGCTTCCCGTCGGGCGGCTTGTCCTGCACGAGCACGACGAAGCGATCGGCGTAGTCATCGAAGCGCTGGGCGAGCTCGTCGGCTTTCGGCTGGGCATCCTGGGCGGATTGCTCGCCGTTGACCGACGCCAGCAGGTCGATGAACGACTCTTCGCAGCCGATCATGCCCTCCATCATCGATTCCGGCGTATCCAGCGCCCCGACCATCTGTTTGGCAAGCTGTGTCGTATCGCAACCCGCCGTCAGCAGGACCAACAGAGCGCACCAGCCCATCTGCAAACGGTTCCGCATGGCTGACCTCTTCAGAACAACTTCCAGGATCACGGCGACCGCCTGGCGAAATAGTATAATTCCGCCTCACACCCCGGCGAAGAGTGGACTCTGCCCGCCACCGGCCCGACGACGATATGTCGGACCGGAACCTCGTCCTCCGGCAGCGGCGCCGCCCCGCTCCACCTTCCGCCGCCCTAGCATTCTGGCGCTTGTCATTCTGGTGCTAGTGGCGGGTGGATGTCTTGACCGCCTAGAATTGTGCCGCCCGTACCTGCGTCGTCCAAGAGCCGCCCAAGGGGACCTGCGAATGCTGAATCGCCTGTTTCTGCTCCTGTTTTGTCTCGGATTTGCGCTGGCCGGCGGCGGTGCTGGCGCCGCTGAGAATCGGCCCAATATTGTGTTCCTGATTGCCGACGACTTGGGCTACGGCGACGTCGGCTGCTTTGGCCAGACGAAGATCCGCACCCCGAACATCGACCAGATTGCCAAGGACGGAATGCGGTTGACGCAGTGCTACGCTGGGAACGCCGTTTGTGCGCCTTCTCGGTGCGTGCTGATGACCGGCCTGCATCCCGGGCACGCTCAGGTTCGTAATAACCGCGAAGTGCAGCCGGAAGGGCAGCATCCGCTCCAGGCGGGCACCGTCACGCTGCCGCGGCTGCTGAAGCAACTGGGGTATGTGACCGGGGGTTTTGGCAAGTGGGGGCTGGGCGGCCCCGACAGCGACGGGCGGCCAACCAGGCAGGGCATCGATCGCTGGTTTGGCTACAACTGCCAGCGCGTCGCCCACAGCCACTATCCGGCCTACCTGTGGGACAACGAGCAAAAGCTCCTGCTGAAAAACCCGCAGAATCCGGCGCTTACGGGCCACGAAAAACTGCCCGCCGGTGCCGATCCGAACGACGAACGCAGCTACTCCGGCCTGGCCGGCACACAGTTTGGGATGGACGTCATCACGGAACAGGCGATCCAGTTTGTCAAAGACAACAAGGACCGGCCCTTCTTTCTGTATTATCCGACGATCATTCCGCACGCCGCGTTTCAGGTGCCGGACGACTCGCTGGCCGAGTACAAGGACAAATTCCCCGAAGAGAAGCCGTATCTTCTCAACTACACGGCCAATCGCACGCCGCGGGCCACCTTCGCCGCCATGGTCACTCGCATGGATGGCCACATCGGCCAGATCGTCGCCGCCGTTCGCGAGGCGGGCGTATTTGACAACACGATCTTCGTGTTCACGTCCGACAACGGCCCGGTCTTCGATTCGCTCTCCGGCGAGCGCGTCGATTTCTTCAATTCCACGGGCGGCTTCCGTGGCCGCAAGGGATCGCTCTACGAGGCGGGGATTCACGAGCCGACGATTGTCTCCTGGAAGGGCCACATCGCGCCCGGGACGACGGCGGACCGCGTCTGCGGATTTGAAGATTGGATTCCGACGCTGCTGGAGCTTGCCGGGGTGAAGGACGCAACGCCGCAGACAATCGACGGCATCAGCTTCGCCCCCACGCTCCTGGGCCAATCGCAGCCGCCGCGGCCGTTTCTCTATCGCGAATTCGCCGCCGGCGGCGGTCAGCAATCGGTCCGCATCGGCGACTGGAAAGGCATCCGCCAAGGCATGCTGCCCGCCACTGCCAAGGTAAAGAAAGCCAAGACTCAAGGCGGACTCAGCATGCACGTCGAGCTCTACAACCTCAAGTCCGACCCGCACGAAACCACCGACGTCTCCGCCCAGCACCCGGACATTGTCGCCCAGATCGAAAAACTCATGCGCGACCAGCACACGCCCAACCCCGACTTTCCATTTCCACCGCTGGATCGGGTATGAGAGCTTGAAACCCGGCAGGTTTTCGACAAGACTTCGCAGATCAATCGGAAATGAGGCTTCACGAGAAACTCTTCAAGGGGCACGCAAGATGACTCGAAACAGCCATGACACTCTGCTGACTCGGCGAATCTTCCTCGGAGGTGCAGCGGCCCTTACGGCCGGTGCGACTCTGCCGCGCACCAACTTGGGGGCCGATGAACCGAAGCCGAACTCCGTGTTTAACGGCGTCCGCGTGGGCTGCATCACCTACAGCTATCGGGGCGGCGCCGATACGGCTGAGTACACGCTCGAGTGTCTCTTGAAGAATGGTCTCAGTGAAACGGAATTGATGGATGGACCGATTCGATCTTATGCAGGCATCGCGGGGCGGGGAGGCAAAGGCCGCAAGGGCGACGATGCCAAGACGCCGCCGATCGATGCCGACCGGCCCAAGGTGCGCGAGGCGCAGCTCGCCAAGTGCGAGCAGCTGCGAAAAATGTACAACGCTGCCGGCGTCAACATCCATATCCACAAGATCCCCTTCGGCCAGACCGACGAGGACATCGACTTCAATTTCCAGATCGCCAAGGCCCTCGGCTGCAAAGCGATCACCACCGAGCGCAACGATCAGCTACCGAAGCGGCTGGCGCCGTTTGCTGAAAAGCACAAGATTTGGGTTGCCTTTCACAATCACACCAATAACGTTCCGACCATCGAATCCATTGACCCGCTGATGCAAATCGGGGACTACATCGGCTTGAATTTGGACATTGGTCATTACGTGGCCGGAACCAATGGCAAGTCACCCATTCCTGTGATCGAAAAGTATCGCGACAAGATCATCAGTCTGCACTTGAAGGATCGCAACGCCAGCGGCGGCAACCTTCCGTGGGGCGCGGGAGCGACCCCGATCAAGGAAGTGCTGCAACTGCTCAAGAAGGAGAAGTGGCCGATCTACGCGGATATCGAGCTGGAATACCAAGTCCCGCCAGGCTCCACCTCGGTAGCCGAAGTCGGGAAGTGCGTCCAATTCTGCAAGGAAGCGCTCGCTTGAGATAAGCGAGTGCCCCGCTGAGCTTCGCGGCGCGAGCAGGTGCTCACGGCGAGTGGCTGCGTGTCGCGCCAGCGAACCGCAGCTTGACGTGGTGAGCACTCTTCCATTCCCAGCGTCTCCGCGCAGCCTTGGCCGTGGTCGGCGGCCGCCCTCAACCACCCCGCCGACTTCTCCGCCCACCCCAACATCGTCGCCCCAATCGAAAAACTCCTGCGAGACCAACAGAGGCCCCACCCCGATTTTCCGTTCCGCCGCTGGATCGGGGATGAAGGTTTGGGTGAGGTTCATCGATTGCGATTCTCCCCGTTTTTCGCGGCCGCGATTTGACAATGGCGTCCCGTAGGGAGATGATTTCACCCGATCCTCCGCATCTCTCGTAAGCTTTCATTCGCCGCACCTGCAGGGAGCTACGCCTATGAGGCTGGTCTTGCTTGGTTTGGTTCTTGTAACTTGGGTGTGTCAACGGGCCGCGGGCGAGGAAGTGCGCAAATGGACGGCCCGCATGGGCAACTTCACGCTTGAGGCTGCGCTCGTTGATGCCACCGCCGACAAGGTGCAATTGAAAAAGGCCGATGGATCGGTCATCTCGGTGGCGCTCGACCAGCTCAGCCTAGCCGATGTCCGCTATGTCGAAGAAACGCTGCGGAAGGCAACCGAGTCGGCCAGCAAGCTGCCGCCTGCCCTCGTGCCGGTCAAGCCGGCCAATGCGCCGGCAACCCGCCCGGCGGCCGCGAGCGTGCCGGCGACCAGTGCTCCGGCCGCGAAAACAACTCCGACCGCGACATCCGCGCCGCCGCTGACGCAGCCCAACTCCTCGCGGTGGCAAGTGCGTCCCGATCCAGGCGGCGAAGGCAATGTTTCGCGTGATATCTCGGTGTCCTTTCCGAGCGGAGCCGTGAAATTGCTGACGACGTTGACCCCGTCCCGCTTTGTCGGAATCGCGGATGGCTTTCCCACGTCGGTGCAAGTGTGGGACCTGCAATCCGGCGGCGTGCTGGGACCCGTGACCTTGGAGTCGCATGCCTCGCCCGAGCCTGCGCTTTGTCCCGACGGCGACCTCCTGGCGGTGAATCCCGGCGGCAAGGCGAAGCTGCAAATCTGGTCCCTCAAGCGAAAGGCCAAGATTAAGGAGATCGATCTGGGAGAGCGCGCGCTGGTGCAGTATCTGGGGTTTGCCGGAACGCGCCGCCTGCTGGTCAGCTCTGGATTCGGCAAAGGTCTGCGCGTGTTCGACCCGCGCTCCGGCACTGAAACCGCGCAGATCGACGTGCAGGGGGCGGGATCGGGAAGAAAGCTGGCCATAAGCCCCGGCGGAAACTACCTGGCGGTTGGCGAGACGAACGATCGGCCGATTAAGCTGTTCGACATCCGCAATGGCGCCACGGCGGGCGAACTAGAGCTGCCCGCCGGCGGTGAGCATCGCAGCGTCGATGCGCTCTGCTTTTCTCCCGACGGCCAGGAATTTGCGGTGCTGTATCGCGGGACGAACGCCTCTCTCGCATGCTGGTCGCTGAAGACCGGCAAACTGGTGGTCGAGCACAAGTTCGAGCGCTCGATTGGCGAGTTGGCGGCCGCGGGCCAAAGCGAGTCGGACCTCGAGTTTATCCCTGGCGGCAAAGGATGGCTCGTGGCCGGCAAGTCCATCGTTGATCGCGAGCAAGGCGGACCTATCTGGACGGCCAAGTCTGCAACGCGCGAGTCCAACGTCGTGCGCCTGCTCGACGGCGAGCGACTGCTGGTGATCGCCGGCTCCTTTACCAATCGCAAGCTCACAATCGACAAGCTGCCCTGGAGCGAAATTGCCAAGTCGGCGGCCGTGGTGGCCAAGGGCGGCACGGCTGCCGATCTCGGCCTGCCGGCCATTACCAAGGCTACAGCCGAGGGTGGGACACAGCTCGCCGTACCGAACTCGAAGCAAGACTGGAATGCGCCGCTCGATGCGCTCGCGCCCTCGACGGGGCTGACGCCGGACGCGATCGTGCTTTCGGGGCTGCCCACGGGACTGCTCATCGCGCCGCAGGGCGGTCGCGTGGTCGTGGCGTCCACGCGCGTCGATCGCACGGCCGGCACTTTTTCGGGCGCGATGATCAGCAACTATGCCTGCTTCAACTTGAAAACCGGCAAAGAGGACGGTGCGATTAAGCCGGGGTTCGCGACGCGGGCGCTCGACGTCAGCCCGGACGGCACGCGACTGGCCCTGGTCACCCAGCCGAGCGCCGAGCGCATCGACATTTTCGAGTTCGCCGGCGGCAAGCCCGTCGCCGCCATGCGTCCCTACCAGGAGGAGCAGGGCCTTAAGTCGCACGTTATCTGGGCCGGCTTCATAAGCAACGATCGCATCCTGACGATGAGCGGCAGCGACGGCAAGCTCTGCCTCTGGTCGTTGCCCGATTGCAAACTTCAGTACACCGCTTTGTGTCCCGGTCAGAAACTGGTCCCGCTCAGTCCGGGCCTCAAGACCATGATCGTTTCCGCGGGCGATGTGTATCAGATGCTCGACACCGCCACTGGCGCGCCGCTGGGCACTCTCGAGCCGCCGGATGCTCCGATCCGGATTATCAACGGCTTCGCCTTCAATGCGTCCACAACGAAGTTCGCTGCGATCGTCGGCTTGGCGCCCAACCAGGTCGTCGCCATCTGGGACCTGGCCACTGGCCAACGCGAGCGGCAATTTCCGATCGAGTCGGGCGAAAGCCTGGCCTGGACGGCAGACGACCGATTGCTGGTTCACCGCATGCTCAGCGTGGGAGCTGGGGGTACTCTGCCGCCGCATCGATCCGACTTGTTCGATCCGGCGACTGGCCGCGTACTTTGGCGATACCAGTTGCCCATTGGGAAGCATGGCGATCTATCCCTGGGCGGGCGCACTTGGTTTGCGGCCTCGAAGGATTACGGCCAGCCCGTCAAGCTGGTCGGCGCCGCGATTCCCGGATCCGACGTGGCGAAGATCATCGCCGGCGCACCACAGCCGCAATCGCTGCTGCCGCAGGGAACGGCGGTAACTCTAGACGTTAGCGTGCGGATTTCAGGCGATGCGATCGCGGACAAGGTGCTCACCGACGACGTGCGGAAGAAGATGACGGACTATCTGACGGGCCGCGGGCTGAAGGTCCAGGATCGTTCCGCCCTGGCCCTCCGCGTCGAGCTGCGCGAATCGCTGACCGGACGACTTTTGCAGTTGCGTCCCGTTTTGGGCGGCGTCGCCCTGCGATATGAAGTACGGGGCACCGAGCTGACCTGCAAGATGTTTCTTTCCGACGTGACGCGGCAGATTCTCTGGTCGCAGCAACAAGTCATTGCCGCCCGCGAGGAGATCCCGCAAGCCGGCCTGCCCAAAGACGTCAGCCCCAGCGACTTCGTGCGGCAGCAGCAATGGACCGACGCCCTGGCTTGGCTGACGGGTCCCGGACTTCCCGCCGAAGTGTACGACCGCTGGGTCTATACGGGGATGGGCGAATCCATCCTGTCGCCCGACGGCGAAAAGGTCCTTAGCGTGGACCTGCCGGGTAAATAACGCCCCGCTGGGCGGGCAGCGTCGATGAGCGCCAACGCATGTGAAACACGCTTGGCGCCCCAGCAGAAGATCCGCGTCGAAATTGGCGGAAAGTTCTGCCGGTAGCCCGCGACGACGCTCAAGGTCACTTTACCCACCACGAGCGCAGTAGCATCCGCGAGCATGCTTCGAGCAGCCGCGGGCGGGAGGCTGGACATCCCGTCATGTTAG
>Ga0184625_10000336_pt1 | contig 16990 bp, 15 predicted proteins | sample PLM3_30_b1_FD_133151 | JGI IMG/M metagenome (GOLD analysis project Ga0184625, IMG submission 133151) | Groundwater sediment microbial communities from an aquifer in East River, Colorado, USA - PLM3_30_b1 | ecosystem: Environmental > Terrestrial > Soil > Riparian zone | place: USA: East River... | reverse complement strand
GAGTGTGATGGTGCCAGTCTTGTCGAGCAACAGCGTGTGCACGTCACCGGCGGCCTCGACGGCTCGTCCAGACATCGCAAGCACGTTGTGCTGCACGAGGCGGTCCATGCCGGCGATGCCGATGGCCGACAGCAGCCCGCCGATGGTCGTCGGAATGAGGCACACCAACAGGGAAACCAGCACGAACAACGACTGTGGCGCGCCCGAATAAATCGCGAACGGCTGCAGCGTGACCACAGCGATCAGGAAGACGATCGTCAACCCGGCCAGCAGGATGTTGAGCGCGATCTCGTTCGGCGTCTTCTGCCGTTCGGCGCCCTCGACGAGCGCGATCATCCGATCGAGAAACGTCTCGCCGGGGTTCGCCGTCACCTGCACCCTGATCCAGTCGGAGAGCACTTTCGTCCCGCCGGTGACGGCCGACCGGTCGCCGCCCGACTCACGAATCACGGGCGCCGACTCGCCGGTAATGGCGCTTTCATCCACCGACGCCACACCCTCGATAATTTCGCCGTCGGCAGGGATGACCTCGCCGGCTACCACCCGCACGATGTCGCCCTTGCGAAGCGATGGTGCCGCCACAACTTCATGCGTCCCGTCCGGCCGCTCGCGTTTGGCGACCGTTTCGGTCTTTGCCCGCCGCAGCGCGTCCGCCTGCGCTTTGCCGCGGCCTTCCGCCATCGCTTCGGCGAAGTTGGCGAAGAGCACCGTCAACCAGAGCCAGAACGTAATCTGAAATTCGAAGAACAGATCGCCCTGACCCGACATGGCGTCCTGGATGAGACGCCAGCTGGTCAGCACGCTGCCGATCTCGACGACGAACATGACGGGATTGCGCGCCATCGTGCGCGGATGCAGCTTCCGGAACGAGTCGCCGATCGCGCGCCGCACGATGTGTGGATCCCAGATGGAGGTGACTCGTGTGTGTGTGGTCGCCATATCAAAGCACCTGCCCGTTCATCATCAAGAAGTGCTCGACGATCGGTCCCAGGCTGAGCGCCGGGAAGAACGTGAGCGCGCCGACGATCACAATCACGCCTACCAGCAGCATCCCGAACAGCGGCGTCGTCACGGGGAACGTCCCCAGTGACGCCGGCACCTGTTTCTTGCGACTCAGGCTTCCGGCGATAGCGAGCGGCGGGATGATCATGAAGAACCGCCCGAACAGCATCGCCAGGCCCAGTGTCGTGTTGTACCAGTTCGTATTGACACTGATACCGCCGAATGCCGACCCGTTGTTGCCCGCCGCCGACGAGTACGCGTAAAGCATCTCCGAGAGGCCGTGGGGCCCGGGGTTGAAGACGCTCGAGGTGCCGAAGTCGGGCGACACCGAAGAGATCGCCGTGAATGTCAGGATCAGCAGCGAGAAGATGAGCACCGTGAGCATTGCCATCTGCACCTCGAACGCCTGGATCTTCTTGCCGAGGTACTCGGGCGTCCTTCCGACCATGAGGCCCGCGATGAACACCGCGAGGATGATGTAGATCAGCACGCCGTACATCCCCGCGCCGACACCGCCGAACACGACTTCACTCAACTGGATATTTGCCATCGGCACCAGCCCGCCGAGCGGCGTAAAGGAGTCGTGCCAGCCGTTGACCGCGCCACAGCTGGCGTCGGTGGTGACGGTGGCGAACAGCGCCGTGTTGGCAATGCCGAACCGAACCTCCTTGCCCTCCATGTTGCCGCCGGGCGACGTGGCCGTCACCGTCTGATCGGCGCCTGCCGCGGTCAGCAACGGATTGCCACGCGCTTCGGCCCAGTAGGCGACAGGGACGCCGGCGAGGAAGAGAAACGCCATCGCTCCCCACACAGCCCAGCCGTGCTTGCGCGACCCGGTCATCGTCCCAAGGGTGTAGGTGAGGCTGGACGAGATGGCGAAGATGCCGAACATCGCCAGGAAGTTCGTGAGCGGCGTCGGGTTCTCGAACGGGTGCGAGCTGTTCGCATTGAAGAAGCCGCCGCCGTTCGTGCCGAACTGCTTGATGATTTCCTGCGATGCGGCGGGCCCCTGCGCGATCACTTGCTTGGCACCCTCAATCGTCTGCACCGTGTCGTAAGGCTTGAGGTTCTGGACCACACCCTGAGAGACGAGGAAGAGCGCGCCGACCATCGCGATCGGCAGCAGCACCCACAGTGTCGCTCTCACCATATCCACCCAGAAATTACCGAGCGTGTCCTTTTCCTTCTGGGCGATGCCGCGAATGAATGCGATCGCGACGGACATGCCAACCGCAGCCGACACGAAGTTGTGATACGCGAGACCGGCCATCTGCGTGAAATAGCTCATGGTCGACTCGCCGGAGTACGCCTGCCAGTTCGTGTTCGTCGTAAACGACACCGCAGTATTGAACGCCAGGGCCGGCGCCACCGGACCGAACCCCTGCGGGTTGAACGGCAGCAGGTGCTGCAGCCGCTGCATGGCGTAGAGCACCAGCATCGACACGACGCTGAACATCAGCAGCGAGACGGCGTATTCGGTCCATCGCATCTCACGCGCCTCGTCGACGCCCGTGAGCCGATAGATGAGCCGCTCGACGGGCCGCAGAATCGGATCCAGCCACGTGCGCCGGCGCGTGAACACCTGCGCCATGTAGCCGCCGAGGATTGGCGTGACCGCGAAGATGGCGAGCAGAAAGAAGAGAATCTGTAGCCAGCCGTTGGGAGTCATGTCAGAACTTCTCCGGTTTCAACATCGCAAGAATCAAATAGCCGAGCACCCCGGCGCTCACGACGAGAGCGATCAGATAATCAAGGCCCATGTGCTACCTCACTTCATCAGGCGGTCGCACGCTGCGACGTAGCCGACGCTCAGGATGAAGAACAGAATCGAAAGACCGATGAAGATGACATCGAGCACGGCGGCCTCCTACCGTCCAGAATAGGAAACCCCGCCTGAAGATGGGCCGAGAAGTTCCTGAAAAGTTCCTGAGGATTGGCGGCCGACCTGAAGGTCGGCACTACGACCAGTGGTAGTGCTGACCTTCAGGTCAGCTCTGATCGCCCGTCGCGAAGCGGTACCCGACCCAGGGCTCGCTCAACAGATACCGGGGATTGGTCGGGTCGGGCTCGATCTTCTTGCGCAGTTGCGCCACGAGCGTCCACAGGTGCTCGGGCTGCTCGACGGCGTTGGGTCCCCAGATGGCTTTGAGAATCGCGCGGTGGGTGAGCACGCGATCGCGATTGTGCGCAAGTAGCGAGAGCAGCTCGAACTCCTTCGGCGTCAGGCGGATCTCTACGTCGTCCTTCAGCACGCGGCGTCGATCGAAGTCGATGATCAGATCGCCTGCGCGGAGCTGCCCGGTTTCTTCGCGCTCCTCGGTCGCGACCCGTCGCAGTGCCACACGAATGCGGGCCAGCAGTTCGTCCGGTCCGAAGGGCTTCGTGACGTAGTCGTCGGCGCCGAGATCGAGGGCGTTCACTTTGTCCGCTTCAGCGCCTCGCGCGGAGAGCACCACGATGGGCACTTGCGACGTCTCTCGGATTCGCCTGCATACTTCCGTGCCCTCGAGGTCGGGAAGGCCCAGATCGAGGACGACGAGATCCGGGGCGCGCGCAGCGATCATCGCAAGCGCGTCGCCCCCGGTGCCAGCGATCTGGACGTCGTAGCCGCGCGCGCGCAGGAGCAGTCCGACCGAACGCTGAATCGCCGGCTCGTCGTCGACCAGGAGAATTCGTGGCGACTGTGTCATAAGACTGGCGAACCGGCCGGCTCAGGTCCCTTTGCGATCACGGGGATCACGATCGTGAACTCCGCTCCTCCATTCGGGTGGTTCTCGGCCCACACACGCCCCTGTTCCGCTGCCAGCAGGCCGCGCGCAATCCAGAGTCCCATCCCGGTGCCCGACGTTCGATTTCTTGCCGCGACGCCACGATAGAAACGATCGAAGAGATGCGGGAGGTCCGCCGGTGCGATGCCAGGACCGTGATCGCGCACATGAATTATCAGCTCGTCGGCCGCCACGCGTGCGCCGATCTCGATAGGGGAACCCGGCGGCGAATATTGGGCGGCATTCTCGAGCACGTGCGCGATAGCGGTAGCCGTCAATCGCGGGTCGAGCCGCACGAGCGTGTCGCCCGCGGCATCGAGCTCGATGGGATGCGGTCGCAGCGTGTGATCCACCTGTTCGCGTGCCGCTGCGATGATTTCCGTGGGATGCGACCACAAGGATTCTGCCGCGATGTTGCCAGTGTCGATGCGCGCCATCTCGAGGATGTTCTGAAACAGCCGCGTCAGACGCTCGACTTCCGCCAGTATCAGGTTGCTTTGATCGGCGCGATCCTCGGTGGACAACGCAGACGTCTTGAGATTGCTCGCCGCGACGCGGATGACCGTTAATGGCGTGCGGAGATCGTGGCCGAGGGAGGCCAGCAGAGCGGTCTTCAGCTCTTCGCTCTGACGGGTGAGCGCAGCGCTCTTGCGTTCCTCCAGAAAGTGGGCGCGTTCAATCGCAATCGCCACGACGCCGCCGAGAGTATCGAGCGTGCCGGCCTCGATGGGCCGTCCCGACGCGGCGAGAATGCCGATCGGTTTTGTGCCGAAGCGCAGCGGAACCAGCCGCACTGTCCGTCCGTCGATCGTCATCTCGCGGTGGCCCGCGTAGGTCCTTGCGTACGCATCGAACTCGAGCGAGGTCTGGGCGGTCGCGAACGCGGCGTCGAGCTGTTTCGTGTCGAGTGACACACTCTGCGCGCCAGCCTCGAAAATCTCCCAATCGCCGTCGCGAGGCAGTGCGATGGCGGCGAAATCGAGATCGAAACGTCTTGCAAGCGAGCGGGCGAGAATGGAAATGGCCTCACGGCTTTCGGTCACGACCAGGATGTCGCGGCTCAAGTCGAAGAGGCGCGCCAGTTCATCCCGGCGTCCTAACGCTTCCTGCGTGCGCGCCCGGGCCACCGCCGACAAGTTGCTGGCGATGAGACTGACGGCCAGGAACGCGAACAACGCAACCCAGTTTTGAGGGTCGGCGATGGTCAACGTGCCGACCGGGGGCAGAAAAAAATAGTTGAAGGCCAAGACAGCAGCGAACGATGTCGTAAGCGCCACCCACAGACGCGAGGTCGCTGCGGCAACCAGGACGACCATCAAGAAGGTCATCGAAACGGTCGTCGCGTTCGAGACGTGGAGCCACCTTCCATAAACGAAGGTGATTGTGGCGACGCTGACGAGGCTGAGCGTCAGCCGAGCCCCGTCGGTAACACCGCGCGACATCCGCGAGCATGATAGTCCCGATTGGTGCGAAGGGCAGTTGGCGCTTATTACGCGCCGGCGAAGAAGGAGTACATCTGCGACATCAAGCTGTTGAGCGCCAGAATGACGCCGCGCGCGCGCTCGCCAAAGGGGCCCTCGCCGAAGCTGCGGCTGTTTTCAATTGCGCCGCTGTCGACCACGGAGGCCTGGCGAGGAAGGTCGGCGGGAATCACCCCTGCCATCGCATCCCAATAGAACTGCTCGAACTGCGCGGCGTGCTCGGGATGACGCACCACGTGGAACGCCGGATGGGTGCCATCTTCGACAAAGGTGATCATGCCGGCCTGCCGCAAGTCGGTCAGGATGAATTTGAGATCGCGCTGCTCCGATTTGGACAACGCCGCGGACGGCACGTCGAACGCCCATCCCAGCGAGTGCAGTGGCTCGGAGCCGTCCTCTTCGCAGTCCCGCTGACTGGCAGCCGTCGCGATGTCCGCGCAGCCGGCGAGGGACGCCTCGAGCATGCGCGTGATCTGAAAACCGGAATAGCGATCCTTCTGCAGGCGCTTCAGCTGATGCGCGACGAACAGCGCCGAGCCGATGGTCGAGCGCTCGGCCGACATCGCGCTGGTTGCGCCGCGAACGCCGAACAACGACGCGATGTCCGGCAGCAGGACGAACCGTTCCGTGATGTCGTGGTGAAGCACGCCTGGCTGCGCTGCCGCGAGTAATGCGCCGCCGACCGGCTCGCTGACAAAGCTCCACTGGGAGCTCGGCAGGACGTTCCATCCAAAGCGGCCCTGATACGTGGACGCAAGCTGTGCGTATGCGCTCGCGGATTGCCGGTAGATCTGCAGCAGGCGCATCGCCTGCCGCACGCGGAAGTAGTAGGTCGGCGAGTAGTCGACGCGATTGAGCTCTTCGAGCGCGTCGTACACGCCTGGACGGAAGTACGGCGTGTTCGTCCAGAAGAGCTCTGTGTAGCTCACATCGGCGCCGCGCATCTCCGCGGGGACGTCCGAGACACCAATCGTCCGCCCGAAATACGCCGAGAGCAGCTTGGCCATCCTGCCGGCGCCCATGTGGTATTCCGCGACGGCGAAATCGACGTTGCCGCCGAGCCACGATCGGCGGTTGCTCACTCGGCGCGCCATCGCCATGATCGCCCGCTCGGGTACGTACCGCTCGTCGAGCGTCTTATAGACAGGCTGTTGGACTGTCTGTACCACCTTGCGCCGGTTCTTGCCGGTGCCGACCCAGCGGGTCTTTTTCACGGACTTGGTGCCGATGCGCACTTTCTTGCCAGTCGACAACCCAAGCTCGCGTGCAGAGCCCTTTGTCAGCTGCGCGATGCCGGCGGGTCCGGTCGGGCTCTTCGCCAACGGGTCGCCATAGCTCTCGATGAAGATCATGCCCGCCAGCATCATCGGCTCGAGATCGTACGCGCGCGCGGCTGATTCGATGGCGCGCCAGATCGACGGCTCGAAGATGCGCGCCGGCGCACGCAGAGCCTCGGGAAAACGCAGCAGCGAAAAGCTCGTGCTCGCCTCGAGACGTTCGGATCGGGCGGCAATCTGCTCTGACGACAGGCTGCTCCGGTCGGCGCCAAGAGCGGCGTCCAGAGGATCGGCAGAGACACGTGTGGCCGTGATGATGCAGAGGAGCATCACCCAAGTGAGCGACTGTTTCATGGTCGGTCCTGGTGAAACGGGAGTGAAATTCCATTGTAGTACGGAACCCCCGGCCTGCCAACAGCAACGTTTCGCGGAGGGTTCTCGTCCAAGCAGGGCGGAGGATTCCCATGATCGTGCGCGCCCTTGGTGTCTCACTTTTGCTGGCCGCCAGTCAGGCCGCGCAGCCGCCCGTCGATCTGTGCGCTGATAATTCGCAGAGCGGCCGTGAGCGCCATTGTGAAGTGCGGGAAGAAATCCTCACGGGGCCAATGGCGCTCGACGTCGACCCCGGGCGAAACGGAGGTGTGCACGTCCGCGGATGGAGCAGACAGGACGTACGGATGCGAACGCGAGTCGAGGGACATGCCGACACAGCGTCGCGCGCTCGCGAGCTGGCTGCCGGGGTACGAGTGACGTCGCTGGGAGGACGGCTCCGAACGGACGGCCCGATGGCCCGCGACAACGAGTTTTGGTCGACGACGTTCTATCTCGATGTTCCGGCGAACACGCAGCTGGCGATTAACACCAACAACGGCGCCATCTCGCTCGAGGAGTTCACCGGCGCCGCCGTGCTTCGCGCGTCCAATGGCAGCATCCGCGTCCGCGCGGCAGGCGGGGATATCAAAGGACACACGCAAAACGGCGGGCTGCATATCGAGCTGACAGGTGCTCGCTGGGAAGGGCAGGGCCTCGACGTCGAAACCCGAAACGGATCCGTCCGAGTCACGCTGCCCGCCGATTACTCGGCAGACTTCGAAACGAGTACGGTTCACGGCCGCGTGCAGATGGATTTTCCCGCGACAATCTATTTGGGCCGTGAGCGCCGGTTCACCGCGACGCTGGGATCGGGAGGACCGAAGGTTCGAGCCGTCACGACGAACGGCTCGGTGGTCGTGCGCCGTCAATAGTTGGCATTTTCCTTGCTAAATCTCGCCTGCAAGGAGGCGTGATGAACAAGGAAAAGGGAGCGATTGGCTACATTCTGATGTGGGCGATGGGCGTGCCGGCGACGTTGCTGTTTATGATCTTCCTGCTGCGCGGCTGCAATTAGTTGAGCTTTACCTCGAGCACGGATCCGGGATTGGCAAAGGTCGTGACCCTCGCGCCAGACGGATCCGTCGTTCGGCCCAGGCCGTTGTTGTCGGTGACGAGATAGAACGTGTGCTGGTCGGGGCCGATCGCGATGTCACGATAACGATTGGCCGTTCGGAAGAGCTCCTCGTTCTCTCCTACCACGGTGCGGCCGTCTTCGCTCAGCTTCACACGGTACACCCGGCCCATCGTCATGCCCGGCTGCAGCACGGAATTCGCCCAGCCCGGAATGCCATTCGCGCGCGCGCTATAGATCGCGAGGCCGCCCGCGGCGATGGTGGAACTCCCTGACTTCTGGATGTCGTAGTCTGCGGGCACCGTGAAGAAGGTTCTGAGCGGCGGCACGAAGGTGTTGGTCCACTCGCTCTCGCGCTGCCGCGGCACCGACGGGGGGACCGTAGTTCCGGTCTCGTCGAATTTGAGAGACGCGCACGGCACGCCTTTCGAGTGCGACCAGTCCGAATACACGTAGCCGCGGTCATCGCGATAGCCTGCGATATGCGGCCATCCATAATTGCCGCCGGCCGTAACCAGATTCAGCTCATCGTCGGTATTGGGCCCGTGCTCGGAAGAATAGAGGAGGCCCGTCGGCCCGAATTCCAGCCCTTGAGGATTGCGGTGACCGTATGAGTAGATATGGCTGCGGACGCCGTTGATCGTCGGATTGTCGGCCGGGATCGATCCGTCGAGATCGATCCGCAGGATCTTTCCGGCGTAGGTCGACCAGTCGCGTGCGGTGATCTCTGCTGCCGTCGGCAAGTCCTGCGCTCTGTTGGGCAGGCAATAGTTCTGCAGCCAATTGGCGCCGTTGTCGCCGCGCGTCAAATACAACTTCTGGTCCGGGCCGAACGCCAAGCGGCCGCCGCCGTGATCGTCATTCGCCGGCACGTTCGTGATGACATCGACGGGACTGACCAGCGAGGACTTTGCCGGATCGTACGTGTATCGACGCACCTTCAACTTGCGCACTAGCGCTGGGCCCGGGTCTGCGTCGTAGGTGTAGGCAACATAGACGTAATCCCGTCCGGCCTTCTTAAGCAGATCGGGATGCAGCGCGAGACCCAGAACGCCTTCGTGCCAGCTCTCTTTGGGATCGTAGCTCTCATCGACGGTGAGGGCCGGAGTAACCGCTCCGGTCGTCGGGTTCACTCGGATGACCCGGCGGCCGGTCCGTTCCGTAACCCAGAGTTGATCGTCAGGTCCCCACCTGACCTCCCACGGCGCGCCCAACCCGCTCGCGAGGACGCGGAGCGAGAACGGCGCCTGCGCGCCGAGCGTTTGAAGAGCGATTTGAGCCAGCGCGACGATGATGGCGAGAGCGCGGATTGTGCGGGTCATAAAGGTTGGTGGTTGGTGGTTAGTGGTTAATGCTGATGCTTATGCTCGATCTGAATTCTCGGTTTATCCGGCTCCTGCTTCGCGTTCAGCTTGTTGTTGTACTTGTAAGCAGACTCAGTGTTCGATTGCCGAGACGAGTCCGAGCTGACCGCGAACATCGACAGCAAGCGCTCCACCGACGCACTCGCGCACGATGGGCAAGCCACGGGCTGGGAAGCCTTCAGGATGAGCACCTCGAACTCGTGCCCACACCCTGTGCACTTATACTCATACAGCGGCATGTGTAAACCCCGTTATACACCATCGCTCACCTTTGTGATGCTGGGCCTTCTGACGGTCGGCTGCGGCGCGAATCCGCCCGAGCAGGCACCCGCACCGGCGGCTGCAAGCGCGTTCGAATCGGACCTCGCATTTCTGCGGCAGCACACCGAAGTGGTGGTGCTGTCGGATGCGCCTGGTGGGGCTCAAGTCGTGGTTGCGCCTGACTACCAGGGCCGCGTCATGACGAGCACGACCGGCGGTGCGGATGCGGCGAGTTTTGGATGGATTGGCCGCGCGGCAATTTCGGCGCGACAAAAACAGCCGCACATCAATGTGTTCGGAGGCGAGGACCGCTTCTGGCTGGGTCCGGAAGGCGGCCAGTTTTCCTTGTACTTCAGCAAGGGGGACCCCTTCGACCTCGATCACTGGCAAGTGCCCGAGGCATTCGACTGGGGCAAGTGGGATGTCGACAGCAAATCGGCGGACGCCGTGCGCTTCCGAAAGCGGATGTCGCTCACGAATTATTCGGGCGCGCGGCTCGACGTCGACGTCGATCGCAGTGTGCGGCTCCTCCGGCCCGCGGATTTCGCCACCCATCTCGGCTCGCAGCTTGGAAGTGACATTCGCATGGTGGGATTCGAATCGTCCAACACGATCACGAACGCCGGCCGCGAGCGGTGGCAGCCTAATTCTGGGCTGGTGTCTGTGTGGATTCTCGGGATGTTCGCGCCGTCGCCCAGCACAACAATCACGATTCCATTCGTGCCCGGCGACGACTCCAAGCTGGGCCCCGTCGTGAATGACGCGTACTTCGGCAAAGTGCCAGCCGATCGCCTGCGGGTGAAGGGGCCGGTCATCTTCTTCCGCGGCGACGGTCAGTATCGAAGCAAGATTGGATTGTCGCCATCGCGAGCGCGGTCGATCGCTGGCAGCTACGATGACGAACGTCGCGTGCTCACACTCGTGCAGTACACGCGTCCCGCCGGCGCTGACCAGTACGTCAATTCCATGTGGGAAGTGCAGCGCGAGCCGTTCAAGGGAGACGTCATCAACAGCTACAACGACGGTCCTCCGGCCCCTGGCAAGCCGCCCCTTGGCCCGTTTTACGAGCTGGAAACGTCATCGCCCGCGCTCAGCCTTTCGCCCAACGAGCAGCACACCCACGTCCACCGCACGTTTCACCTGATGGGGCCCGCCGCAGATCTCGATCGCATCGCCAGGGAGACGCTCGGGGCGGGGCTCGATGACATCAGGAAGGCGTTCGAGTAAGGAAGCGAAAAACGAAGAACGAAAAACGAATAGCTCGGGAGCGCTTCAATGGCGCCGCTGCTGTGCCGAGCGCTGGGGAGCCGGTATCGCTTTCCCGGTGAAGAACTCGAACGCCGCCGCACTCAATTGCGCGATGACGCGCTCCATCGCCGCGATCCTCGACCCATCCGCGACGAACACGACAAGTGCAAAACGGCCTGCGATCTTGCTGTCGGATGGTAACGTGATGATCCCCGCGTCGTTGATGACGACCGCCGTGGTCCCAGTTTTATGGGCGACGATGGCGTCAGTTGGGAGACGTCCCTTGAGCCGCCGCGTTCCTGTCTTGGTCTGCATCATGAGGTCGAGGAGCAGCTGTGTTTGTGCAGGTGGCAGCAGGTCTCCGAGTTGCAGACGGCCGAGCAGCCGTGCCATCTCAACCGGCGTGGTGGTGTCGCGTTCGTCGGAGAGATAGCGCACGCGGCCCTGGCTCAATGACACACGATCGACTTCGGCGACCAGGCGCCGCTGAAGCTCCACCGTCCATTGTTCCGGCGGTGGCGCGTTGGTCACGCCAGCCATGTCGAGCAGGAGTTGGCCCTCTGTCCGGTCGACACTGATCGCCTCGAATCCCATCGATCGCAGACGGCGCTGGACGACTTCGACACCGCCGACCAGCTTGAGCAACGCATCGGCAGCGGTGTTGTCGCTCTCGACCATCGCCAGCGTGAGCAGCTCGGCTACCGTACGGGCAATGCCGCCGTTTGGATGATGTCGCTCGATCGCGCAACACGGCCTGATGTCCGCGGATCCGAGCCACACCACGCGATCGAGCGTCAGCTTCCGTTCAGCAACCTGCATGAGCAGTTCGATGGCAATCGGCAGCTTCACGACGCTCGCCATCGGAAACCGTTCGTCGCCGCGAATGTCCAAGGTCGCGCCCGAGTCGAGGTGAATCAAGGCAGCCCCGACTCTTCCCCGAGATCTTTCGGTGATGCGTTTGAACGTGGTCTCGAGCGGTGAAAGGTCAGGTCTCTGCGCCGCTGCCGGAGCGGTGAATAGGAGAAGGATGACGAGCGGCAGCCAGAGGCGCAATGGATTTATTGTACCGCGCTGGTGATACCATCGCTACGTCGGGAGGGGTAATGGGAAAACACATCGTGTCAGCCGGCCTGCTTCTCGTTCTATCGGCGCCGCTCTCACAGGCGCAGGAACAGGGCGCCAAGCCCGCGCCGAAGACGGTGTTCGAGCGCAACACGGAACCCATCGAGATCTTCAAGAACGGGCTCGGCAGATTCACCCGCCCGATATCCTCATCCAATAAGGAGGCGCAGGCCTTCTTCGACCAGGGCTTCCAGATGATGTACGCCTTCGCCAAGCCCGAAGCGATTCGCTCGTTTCGCGAAGCGTGGAAGCGGGACGCGGACTGCGCCATCTGCTACTGGGGCGAGGCGTGGGCATGGGGATCGTACTTGAATGGACCGATGAGTCCCGACGAGGCTCCGCACGCATATGCTGCCATCCGAAAGGCGCTCGGGCTGAAGGAGAAGCACGCGACCACGAAAGAGCGCGCGTTCATCGACGCGATGTCGGTCCGCTACGTCGAGAAATTCGATCCTGAAAAACGAGTGGATCAGGACAAGGCGTACGCCGAGGCGATGGGCCGCGTCGCCGATGCGTACCCGGACGATCTCGATGCCCAGACGCTGCACGCCGATGCGCTGTTCCTGCTCGAGCCGCGGCGTGGAACGCGCGACGTCAGCAGCCCGAGCGTGCAGCGGCTGCACCGCGTGCTCGAGCGCATTCTCGCGAAGGACATCAATCATCCCGGCGCGTGCCATCTATACGTGCACGCCACAGAGTCGACTGTCGTGCCCGAACGGGCGGCGGCGTGCGCGGAGTTTCTCGGCAAGTCGATTCCGGGCGCGAGCCATATCAACCACATGCCTTCGCACACCTGGAACGAAGTGGGGCGGTGGGGCGATTCCGTCCGCGCCAACCTCGAGGCCTGGCATTCCGATCTGAAAGCGGCGATTGGCGAAGGCTTCGCCATTTATCCGTCTCACAATCTGCACATGCTGCTGTACGCAGCCTCGATGGATGGCCAGGGCGCGATCGCGATGCAGGCGGGCAAGGACTACGCGAAGCTGACCGGCGAATCGTTCTATCAGGTGCTGACGATGGTGCGGTTCGGCCGGTTCGACGAAGTGCTCGAGGTGAAGAACCGCCCGAAGGACGACATCCTGGGCGGGTTGTGGGATTTCTCGCAGGGTTACGCACAACTGAAAACCGGCAATGCGGATTTCGCGAAGGTGTATCTCGACCGCGTGAAGAAAACGGCGGAGACTTCGAAGGCGGTATTCCGTTTTCACAGCGCGAAGGAGCTGCTCGGAACCGTCGCGCCGATTCTCGAAGGCGAGATGTTGTGGAACGCCGGCGATCTGCCTGGCGCGATCGCGATGTTCGAGCAGGCAGTGTCGATCGAGGATCGACTTGGCTACGACGAGCCCGAGGCACTGCCGTTTGCCGCTCGGCACTGGCTGGGCGCGGCGCTGCTCGAGGCGAAGCGGTATGGCGACGCGGAGCGGGTCTATAAAGAAGAGCTCGAGGATCACCCGCACAACGGATGGTCGCTGCTCGGATTGCAGAAGGCGCTGGCCGGCCGCGGCGTGACCTCGGCCGAGGTGGACGCCGATCTCGCCAAGAGTTGGGCTCGCTCCGACACATGGATACGGACGTCGCGGTTCTGATGCGAACCACATTCTGGCTCGTCGTCGGGCTGCTGGCAGTGCTGATCGTACGTGGGGTCGCGCAGGAGAAAAAGCCGACGCCGGAAGTACGCCAACTACTTGCGCCCACGGGCAAGCTCCGCGTCGGACTCTACCTGGGCAATCCTTCGTCTCTCTTGAAGGATCCCGCGTCTGGGCAGGCGTCCGGCGTCGGATTCGAGCTGGGCAGAGAGCTCGCGAGATGGCTCGACGTGCCGCTCGAACAGGCGGTATATCCCAACAACGGCGCCGTGCTCGAGGGCATGAGAGCAGGCAACGTCGACGTGGTATTTACCAACGCGACGCCGGCGCGCGCGAAAGAGATCGATTTCACCCAGCCGTATATCGAAGTCGAGGCGGGTTACCTCGTGCCGCAGGGATCGCCCGTCGCGACGTTCGCCGATGTCGACAAGCCGGGGATTCGCGTCGGCGTGATGGAGGGCAGCACGTCCGCCGTCACGCTGCCAACCCTGCTGAAGAATGCGTCGGTCGTTCGGGTGCCGAACGTCGAGGCGGTGATTGCGATGCTGTCGGCGCGCACGCTGGATGCGTTTGCGACCAACAAGTCGATCCTCTTCGAGATGTCCGACACGCTCCGCGGATCGTCGGTGCTCGACGGTCGGTATGGTGTGGAACAGCTGGCTCTCGGCGTGCCCAAGGGACGAGATGCGGCACTGCCGTACGTTCGCGAGTTCGTGGCGGCGGCGGTGGCCAATGGCCTGGTGAAGGCCGCCGTCGACCGCGCCGGCTTCCGCGGCGGCAACATCAAGCGCTAGCGGTTAAATTGTCTTTGTTGCGCCGCCGTCCGCATCGACGAGCGCTCCGTGCAGGAACCGGCCTTGCGGGCTCACCAGAAAAACGACGAGGTTGGCGATGTCTTCGGGCTCGCCGACGCGGGTCACCTGTTCGGTCTCGACGAATGCGCGCTCGGCTGCCTCGATCGAGATATTGCGATTGGCGGCGAGTGCGGCGAGACGTTTCTCCAGCCGGTCTGTTCTGATCGCGCCGGGGTTGATGGCGTTGACTTGGATACCGGCGTCACGCCCGGCCGCGGCGAGCGACTTGGTGAGCGACAAGAGCGCGGCGTTTACCGAGCCTCCAATCGAAAAAGCCGCACCTGGCGTTCTGCCTCCCACGCCGGCGATGTTCACCACGGAGCCGGCCGCCGCGCGCAGCCACGGCCACGCAGCCCGCACCAGCCGTACCGTCGCGAAGTACTTGAGCGCGAAGCCATCGACGAAGTCGTCGTCGGACAACTCCAGAAACTCGCCACGTTTTGTGGCGCCTGCATTGTTGACGACGATGTCGACGCGGCCGCATCGGGCGATCGCGAAATCGACGAGCTGCGCCGGCGCATCAGGGGCGCGCAGGTCGCGGGACATGCTGCAGGCCGCGCCGCCGGCGGATGTGATTTCGCGTTCCACCGAGGCCAGTCTTCCTTCGTCGCGGGCGCACAATACACATGAGGCGCCCTGGCTCGCGAGCACGATGGCGATCGCGCGGCCGATGCCGCGGTTCGCGCCCGTAATGATGGCGGTTTTGTGCTCGAGTGTCATGGTATCGGGGTCGCGTGGGTGGCGTGGGTCACGTGGGTCGCGTCGGGTTGGCGCAAGCTGAGAATCATACGCAAAAACCGACTCGTGAGGTGGAAGTATGGTGCTGAATGATGATGGACTCGACCTGTTGTTCCGCAAGGCGCGCACGCACAACAGCTGGCTCGACAAGCCGGTGAGCGACGAGACGCTCAGGCGGTTGTATGACCTGATGAAGTGGGCGCCGACGAGCGCGAATTCCAGTCCGGCCAGAATCGTCTTCGTGCGCACGCCGGAGGGGAAGGAACGGCTGCGCCCCGCGCTCGCGCCCGCGAACGTGCAGAAGGTGATGACCGCTCCGGTCACCGCGATCGTCGCCTATGACCTGCAGTTCTACGGCAAGCTTCCGGCGCTGTTTCCGCACAACCCGGCAATGCGGGACCGGTTTGCGGCCGCGCCCGACCTGGTCGAAACCACCGCGCGGCGTAATTCGAGCCTGCAGGGCGCCTATCTGATTCTGGCGGCGCGGGCGATCGGCCTGGATTGCGGTCCTCTCTCAGGATTCGACAACGCGAAATTAGACGACGAGTTTTTCGGCACGGCGCGCCCGTGCGGCGATTGCGAGCAGGAGTACTTTCCAGAGGGGCACGTGAAGTCGAACTTCCTCTGCAATCTCGGCTACGGCGATCACGCCAAGCTCTTTCCACGGCTGCCGAGGCTGAGCTTCGAGGAAGCCTGCACGCTGGCGTAAGAGGGCCGTGAAGGCGCATCGGGTCAGGCTGGGTCTTTGGTGGCTCCGCGACGATCGCGGGCCGGACGAAGATACGGTTCATCCCACGCGTGACGGCAATCCAGGCATCGGAAGCAGCGAGGCGCTGTACTGACAAGTACAGAGATGTTCGTGCTGCCGCACTGGGGACACGTCGTCGGGTCCTTTACGAAAACGTGGTTGCTCACTGTGACCTCCAACTATTCAGAGAGCAACCGCGGTACCGAACCGCACCCCGTATTTTCCCGCCTAAATTGTCGGGTTGACCGCGCAGGGTGACACAAATGTCACACGTCGATCGTCATCGAAACACGCCGTATAGTCGACGAACGACTCGTCGCGCGCAGACTTGTTGGATCGAAGCCGCAGGCTGCTTCCGCGGATTGACCTGACGCGCTGCTGTATCCTGCTGAGCGCGGAGGGACATCACATGTGGCGACGATATCCTGCGACGCGCTGGACTGCCGCCTTGACACTGCTCGCCTGCAGCATCGCTCTCTTCGCAGCCGATCGTCCGGCACGCGTGATCACGCCGGAGGGATCGCCGATCTGGCTCGACCCGCAGCGGACGCTCGTCTTCGATACGCCGTCGCTCATGGTGATGCTACGCAACGAGCAAAGCGAGCCAGTGAACTACGCCTTGCGTCTCTGGGTGTTTGACGAATCGACACATCTGAAAGGCACGCAGGATTTCTGCTCCTACGATGCGTTGGGAGGGCACAGCCGCGCCGGCATCTTCGTTCCGATCGCCATTGCCGGCGTAACCCTCCGTGACAGGACGGTCGTCTCCGTGGCGACAGCCGCTTCCGGGCGGAGCCGTTGGAGCTTGCGCGAAGATGCGAGTGCTCAGGTGGAGGCCGCGGTTGTGACGATCGGAGGTTCGACCGCTCACCTGACGTTCGACCGCGAAGCCGCCAAGCCTGGCGGGTGGAACTGTCCGTCAAGTAGCCGACTGGCACGTCGGATAAACTAGGGTCTTCCAAGATTCAACGCGCCCGTAGCTCAGTGGATAGAGCACCGGCCTTCTAAGCCGGGGGTCGCAGGTTCGAGACCTGTAGTGGGGCCCCAATGATCCCGCTCCGTTCGCGTGGCTCACTTCCGCCTTCGCGCGCCGCTCG